>ERZ826051.2113-NODE-2113-length-16211-cov-3.623174_pt1 | contig 16211 bp, 10 predicted proteins | sample MGYA00519928_ERZ826051 | MGnify/ENA primary metagenome ERZ826051 (study PRJEB31778, sample SAMEA3449219) | human gut metagenome | biome: human gut; feature: human-associated habitat; material: faeces | place: United Kingdom | collected 2010/2012 ...
TGCAGATTATTTTCGCTTCTGTATCATATAGGCGCGTAGTTGCGGATTTGAGGTACATCATATTCTTCATGAGATAAAATACGATATCTAAACGTTACAGGACCATCTTGAGTTAATGGAAAATTCGTATGCCAATGGTTGTTCGTCACCCACGAATAGATCGTAGAACTGGGTTCCAACTTAGTTACCCAATTACCTTGTCCACCCCACCCCATCGAAATATTGGCATGCCTGTCACCATATTCAAACAGAGGGGCATCCAAAGAACACCAAGTAACACCGTGTGTTTCATTGGAAATATCCAACCATCGTTGTAGCACAAGCCAATTTCTGTTTCCTTGTACCCATTGATCTTTTTCCACTTCCATAATTCCCCAAGGAATGTCGACACGGGTTTTAGAACCGGGAATATTAAAGTTAAAACCAAAATGTATACCGTCTTTTTCGGTCAAAGGTAGTTTATCCACTACATTATGTTATCTCTGCCCATGGCTGGTTAGCCAATAATCGAACAGAACGAGAGATGTTACGGCATCCTTTAGCCTTGGAGACCACACGTAATTCTACGGCTAACGGTCCTTTTTCTATTACTGAAATATTTGTTACCATATCTGCCAAGGGTTGGTTTTCATTCGCAGGAAGCCAAGTGAAAGTATCAGCTCCATCATTGCCCACATAATCATAACCGTTTTTTTATCAACGAAACCAATTATATTACCTGTCTTTGAATCAATGTGAAGCTTTAAAAATTCATTCTCTAAACTCCCACTATCTACTTTGCAATCTCCTGTAAGTAAACAATCACCTTCAACCACCCGGTAATGACAAGAACTTAGAGCCGGAACACCTGTTGCAAGAAATAGCAACTCACCTGTCGACAAGCGTTGGGAAAGTACCTCTTCACCATTGGAATCCAACACTTTATTTCCTTTCAGGTTCTCTGCCTTCGACAAAGCGATAATTCCATCATGCATCCAAGTATGCGTATTAATAACTGCAATGCCGCCATTAGAAGGACCCTCTTTAGGCCCCAATGCACCATCCGATTTATCAGTAATGGGGGCCAATGACTCTGCCATCATATCCTGAGACCTGTTCTCGGCTTCGTGAAAATAGGATTGTTTGACTTTCCAGATCGCATCTTGAAAATAGGGTTCAGTAGGATTCTCAAAACACCATGTATGTTCAGAACCTAAAAGTATATATCTCCAACCTTCGTCAAAATCAAATCGAGAAGCCTTCTTGCCATCCGCCAACAACGACCAAACAGTTTCTGCTTGCACCAGTCGTTCTTTTGCTGTCCTATTCTTTGATGTTAGTCCGGCAGCCGTCCCGATGCCATCTGTCCAATACTCCGTATAATCTCCGGTCACTACCGGTAACTGTTTCCCATATTTTTCTTCTATCATCGACATAATTTCATGCCCACCACTAATAATTACTTTAGGATAAGCATATTTTTCATTCCAAGCTTTTACAGCAAAAGGCACATCGGCATCCAGTGGACTATTATCCCACAAAGTCCAGGAAAGTACAGTAAAGTCATAAGGATAGTCACTATTTTCAAGTTCAACCAACTTATTCGTAAAATCAACATTGGCATTTCCTGTCTTAATAGTCAAAGGTACCTTCTCCGGATCACGCTGTCCAAACCAAGGTCGTCCGGTCGTCCAACCCTTCTGAACAATTCTTCATCTGAGCAAATACTTGTATTTAAATTCAGATAACTGGCATCTATACTTAGTTGTCCTTTTTTAATTGCATCAATAAGACCTTCCCTCTTTTCCGGATTAGATTCCCATAAACGTTCAAGTGGCCAACTAACTTCCGGATTCCACACAAACCGTGCTCCCGATAGAAAATCCTTTGTTTTTTCTGCCAACTTGATCCCTTCTATTATGTTATTTTTATGAAGCCGTTCTGCATTTTTATGCGTATTCGTATAACCAATATCACATAGGATCAATGGTTAATTTTCTCTTGTACTTTTCACCCGTATAAGTAAATGTAAAAGCAACTTCCGCTTTTTTCCCCACAGGAAGTTCTGAAGGTAATAAAAGTTCGATACGAGTAGAATCTTTCGCATCCAATACAAAATTACTCTTTTCCCTGTAACCTTTTGCAGCAACATCAACCAGACAGTTACCTTTCAGACACTCACCCTTCAAATTTATCACAACAACACGTCCGGGTGTTCCATCCGCTCTGTATCCATAAACCGATTGGACCTTGCAATCAATATCAATCAAATTCCCGGCCCAAATAGATGATGAGAACATATAATATAGTAATAAACGGAGGCAATTTATAAAAAAATTCCGCATAGCAAAGCCGATGGGCTAAAATATTTTTACACCCCAAAAAACAAACACCATTATCATTCAATATCATATTACTAAAACAACAGACAAACAGAGAAATACTTTCCCCAAAAAACAAATAAGAAAAACCTATGCGATAACTAACTCCATTTTACAACTGCATAAAATATCTTTAAAACTCAAAATGGGCAATCGGAAATATTTTTCCAACCACCCATCTTTATCCAAAATAAAATTAACGAAAAAACAGTAAAGTTTCTCCTATTCCATCATTTCTTCAACACAATCTTATCGTATTGCTCTTCAGCTTTTATTTCCGTATACTTAGGCGCATCTATCATCTCTATTAATGCACGGAGGACAGGACCTTCTCCCATCGGGTCATTTTCTTGAGTAGGACGATTATAATAATAAGCCACAGAAGGCATAATACCGGTACCAACACAAATAGCAGTAACATCACCATTATCGGTAATCTTCTTCATCATACCCTTCAAACCTTGTTCCGCTACATAAATAAAATCAGGATGCAACCAACCTTCTTTAACTCCACGAGCAATACCGAAAACAAACATGGCTGTTCCGGTAATTTCCTCATAAGAATCTTCTTTATCCAACAGTTGGTGCCACAAGCCATTTTTTCCCTGATATCGGGCTACTCCACTCGCCTGACGACGAAAATTTTCAATCACCGCATCACGCATCGGATGATCCTCAGGCATTACACTTAATAAATCGGCTTGTGCCATAAACACCCAACCGTTCGCACGACTCCAGTGAGCCACCCCATGTTCTTTTGTATCGGTGTGATAGCAATGATAATAGATATTCTTTTCCGGACACCACAAGTAACGGGTATAATTCAATACCTGATTGGCGGCATCATTAAAATATTTCTCATCACCGGTCATCTTCCCCATACGAGCAAGGAAAGAGATAGCCATAAAAGCATCATCCGCCCAAATTGTATTGACATGTGGCCAAAGCCGGGCAATCGTTCCATCCACCAGACGGGGCTCGGCATAATTCAAATGGTCGGCAGTTTCATTTACATAGCTCAAAAATGCTTCATTAGGATGCCGCATCTGTAGTTCTATCAAACTGGCCCCCATCGGTCCATTGTCATCCAGACGCTTACCACGAAAAATCATATGCCAGCTAAGTTTACGAACCGCATTCCAGCCATCATCCTTAAATGCCTGATCGTATTGGCGACGAAAGAAATCAAGGTTACCTTCATTAAACACGAAGTTCATGTTCTTCAGGACATACTTGTCATACTTCTTATCACCTACCTTATCAGCCAATTCCATCAATGCAATGTTGGTTACCCCATTTGTGTAATGCCAGTTGTTATACTTACAAGCCACTTTCACATCCATTGACAGAGGAAGTTTTTTCACCGATTTATAAACTTCTCCAGTCTTGGTGTTCTTGAATTCGTATGTAGTACTATCTAATATTCGGTCGGCAATTTTCAACGCAGCCTCTTTTGCCGTCATTTTAGTCTGAGCGGAAAGAGAAATAGTACACAAGAAAAGAGCACAAGATATAAAGATTCGTTTCATGGATTAATAGATTCTTTTTATGATTATTTAGGCAGATTAAAAGCGACTGTCATTTCATGCATTTGTTCTTGAGACATACCATCCGGAATGAAACCCATATTACGCGCATTGATATAAATCTGTGCAGATTTGCTCAACACATCAATCTGGTCGAAAGCATCCATGATATCTTCACCAACAGCACAAGCACCATGTTTTTCCCACATAACCACATCATAATCATTGAGTTCTTTAATGGTGGCTTCCGCCAATGCTACAGAACTGGGCAATGCATAAGGAATAATCCCCAAACCACGCGGACAAAAGGCCTTCGTTTCGGGTATCATACTCCAAAGCAGATTAGTCAATACATCTTTTTCCAAAAAAGGTTTGTGATGCGTCATAGCGATCAATTCAATGGGATGTGTGTGCAAAGATGCTTTATAGGTAGAGCCCTTACTAATAAGATAATTGTGCATACACAAATGCGACGGTAACTCGGAAGTAGGCAATACCGGGTGGTCGGCAATGATAACGTAATTTGCACAATCATCGAGAATACGAATAATGGAACCATGTTCCATCGGCCAACGCGCCAAATCACGCATACGTTTATTAGTTCCCTTGCAATAGAAATAACAACCTTTCAGATAAGGTAATACGGTACCAATAGATTTTACTTCACTAATAGGAGCCAAATTGCGTATTTCATCATCTACAAACTCTGTAATATTCACAACGATATTGCCACCATTACGTTCGGCCCAGCCTTTTTGCCAAAGATATCCGGCTACTTCGGCAGCCTTATTTACTTCATTAGTAAGAGCCGGACGATTTTCCAAAATTGATTTCATCTTTTTATCTACGATTTATTCCCTGTGGTCATGACCATTATTTGATCTTTATGCCATAAGTACGTTAACGATTTTCTATTTACGATTAAAATAAGAGCCTGCTTAAAATATTTTCCTCCTTAAAGTTTCTACCTGCTCAATTAAAGATTGTTTTTATATACAGACCAAAGAACAACTACTAACCGGTATTTTCAATTATAAACGGTCAGAAATCGTCCAATTGTCTAATTTATTATTTATGCTTGTGCCATCGCCACTACTATAATGGAAGAAATAAGAACAATTAACCCGAGAATCAAAACACCGATTGTCGAATTGCTTACCCCTTTCCATTCTTTCAAAAGAATACCCCAAACATTACTGAAAGTAACATTCAGCGACATCAGAATACTCCATGAAAACGCCAATAGAACAGGGCTTTCCGTCAGGAAACTTTTCCCCATTTCCAAGCCGAAGAACTGTGAATACCAAAGTACCCCGGCAAGGGCACAAAACAGCAGATTATTAACCAGTTGCCCACTCTTAACAGAAAAATATTCCTTACCGGTCTTATTCTTAATATTCTGTTGTATACAATACACTGCATTGGTGAAAAATCCCCCCAAAGTTACTAAAAATATAACCGGAAGACCAGCATACAAAGCCTCTACTCCGTTAGCAAGAGCTGCTTCCTTAATAGGTGTACCGGCATCCAACCCAAGAGCAAAACAAGCACTCATCACACCTGCCAACAAAGCAACCAGTAATCCTTTTGTCAATGCAAAATCTTTAACAGCCGCTTTCTTCTCCTCCTCAGTCATATTTTTGGAACGCAAACTTCCGGCATAACCGATAATCGCAATGCCAGCTAAAGTGATACACACACCGATAAGCAACATCAAACCATCACCATGAAACAAATCTTTTCCGGCAAAGATAGCAGGAAAGAGCGTACCGAAACCGGCACAGGTACCCAAAGCAATACTTTGTCCTAAAGCTACGCCAAGATAGCGCATACTGAGTCCGAACGTTAGCCCTCCGACTCCCCATAGTACTCCATATACCATAGCAGGTACAGCACCACCGGAGCTCCACAAATCCATCAGGCTACTCTCGGCCGGTACAGCCAACAAAGCACCCAACAAAGGAAACACGAGCCATGCAAAAATCCCTTGTACCAACCAAAAACTTTCCCATGACCAGTTTTTTACTTTATTAATAGGTACATATGAGCTACTCTGCCCAAAACTGCCAATGGCTATAATAATAAGGCCTATCAGTGTATTCATGTATTTAGTGATAAGTGATTAGTGATAAATGATTAGCGACAGGTGATGAAAGTAGTGATTGGAAATGCTACTTTCATCACTAACCACTATTCTTATTCTCTTTTCGAAGTTACCTCTGTTTCGTATTTTTCTATCTCTGCAATAAATTCCTCGCCAACCGGAACATTATTCTTCAAACAAACATATCCCACACAGCATTCCACGGAAGCGATTTAGCCTCTTCGAGCAGAGCCAGGCGTTCGAACAACTGATCATTGGCTTCATATTCACGCAACTTGGCAATCGGTTCCAGTAATCCTTGCAAGAAACATTTCTGTGTAGCACGGCTACCAATCACATAAGCACCGATACGGTTAATGCTGGCATCAAAATAATCCAAACCGATATGTACACGGTCGAGAGCATTACAACGCACTACTTCTTTTGCCAGATCCAGCGTTTCATCATTCATGATAGTCACATGGTCACTATCCCAACGGATCGGGCGGCTAACGTGCAACATGATTTCCGGAGTATAAAGCAACAGCGAAGATATCTTATCAGCTACACTTTCGGTAGGATGGAAATGGCCGGTATCGAGTGTCACTATTTTATTACGGCTTGCACCATAGCCAATATAGAAATCATTTGAGCCTACCGTATAACTTTCCAGACCGATACCGAACACTTTCGATTCGATACAATCTTTCATATTCTTATATTCAACAGCAAAGATCTGATCCAAAGAATCTTTCAGCAGTTCGCGATAAAGCAGACGATTCACCGTGATATCCTTGCTTCCGTCGTGTACCCATAAATTCATGATACAAGGATCGCCCTGGCGCTTACCCATCTCTTCGGCAATTGCACGACACCGCTTGGTATGCTCGATCCAAAAATCACGAATACCTTTATCCGGATTCGACAATGAAAGGTTTCCACTTTCGGATGAGAGAAAGAAGTAGAATTAAAGTCCAACTTCATACCATGTTCCGCTCCCCATTGTATCCAACTCTCAAAATGTTTCGGTTCTACCTGGTCACGATCGACAAACTGACCACCGAAATCACCATAAATTTCATGCAGGTTCAAACGGTGAGTTCCGGGAATATAAGAAGCAGCTTTCAATATATCCTGTCTCAATTCTTCTATATTACGAGCTTTTCCCGGATAATTACCGGTAGCCTGAATTCCTCCGGTCAGCGAACCACTCGATTCGAATCCCGTTACATCATCTGCTTGCCAACAATGCAAAGATAGAGAAATCTTTTGCAAATCTTCCAATGCCTTATTAGCATCGACACCTACAGCCGCATAACGTTCAACCGCTATCTCGTAAGCCTTCTTAATCAGTTCTTCTTTCATGATACTATATTTTTAAAGTGTATATAAGCTTGTCCCCAATTTTCCATATTTTGGGGTTGGTAAGTTTTCAAAGGAATAGAATTATGAATGAGCTTTCTCATTCCCGGCACATCGGCAGCTTCACCTATCGCCATAGCCTGCATCATGACGTTGCCGAGAGCAGTCGCTTCTGACGGTCCGGCTACTACCGGAATACCTACCGCATTCGCCGTAAACTGATTAAGCAATTCATTGCGGCTTCCCCCGCCTATCACATGAAGTGTTTCTATCGGCTGAGAAGCTAATCCGCGCAGATCATCCAATACTTGGCGATAACGCAGTGCCAGACTTTCAAAAATACAACGTACAATCTGCCCACGAGTTTCCGGAACCGGCTGATTCGTATCCATACAATATTTACGGATGGCATTTTCCATATCATCGGGATTCGCAAAAAGTGCATTATCCGGATTGATAAGGCTACGGAAAGGCTCCGCCGTTTCGGCTTCAGCGATCAATTCCGGATACGAAGTCTCTCCCCATCCGGCACGGCAGCGTTCCAGCAACCACATTCCACAAATATTTTTCAGCAAACGGATCGTTCCGGCCACTCCTCCTTCATTCGTAAAATTCAACTTCTCCGTTTCTTCGGTAATAGCCGGCGCATCGGTTTCTATCCCCATCAACGACCATGTCCCACTACTTAAATAAGCAAAATTCGGATTTAATGCCGGGACGGCAGCCACTGCCGATCCGGTATCATGTCCGGCTACAGCAATTACAGGAACAGCTCCCAATCCGGTTATTTTTTGTATTTCTTTTGTCAATGTTCCGACTTTCTCTCCCGGATACACAAAACGTCCGAAATGCTCTTCCGTCAAACCGACCGCTTTCAATAATTCCGGTTCCAATTTGCGGGTTTGTGCATTTACCAATTGTGCCGTACTGGCAATCGTATATTCCGTTACCATCTCTCCTGTCAGCATATAGCTCAAAGCATCCGGAATAAACAAAATTTTATCTACCGCAGCCAGCGCACTGTCATTATTGCGTCGCAAGGTATCCAACTGGAACAACGAATTAAAATTCATTATCTGAATGCCCGTTAACTTATACACCTTACTACGGGGAATGCGCGAAAATAGCGCTTCCGGCGCCCCGTTTGTTTGGGGATCGCGATAAGCATACGGCTGGCGCAACAAATGCCCATCCTTTCCGACACAAACAAAATCGACTCCCCAAGTATCGATACCGATAGAAACGATCTTCACATCTTGCTTGCCCGCAACCAACTTCAACCCATCTATAACATACTGATAAAGTGCATAAATATCCCAATAAAAGTGTCCTCCAACCTCTATGAGGTGGTTGGGAAAACGATTCACTTCTTCCAATTCTAATCCGCCCTCAGAGAAAGAGCCTAATATCGTACGGCCACTGGTAGCTCCCAAATCAACCGCAAAAAAACAATTTCTTATCATGTCCTATATAATGTTGAGCCTATTCTTTCTATAATGACGCAAAAATAAAGGATTTGTACCCTATTCACGCTGTACGTTTTGACACAAAGGATGTCTTATTTGACAATTTGATTCACTCCTTCACAAAAGCGGGTTATCAACTTTTCTCCCTTTTCATGGTGAATCGTCACATTCTTCAATGTTATATTCCGGCTATATACGAATTCGGCTCCTATTTGGGAAGTAATATCCAAGTTCTCAAGCGTAATGCCATCGATCGGCATTTCCGGGATGCCATTGAAGAAAAGCGCCCTCCGGGCATTAGAACATACCAGATTCGAAATATGGATATTCCGGAAACAAGGAGTCGTTTCATCCACTGGCAGAGGATCTACCTTCAACGGTACTTTCTCACCACTTTCCAACACTTCAACAGCCGACTTACCTCCATAATACAAGTTGAAAGTAACAGGTTCCGTAGGAATATCCATCATGGAAACGTTGCGTACCCAGATGTTTTCAACAATTCCACCCCGTCCACGCTTACTCTTGAAACGAAGCCCTACATCAGTACCTAAAAACTGGCAATTACTCACAGACACATTACGTACTCCGCCACTCATCTCACTGCCTACCACGAATCCGCCATGTCCTTTAAACACCGTGCATCCGTCTACCACCACATTTTCACAAGAGCGGGCACGACGGCGTCCATCCTCATCCTTTCCACTCTTCAAGCAAATCCCGTCATCCCCCACATCGAAAGTAGAGTTTACAATCAAGGCATTCTTACAAGATTCCAAATCCAAGCCGTCACCATTTTGCGCATAGCTCGGATTACGCACCTGCACTTCTTCAATCAGTACATTTTCACACATCAACGGATGCAGATTCCACGCCGGAGAATTCTGAAAGATAACCCCCTGCAGCCATACATTCTTACACTCTATCAAGCTCACCATCACCGGCCGAAGAAAATGGCGCACGCTCTGCCATTCTTCCTCCGTCGTCAAGTTCTGAGGTACATTCATATTGCTGATCGTATCTCCTTTCAGTGTCTGCGGATAAGGGAACCAATAAGTGGGCCGTTTGTATACTCCCCCTCGGGCTATCGTCTGTTTCCAAACACTTTCCGTTACTTTTTCCCGTTTCAAAGGACGCCAAAAGTGTCCATTCCCGTCAATGGCCCCTTGTCCGGTGATAGCTACATTCGTCAGGTTACGTCCCGAAACAGGAGATTGACACCTGCGGGTATCCAATCCTTCAAAAACAGTTTCGACCAACGGATAAAGCTCCACATCCGGCGAGAAAAGCACTACGGCCCCTTTCTCTATGTGAAGATCGATATTACTTTTCAGCACAATAGGACCGGTCAGCCAGATACCTGCCGGCACAATCAAGTGTCCGCCTCCGCGAGACGATAATGTTTCGATAGCCTTTTCAAAAGCTTCGGTACAGAGCTCCACTCCATTGCCGACAGCACCAAAATCCGGCAGCGACACCTTCAAATCGGGAAATCGGGGTGCTTCCACCTTTGGCATTGCAAAGGGGAGATTCGTGTATATTTCTTCATATTTATAAGTTTGCGCCCAAGACGACAATACCGCCCACACACAAAGAAACAAAACAATTGAAATTCTCTTCATTCGACTTTTTTATATTATGTGACTTAGAAACAATTTTGATCTTATAAAATTGCCCTTAGGGGCTCTCAATCATTCTCCAAGATAATAAGAAGGTACCGGCGATTGCGGATACCCCATGCTCCGATGTGTAATATAACTCCGATAAAGTGCGTCCTGCATCAATGTTACCCGACGGTCTTTTGCCGGAATACAAGTATGATAAATACGCAATTCTCCGGGAAGCGCAGTTATCAACTCCTCCCGCCAATCGCCCTCCATGTCGGCTATCATCAAAATGTCCCCTTCAATCCCTTCTGTCAGCGTCTCTCCTTTCCATTTCCAGATACTTTGTTTTCTGCCGTTCGAAGAAGAACCGGCTCCCCAACGGTTATTATCCCCCCGGAATGTTTCACGGAGCAGATCGGCATCCCACCAAATCCAATTCCGGCATCCCGGCACTTCCGCATTCGTTGTATTCAATTTCTTTCCATCCGAAGTTAACAGATATTTATCCATACTTCCACCTTTACGGTCTTCACTGGCAAAACATTCCAGACCGGGATGTTCCGGATCAAAATCCGCCACCATGCCATCCCCCACATGATAGGTAGCATGTCCGATTCCCCATATCAGCTGTCCGGTACGAGCATTCACCACAGATACTCCGCGACCGTCTTCTTTCTTGGGTTCGCTCACCATAAACACCTGTAAGTCTTCCTCATCAGGACGTAGCTTACACAAATAAGCCTTATCGCTATGTCCCAACCCGGACGACCATAACAAAGTCCCGTTATCATCAAGCATACAAGACCCCAACAATATCTCGTCCCGACCATCGCCGTCCACATCTCCGGTCACCATGCTATGTGCCCCCATACTACGTACTACGGGATTTTCTTCATCACCATCCCAACGCCACATCCGTTGCAGTTTCCCCTCTTTCAACTGCCAGGCATCCACCACCATCAGTTTATAAGTGCCACGAGCTGCAAGAATACAAGGTGTTTTCCCATCCAGATAAGCTATTCCCATCTGATTCCTATTCTGACGAATAAGATTTCCGTACCGGTCATTCCGTTCCGGCCAGTCCACCCGGTCTATCTCTTTCCCCGTCATCCCATCCAATACGGACAAGTATTCACTTCCACCACAAACACGACCCTTTTCGTTCTTCACATAATCATCACCGGCAGTTTTCACCGCAACTTCCGCCTTGCCATCCCCATTGAAATCATAAACGATAAAAGGCGAATACCAAATACCCGGCTCGATGCCCGGTCCCATATCATACGTCCAAAGCCATGTACCGTCGCTCAAATAAGCCGAAATTTTATATGTCTTACCGGTAGTATCTCCCGGCATGCCCGGATCTACATTGGTTTCGGGAGTACGGATGATATAATCATAAGCCCCGTCACCGTTCAGGTCGGCCAGCGCTATCTTTCCGGCTTTTGCATTATCTTTCAGGCGGATAGATGTATAAGGTTTCAAATCGGCCGATACAACCTTCCGTTTTTCCGATACAACCGGTTTCTGTCCTTTTACAACAGCCTCCACCCAATAAACGGCTTGTTCATGAGGGGTGGCATCCACAAAGTCGCAAGTACGGGAAACAGCTTTTTTCGTCAAGCGACGAGTCTTTCCGTCTACTTCACGATATACATGGAAAGCCGTGGCAGGAGCATCCGATGCCAGCAAACGCCAGCTGAGATACACGGATTTGCCGTCCCGGGAAGGAGCGACCGCCAGTCCGCGATTTAATTTCTCAGTAATCCGTTCTTGAGCGAATCCCTCTACCAACGGTTTAGGCTCGTGCTTAGGGTCAAGAATCTCATAGAAATAGTTTCGTTCACGCGGGTCTTGAGCGTGTAAGGAGCAGAAAGCGCAGACAAACGCTACTCCGGCCAGACTGATTTTTTTCATTGCATTTCGTTTTTAGTTATCTTCAGCGGTATAATACGTACAGGGCCTAACAAACCGCTCGGTACAGGTTCCCAACCGGCATAAGTCCCTTTTTTATAACCAAGCGCCGCAATATTTATATCTTTGAAGATACGCCACTTCACTCCACGGCGATCCATATCGGCTATGCGGTTGGCAGGAAGATTGGTCACTTCTATTTCCAGAATATTCTTTCCCGGACGCAAGTATTGCCCGATGGGGCAACAATAGGGTACAGCCCACAAAGTGGCAACCTCCCTGCCATTGATACGTACACGGGCACTTTCACGAACGTCACCGAGTGAGAGCAGCCAATCCTGAGCAGAGGCGGGATTTTCAATCACAAAAGCGGTTGTATAGCAACCTGTTCCCATAGTTGTTCCGGCACCTTCAAAGGATAAATCCGTCCATGAGCCCAAAGAAACGGAATCCGGTACACTATGTACCGCAGGAGCGCTTTCCACAAACCGCAGGCTCCATAAACCGGACAGTTCGACAGTTCCCTGCGCAACAGTCTGATACTTCCATTCCGGAACCTGTACATCAGCTTCCGTGAAAGTCTTCAATATGGCTGATTCCCCGGAAGCCAATTGTAAATAAACTTCCGTCTTGCCATCCTTCTGGCGCAGAAGAGCCTTACCGGAAGATCCGTTCATCGGATTATAAAGCATAGCCGAACGTGCAGGTACGGCCAACGGTATCCAACTTTCCGTATCTTTCCCGGTCAGTGCGGATATGAAATAATGATAGCCCTCCGTGTTTTTGCGACGAATACAACTCAAATCAAAAGATGTCTTCATCGCCTCCGGTATGGCAGCGGTCTGTGCCAGCGTACGGGCATAATCCGTACCGAAGAGCACCGTTTGGTCTTTACCACGTTCATTCCCTAATTTCTTTATCTGCTCCAAAGTACGTTTAAATTCCGTGCGGCGCCGTTCCAATCCGGCATATCCCGGAACATCTTCCGGATATTGATCCAAAAATACAACAGTCGCCCCCTCTTTCGCCAAATCAAGAAGCTTGGCAAGTACATCCGCAGGCATCAAACGCGCCCCGGGAACCACCAATGCCTTATACGTTGTTCCGCCGGACGTTACGATTCTCTTATCGCGACAAGCAGCCGTACGGATGAAATTATCGGAAATATAATCCATATCGTAACCGGCATCATTGATACGGTGCACCGCCTCTATAAAGCCCGGAGCACGCTGTGCCATTTTATGAATATCGAACATCAGCAGTCGTCCGTCCTGCTCCTGCCACATATCATACAACGGCAGATACACAAGAAAGTCATTATCCGGCTGTCCCATTTGCAAGAAGCTCTGACAACGGGATATATACTGGAAGAATGCGGGCGCATCCCGCCATATACTGTTCGTCGGGCTCATATCCACCGTAGCATAAAACTTCCAACCGGGCCAGGCAGCCTCGGCGGGAGAATAGGTCGTGCCATGGAAAAACGTATGATTGACGCCGGAAACGAACATGAGGTCGATATCCGGCTTACATTGCGACAAAGACGTACGGAAATGCTCCGTCAGCCAAGTAAAAGTCTCCGAAGAAGTATAAGGTTTGCCGGCGATATGAGCGCCCGAAGAAGCGTATTTCAGCATGGAGAGGTCGGAGTCATTGGGGCGCGTCAGCGAATCCTTACGCAATCCCCGTATACCGAAATCGGATAGGCCGAAGCCTTCGCACTCAGGAATATCCACCGTAGCATAAAGGTCTATCAGATTTCCCGGCGAGCCATGAGCCTGGTTTCTGGTCTTAGAACCGTGCAGATGCGCCCACTCCGTCCACTGACGGGTAAAGTTCTCCTGCAATAATTCACTGAGAGTTTCACGATAATCGGAGATGATGCGTCGGGTTTTGTCCGAACGCTCCCCTGTCGCCAGAAACTCCGGCAGATGTTCTTCCAGTTTATAACCGCGACGTGCCAGAAACTCATCAAAAAGTCCTTCCGACCAGTCCGCCCCGTAAACCTCATAGGAGTCGTTAAAGAAATTATGAGGATAAGCGGTAGCGCTGCCGGACGTATCCTTGAACCGTCCATCGAAAGCGCGTTCAAAACGTCCGAGATAGTTTTTCACGGCACGGGCCGAAAAATGATTCATCACATACCCCTCACCGCCGGGAGCCGCACGTTTCACTTTCTGCAAAGTCTTACCGCAAAAGGCGGCAATCAAACGCCAGCTGCCTTTCGGAGCTTTCCAACATAGCATTCCGTCTTTCACCTTATTCGTCAAATCCAGACACTTTCCCTTATCGGAAAAAGCCATCAGACGTTCCAATTCGGCATAAGGCCGCTGTTTTCTATCGGCGACTTCTATCTTTTTGTCGAGCGTATTCCCGCCCTCCAACCGGTATTCCGTGACAAACAGTTTGCAGGCTGCGTCTTCTATTCCCACTTCAGGACCGCCGAACGGCCAGCCGGTACCGGTATTCATATCAATCTGCATTCCCAAACGGGACGCTTCACTTTCCGTATATTGCAGCATCTGCATCCATCGGGGAGAGAGAAACGGAATATCCTTCGCATCATTTCCCTGTACGCCATAAATCGGAGTAATCTCCATCGTACCCATTCCCGCCGCAGCATATGCTTCCAGATTACGGGTCAGGTTTTCCTTATCCACTGCGCTTCCCATCCACCACCAGCGGGCAGCCGGCTTGGCATCCAAACTAATCTCCGGCCACGAAACATCTTGTGCGGACAAAGCCCCTGCGCAAAATGCAAACATGGCAATACAAAACAACCGATTCATACCTGTCTTATTTTTCCAGTTCCAAACATCCCATAATGAACGGACCTGTTGCCTTGGCATCGTTATCCCTCATCTTCTCACCTATATAATATTCAAAGCTTCCGTCACGATACGGATGACCGCCCAAGCCGCCAACCTGGCAGCAACGGGTCAAAGTCAAAGTACCGTCCTGTTTCTCCACCAACAGCTTGTCTTTCAGACCTTGCAGAGCCTTTTCCGCCACAGCGCGATATTTTGCATCGATATATCCTTTATTCACCGCTTTTGCATAAGCATACATACATTGGGTGGTTACGGATGCCTCGGGGAAATTCCCCTTGCGCTTGGGCTGGTCGATAACCTGGTACCAAAGTCCGGCCTTATCCTGATATTTCGGCAGTGTTTCCGCCAGTCCGCGAATATAGCCGAGCATATCAGCGCGTCCCGGATGATTTTCCGGTATAAAGTCCAAAGCGTCTACCAGCGCCATAAACCACCAGCCTATACTGCGTCCCCAGAAGTTGGGAGAATGTCCGGTCGCCGGATCGGCCCAACGCTGGCTCTTGCTCTCGTCCCACGCATGATGGTACAATCCTGTCTCGGCATCATAGGTATGTTTATGGCAGAGACGGAATTGCTTCACCGCCTCATCGATCCATTCCGGCCGGTTGAATTCCGCGCCATACTGCGCCATAAACGGAGAAGCCATATACAGCCCGTCCAGCCACATCTGATGCTGATAAATCAGTTTATGCCAGAAGCCGCCCTCCAAAGTACGAGGCTGGTTCTTCAATTGTCTGATAAGAATATCCATTGCCGCCTTATATCTCTGATCGCCGGTTTCACGATAGAGGTCGAACAGCACCTTTCCCGAGTTGATGAAATCCAAGTTGTAAGTAGACTTATCATACAGATGAATTTCTCCTTTTTCATTAATCAGAGAGTCGGCCCACTGCTTCACGTAGTCATAGTAACGACGTTCGCCCGTAGTCTTCCACATCTGCAACATGGCGCAACAACCTACTCCCTGGGCATAGCCGAAAAACAAACGCTTACCGTGGTCCAACTGATAAGCCTGCGGGAAACGCATCATCTCGGAGTCGGCAAACCAACGTGCATACGAGC
>ERZ826051.2117-NODE-2117-length-16187-cov-10.951897_pt1 | contig 16187 bp, 14 predicted proteins | sample MGYA00519928_ERZ826051 | MGnify/ENA primary metagenome ERZ826051 (study PRJEB31778, sample SAMEA3449219) | human gut metagenome | biome: human gut; feature: human-associated habitat; material: faeces | place: United Kingdom | collected 2010/2012 ...
CCGGCGTCCTTGGTGGCCTGACGCTGGGCGTCGTTGAAGTAGGCCGGGACGGTGATGACGGCGTCGGTGACGGTCTCGCCCAGATACTTCTCGGCGTCGGCCTTCATCTTCGCGAGCGTCATGGCGCTCACCTGCTCGGCGGTGTAGTCCTTGCCCTCGATGTCGACGACGGCACGGCCACCCTGGCCCTCCTTGACCTCGTACGGCACGGTCTTGATCTCGGAGGTGCACTCGGAGTACTTGCGGCCCATGAAGCGCTTGATGGAGAACACGGTGTTCTTGGGGTTGGTGACAGCCTGGTTCTTAGCGGCCTTACCCACAACGCGGTCGCCGTCGGCACGGAAGCCCACGACGGACGGGGTGGTGCGGTCGCCCTCAGCGTTCACGATAATGGTCGGAGAACCGCCCTCGAGGACGGCCATTGCGGAGTTGGTAGTACCAAGGTCGATACCAAGAATCTTACTCATTAGAAATTCCCTCTCTCTTGTGCGTTCGCGCCGCCTCGACGGTCTGTCACGCGGCGCTTCGGCTTGTCTTTCAGGATGTAGTGTATCCCCTTATGGGCCGGAATATACAAAATCTAAGTCAATTCATATAAGATTTCTTATTGCCAAGAGTTTAGGTTCGCAAATATGCAGGTAGACGCGCTGTTTGAGTTCTGGGCAGATCTATCGAGATCTATGTAGAGATGGCTGAGGTTTGCGTCCGGGGGTGCCTGGGGCTGCCTTGCGGAAAGCTCGTCCCGGTTTGAGCGTGGATTCCGGGTCGCAGTTTCCGTCTGAAAGCTCAACCGGAAACCATATCCCGTTTTGAGAGCTGATACCGGGTCGCAGTTTCCGCTAGCGGGCCCAACCGGAAACTGCGACCCGTTTTTCGGCCAAATAACGGGATGCCCTTTCCGCAAGCGCGCTCAATAGCTCAATATTTCAAGTCACCTTTAGCTAACATTTGCGCAGCTCAACGGCCCCACCTGCGCGTTTTTTAGTAAACCTTGGCATACTCGGCGAACGGTATGAAGATGCCGGCCAGAGGGTATTGCAAACGGTCGCTCCCGTGGTATGTTTTTGCCCGAATCAAACCGGCGCGCATCGCCTGTAGCGTCGGTCAACAGAGAGGAAACTACCATGGCTCATCCCGTAATTGATGCCGACGAGTGCATCGCTTGTGGCGTTTGCGTCGACTCCTGCCCCGCTGGCGTTCTGGAGCTCCAGGACGTCGCTACCGTCGCTGACGAGGACTCCTGCGTCGCCTGTGGCGCTTGCCAGGACGCCTGCCCCGCCGGCGCGATCACCGAGATCGTCGAGGAGTAACAACTCCCCCACCTGCACACTCAAAAGTACACCGTGCACAAAAAAGGAGGCCTCCGCATCGCCGCGGAGGCCTCCTTTTGCATATGTGGGCAGCTAATTTGGAGCGGGACCCTTGGCAGTTGCGGTGGAATAGTTCCTGTTTTATGTCTTGGATGCCGATTTTAGGAACTATTTCACCGCAACTTATAGATGCGGCGTCGACTAGGACAAATCGTCTTCGTAGGGCATCAGGTCTGCTAGGTAGCCTTTTTCCTTGAGCATCGCCTCGATCTCGTCGAGGGTCTGTTCGTCCTCCGCCGCAATGCGATGGAAGTGGTAGCCGCTGGTCACCGTCAGCAGCGGAAAGCTCTTGCCGCTCTCGATATCGTGCAGGTAGCGCTCAACATCGCGACGATTGCGGATGTCCAGGTCGGCTGTGATCTTACCGTACACACGATGGTTGACGATCACGTTGAGCACGGCGCCGCCGGCATCGACGATACTCGTAAGCTCGTCGCCCGCCTGCTCCACACCGTGGCGCACCTTAACAAGACGCGTGGGCACGGCGGGGCTGCTGGGGGCCTCCTGCAGCACGTAGCCGCGATTGGTCGCCACGATATCGTGCCCGTCGGCGCGCAGCAGAGCGATGTCTTGCACGACAATCTGGCGGCTCACACCCACCTCGCGGGCAAGTGCGCTGCCCGAAACGGGCTCCTTGGCTTCCTCGAGCACGCCCATGATGGCACGGCGACGCTCGCGGGCGTCCATTATTTACCGTCCAGCAGACGCAGGTGCTTAAGCGAGAGGTCGAGAATCGGCGCGGAGTGCGTCAGCGCCCCCGAGCTAATAAAGTCAACGCCCAGGTCGGCGAGCGCGCGGATATTGCTGGCGTCCACGTTGCCCGAGCACTCGGTCTTGGCGCGGCCGGCGATAAGCTCAATTGCAGCAGCCATGTCGTCGTGGGTCATGTTGTCAAACATGATGATGTCGGCGCCGGCCTCCACAGCCTCGCGCACCATGTCCAGGTTCTCGCACTCGATCTCGACCGTCGTGGTAAACGACGCATGGGCGCGTGCCATCTCGATCGCGCGCGTCACGCCACCGGCGGCATCGATGTGGTTGTCCTTGAGCATGACGGCCGTCGACAGGTTGTAGCGGTGGTTGCTGCCGCCGCCGATCTCGACCGCCGCCTTTTCAAACACACGCATGCCCGGCGTGGTCTTGCGCGTGTCGACGAGCACGGTCTTGGTGCCCTCGAGCACCGCGGCCATCTGGTATGTATAGGTAGCGATGCCGCTCATGCGCTGCAGATAGTTGAGCGCCACGCGCTCGCCCGAAAGCAGCACGCGCGCATCGCCGCGCACCTGGCCCACGTGGTCGCCGGCGTGCACCTCGTCACCGTCGGCAACGTCGAACAGCACCGAGCTCTGCGAATCCAGCAACTCAAAGGTGCGGGCAAACACATCCAGGCCGGCGATAATGCCGTCGGCCTTGGCGATGAGCTCAACGGTAGCGGGGCGCGCCGTGGGGCACACGCTCGCCGTACTCACGTCCTCAAACGTGATGTCCTCGCGCAGAGCCTGCAAAATCAGATCATCGACGACGAGCTTCATGGTAATGGGATTCATGGTCTACTCCTCCACGGCCTGCGTGCCGGCGGCACGGGCCAAATCATCGATTGCCAGGGTATCGGCGCTCAGGGCGCGATGACGGCCATCGAGCGCGGGATCGCCCGCCTGCTCCACGGCCAGCGACTCGCCGGTACGCATATACCACGCGGCGCGACGACCCCAGACCAGTGCCTCGAGCAGGCTGTTTGATGCAAGGCGGTTCTTGCCGTGAACACCGTTGCAAGCCGTCTCGCCCGCGGCGTAGAGCTCGGGCATCGAGGTGCGGCCGTCCTTGTCGACCCACACGCCGCCCATAAAGTAGTGCTGCGTCGGCGTAACGGGAATGGGCTCGTCCAAGATGTCGCGGCCGTCCTCAAGGCAGCGCGCACGAATGTTGGCAAAATGCCCGGTCACCACATCGCGCTCGACGGGGGCAAAGCTCAGCCACTCGTGCTCGGTACCGTCCTGCTTCATCTGCTCGCGAATGGCGGCGGCGACCACATCGCGCGGCTGAAGCTCGTCGGTAAAGCGCTCACCGGCGGCGTTGAGCAAAATCGCGCCCTCGCCGCGGCAGCTCTCGCTGATCAGGAAGGTGCGGCCCGGCTGTGGCGAGAACAGTCCCGTGGGGTGGATCTGCACGTAGTCCAGATGCTCCATCTTAATGCCATGCTCCTGAGCGATGTAGCAGGCATCGCCCGTGAGCTGCGGGTAGTTAGTCGAATGGTCGTATACGCCGCCGATACCGCCCGTCGCCCACAGCGTGTGGCGGGCATGGATCTTAAACGGCTCGCCGGCATGCACGCCCTCGGCGGCATTTGCCAGTTCGTCGGCGGGACGAACCGAGTTGTCCTCGTCCACGGAAACGGCGATGGCACCGGCACACACCGTGGCGCCGTCACGTTCGCCCGTCAGGATGTCGGTCATGGCCACGTGCTCCAAAATCTGCACGTTGTCCAGCTTGCGAACGGCCTGGAGCAGTTTGGTCGTGATCTCCTTGCCCGTAATGTCGGCATGGAAGGCAATGCGCGGACGGCTGTGCGCGCCCTCGCGGGTAAAGTCGAGGCTGCCGTCGGCCTTGCGCTCAAAATCCACGCCCATCGCTAGCAGGTCGTTGATGACCGAACGGCTCGAGCGGATCATGATGTCGACGCTCTCGCGGCGGTTCTCGTAGTGACCGGCGTGCATGGTGTCCTCAAAGAAGGCATCATAGTCCGAGCCCTCGGGCAGCACGCAGATGCCGCCCTGCGCGAGCATCGAATCGCACTCATCGACCGCGCCCTTGGAGAGCATGATCACGCGCGTGCTCGTCGGCAGATTGAGGGCCGCGTACAGACCCGCCACGCCGCAGCCGGCAATGACGACGTCGCACTCCATATCGGGGTATTGCTTGGTTTCCACAGGAATCCTCTCCCTTGTAATGTGGCATAAGGGACTGCCCCTCATGTCACATCGTTCTAACGCGCCGCGTACTCGAGCATACGGTCGAGCGTGAGCTTGGCCTGGTCTGCTGCCTCGTCCGAGACGCCGATCTGCACCTCGCCCTCGCCCGTCTCCAGGCAGCGCACGAGCTTCTCGAGCGTGATGAGATCCATGTTGACGCAGGTGGGCTGCACCGCGGGGAAGTAGAACTTCTTGCCGGTGCCCTGGCAGCGGCGCTCGAGCTCGTAGAGCACGCCGCGGACCGTCACGATGATGAATTCGCTCGCGCCGGATTCCTCGGCATACTTGATGATGCCGGCGGTGGAGCCGATGTAGTCGGCCTCGGCCAGGACGTCGGCCTTGCACTCGGGGTGCGCCAGCACGAGCGCGTCGGGGTGGGCCTCCGTCGCGTCGACGATCTGCTCGACGGTGATGATGTGATGGCGCGGGCAGCAGCCGTTGTTGAGGATGACGTGCTTTTGCGGCACCTGCTCGGCTACGAAGCGGCCCAGGTTTTGGTCGGGAATGAACAAGATATGCTGCTGCGGCAGCTCGGACACGATCTTGACGGCGTTGGAGCTGGTGACGCACACGTCGCTCCAGCTCTTGATCTCGACCGTGGAGTTGACGTAGCACACCACGGCCAGGTCGTCGCCGTACTCGGCGCGCGCCGCGTCGACCGTCTCGCGCTTGACCATGTGCGCCATGGGACAGTCCGCGCCCGGCTCGGGCAGCAGCACGGTCTTAGTGGGATTGAGCAGCTTGGCGCTCTCGCCCATAAACTCCACGCCGCACAACACGATGGTCTGCTGCGGCAGGCTTTTGGCGAGCTTTGCCAGGTAGAAGCTGTCGCCGACGTAATCGGCAACGGCTTGGACCTCGGGCGCCACGTAGTAGTGCGCCAGGATCACCGCGTCACGTTGGGTTTTTAGTTGCTGAATGGCCTCGACGAGCTCTGCGGGCACCAGTGCCGCGCGCTCCGTTGCCGTCGTTGCCGATGCTAGGCCGGCCGCGATATCGCGTGCAAGCTCCGACGCATCCATGTTCGCGCTCTGTGCCATCAAGGCCCCTCTCTTTTGGCGAATCTTGGGGCTTTAGTATGACACCTAGGTTTACAGCTGACAAGACAGCTGTAAACCTAGGTGTAAAGTTGAAATAAAGATTCAGTCATGTGGCAGGTCCATTTTCGAACTGGCAAGCTGAGGATAGCCGGGCTTTCGGTAGCGCAAGGGGCATCTTTCGCCACCGCAATACCGCTTGGCGCGAGTTGCACGCCGTGGGGCGCAAACGGAACACGCCTCCGCAGGCGGTCCGCACCCAATGTGGCAAAATCGAACTACTAAGGGGGCTCAGAATGCTCAAGATTATTGCCTGCGACGATGATGTCGCTTTTCTAGATAGACTGCACCGGATGATCGACCGTTGGTCGAGCGAGACGGGCACGGCGGTCGATGTTGCGCTCGTCACGCGCGGCGAGGACCTGCTGGCCCGCCATGCCGCATCGCGCGCCGACATCATTCTGCTCGACATGATCATGCCGCTCGTCAACGGCATGGACACCGCGCGCGAATTGCGCCAGGCCGATACCGCCGTGCGCCTGGTATTTCTCACCTCATCGCCCGAGTTTGCACTGGAGTCCTACGAGGTCCGCGCCTTCGACTATCTGCTCAAGCCCGTAACTTATGAACGCCTGGCGCAGTTACTCGACGAGCTTTCGAGCATGCGCCCGGCGGCAACCGACGAACTCGTAATCAAAACGTCCTTTGGCTACCACGCCCTGCGCCTGTCCGACATCGAATATGCCGAGGCGCGCAACAAGCACGTGGTCTTCCACCTGCGCGACGGACGCGATATCGAGGCACTCGAATCGTTCCGCAGCGTCGAGGACCGTTTGGCGCAAAATGCCACCTTCTTTAAATGCCACCGCAGCTACCAGGTCAACCTGCGCAATATCGATCACTTTGGCCGCACGGACATCGTCATGCGCTCGGGCGCGTGCATCCCGCTTTCGCGCAGCTGCAAGCAGGGATTCCAAGACGCCTACTTTGCGGTGCGCTTCGAGGGCGGGAGGCGCTGATGGTCTCCTCGGTCGAAATGATCCTTTGGGCAATCCACCACGCCACGACGCTGCTCTTTGGCGTCTTTGCCTCGGCGGCGCTGTGCGGTATCGAGATCAACCGGCGTCATGCGCTTGAACTGGTGCTGGTCGGTGCCGTAACTGGATGCGCATTTGGCCTCGCCAATGCCGTCGGCGGAGAGCTTTTTGCCCGTCAGGTCTATCCGCTCGGCGTGCACCTGCCGCTTACCATCTACCTATGCGCGCGCTACCGCCTGAGCCCGCTGCTTGCCGTGCTCGGCATTACGAGTGCCTATCTGAGCTGCCAGTTCAGCAATTGGATGGGCATCGCCGCATTTGCCGCAACCGATTCTCAGATCGCGTACTATCTGGCGCGCATCGCGACCACACTCGCCGTCTTTGCCGTCCTGTTGCATTGGGCCGGCGACATCGGTCCGCGCTTGGCGATTAAAAGCACCACCGAGCTGGGCATCCTTTTAATCCTGCCGCTCGTCTATTACATCTTTGACTATGCCACCAACGTCTACACCACGCTGTTCCACTCGGGCTCGGTGGTAACGGTTGAGTTTTTGGCATTTGCGCTCTGTGCCTTCTATCTTATGTTTCTCGCCGTTTACCTGCGCGAATACGAAGAAAAGGAAACCGCCGAGCGAGAGCGCTGGATGCTCGAAACCCGCGACAGCGTCGCCATCAAAGAGCTCGAGGCTTGGCGTCAATCTGGGCGCGAGCTGTCGATTCTTCGCCACGACATGCGCCACTTCCTACGCGGCCTGGCCGCTTTAATTGAGGAAGGCCACACCGACGAGGCGCTCGATCGCATCGACGAACTCTGCGAAGCCGGCGACCGCACCGCCGTACGCCGCTTCTGCGCCAACGAGACGGTAAACATTGCGCTTTCGTCATTTAACTCGGAAATCAACAGAAACGGCATTACCGCCAACCTGCGCGCCGCCGTACCCGAAACCATCCACGTAGGTGACGCCGACCTGTTTAGCGTGCTCTCAAATGCCTTGGAAAACGCTATCACCGCCGCAAGCGCCGCACCCCAAGGAAAGCGATTCGTCGACTTTGACCTGCGATTAGAGGACGGCCAGCTGCTGCTGTTAGTTTCCAACACGTTTGACCGCGCGCCGCGCATGGTCGACGGCATGCCCGTGACCCGGCATGCGGGCCACGGCTTTGGCACCAGGAGCATCAAACTTGCCGTGGAGCGCATGAACGGCAACTGTCAGTTCCGCATTAACGGCGATCGGTTTGAGCTGCGCGCTGTGATGTAGAAGTGCGGTGCCGATCTCGAGGCGTGCCTTGCCCGCCAGACAATCGCTCGCCGGCGCCAATCCGCTACAGCGGAGCGGCCGCCGGGGTCAGCTGCTTGATGTATGCCCACATGCGCTGCTTGGCGGCCTTGTCGGTGAGCGCCGCCTCAAAACCGTCGAGCGCGAGCACGCGGCGGCCCTGCACATGAGCGACCAGGCCGGGCTTGAGCATAGCGGTGTCGAAGTCATCGATCGCCACGAGCATATCGGCGTAGGTCTCGCGCATGGTATCGGCCGCGCGATCGTCCAGCAGCAGGACCGCCTCGGGGTCCAAGGCCTCGAGCGCCTCGCGGAACAGCTCGCACGGCAGAGTCTCGCCCACCGTGACCGCTCCGTCACCCACGCCGGCGACGCTTGACAGCACGCAAAAATCCTCGGGCGCGTAGCCGATGGCCCCAAGCGCCTTGCGCAACGCCGCGCCATCCGGGCCGGCGGCAAGCTCGCCACCCGAACGCTCGGCCTCGTCCAAATCGCCTTTGACCAGCACGATCGGCGAGCACGCGTTGCCCGCGATACGCACGCCACGGACCGCAAGCGATGCGAGCTCCTGCTCGGCCGCCTGGGCGATGGCTTCTTTTTTCTGGCTTTGTGACGTGGACATGCGCTCTCCAATCGTTTGCGTGCCCACCATTATATAAAAGAGCTGCCCGCGAGTGGTTGCTTTGCGGGCGGCTGGGTATAAGCACGGTCGTACTGAGTTTTACGCGGCCGAGCCGCGTCGCATTATGGAGGTCACCATGGCTGACATTAATCAGATTACCCCCGAGAACTTCGATTCCATCGTTAACGACAGTCTGCCCGTTCTGGTCGATTTTTGGGCACCGTGGTGCGGGCCCTGTCGATCCCTCTCGCCCATCGTTGACGAGGTTGCCGATGAACTGGCGGGCAAGCTCGCCGTTGCCAAGTGCAACGTCGACGACAACCAGGACCTGGCCATGAAGTATGGCGTCATGAGCATCCCCACGCTGATTGTGTTTAAGAACGGCGAGGAGATTGACCGCTCGGTTGGCGCTCTGCCCGAGGCGAGGCTGCAGGCGCTGCTGGAGAAGCATCTGTAATACGCTTGTTACTTACCCGCCGTCCATGAGCGGTTTTGCACCGCTCGCCGGACTGCCGGATGCACCGAGTGCAACCACGGATAGTATGGTAGTCACAAACAGCCCCCAGTGAACGGGTGCGGGTCGCACAGACTCGTACCCGTTTTCTTATGCAACTGCGCGCAGAGCGGGCGTAGTAAAATCTGAACCACTGAACCGCCCCATACAAAAGGAGATTTCCCATGCATGATGTTGGAATGAACATGAGCCAGCTTGCCATGAGCGTCAAGCAGGTCGACGACACCATCGAGCTCGCTCACGAGTGGAGCCATCAGCTGCTGCATGCGACCGAGAATTTTGACATGGAGCGCATCGGCGCCAAGCTCGAGGCCGCCATGGCCGCGCTGCACGAGGCCCATGACGCACTCGAGGGCTACGAGGAAGCCATCGAGGCCGACCACAACTCCGTCGGCTCCGTGAAGCTGGTGTAAGGTGACCGAACACGAGCACGGCTGCGGGTACGAGCACGAGCATCTGCACGGGGCGGACGGTGACGCGGGTTGCCACTGTAGTGGCTCCGGCTCCGAGCTGGTCCGCTTTTCGGTTACCGCACCGGACGACCTGCTGCGCCGTTTTGACGAACAGATCGCGCGCCGCGGCGACGTGGCCAACCGCTCCGAGGCCGTGCGCGACCTGATTCGCGCCTCGATCGCCAAGGAGCAGATGCGCACGCCCGATGAGCATGTTATCGGGTCGCTCACCATGATCTACGACCACCATACCGGCGACCTGACGCGCCGTCTGGACGAAGTGCAGCACGACTACACCGACGAGATCGTATCGACCATGCACGTGCATCTGGATCACCACAACTGCTTGGAGATTCTGGCGCTCAAGGGTCGCGGCGAGCGCGTCTACGAACTAGCCGATCGCCTGCTGGGCCTGCGCGGCGTTAAGCACGGCGAGCTCACGTGCGCCGCCACCAAGCAGAGCCTGGGGCTGTAGCGGGATTTCCCGCAGCGCACCTGCCAAAAAGGGACAGGTTTGTTTTGGCAGGTTTAGCGTTTTACCTACCAAAACAAACCTGTCCCTTTTTGGTCGGTTTTGATGAGGAGTGTCGCATGCGGCATGTGCATATCCATGTAACGGGCATTGTGCAGGGCGTTGGCATGCGACCGTTTGTGTATCGCGAGGCCATGACGCATGGCATTTGCGGATGGGTGCTCAATGCGGGCGACGGCGTGCATATCGAGGCGCACGCTCCGGCCGATGCGCTCGATGCTTTTGTTGCCGCGCTTTCTGAGCATGCGCCTGCGGCAGCTCGCGTTGAGCGAGTCGATATTGCGGATTTGGAGCCTGGCGGCTGGAGCGCTGCCGATGAGCAGGGCTTTCACATTGTGGCGTCGCAGGACCAGACCGCACACACGACGCTCGTCTCGCCCGATATCGCCACCTGTGACGATTGCCTGCGCGAGTTGTTCGATCCCGCCGACCGACGCTATCACTACCCCTTTATCAACTGCACTAACTGCGGCCCACGCTTTACCATCATCCGCTCGCTGCCTTACGATCGAGCGGCCACCTCGATGGATTGTTTTCCCATGTGTCCCAAGTGCGCCGCGGAGTATGCCGACCCACTCGACCGGCGTTTTCACGCGCAACCCGATGCCTGCTTTGATTGCGGGCCGCATATTACGTGGCGCGAGGCTGTAAACGGCAATGCGTGCGGGAATTCGTCCGCGACACCGACCGTCGGCACCACACGCGAGGCCAGCGACGCTATCATCGAGCGCTGCGTTGAGCTGCTGGCCAGCGGTGGCATCGTCGCCATCAAGGGCCTGGGCGGATTCCATCTATCCTGTGACGCTGCCAACGAGCAGGCGGTGGCCGAGCTGCGCCGTCGCAAGCGTCGCAGCAATAAGCCGCTTGCCGTCATGGTGCGCAGTCTTGCTGATACCGAGCGCCTGTGTCATATCGACGATGCTGAACGCGATCTGCTCGCCGGCAGCATCCGCCCCATTGTGCTGCTGCGCCGGCGCACTGTTGACGAGGGCAACGGCAGTTCCCCCGACGCCCTCGCGCTCGCGCCGTCCGTCGCGCGCGACCTTCCTGAGCTCGGCGTCATGCTCCCCTATACGCCGCTTCAACATCTGTTGCTTGCCGCGGCAGAAGCCTGCGGTATGCACGCGCTCGTCATGACCAGCGGAAACCTAAGCGAAGAACCCATCGAGACCGACGACGACCTTGCCTGGGAACACCTCGTTGCCGCCGGCATCGCCGACGCGTTGCTCGGCAACGATCGCGCGATTCTCTCGCGCTATGACGATTCCGTGGTGCGCGTGGTCAACGGCGCCGTTATGCCCGTTCGCCGCGCTCGCGGATATGCACCCCAGCCGCTGCCGTTGCCGGCGCTCGACCGCGCTCCGTCCTGCGTGCTCGCCTGCGGGCCACAACAAAAGGCCACGATTGCGCTCACGCGTGAAGGGACGAACGGCGAGGCAACCTGTTTTGTGTCGCAGCATATCGGCGATGTTGAAAACGGCGGGACCTTCGATGCCTGGAACGCTGCGCGCACGCGCTTGGAAGATCTCTTTGATTTGGCGCCCGCCGCCTTGGCCTGCGATTTACACCCCAGCTATCTATCGGGCCAGTGGGCGCGCGAGCAGGCGCGAAAATGCAATCTGCCGCTCGTCGAGGTGCAGCACCATCATGCGCATATCGCGAGCGTAATGGCCGAGGCCATCGCCGCGGGCCAGCTTACAACCGACGCGCGCGTCCTTGGCATCGCCTTTGACGGCACCGGCGCCGGCACCGATGGGACCATTTGGGGCGGCGAGTTTCTTGTTGCCAGCCTTGGCGGCTTTGAGCGCGCCGCGCATTTGCGCACCTGGGCGCTCCCCGGTGGGGCGGCCTCCGTGCGCGACGCCCGCCGCAACGCCTTCGCCCTGCTCAGTGAGCTCGGCCTGCTCGAGCACCCAGGTGCCGCTCGGCTTTTGGACAGCCTCGACGAACAAACGCGCAGCGTGACAGCCACCATGATCGAGCGCGGCATCAACAGCCCGCGTACCAGCAGCATGGGGCGTCTCTTTGATGCCGCGGCAGCAATTCTGGGCATCTGCGACAAGGCAACCTACGAGGGCGAACCCGCCATCGAGCTTGAGGCTGCCGCCTGGCGCGCACTCAGCAGTGAAAGTGCCTGCCCCGCCGGCAATATAGCCGGCTTTTCCGTAACCGAATCATCCCGTCCGGACGCCTGCCATGTTCTAAACTCCAGATCGCTTATTGAGGCGCTTTTGGAGGGAACCAGGGCCGGCACTGCGGCCTACAGGCTCGCGCTCGACTTCCATATCGCCATCGCGCGCTCTTCGGCACGAATCGCACGCGAAATCTGCGCGCGCGAAGGCATCGATACCGTCGCGCTCTCGGGCGGCGTGTTCATGAACCGACTTTTGCTCCAGCTCCTCACCCGCGAGCTCAAAAGCATGGGTCTCACTGTCTTGATTCCCCAAACCGTGCCCGTTAACGACGGCTGCATCGCCTACGGTCAGGCGGCAGTCGCAAGCGCTCGTCTTGCGCAGGTTGCATCGCAGTAGGCTGTTCGGCCAGCCCGCAAGCCGCCGTCTCACAGGTGTAGCGCGTTTGCCCGCAGCGCCCGCGAGCGCTACCATCAACTGATGGATTATTGAGCGCCCGTCCAGCGCAAAGCGTATAAAAGGGGAACAATATGTGCCTTGCCGTTCCCGGTAAAGTAGTCAAACGCGACGACGACCTCAAGGCCACCGTCGACATGATGGGCATCGAGCGCCCCGTGTCGCTGCGACTCGTGCCGACGGCGCAGGTTGGCGACTATATTCTCGTACACGCCGGCTTTGGCATCCAGATTGTCGACGAGCAGGAAGCACAGGAAACGCTCGAGCTTGTTAATGCCATGTCCGAGCTGGTCGAAGAAGACCAGCTGACCACCAACCCGGCGGAGGCTTACTAGTGGCGCCCGAGCAGCCGGCGCGCTCCGGTATCGATTTCTCGGCATTCCGCGATCCCAAGCTGGCTCGCGAGCTCATCGAGCGCATTCATGAGCTTGTCGGCGACCGCACCATCAACCTTATGGAAGTCTGCGGCACGCATACCGTGAGCATCGGGCGCTATGGCTTTCGCTCCATTATGCCGGCCGGGCTCAAGCTGCTGAGCGGCCCGGGCTGCCCCGTCTGCGTCACCGCCAACCGCGACATCGACCACGCAATCGCGCTCGCCAACATAGACGGCGCCATCATCACCACCTTTGGCGACATGATGCGCGTGCCCGGATCATCCACCTCGCTCGCTGCGCAAAAGGCGGCAGGACGCGACATCCGCATCGTCTATTCCCCGCTCGACGCGCTCGACATTGCCGAGCAAAACCCCGATCGCCCGGTCATTTTTATGGGCGTGGGCTTTGAGACTACGACGCCCACCATCGCCGCCGCCATCTTGGAGGCCGAGGCGCGCGGGCTTTTGAACTTCTCGGTCTATTGCGCCCACAAGACCACGCCGCCGGCGTTGCGCGCCATCGCCAACGACCCCGAGACCGCCATCGACGGCTTTATCCTGCCGGGCCACGTCGCCACCATCACGGGCTTGGCGCCCTTCAGCTTTTTGGTCGACGAGTTTAAGACTCCAGGCGTGGTAACGGGATTTGAGCCGGTCGACATCTTGCAGGGTATCTGCATGCTGGTCCAGATGGTTGTCGAGGGCAGGCCCGCGATCGACAACGCCTACCGTCGCGGCGTCAATGCCGACGGCAATCCTGTGGCGCGCCAGCTGGTCGAGCAGGTATTTGAGCCGTGCGATACCACATGGCGCGGATTGGGGTCGATTGCGGCTTCGGGACTCGCCATTCGTCCCGAATTCTCGCGCTTTGATGCCCGTACCCGCTTTGATGTGCCCGTTGAGCCGACGGTTGAGCCGCGCGGATGCCGCTGCGGCGACGTGCTGCGCGGAGCCATTACGCCGAGCAGCTGCCCGCTCTTTGGCCGCACCTGCACGCCCGAGCACCCCGTCGGCCCGTGCATGGTGAGTTCCGAAGGCAGCTGCGCGGCGTACTACCGTTACCGAGTCTAGCCCGAACGCCCCCGCGCACTGACACCTCCCACGATTGGAGTTTTGGATATGTCCCATAGCATCACCGATAGCACCGTCCTGTTGGGCCACGGCTCCGGCGGACAGATGATGAAGCGCATCATCGATGAGGTCTTTTTAGATGCCTTTGGTTCGCCCGAGCTGCTCGAAGGCAACGATGCCGGCGTCGCCGCGCTGCCCGCGAGCGGGCGCATCGCCATGTCGACCGACAGCTTTGTAGTCTCGCCGCAGTTCTTCCCCGGTGGCAACATCGGCCGCCTCGCCGTGTGCGGAACCGTTAACGATGTCGCGACCTCGGGCGCCAACGTGCGCTACCTGTCGTGCGGCTTTATCCTTGAAGAGGGCTATCCCATGGATAAGCTCCGCCAGATTGTGCAGACGATGGCCGAGACGGCGCGCGAGGCGGGCGTGTCCATAATCACGGGCGACACTAAGGTGGTCGAGCGCGGCGGGGCCGACGGCGTCTATATCAATACCGCCGGCGTGGGCGAGGTGCCTGCGGGCGTGGCGCTCAGCGGCGCAAACTGCCAGCCCGGCGATGTCATCCTGGTCTCGGGTACACTGGGCGACCACGGCATCGCCATCATGAGCCAACGCGAGGGTCTGGCGTTTTCGAGCACCATCGAAAGTGATGCCGCGCCGCTCAACCACCTGATTGCCGATGTGCTTGCCGCAGCACCCGACACACGCTGCTTCCGCGACCCCACGCGCGGTGGCCTGGCCTCGACGCTCAACGAGTTTGCGCAGGCCAGCGGCGTTGCCATGGAGATCGACGAGAAAGCTGTGCCCGTGCGCCCCGACGTGCAGGCAGCCTGCGAGATGCTCGGCTACGATGTGCTGCAGGTGGCAAACGAGGGCAAGATGGTCGCCGTCGTGCCGGCCGAGCAGGCCGATGCCGCGCTGGCCGCCATGCGCGCCGCCCGCTACGGCGAGAATGCCGCCGTCATCGGTCGCGTGCTGCCACTTGCCGAGGGCACCCGCCCCGCCGTGCGCGTACGTACCGGTTGGGGCTCGACCCGCATCCTCGACATGCTCGTAGGAGAGCAGCTGCCGAGAATTTGCTAGGGCGGAACCGCACGGTCGGCGCGATGCGGCTTGGTATCCCTGGAGATGTTCAGATTCCAAGCACGCCCAACGCGGAAGCCCAGTATTATGAGGTGCGTTTTGAAACCCAATGACGGGAGCTTTCATGGCAGCAGCTTTTTCCCATGTGATTTTTGATCTGGACGGCACCATCCTCAACACGCTCGAGGACCTGGCGGCCGCCGGCAACCATACCTGCGAGGCGCACGGCTGGCCCACGTTTGCTGTTGACGAGTACCGCTACAAGGTGGGAAACGGCATGCTCAAGCTGGTTGAGCGCTTTATGCCCGCCGAGTACGCAGGCGACGGCCGCATGTTTGAGCAGACGCTTGCCGAGTTTAGGGCTTACTACGGCGAGCACAAGGAAGACCACACCGCTCCCTATGCCGGCACGATCGAGATGCTCGACCGCTTGCGCGCCGCGGGCGTTCAGCTTGCCGTGCTCACTAACAAGGACCACGTCTCGGCGGCTCTGCTTATCGAAAAGTATTTTGGTTCCGAGCGCTTTGCGCTGGTGCAGGGCCGTGTCGATGCGTTTCCGCCCAAGCCCGAAGCACCCGTCACGCTGCATGTGATGGAAGAGCTAGGCGCCGACCCGGCGACCACGCTCTACGTAGGCGATTCCAATGTCGATATCCTGACCGGCCACAACGCCGGCCTTAAGAGTGCGGGCGTCAGCTGGGGTTTCCGCGGCCGCGCAGAGCTGGAAGCCACCGGCGCCGACTACGTGGTGGACACCCAGGCAGAGCTCGCGGCGCTGGTGCTGGGCGAGTAACGAGCGACACTGCTTAACGCAGCTGCGGCAATTCTTCCGCGCGGAAACCGCATCCCGTTTTGGAGCTCCGGAATGGGATACGCTTTCCGCTTGAGGCACATCAGGGAAACCGCATCCCGTTTCAGAACAATATTCCGGGTCGCACTTTCCGCAACCCACCCCATCCGGAAAATGCGACCCACTATTCGGCCAAAAACCGGGTCGCATCTTCCCAAGCACTCGATGCAACGCTGGCACAAGGAGTGTCCCAACTGCCGGCAGAAAAAGAACGTCCCCAGCTGCCGCCTGGTCATTTAAGAACGTCCCCAACGACTACCCCAACAATGGCAACACCGCAGGTAGAGGACTGACAGCGAGCGGGCACCAGAGCGAACAAATTGGCATGAAAAGAGGACGGCATAGACCTTCTGGTCATGCCGTCCTCTTTGAATGACAAGTTGTCGCTCTGGTGCCCGCGCAGCGTCGA
>ERZ826051.2128-NODE-2128-length-16114-cov-4.619030_pt1 | contig 16114 bp, 18 predicted proteins | sample MGYA00519928_ERZ826051 | MGnify/ENA primary metagenome ERZ826051 (study PRJEB31778, sample SAMEA3449219) | human gut metagenome | biome: human gut; feature: human-associated habitat; material: faeces | place: United Kingdom | collected 2010/2012 ...
CCCCGCCGTCGCGCCGGTGGTCAGGCCGCCCGCCGTCGTCTTGATGATTGCGTTCGTTGTTGGCAGGCCGATTCCGCTGTTGGCATACAGCGTTCCGGTAGTAATCGTAAGCGTACCGCTTATCGTTCCGCCGGTCTTGTCCAGCTTGCCGTTGAGCTGTTCCGGCGTCGCATAGTCGGTGCCTGCGACGGCAGTGCTGACCCCGCCGCTTCCGTCGCCCTTAAGAATACCCTGAGCAGTGATCGTGTTTTGTTTTGCATTCACTTGTTCGGGTATTGCATAATCCGTTCCGGCAACAGCTTGTACAACCGTTTCGCCGTTACCCTTGAGGATACCAGTCAAGGCCGTTTCCGTTTCTTCCGTAACGCTGTTCAACCCCTGTGCGTTTACACCGGTATTTGCATAGTCGTCCGCCGTGGCATCGTAAGCCCACCAGTAACCATCCACAATTTTGGGCGGATACCAGGCCCCAAGGCTTAAAAGATGATTCAGGGCGTTGTCCATCAGTCCGACATAACTCGGCGGAAAGTCGCCGGATGCGCTTGTGCCGATTGAATGCAGCACATCAAGCGACATCACGGCAGCATGAGCGATCTCCCCGCTGTCTTTTTCCGCACGCGCCTGTACCTGCAGCTTGCCTTCGACCATCACGGCCGACGGAAGCGGAAACAGGATATGCCCGCCCTCCGGCTGGATCGTGTCGGTAATATAGGCGTCATTGTAATCCTGCATAGAGGTCTTAAACAGGAGACGATAGGAATAGCCGCGCCAGCTGTCCGGCAATTCGATTGACAGCGTGGTTGTCAGGTTATCTCCGGCATAACCTGCGACGACACTGTCCGGATGCATGACGGTGTTTTCGATCGTGATGTTGATTGTGTTCATCGCAAATACCCCTCAATTTCCAAATGGGCGGTAAAAGAGAATATATTCCCTCCTATGTCCCATGAGGTAGAAACGCCGTCCCAAGCAATTACCGCCCATTTTGATTGTACAAATTGATCATTCCCCTGGCTGTTTTGGCGATAGTAACTGGTCTGTAACGATGGTAATGCATACACTTGGGTTTCGGAACTGTTTGATACGCCCCACAGACGGAATATGGGGTCTGAAAACTTTACAGGTACGTCACAGCTAAATCCATAAGCATCATTTGTATAAACCTGTGTGCGGCAGGAATAACTAACTTCACTGGTGATTTTTTCAGGAATAACTCGATTAAACGATGCAGTACCCAAATTTACCGAATACAGCGCGCGCGTATATCCATCCTGGTATTGCTCTACAATCCACGCGCCCTGTTTCCATCGCTTCAGCGTCTGGAACGGACTATTGTTATAGGTGATTTCTCCTTTAAAAGCCCCTCCCGTTGCCGGCATATAATCCGTGCCGGGGATGGCTTTAGAAATGCTCCCGTCGGCGCCTTTAATAAGCCCTTCAATATCCGTTGATGTACCGTCGATAACATCTGCATGGATGACAGATGCGGCACAATTATCTTGTATAATTTGATGGGATTCGATTTCCGGAACGCCTCGGTTTACGCGAATCAGTGCCAGAGACAGTTCATTTTGTTCCACAGCAGGAGGAATTCCACCCGATAATGGCATTTTAAAAGCGATCTGAAAATCCCGATATTCCGTCTCTTCCCGACAACGCAGGATCAAGCGTCCATATTCAGGCCCTTGGCTCGGGTAGTACGGCTCATACGGGATTTCGATGTCCTCGTAACCCAGTATAGTAATCATATGCCCGTTTATCCAGGCCGTGCCCGCACCAACACGTACGGTATTTCCGCTCAGCGGCTCCACCAGAAAGCCCGTTTCCGGATGAACCACCCCGTTTTTCACTATGGCGGAAAACGCATTCGCCAGATCCTGCGCCCCGTATTCCCGCTTGTCCTCCTGATAGCTATCCCAAGGGTATCCCTTTTCCGTCATTTGCTGTCCCTCCGTATCTGATCGAGCGTCGTCAGCTGCTGTTCCCCAAAACCCACCGTGTAACTGGTAGAATCCGCTGTGACGACCGTATCGACGGTGATGATTTCCATATCGGCCAGAATCCCCGCTTCACTGTTCCGTATCGTCGCAACGTCACCCAGCCGGTAATCGGTGCCGTAAACCAGGCTGCGGGAAACCGTACAGGTGAGCTCCTGTGCAGCACGGTATTTCACCATCTCTTTGCGGGCATTTTTCTCCAGTTCTTCGTACTGATTCCCGTCCTCATAAACCGATATGGACAGGGATTTTTCCCGCCGGGTAAACCATTGCGGCTCGTCATTTGTAGAAAAATACGTCTGTGTCAGCGTTTCCCACTCGAACTCGTCGCCGGATCGGGAACAGTAAAACACATTGCCGGACTGGCCATATTCCTCCGCATATGAGGACGCATCCAGATTATGCCGCCCCACATCCAGCAGCAGCGGCTTGTTCGCCGTCTGGTTTGCCGTGCGGTCTGTCCGGCCGTACACGTCGAAGGTAAACACACCGGTCTGTTCATCCCCGGTGATACGGGTGCCGAGGTTTGCCCGCTTTCCGACGATCTCCAGCGTATCCATCAGGTTGACAAACCGCGCATAGTACGCATCATTCTCCGTCCCCCGGTGCAGGTCCGGCGCGATATGCAGCATGGGAAACCGCCTTGCGGGATTCCGGGGATTTACCGCATGGCTGTCCACATAATGCTTCAGGATGCTTTCCGTCCAGCCTTCCGCGCTGTCATAGCCCATCGGGGCATTGTCGGCAATCTGGTTGTCGGGTACGATCTGCCGGCGGGACAGCCAGTCCTTCAGTTCTCTTCCCTTGACGGTTATGGTGTTCTCGCTGCCGCTATCCAGCCGCCTGCCGGTAATCACGCCCCAGTAGCGCCGGTCAATCAGCACCAGCCGATCGGTATAAAATTCGACGGCAAAAGCCGCTTCCATCGGTATAGAAAGCTCAAACTCGCCCACGCCGTATTTGGATTCGGTATAATGGCCGGTGGCGAGATACGTGATGCCGATACGGCGAAAAATGGTGGATTTGTAAAATTCATAAAGACGCACTTCCATCCGTCACACCCCCAGTTCCCGTTCGTACCAGAGCAGCGTCACCGACGGATATACCCCCGCCACGGCGTTATCCACCCGAAGCAGATTCTCACCCGGCTGTAAATAAAAATCCGGGGTGCTGTCCAGCGTCAGCCAGTAGGTCACGTTGTCGATTTCCTCGTAGCCCTGTTCCGTTTTCCGCCACAGGGTAACGGTGTTCTCCGCCGGATCTGTATCGACATCCACATAAAACCCGTCGGTAATGCGCGTGTTCAACACCAGCTTTTTGCCGGTGGTCACATTCCGCAGGATTTGGGTATTCGCACAGGGCCAGAACCGCACCACCGGGTAAATCTCGTTTTTGCTCTGGTTGGGGATATAGGTCTGAATCGACAGCACATCCCCCATTTCCCCGGAAATTTCGGCCGGGAAGGTCTGATAGGCGGATGAAACGCCCAGCTGAATTTCCGCCATCTCGTCGCTGTGCCAGTAAGGGTCATCCGCATACAGGTCAACGCTGAACGGCAGAGTACCTCCGGAAATGATTCCGAAACCCGGTGTGGATACCGCACGGGCATACAGAAAAAAACGTCCTGTCTCGGTGGTCTTGATAAGCTTACCGGTAAACCGGGGATTAAAGGCGTCGCAGAGCTGTCTGCGGTATTCACTCAGCACCCTGTCGACAGACCGGCTGCGTGAACCCATATTATAAGCGAGCACAGTCCCTTCAAGGGCGATCTGTGCACCGGACAATGCAGCAGCATAGGTCCTTGTACCGTCAACCCCCGGCGCTGACCGGCGGTCGAACACACCTGAAGCGTTGGAAACGACATTGTCCAGGTCAGCAAAAATCCTGGCATCCGCCTCGTTGGAGAATTCCAGCCGGATCCCGTTGCATTCCCATATCAAGCTGTGCACATCTATCACATCCCGTATAATAGCTTTTGCAGGGCACGATCGATCAGCTGCTGTGCCTGAGCAACGGACAGGCCGGATGCATTCACCGTGATGTTCGGCGCGAGCTGCGAAACATACGGATTGACCGATTCCGGCATCAGTTGATTTTGATAGCCGGCAATGGTTGCCGCCGTGGAAGCTTTCAGCGCGTCAATCTGCTGCTGGATAGCCGCCTTTTTTGCATCCGCCTGTGCCTGTGTGTTCTGCTTGTCAATCTCGCTTTGCAGACGGGCAATCTCACGCTGGAGGCTCTCCCGGCTGTCTTCGTCCCGCGTAAAGGCCAGCTTTGCCTTGGCCTGCTGGAGCTGCAATTCCTTTTTCTGTGCCGCCTCCAGCTTCTCCCGGGCGGCCAGCTCCGCGTCGATTGCGGCGATTTTGACGTTGGCTTCCTCCTCCGCGAGCGAAATCACCGTGTCGGTGAATTCCTTGAGGTTGGACAGCTCTTTCTTTCTGGCCTCCTCCGCGTCTTTGAGCATTTGCTCATTCAGCTTTTTGCGGTACTGGTAGGCCTCTTCCTGTACCCGGTTGCGTTCATCCTCCAGCTCGGTGTAACCCGCCAGATACTGCGCGCTGATCGTCTCCAGCCGGGAATAAAACGCCGCTTCGGTAATTTCGTCCATCGCCAGCTGGTGCTCGAGTTTTTTGCGTGCGGTCTGGTATTGCTCAAGCGCCTTCTCAGCCGGTGTTTTGCCCGAACTTCCGGAAAGAATGTCATCCAGATAGGAACCGCTGGTGGATTCGGTGCTGGTAAATGATCCACCGTCTGACAGCCAACTGCTTATCTTGGATTCATACTCATTGTAGGAGGCGATCAGATTCTCCAGTGCTTCAATCTGCGCCTTATTCTGTTTCAGAGGCACTTGATTTGATGTCAATGCCATAAAAAAGTCATCAAAAGGCATATCGGGGATATCGCCGTATTCGCTTTTCAGCCTTTCCAGCTCTTTTTCGGCCTCTTCGATCGACGTAAAGCCGGACTCATCCAGCAAGGCAAGCTGTGCACTGGCCGCTTTCTGTGCCTGCTCTTTCGCCGCGATCGCTTTAATTCTAGCCCTAGTGTTTCTTTTTATTTCTTCTGTGTTGTCTTTGTATAAGCCTGTTTCCTTATCAATCAGTTCGATGGAACCCGGCAGCGCCTCGTTGATCTTTTCTACGATCCCGGCAAGCTCCTGCTTCTCTGCGGCCGTTTTGTCGACCTTGCCGTTTAACTCCTCATAGCGCGGTACAAGGCGCTCGACAATGGCAAGCTCCGCTTCCTGCTCGCGAACGTTTTCTTCACTCTGGCTAACAAAGTCAGTATAGCTTTGATTAACATCATCAACCGCATCCGAAAGGGATTCGACACTCTCGGACGTCAGCGCGGAAGTAATCGCCAGGCTGCCCAAAACCGAAATCAGAACGCCCACCGCAGCGGCAATCGCACCGGCCGGATTTGCCGACATAGCCGCATTGAGCGCCGTCTGCCCGGCGGTTGCAGCCGCCTGTGCGGCTTTCAGTGCTTTATAGGCCGTGATCATCGCCGTAATAACACTTACCATTTTTCCGGACACCGACAGCAGCGGACCAAAGGAAGCGGCAAATACGGCAACCTTTGTGATGATTTCCTTCGTTCCGTCATCCAGTTTCCCGATGCTCCGAATAATGCTGTTGAGCTTTTGAATAATCGGGGTAATGATCGGGATGAGCTCCTGCCCGGCAATAGCCGCCAGCTCCTTGAGCGATTCGGTCAGGATCCTCAGCTGGTTGGATGAGCTGTCGGAAGTACGGGCGAAATCCCCCTGCGCATTTTTGGTGTTCTCCAGCACATACTGCATCCGCAGCGCCGTTTTCTGCGCCTGATCCATCGACTTTGTGGAGGTTTCGATGCCCTGTGCCATCGCATAGGCTTCCAGGTTTGTCTCGGTCATCACGATGCCGAGCTGCTTGAGGCTTTCCGTTTCTCCGGTGAAAATAGCAGCGAGCGCGGTCTGCGCTTCGGACAGCGAAATGTTCTTGAAAGATGCAATGTCTCCGGCAAGGCCGACCAGCTGCTTGGACATTTCGGCCGCCTGCTCCCGGCTGAAGCCCATTGAGGTGGCCATATCCCCGAAATAGCCGGCCATGTCCAACGCGGTCGATTTGGCGATGCCATAAGTGGTCAGCGTTTCGTTGGAAAACGCATGCACACTGTCCGCAGCGTCACCAAAGGCGACATCGACCTTGTTGATCGATTCGTCCATATCCGCGGCCATTTTGAACGACGCCGCACCAGCAGCGACAAGCGGAGCGGTTACGCCAAGCGTCAGCTTTTTGCCCACCGAATCCAGCGCCGCGGAAACCTGACTGAGCGTGCTTTTGATTTGATTCATCCGCAGCTCGTCGATTTCCTTCAGCCGGTCGCGTGCCCGCTGCGCCTCGTTTTCGGTCGCGGTGATTTCCCGGTTGAGCTGCCGGATGACCTCCGCGGTATCGTCGCCGTATTCGCCGGAGGATTCCAGCTCGCGCAGGCGCTCGGCAAGCATGGCGGCTTTCTTCTCGGCATCGCTGATTGCCTGCGTGAGGATGGTTTTGGCACGGGACCACTTCTCGGTGCTGAAGCCATTTTCCAGGTTGGTTTTCAGCAGTTTGTATTCAGATCCCGTTTCGCGCAGGCTCTTGTCGATCTGCTGCATCTGAGCGGCGACGTCCTTGCCGTTGACCGAAAACCATAATTCATAGGATTTTCTGCTGGCCATGCCGTCACCTCCCGTACAGTTCCCGCACCTGCGCGCCGTCCATTTTCCGGAAACAGAAAGCATTTGCCGGCTTTTCCGAGACACCGGTGCGCAGATGATTGTATTTCTTGATTACGTCAATAACGGCGAAAACCGGGAGATCATACACCAGGGTATAATCCAGCCCGGACGACGCCATGAGAGCCAGCACCGTAAGCTCATCCAGATCGTCATCACCGGCTGAAGGGGCGTTCGCTTCGGTGAAAACGGCGTCGGTGTATAACACGGCCTGCTGCACGGCCAGCGCCTGATCGAGAAAGCCCGATGCGGCTGCGGCAGCATCCAGAAAATCCGGAAAATCCGGCTTATCCCCTTCGATACTGGCCCACACCAGCCGCACCGCTGCGAGCGCTGCCGCGGCGCCGTCGGAAGACTCCCGAAAAAAGCTGCTGTGAAACTCCTTACGGTAGCGCAGCAGCGAAATCATCGCCGTGTTCAGCGGGTATTTTTTTCTTCCGATTTTCAGTGTCATAGGAATCTCCCGTCTGCAAAAAGGCGCCCGCCGTATGTGCGACGGGCGCCGGTCTGCAAAATTCTCACGCCGCCGGTGCTTTCGGGACCGGAACGGTGGTGCCGAAGTCGTCGTATCCCGCGTCGCCGGGCGCGGATATGACCATGAAGCAATCCAGCTTGTTGCCGCGGTCGTCGACATAATCGGCTGTGCCGGCGCTGTCCTTCACGCGGGCGCCGTATACGGTGATGGGGTAAACGTATTCGCCGAACTCCACACTGTCGGTGTCGGTGGAATTGTTGAGGGAAGGCTCGGTCAGCTCCACATTGAGCAGCCACACCTTGATGACCTTGTCCCCGTCGTCGTCGGTTTCCTTGTATTCGTAGTAGAACCCTTCCAGCCGCTTGCCGCCGGTACGGGAAACCACGCCGGTACCGCCGGACAGCGGCATAATCATACCGAGTGACTTTTCCAGTTCGGTATCCCGCGCCGTAGTGCCCAGATTGCCGGTGTATCCGTTATCGGTGGACACCTTGATAATCTGCCGGTTGTTGGCGTACTGAGAGGTGGAATTGATCTGCCGGTCGAGCGATACGCTTTTGAGATACGGCATAGCCGTAACCGCGCCCTCACTGCCGGACATCTTGTATTTGGCGCTGTCTGCGCCGTGATAACCTTTTGCCTGTCCCATTGAGTTGTCCTCCTATATCTTTTTTTGTGCATACTCGGCGACCGTTTCATCATACGCTGCGCGAATATGCGGATGTTTTTTTACACTGCCGCGGTTTTGCCCCGCCTTTGTTGTCCGCTGCGCGGTGCCGAATTCCAGAATATGTGTGAGGGTGGGATCGTTTTTGTTGGTCACGATAAACTGGCGGTAACCGTTTTTGATTTCCCTTTTCACAATCCATCCGCGTTTATAGCGGCCGGGGCGGCGTTTGCCCGTTGCATAGGGCACCGCGTGCTCCGGGCTTTTGTCGATTACCCGCCGTCTGGCACTGTCCGCCATCTGCCCGACAAAGGCCTCGGCACGGCCGCTTTCTTCATCGACAATTTGCTGAATATCGGCAAAAACAACCGAAGAAAAATTTTCCGGCGTCGTTTTCATGCGCTACACCGTCCGATACAGCACAAATTCCATCGTGGCGCCATACCGCCGGCTTACCGGGTCGCGGCCAAGATCATACGGCAGCGATTCCACCAGAAACCCCGCCGCCCGCATCGCCGCTTCCACGGCCGCCATACGGGCGTCCTTTTTGGACAGACGGCTGCCGTGCCAGTCGACATCCACGCTGTCCCGGCGCTGAATGGGCCGGTTGTTGGCGTAAGCGGAATAGGTGCTGCTCACCACCGAATACGCGATATATTCCTCCGGCATTTTGTCGGTTACCAGCTCCTCGGCAACCACGGGAATCTGGCGGGCAAACGCCCTGTCCAGTGTCATCTGTACCAGATTTCGGATATCCTGCATCATCCCGCCTCCTTCCGGATCAGCCTGAGCTCCATCCATTCATGTGCCTGCCGCACGTCGTCCACGCTCACAATCTCCCAAACCTCATTGCCGAGCAGTACGCGGCAGGACGGGGATATTCCCGGATCAAACCGCAGCCGGATAGTGGCCTGCTGTGTACCCATCAGCGCGTCGTCAGTCCAGGCCTCGGCGCCGTGCACGCCGATCCACTGGCAGCGCTTATAGCGCGGCGGATCCTCCCCGGTATCGTTTCCGAGATCGATCCAGCTTTCGGTTTCCTCGATTTCGCCGTCGGGACGGCTGCGGACGCAGCGCTGCACGCGGATGCGCGTGCGCAGTTCTCCGGGGGTCAGGTTGATTCCTGTCACCATGCCGCCACCTCACAGCAGATTGATGCGGTGCGCATCCAGAAAGCTCTGCACCACGGCATTCTGCTTTTCGTTGAGTATATTCATCGACCGGTTGTCGTACAAAAACGCGCACAGGGCGATATACGCCAGCGTGAGGCTTTCGTGTTTATCCAGATCCTCCCCGGTCAACCCGGTGTATTCCGTGATGTGCGCCTTTGCCGCCGGCATCAGGATGTCCCGGATCAACGCGTCGTCGTCGCTGTGGTCGATGATCGCATATTGCTTGATCTGTTCAACGGTTACTTCATCGATGGTCACCCTGCTTCACCGCCTTTTTGGAAGGTGTTTTTCCGGGCTTCTCCATTTCCTGCGCATATCCGGCGGCAATGAGGTCGGAGGCCAGCTCGTCGCTGACCTCCCGCACCTCACCTTTCACCATGCAGATGCTGCCGACAAAGCAGCACAGGGCCTGAATTTTCATATTAACCCGCCTTCATGGTCAGCACGGCCAGTTTCTGGTTGTCGGTGACCTTGGAATCGAACTCGAACCAGGATACCACGCCGATCGCATGCTGCGTGGCGTATTTTTCCCGCAAGACCTCAATAGAGATATTCTCCCGCATGTTGACCGACAGGCCGCTGTAATTGCCGTAGAGCACCGCCTTGGCGCTCGCCGCCATAACCGGCATGTTGTCGGACAAATAAACCGGCTTGCCCAGCAGGCGATACGGGAATTCGCCGGTCACGTCGTCCTGCAGCAGATAACGGTTGTTGGCGTCCTTGAGCTTCTTGATCGCCGTGAAAGTATCCGGATGCATGGTCCAGCATGCGCCGTTCTGATAGACCTGTTTTACCTTAGCCTGCAGGTCGATCAGTTCGTCGGCGGTAATCGCCGCAGCCGCGGCAGCCGTCACGCTGGTGGTGGTGGACAGTGCGCCGGTCGCCTTGCCGGAGGTGCCGTTGAGCAGTTCCTTTTCCAGGAAGGAGGCGATCTCCTCGGCCATCTGGCTGACGATGAAGTCGACCACCGAAAAAGAACCGTTGTTTTCCACGCTGCGGCCGATCAGGGTCAGCGCGCCGGCCAGATAGCCGTCCAGATCCACCGAAGTGAATTTGCCGGAATCCGCCGTAATCTCGGTGAACTCGGTCTGGTAGCCCACCGCGATATCATGGGTGGTGTTGGCCTTGCCCCACACCGGCACCTTCAGCTTGCCTTTGACGTTGTATACGGTGGCGCCCGCCAGAATCGGGCAGCGGTCCTTCACCGCCTTGATGATGCGGTTTGCGATGGTGGTGGGGATGATCGCGCCGTTGTTGGTCATGTCCACGTTCTGCTCGCCAGCACGCAGCTCGGAGACCTTGCCCATAACATAATCCGCAAAAGCGCGTTCCTCCTCGGCAGCGCGGTTCTCCGCGTCGGCGGGGACCGGTTTCCGCTCGGTACGGCGGGCGCGCTCCTCCCGCTCGACCGTCTCATCGATCGCACGGATTTCCTTTTCCGCAGCGTCGAACTGCGCCGTTTCCTCATCGGTCATGGCGCGGGTTTCGGTGTCGGCGGTGCTGACCAGCGCCTCCATACGCTGCTGCAGCTCCGCACGCTTTTCCATAAGGGCTTTCAGATTCGTCATTTTCTCGTTCCTCCAAAATTATTTTTTAATGGCTTCCACCCGGCGCCGGTATGCCGAGTTATCAAAAAACGGAGCGTCGGGCTGTTTTGGCTCGACCTCCGTAATTTGCGTGGGCTGTTCGGTTGTCCTGACTTCCATATCGATCTCTGTATCTGCCCGGATTTCGACGGATGTGGCGGAATATACCGGGTTTTTATTGACCACCAGCGTCACGTGATCCAGATCAAGGGATTTGATATGCCGCAGCGGGAGAGCATCCGCCCGCGCCTCCAGCTCGTCCTGCACGTTGTACATGCCGAACGACCAGCCCTTGATCTTCCCCCGTTTGGCCAGAGAGATCAGCGCCTCGTCGGTGATCAGCACATCCGCATGCAACCCGATGGTGTCCTCGTACAGCTTCAGGGTGCCTTCCTCCGTGCTGGCGTAGACACGGCTGTCGTCGTGGTCAACCGTAACCGTAATGTTGGCCGCACGGCTGATGGCCTGCTCAAAGGCTCTCGGTTCAATTTCCTCGATGACCTTGCCGTGCGGGGTAATCACCGGCCGGCTCTTTTTCTCGGTCACGTTGACATATCCGGTAATGTGCGCACCGTCTGCACGTATTTCGATATTCATTCCTGTCACCACCTTTCAAATGGGCATGAAAAAGGACGGTGCCCGGCGCCATATGGCGCTTGGCATCGTCCCTTGTGCAGCCTGCTTATCGTTATTGTACCGTCAATCTTCCAGTAAATCAGCGCCGTCGTCTCCAGGGGCAAGTCCTTCCGGCGCCGTTGCGTTGAAAAACTCAAATAATTCGCGGGCGGTTGCATGAGGACGGCTTTCGACAAAGGCCTCGGCCTCCTCTTCAATTTCATACTGCTGCGATCCGTGAATAAACATCTCGATTTCTCCAACCGTCTCTGGGTCATCGCTTTGCAAATAAGCACGAAACCTTTTTTTCATTTTCTGGACAAACGCATCATTTTCCGGAACCATATTTTTTCCTCCTATCGCAGCTTTGCACGGCGATGAACTACAATACCACCGTTATCGGCCGCAGTAGCTGAATACCGATATTTTCCATCGATAAATGTTTTCTCGCCATCCTCCGGCTTCGCCTCCGGATACTTTGTTCTGAATGCACCGCACAGCTTGGCGTAAGCTTTTGGTTTCATCGGCACACCGGATTTATTCCGCTGCGGCGAGGGCGCATATTTGGTTTTGCCGGCCTTTCCCCCGCCCGAACGGCCGCCCTTCGAGGTAAACCGTCCGTTCTTCGGGTCGTGATTGGGATTCGCCCGTGATTCCAGTATAGCATCATCCGTCTCCGCCGGCAAGGGTTCCTCCGGAGTGTTTTCCCCCATTACGCTGGTCCGGTTGGTGTTCGGCGTATAAATCCGTCTGGTCTTCGGGTCATACAGCACATCCTGCAGCCCGAGCTTCACCCAGGACAGCCCCAGCGGTTCCAGATCCTCCGCGTAACGCACCTCATCGATCTGCATAAAGTTGGCGTCGAGCGCGGTCTTATAGGCGTCAAAGCGTTCCTTCATGTCGCCCTTGAGCAGCTCCTTTGTATCGAACGCCCAGTACAGCGTCCCTTTTTCCGCTTCCAGCAGAAAATCCTTATTGAGCGCGCACTGAATGGCAGTCATCAGCGGGATGGCGGCCAGCCTCGCAAGGCTGGAAATATCGTTTTCGGTTCCTTTTCCCGCCATAACGTCGGTGGAAATATGAAACATCTTGGCAAATTCCTGCGCGTTGGTCAGCTTGTTCTCATTGAGCTGCATTTCAGCGGATGTGTTGCTGGTTTCCTGAAACTCGATTCCCTTGTTGAGCACCATCATGTTGTCCCCGTTATTGCTGTACAGCCTTGCGTAAGCCTCTCGCAGGGATTTGAGCGCTTCATCGGTCAGCGGTTTCTCGGACTTCAGGAACCCTTTTTTGTTCCCGCCCTTTTTGACCAGATAGCCCTCAAAGCAAAGGGTCTGGTATGCCGTTTCAATCAGCTTGCTGTTTTCCTCGGTGATCGGCACACCCTGCGCGCCATCCCGGGTATTGCGCAGAATCTTCAGGAACTCAAACGGCAGGTATTCCCGGCCGTTCACCATCAGGGTGTAGTCCTTGAAAATCGGGTCGTTGTTTTTCTGTATGGCTATCTGCGCCTCATCGACATAATGCAGGCTTTTGATGCGGCCCTTTTCTTTGTTTATGTAGGCGTATCCGCCTTTGCCCAGGTAATAATCCCGCGTGATCGCCCGCCAGAATTCGTTGGCGTTGAGGGTGTCCCCGGTTTCGTCATTCAGCAGAGCGATCCGCGGATCATCGCGCACCTCCTCGGCCTTGCCGCCCTTGTCGCGGTACAGCCTGACCGGCGTGCTGGCGACCAGGTTAGCGATCAGATCGATGCCGCCGCTGATGGTCGGCACCTGAAGGGCAGTTTCGCGGGTAACCGGACCGCCGCCCAGCAGTGCCTTCAGCAGCGTGTCTTCAAATTGCACCTCTCCGGCATCGGCACGCACCTCTGCCCTGCGTCTGAAAATCCCCATGCTGTCCTCCTTAAGTCTGTACGACGAAATCAAACCGGCCGTACAGCAGTTCCTGCTGCGCCATGTATAGGGCGTTAATCAGCGCAACCACCATATCCACCTTCCCGGCGGATTTTTTCTTGTTAATATATTGATTCAGGTTTGTGTCTTCGGTGCACCGGGCATTCTGGAAATTGATCTCCAGCAGCCGGTTGTCGTCATAGGCGAAATGCCCGCCGAGGATGCTTTCCTTGAGCAGCTTCGTCGGCGGGTGAAGCACGGACGAATGCTGTTTGATCTCCACGCATTCCATCCCGCCTGCCTCCAGCTTCTGCACCGTGGAAATGGCGTTGTAGCGGTCATAGCCGACCTGCATGATCTCTACGCCGTATTTGTCCGGAAGCCCCAAAATAAAGCTTTCCACAAAGCCGTAATCCACGACATCTTCCCCGCAGGCAAAGCAGCATCCGCTGCCGATCAGCCGGCGGTAGTCCACGCCCTCGCGGTTGGATTTGAGCTCCACCCGTTCACTGGGAAGAAATCCCCAGGCCTTGGCATAAAAGACGCCGTTTTCCTCCGTGACCATCGCGACGGCGGTATTATCGTCGGTCTGTGACAGGTCAAGTCCCAGCCATACCCGGCGTCCTTTCCAGAATCCCGCCGCTTCCTCCCTGCGGCATCTCTGTACCTTCTGGATGTCAACAAAGCCTTCCACGCCAAGCCCTTTATACAGGATGTTGCAGTGCTTGCACAGGAAATTCTCGCGTTTGTTTTCATACAGGATCGCCATCATGCGCAGGTCATGCAGCGAGCGGAATATTTCGGCGTTGCCGACCGCGACCGGGTTTGCCTGATACAGCACCAGATCGTTTGTCTCCCATTCCTTGACCAGCTCGCTGTCCGGCTCGTACAGGAGAGCAAACACATCTTCCTTTTCCGGAAGCAGGCCGTCCAGCACCTTCTTGGCGATATCCACCTCGTCGATCATCACATTGTTGTCGTTGGGATACTGAGTAGAGATAATAATGCCCAGCTTGTTGCGGATGGTGATCTGCGAGGAACGCATGGCCTCGACCGGGTAGCTGTCCAGCGCGCCGGCTTCGTCCGCGAGGAAGATGTTGGCAAGCCTGCCGTCCATGCCGTCGTTGGAATAGGCCAGCGGCGTATACTCAATGTCATTGAGCAGGCAGGTAATCATATCCCGGTTGATTTTGAAACGGTCAGCCAGCAAAGGAGACACCTTGATGATCTTCCGCACGGCCAGCCGCAGCTCGGAAGACAGCTTGTAATCCGGCGCCACCGAAAAGAACCGCGAAAAACGCGGCTCAGTCAGCATGCCGATGAGGAATATTACCGCCGAATTAAACGTCTTGAAATTCTTACGCGAAATTTCCAGCAGTGCCGTGGTATAAAAGCGCCGGTTGTCCTCGCGCTGCCGGGTGCAAAAGACGGCAACGATCAAAAACCAGGCATACTCTTCAAGCCCTTCCGCCATCGGGCACAGTAAATCCGGATGAATCATCAGCGTCAGAAGGCTCTCGATTTTGTGGATCGCTTTTTCGCTGACGAATGCCGTGGGATGCCCGCCGTCGGCGATACGCAGCCAGGCCGCCGCCTGCTTTTTCACATACCGGCCCACCTTGTGGTTATCGTCATCAATGCACCATTTGGCGTATCGATAGGCCCGTGTCCGCTCAATCATCTTCCATCAGGACCTTCAGCAGAGGATCCTCCTTCTGTTTAGCCGCCTGCGCGGCCAGCGAGCCGATTTTCGCCCTCGCCTGCGGGGAAAGACAAAGCTCGTTCGCCCCCCGCCACATGTCGTTCTGATATTTTGCGCGGGCGCTCTGCAGCGAAGCGTCGGATAGGAGCGTGGGGTCCCGGTTAATCCGGTTATTGATCTCCCGGAGGCGTGAAATAGCAATTGCCGTGAATTCAAGGGTGTATACATCCAGTCGCCCGAGAATTTCGCTCTCCCGTAATTCGTCGACAATAAAGCGGAAAATGCTTTTCTGGTCGTCGGTCAGATAGTCCGGCGCTTCCGGCTCCGCCGGCGTGCCGCGCAGCCGTTCTTCGACGCCGTTGCGTAGCATTTCCTCTTCGCTTGCCAGAGCGCCGGTTTTTACTTTGACCGATTTTGCCGGTCTGGCCATACAGTTCCCTCCTTCCGAAAATCCATTTTGAAAAATCATCCTTTTTTTGTGGGGCACCGTGGTATCCGCGGCCTTTGCTTTTCCGCCCCTGCCCCCTCCGGGGGGGTCAAAGCGGTTCCCGCGCCAGGCGTAACAGCTCTCCGCGATCTATCTCGCCGCGATCCGCCGCCTTGTGATGCCGGACGCACAAAGTAATCAGATTGTCATCATCGTAAGCCTTATCCGGGTCCTCCGCAAGCGGTACGATGTGGTGCGTTTCCAAATCTTCGCACTGCAGCCTTCCCAGATTCAGACAAACACGACACAGGTGCCGGTCTCGTTCATTGACGGCTTTGCGTGTCTTATCCCACCGGCGGCAGGTACGCAGCCTGGTGTGCTCCGTGCTTTCTTTGGTTCTCTTTGGCTGCATGCACCCGCCTGCGGGGTGAACCCGCCCGCAAACAGGACAGGAACGAAGCCTGCTCATTGTATGTTTCCTCCATAACCCACCCGCCGGTCTCGCTGTGCCGGCACAAAGAAAGCGCCACGGTTTCCCGCAGCGCCTTTACATCCTTCCACAAGTACACTATATCACAGGGTGAGTATAACATTCTATAACATGATTACAGCCAGCGCCTGCCCATGCATCCGGCATATGTGGACATAGCTGTAATGCATCTCTACCGCAATCTGTTCCCACGTAAGGCCGTCTATGTACCGATACCGCATCAGGTCTCGCAGCCTGCCGTCCGGGATTGCACATATCGCCGTTTCGATCCGTGCCCGCAGGTCGATCTGCCGGTCTATCTGACGGTCGATGTCGGCCTCAATGTCCGC
>ERZ826051.2136-NODE-2136-length-16065-cov-4.171018_pt1 | contig 16065 bp, 10 predicted proteins | sample MGYA00519928_ERZ826051 | MGnify/ENA primary metagenome ERZ826051 (study PRJEB31778, sample SAMEA3449219) | human gut metagenome | biome: human gut; feature: human-associated habitat; material: faeces | place: United Kingdom | collected 2010/2012 ...
CATATTCGGTCCCGTCCATTCCCGCCGTTTGGGAGTATCTTTGGGAATCAATCTGCTACCGGAAGACGGTAAGGTGTGTAGTTTCGACTGTATTTACTGTGAATGTGGATTTAACTCCGATCATCGCCCTAAAAAGCCGTTGCCTACGCGTGAGGAAGTACGTATTGCATTGGAAGCCCGGTTGCAGGATATGCAAAAGAACGGACCTGTTCCCGATGTACTGACCTTTGCCGGGAACGGAGAACCGACCGCACATCCGCATTTTCCTGAAATTATAGAGGATACGCTTGCTCTGCGTGATAAATATTTTCCGAAAGCGAAGGTGAGCGTACTTACCAATTCTACTTTTATTCATCGTCCCGCTGTGTTCGAGGCTTTGAACAGGATAGATAATAATATTCTGAAATTAGATACGGTGGATGAAACTTATATCCATGAGCTTGACCGCCCGGCGGGACACTATTCCGTGCGTGAAATAATCGAGGGGATAAAAGCTTTTAAAGGCAATTGCATTATTCAAACCATGTTCCTGAAAGGCGGTTTTCAGGGCAAGGATATGGATAATACGTCCGATAAGTATGTTTTACCCTGGTTAGAGGCCGTAAAAGAGATTTCTCCCCGCCAGGTAATGATTTATACTATTGACAGGGAAACTCCCGACCATGACCTGCAAAAAGCTACACACGAGGAATTGGACCGTATTGCGGCATTAGTGAAAGAGGCGGGAATAGCGGTAAGCGTTTCTTATTGATAAAACTTATCGGATTTATGCCTTATAAAAAACAGTTAAGGGGGATATCCTTCGCAGACGTCCCCCTTATGAATTTTGTAGAGTAATTTTATGAAAAAAAAATGAAAATTTGAGTTTTAGTTTTCGTCCTCGTCAATCTTTGCTTCCGCAATGATTTCTTCGGGAACTTTATCGCAACGAATGTATTTGTTCACATCATTTTCGTCATCTTTGGCTGTCCAAATCATTGAACCGCTTTCCAATAAGTCGGTTACGATATATTTATTGTTCCAGTCACCATTACCGAAATCATAGTCACCGCTGATGATAGAGCCCAGATAAGGGTCTACTTCGATGCTGAAATTTCCGGTGATGTAACGGGCATACATACTGTCGAACTTCTGATACATCTCAAAAGTTTGTTCTTTACGGTTGAAAGTTATATAGCAGTATGTACCTTCTGCCAAAGGGGCTCCGTTCCATTCGGAGAGTTCCCACGTACCGTTCAGGTTGGCAGGGGTAACTTCCAAAGTCGGGATTACCGGTTCGTCGTCATCACAGGATGTAAGACAGAACAGGAAGGCGAATAAAGCCATCAGTTTGAAAATATTCTTCATATCGAATTTCTTGTTTTTATCGTTACTTAATACAGTTTACTTTTATATTCAATGTCCGGTCTGACGGGCGCGCATCTATTCCTTCAAGGATAATCGGAAAGGTAAACGATTTACCTTTTTCTGCAGGAATCAGTGATGCGTTGATTGTTACTACAATATCGGCTTCACCGCCCGGCTGAATAACTTCCGGTTCCGTACGGAAAGTCGCGAATTTGGGGATGATGAGAGCTGACAGGCGTAGCGGCTTGTCTCCGCTATTTCCACATAAAATCCGTTCCGAGGACTGACTGCCGCCACCCACTTCACTAAATTTCATTTGGTTCTGTTTCAATCTCAGTTTTCCCATCGCATACGGATAACGTGCCCACTCATCTGCTCCGGGAACGACATTTCCTACCAGCGTCAGGCGTGCCACCGGAGTTTTATCCGAGGAAGACAGATAAACGAAAGCATTCGTATCTATCGTTCCGGGGTGATTTTTCGGGTGATAAGTCAGAGAGATTGTCCGTGTCTCACCCGGTAATATATCTCCGGTACGTACATCCGCTACTGCACATCCGCAAGTGGTTCTTACACGTGTAATGGTAAGTGTTTTTTTACTTATGTTCTTGCATGTAAAACGGTACGTTTGCGGAGCGTCGTCCTCAGTCAGAGTTCCAATATTCAATACAGTTTTATCGAAACGCAGGATTTGTTCCGCCTGCTTCATTAAAGGCGGGTTTATCAGCAAATCGATTTTTTCCTGTGAACGGAAAGGGAAATCCTGGGCTGTCAAAGCCCGGGATTGTCCGACTCCCGTACAGAATATCAGTAACTGTATCCAAGTAATTGGTTTCATTGGTAATCTAAATTACATCCATCCGTTATCATTAGCATTCTTACGAACAGTAACGGCAATAGTCTGTTCGCTTCCGTTGCTTACTTTCACTGCGATATGGGCAGTACCGGTCTTTACTCCGGATACTTCCATGAATGTACCGTTAACGGCTACTGTTGCAATGGCTGCATCACTCGATGTACAAGTATACGTCAGGTTTTCACCGTTTACAAAATAGTAGGCAAGGTTGATAGTGGATTTATTGCCTTCGGCTACATAAACATTAGGTACTTTCATGTCCGAACCGCTTCCTTCGATATTGTTCAGCAGTAAGGCGGCATCTGTCAAACCTGTACCCATTTTACCTATATAGCTCAGCAAATTCATTTCATCGATAGAACCGCCTGACGGAGAAAGATGATTGCGGTAATATTTCTTTGTTTTTACATTCTGATACCAGCCGTCCACATCTTTTACGGATTCCTTCATCAGTTCTATAAACTCAGGTGCTTTGAAATGACGACGTTGCTTTACGGCGTACGACAGGCCTAATGCGGCTACGCCTGATATGTGAGGACAAGCCATGGAAGTACCGTCCATATAGCCGTAAGTGGCATTACCGTTCTTTATCCAGGTAGAAAGGATAGAACCGGATTTTGTCCTATTGATTTCTGTCCATTCTTCGGGATCGTCCATCGCAGGTGTATTGTGATATTCAGTGTCACCGCCGGGGGCACAGATATCTACGTTCTCACCATAATTGGTATAAGAAGCCGGAGTGAAATCAGCAGCTACGGCAGCTACAGTAACGCATTTGGTATATCCACCCGGATAACCCGGTATACCCGCATATTCATTACCTGAGGCAAAAACAGCGATACCACCGTCAATTACTCCGTTAGGAGAGCCGGCATTGTTGAGGAAGTAATCTATTGCGTCTTTTTCCAATGGATAGGTTTCTTCCCATTCTTTCTGAGTGGCCGGACCGGGTGTATAACCGTCTACCAGATTGGCATCGCCGGAGTTGTAACCCCAACTGCATTGCAAGATAACGGCACCATTGTCGGCAGCATATTTTATGGCTTTGGCTTCACCGTCCAATGTTACGCCACCTTCACCGTCGAATACCTGGCAAGACATGAGCTTGACACCGGAGTTCGGTGTACCGTCTCCACCGGCTATGCCGGAAACACCTTCGCCATTGTTATTGACAGCGGCGATTATACCGGCTACGTGAGTTCCGTGACCGGTATCGTTGGCATCAGTCCAAGATATCAGCCCGCTGTTTTTCACGAAGTTATAACCGTATCTGTCGTCTTTATATCCGTTTCCGTCAGCATCTTTTCCGGCACGAAGCTGTTCTTTCTCATTAACCCACATGTTGGCAGCAAGGTCGGGATGTGTATACATTACGCCTTCGTCCAATACGGCAACGATAATGGAAGGATCACCTGTACATTTTTTCCATGCTTCCAGACAGTTAACGTCACATCCTGTTACCGATTTGGCATTTGAATTACCAAAATCAATGTCTCCTACGTTATTGAGATTCCATTGGGTTACAAATCCCGGGTCATTGGGCGCTGTACTAAGTGTACGTGTAGCTGCTGTTTTTTGCAGTACAGCTTCACTGGTATAAGTACGGTAATTACCGGAGTAAGCGCGTCTGATACGACTGTTACCCTGTACTTTAGAAATTTCTCCCAATTTGGAAAGACGGTTGGCTGCTTCCTGTAAATCCGTATTTTCATCGAATTTCACCAAATACCACAGGTGTAATCCTGCGGCACGGGTACGTTCTTCGTTTTGTTGGTCTACAGGGAAGATACGCTCAAAGTGGTATCCACCCAGAATTTCCAGAACTTCGTCGGTAGATGGGATTCCTGAGCGGGTCATTGCTCCGCCGCTTCTTGTGGCACGTGTCATTGTTTGGTCGAGGATGTCGGTCATTTCAGGTTTGAACTTAATCAGCAACTCACCTGAAGTGACATCCGCCGGAAGTTGAACTTCCGTCCCCCCGGTCGGGGTGGACGGTTGTTCAATGATTTCCTGATCCGAACAAGATGCCAGTGTCAAAGCAAACAGTGCTACGTATAAGAATTTTTTCTTCATTGTTTCTTTTTAAAAATTGTTCTTGTTAATGATATACTCATTTCGGAGCTTTTAGTTGGCTACATATCTCTTATAGTATAATGGATATGCTACACCTTCTTCGTCCTTTTCACCTGTAGTACCGTAATAATATTTATAATCAAATTTTACGTTATCTATATTATTGAATCCTACAGGTTGAGATTTTGAGTCTTTTGCTTCATCTTCTTGAGCGAAAATGAAAGTTTCCGGACTCCATTCTACAAAGTAAGGATGGAATAATATCCATTTTGGTAATGCTCCTGTCAGATAATTTAAATTGAAAGAGAATGCACGAGCGTTTGGAAGTACACGTGGAACATCTTGTCTTGTTACATTTTCAAAGACCACTGTTTCACCATTACTATAAGTTACTTCCTTAATTTCTGTACTTGGTTTTAACCAACCACAGGTATCTGCAGATATTTTAGTAAGGTAGATTGAAGGCTCAGCTTTAAGTTGATCTTCTGTGAAGAAATCTTCATCTTGGTAATGTTGAATGGTTAAAGCATTGCTCACTTCATCATCATCAGGTAACTCTCCTTCAATATAATTATAAGAAAGTGACAGTTCTCTCAGGCTATCCCAAGTCAATAACTTCATAAATGCATTCTTGTCTGCTATATTATTGAGGTTAATATGTAAACCGACTTTCTTACCATTGTATTCATTAGTTCCGCTGATTTGGCTCAATTCTTTTATTATATCTACACGGCGACATCCGGTTAAGCTTAATGCGGTTAATTTAGGGAAGTTTTCTTGATTTACTATATCGGTAACATCCGATAATTTATTGAAACCATTACTTGCCAAATTCAACGCCTCTAAACCTGCATAACTTTCGTCAACTTTACCACCTAATTTGATGAAGTCTTCAGGTAATCCATTCAGACCTAAAGCATATACAGATAGTTCTTTCAGATGTTTTAATCCACAGATTTCTTCACCTAAAGAAATGTTACGGATTTGCCAGTTTGCATTACTTTGAATAGAGAATGATTCCAGATACTTCAGATAACGAACTTCTTTAGGTAATGTTTCACCGTCCTTTAGGTCGATTAACATGAACTGTACAGAACGTACACGGCCGATAGCGTTCTTATCTCCGTTAGGAAGTTCATCGGTAGCCTCCCAAAGTTTTACGTAGCTCCAGTTCAACATGCTTTCACTGGTATCGAATCCTACCATACTCTGAACTTTTTCATTGATGGCAAGGATAGCGATTGAGTCACCTGCGCGGTCATCTGTAATTCTCAAAGCAGGTTTCTGATTTACGGTTAAGATAACTTCACCGGTAGGATTACCTTCGTTGTCTACCAACTGTTCATCAGCATCTTGAGGAACTAAACGGATTTTTGCAACGCGTGTGTAAGGAGCAATATTCGTTTTCCATTTGAAGCGTACTTTAACGGTACGTGGACGATATCCTCTGTCTAAATCAATCTTTAAATCAGATTCTTTAGGTAGGGTAATCCAATCTTTTCTATCGGATTCCATTTCCTCTTTCTCTTCATCTGTCATTGATTCGGCAAAAGAATACTCTATGTCACTTTCTATTTTGAAAGCGACGTTGGCAGAAATCGTTACATCAAAATAACGGTCGTCATATCTGGCGGAGTTTTCTATTTCTATTGTAGGTTCTTTCAACAAGATTTGTTTGCCATAACCAAATTGAGTTACTTTAATCAATTTAGGTTCTTGCCCCTCTGCAGAGAAACGTATCTGTGCTTCGCGGGATACTTCCAATAAGGTAGAGTCAATAGCCAGGCTACAGTCTGCCGAACCCAAACCATTAGCAGGAGATATAGATATCCAGGGCTGGGATGAGCTTGCCACCCAGCTGTTATTAGACGAAACAGCAATCTTTTCTGTTCCTCCTTCGGCAGCGATTGTAATTTCCTCTCTGTCTACCGAAATGCCACCGGAAATTCCTGTTTCATCATCATCTTTACACGAAGTCATAAACCCCGTGCAAAGAATCAGTCCTAATGTTATTTTACTTAAATATTTCATTAATCGAATCTTTCTTATTGTTTATCGTTTAATATCCAAAGCGTCACAACCGCGAATGTCCTGTGTTTTGTCATAAATCAGCATATACATGCCTGCTTCAATGTAAGGACATATACTGGTGAGGTCGATAGAGATATTCGGATTGTCTTTGATATCCAGAATCCAAAGTTTAGGTGTCATTTCCTCATTTACTTTACGGATATCGTTTGAACCGATCTGTAATTGGAGAAGGCTCGGACATTTTGTGATTCCGGTCGGCCAATCACGCAGACAACGTTCACCAGCAGCATTACGCTGATGGCGAATACCGAAAGCTTGCAGCACACTACTGTTCAATGGCTGAGTTGGGAACTCGGAGAAACGGTTGAAACTTACATCCATATTGGTTAAGTAAGGCAAAGTTGTCGCACGGAAGTCATCGGACAATTCTGTCAGCTTATTGAAACGTAGGTCGATAGTGCCTAACAGATATGTGTTCTTAAACTCCTTACCATTTCCATCTTTACTTGATAATGAATATTGAGGGATTTTCTCTAATAAGTTATTGTTCAGCGTAATCGTAGTAATCGGTGAGTTTGCTTTGAACAACTCTGTAGGGAACTTGCTTATTTTATTGAACGACAATGTTACAGTAGAGGCGTTGATTCCTGTATAAGAATTCTTATCTTCAGGAGCTATGTTTTCACCACTCTCACTACCAATTTCATTATAAGAGAAATCTACTGATCCCATTACATATACCGAACCAGCGTTAAAGATATTAGGAATATATTTCAGCTTATTATGAGCGAAACTTAAACTTTCTACTTGGTCAGTAAAACCACAAAAGTCTTTTGGAATTTCTGTGATTTTATTGTAATTCAGATTTAGCTGAGTCAATTTAACATCTTTTCCAAAAGGTTGTAATGTTTCTATTTTATTAGACATACAATCCAATAATCCTAACTTCTCCATATTATGTAAACATCCGGTTGGAAAGTTTACCAAGTTATTATAGCTCATATAAAGAATTTGGATTTTCTTTGCAGATTTACACTTATCAGGAGTAGCTAATCTTTTCCAGTCTTCAGTTAATTGATCACCAGTGCTATCTTTTGTTCCATTTAAGCCGTCAATACCTCTACAACAAGCTATATTCAGTACTTGCATTTCCGGAATCTCATATAAAAAATCCGGTAATGTTGTTAACTTGGGGCAGTTATACAATTCGATATCTGTTAATTCTGTCATCTTTTCCCAATCCAATTCGTCTGCTGCATACTTTTTAGCATATTCAGAATTTGGATCTATCCAGTCTGTACAGATATTCTCAGCAAGGAGCGGGGAATTACCCATATAGAATTGCTGTAATTTTGTAAGACGCATTACAGCTTTTGATATATGTGTAATCTGGTTAGTATAGTTTCCTATTTGCGTATCTTTCAAATGAATGCGATTGTCCTTTTTAATAGCTTTCATTTTAGGATTGCGGTTAACTGAGTTTTGTAACAATTCAGACATTTCTATACGCGGGTCATAATCCAGAAACATTTCTTTGTAGTTCATGCGTACTTTTTGTTTCTGTGATTCTTGCATATTTTCGTTGGTAAACAGTCTGCCACCTGCAGTTTCGCTATGCGAACCAAGGGCAAGAACTCTCAGCTCAGTCAATTGTCCGATAGCATCAGGTACTTTACCTTTTGCACCAAAACCTTCAATACTAAGTCCTGTTACACGGCCTTCGTCATCCAGTGATACGCCCGGTTGATCACCCCACATATCCAGTTCTTTGTTGAAGTTCCAATTAGTACCTTCAGGACTGCCGATACCGTGATATCCCCAGTTCTTACCATCCAGATTTTCCCAAATTTCTTTCAGAGCTAAATAGTCTTTAATATATTCAGCTGTTTCAGAAAGTTTAATAGGAACAATAGCTCCCTCAGTGAATTCATTATCTATAATAGTAAACTCATCACCTTTAACATTAGTAGCTGCTCCAAGAGTGGAAACTATAGCACCTTTTTTAGAATAAGTAATGTATTCGGTAACTTGGTAAGTACCTACCGGTAACCATATCGCAGAGTCACATTTTGCCGTACCGATGTCCATATACTTATCATCGGCATTGTCGGGATTTTGGTGTTCTATGGATTCTTCTTTATACTTTACTTTTAATCCTTTGATGGTAGTAGGGACACGTGTAAAAGTATTGGTTACGGTTACATCTATGATAGCAATGTTGCTAAATAGATATTCTTTTTCGTCATCTAAGCTGGCACGTGTGGTAAGCCCGTCTTTAATAAGTTTAAAAGTAACGCTTCCACGAGCTTGTACATCTGCTGTCAAATCTTTTATGGTAAGTCCTTGTGAGATAACAGAGAATGTTTCATTATCACTGGCAGATATACTTATAACAACCTTATCCAGTTTATCCAGCAGTTTGTAGCCAATAATTTTATAGTCACCTACTAATAACTGTAATTTGTCACTTCGCATGCCATATTCAGCATTACTTTCATTATAGGCATTCAATACTAAAGTTTGAGTAATACTCTTACCATTGTATTGCATCTCTATTTCAACCTTTTGTACATCACCCAATTTACTCAGAGTTGTAGCACGGGTTGTCGTATTCGATTGGTTTTCCTCCTCTTTTACATAGGATGCTGACTTGTAAATCTTGAATTGTACGTAGCCATACTGACTGCCTTGCAATTCGTCTTTATCATCAGAACATCCACCCATCACCATGCCAAATAGCATGGTGAAGAGCGGTACAAGAAATAGTTTCCAATTTATAGTTCTTTTTGAATTCATTTATTATGTCTTTTTACAGTATTACTTAATACGTATTCAGTAATTTCTTTATTTGTATAAAATCCTTTAAGAATAATTTCTATTTCTTCATTTTTGGGTTCTTGAGTAAAATGAGTCCATATATAATCAGTATATTCGTCATTCAGATAATCCATCGGTGCGCCATTATCACTATCTCTAGTGAATAGAGTTGCTTGGAGATCAGTATCTTTTATTTTGTTCCAGATTACTTCAGGAATTACTAATATTGCCGCTCCTCTTAATTCAGCTCCTTCCGGAAGGGTAGCAACTGTTAAAGTCAACTTAGTACCTTCTTCTACTACTGTTACCCAATCAGGTTCTTGAGTTACATCATAAGTATAGAAATAAGTACCCATTGCAGGAGTTTTTATTTCTGTGATTTTTAATACATGGAACTTATCATCACGAACAGTTATAGTTGAACTCAATTGATTTTCATACTTAACTCCTTCAGTACCCTCCATACTTCCACTACTTGTTTCTGTGAATACTGTTCCCTCGGGATTTACAGTAAGCGCATTGATATATTCAGGTTTAAACAAAAGAACGTTTTCTTTTAATCCTTCATAAGCAACAGGAACTGAAACATTAATAAGTCCTTCATTGGTAGTTTGTACACCAAATACTAACTTGTGACCTTTTTCGGTAGAGATTGAATATTTAGGATCAATACCTTCTGTGTTATCGTTGTTGAAAGTCAAATTGAATTTACCTTCTCCTTTATTTTCAACTTTTATCCAATCCGGATTTTCAGAGGTAGAAATACCTACTTCGAATTCAGATTCGGTAAGGATTGTAGTATAGACAACATCTATTTTTTCATAGCCGCTACCTTTAATGATGATTGGGTTTTCTGTATTATAAACATTACCATTCTCATCTTTGATGGTTAAGCCATTGAATACTTTTTTAGGGCGAGTAATTTTGTAAATTACCTGCTCTTTTTCACCCAGTGTTAATGTGATTTCTGCCACATTATCATCCGAATAATTTTGTCCGTCACCGGAAATTTTAGCGGTGATAGTTTGCTCACCGGCTTTACCTGTTATACTGCTTTGCGTAAACTCACCATCAACAAATTTACACCATCCGGCATTACTTGTGAGTTTCCAGTCTACAGTTGCTTTGAAAGAAATAGTTATAGTTCCATCTGCATTACAAGTGGCTTCCTGTAATGTAGGAAATTCAATTTTTTCACCTGGAGTATTTTCTCCATCATCGTCTGAACAACCTGTGAATGACACAATAAACATCATAGCTAATGCCATGATCCAACTCATACTTTTTAAATTTAATGCTTTCATAATTGTATGATTTTAAATGTTAATATCCTTGTTCTTTTAATTTTTCGGCCTCTGCTTCACTAATCCATTCGATTACATTAATGAAAGTACCTACTGTACCATATTCCGAACCATCTTTATTATCGACACTTACTGTAACGAATTGTAAAAGGTAATTCTCGCAAGTTCTATAATAAGAAGTATAGCTTGTAGGCTGATTCAATAATAAATTGCCATTACCGTAGATAGTTCCGAAAGCTTCTCCTGTACTACCGCACACTTGCTCTTTCATTTCAATCAGTGGTTTAAGCGGGTCTTTGGTATTGAACTTTATCTTTGTATCATATCCATCGTAGTAGATGCCGTGTAGGATAATTGTATTTTCTTCTTCCGCAACGTCGGAAGTAATCAGACGCATATCCACATTTTGATTGGGTATGTCGTTACCGCCAAAGAAAGTAGAAGTAACCGTACAGTATCCTGTAAAGTTGTTGATGTCGAACGGACAAACTTTCTGCAGTACAACTTTAGTTTCGGTGCCGTACATTTCCCACTCGTTAGATTCGGGAATGATGAGGTGCAGGGCAAATCCTAATGAATCGGTAGGCTCGATACTCTCATAGTTACCTTGTACTTCCACATTGGCTGCCATTTCACCGGCTTTGATAGTCACTGTATTTGAAAGGAGTTTATAGTGCTTTCCTTCGACAGCGTTGCTCTTCTTGTCTAATATCTCGACAGCGAAAGTACGGTCGTAATCGGCAGGTACAGTGGCTGAAACGGGGACATTGAATATCTCATTGCTTTCTTGCACACCATACTGGTAGAGCGTGTCGGAAAACATAAAATAATTAGGTCCGCTGTATACCACCTTGTCCTGTTCGCATCCGACAAGGGCTATCAGTGCAGCAACGGCTGTAATACATCCAAATAATAATTTTTTCATTATTGTATGTTTTTAGTCTTATTTGTTACTTTCATTAGGTTCCACTTCCGAGCCCGGAGCATCCAGTTCGTGCTGAGGTATCGGCCATACGAACATAGGATCGTCCGCTTCCACTTTCAGACTGCTGCCGTTGGGAAGTGACTGGTCTTGCGGTTCACGTTTGAAACCTTTGTGCCAGCGCTTCAAGTCTTGCAGGCGGAAACCTTCCATATAGAGCTCTTTTACGCGTTCTTCCTCAATGACTTTCATTGCGTTTTCTTTGTCACCCATAGGGGTAGAACCACCATACGTAGCGTAACGTGCCGCACGGATAGCGGTAATGTCTTTTCCTGCTTCAGCGGTCTTTCCTGATTGTACGTATGCCTCGGCACGTATCAGATATTGTTCCGACAAACGGAGTACTTTCGGCATGGTAACGTGAAGAATCTTGTAATTGGTGAACTCTTCGTTACCGAAATACTTAATCAACAACGGCCAGGTAAGTCCGTGGCTGTATCCGGTAGTGAAAGACTGGAAGAAAGTGGAAGCACGCAAGTCATTTGCATCGTATAGATTGATAGCCCACTTTGCAGGAACATAATCCGGACGCAGAGTGGTGTAATCGTAGTTCGCAAAAATAGTTCCTAAACGGCCGCCATAGGAGTTGATAGTGAAACCAACTTTCCAGATAGCCTCGGTGGAGTGGTCGTTTGTCCACATATATTTATAATAGCTGATGCCGGAAGAAATCTGCTGTGTACAGCTTGACAATGTGTAATAGCCGCTTTCAATAACCTTGGTAGAGTATTTGATAGCTTCGTCCCACTTTTTCATGTAAAGGGCTACACGGGCACGCAATGCGTAGACGGTGTATTCGTTGAAGTACGGAGTATCGTATAATGCACCGCTGAAATCTTCTTCAAGTTCCAGCAAATCGGCTGCACGGTCGAGGTCGTCCAATACAAACTGATAAGAGTCTTTTAATGAAGAGCGTTTCATTTCCTCATTACCGCGATAGTGTTGGCTAAGGATAACACCCAGCTGATTGGCGGCATCTTCGTCGCTTTCGTATGCCTTGCAGAACAGTTTAATCAGTTCCGAGTAGGCCAATGCACGAGCGAAATAGGCTTCACCGCAACACTGATCCAATTTGTCGAGGGCTGTATCGTCCGTTGTGTTCTTTCTTACATTGTCTACTCTGTCGAGCAGGAAGTTACAACGGTTGATAACTTCGTACAATGAACCGTATACGGCTTCAATATCGGTATTGGTAGCCAGGATGTCTTTCCAACGCCAGATATCGCCGTAGATATTCGTATTGCCGTTTATTCCATAAACGAGGTCGGTCTGCAAATCGGGCAACAATGTAAGGTTACCGGAGTACAGGTATTTGCTCTTGTAAGCGTCGTAAATACCGATAACAGCCAGGTTTACATCGTCTACCGTCTGAATGGCCTGGTCGAAAGGCACTTCGTCTTCAGGCAGTTTGTCCAAACAGGAAGTAGCGGACAACATCACGGCAGCCAACATTATATATAATCTGAATTTTTTAATCATCTTTCTTTCTGCTTATAATATTAGAATGAAACTTCAATACCCAATGTGAACTGGCGTGATGCCGGATATTGTGCTCTGTAAATATTGCTTGCAACTTCCGGGTCGAGTCCTTTGAAACCGGTAAAGGTCAGCAGATTCTGACCTTGCAGGTAGACACGTGCGGATGTGAAGAAGTTGGTTTTCTTCAGTAACGGCTGAGGAAGTGCGTAAGCCAGCGTCAGGTTCTTCAAGCGAAGGAATGAAGCGTTTTCGAGGAAACGGTCATCGAGTTGGGCAACCACTCCGTAACGGGGAATGTCTGTAATGTCACCCGGCTTTTTCCAACGGTCGTACAACAGGCGTCTTGACTGGTTGTATGCGCTGTACAATCCGTTGCTTTCTTCGAAGAAACGGTCGTTGTTCATTACCCAACGGTCGGCCATCCAGCTGAATTGGGCAGATAATGACAAGCCTTTCCAACTGAAAGTTGTTCCGAAGCCGCCGGCCCAAGGAGAGTCAAAAGTCTTTCCGGTCATTACTTTGTCTTCTTCGCGGAACTCGGTGGTTATTTCACCGTCTTTAGTGTACCACAAGGCATCACCGTTGGCAGGATTTACTCCGGCATAGCGGTTCAGGAAGAATTCGTGTACCGGGTGGCCTACTACGTATTTCAATCCGGTAGTAGAGTTCACATATTCCTGTACACCGTTATAGAGTTCTACGAGCTTGTTCTTATTATAAGATACATTGACATTCAAATTCCAGGCAAAGTCTTTGGTACGGATTACATCACCGTCTATTGAGATTTCGACACCACGGTTTATCATTGCACCGATGTTTTCCCAACGGGAACCTTCGCCGGTTACGGCGTATGATTCTGGAACGTACATCAACATATTGCTTGTCTTCTTATGGTAGAAGTCGATGTTCAGGTTGGCACGGTTGAAGAAGCCCAGACGCAGACCGACATTGTTTGCCCAGGTCTGTTCCCAGCCTAAATCTTCATTTCCGCTCTGTTTCGGATAGATTCCGGCTTCGTCATTGTAGTTAGGACCGCCGGCAACCAATGCCAAGTGGTCGTAATTGGGTATTTCCGAGTTACCGGAAGTACCGGTACTCAATGCGACTTGTGCGCTGGTAAGCCATTCGATGTCTTTCAGGAAAGCCTCGTTCTTGACATTCCACATGAAACCCAACGACCAGAACACACCCCAACGGTGGTCTTTACCGAAACGTGAGGAAGCGTCGGTACGGGTGGCAACTTCTGCGTAATACAAATCTTTATAATTGTATTCACCACGGAAGAAGAATGACAGGTATGAATAAGAGTCATTGGAATCCGCCCATGAAGAAGCGCGTGTACCGGAAGTTACATTCGTTAATTTGTCATTGGCTTGCCCGCGGGTAATTACCTGGAAGCCTGTTGACTGATAGTCCACCGCTTCTTGTCCCAACAGGAAGTTGAGCGAGTGGTCATCGTTCAATGCCCAACGGTAATTGACGGTAGTAGTTTCACTCAATGTAAGAGCGTCTGAGGAGTTACGTCCGGCAGAACCGTTTCCGTCATTAATAATATAGCTGGGATATGACCGCATGAAAGCCGTAGAGTGAGAGTAGTCTGCACCGAATTGCGTATGAATGGTCAGGTTCTTAATCGGAGTAATGTCTGCAAATACGGTAGACAGTACTTTATACTTCTTATAATTAACCGGATTGTTGTTCATCCACTCAATAGGGTTCTGACCTGTTCCAGCCCAAGTTCCGTTGTTTTCGGAAGCCAAAGAACCGTCCGCATTGTACGGGTTCCAATAAGGCAACATAAAACGGGAACCGGAAATAGGAGTATAGAGCGCCATTTCTCCCTCTTCCGCCTGCTGAACTTCTTCGTAAGCAGCCATGGTGTTGGTTCCGATTTTCAACCAGTTGCTGGCTTTTACTTCTGCGTTGGCGCGCATATTGTAACGACGGAAGGAAGAGCTTTGGGCAATACCGTCCTGGTCGTAGAAACCTCCGGAAACGTAATAGTTCAAGCGTTCGGTAGCGCGGTTTACAGAGAGTTCGTAGTTCTGCAGCGGAGCGCGGTCGTTAAATACTTCGTTCAGCCAGTTTACATTGGTACGTGAAAGGATTTCATAATCCTGTCCGGTATCCAGACCGATTTCTTTCTCAAACTGAATACGTTCGGGAGTGTTCATCATTGTCCAGTTGTCGTTAGACGCCAACTGTGAGAAACCGTACTGAGCACGCAGCGTTACTTTAGCCTTATCCATTGCCAGACCGCGTTTGGTAGTGATTACAACCACACCGTTTGCGGCACGCGCACCGTAGATAGATGTTGAAGAAGCATCCTTCAACACGGAGATAGATTCGATATCTCCCGGGCTGATTGTGTTAAAATCCGAACTGGAAATAGGCACACCGTCCAGAATAAACAACGGGGATGTACCCGAATTGATAGAGTTGGTACCGCGAATCTGGAATACCGCCGCTTTACTGGGCTCTCCGGAATTGGAGATAACTGACAAACCCGGCGTCTGTCCCTGCAATGCCTGGTCGAACCCGGCTGCCGGTACATTTTCCATTTTTTCCGATTTTACGGTTGATACAGAGCCGGCAATCGTCCCCTTTTTGCGGACTCCATACGCTACTACCACTACCTCGTCTATTAACGCGGCATCCGGAGCAAGACGAACATTCAGCGTACCGGTCTTGGCACTGACTTCATGTTTTTGCGATTGCATACCGATGTACGAGAACAGTAAAGTGGCTCTTGCCGTACCTTTAATCTCAAGACTGTAGTTACCGTCAACGTCGGTTACTACACCATTTGTGCTTCCCTCTTGCAAAATCGACACACCAATCAACGGTTCATTATCCTCTTGGGAAATGACCTTACCTTTTACAAAGAATCCTTGTGCAAAAGCAGATTGAATAGTCAATAATGTAAGAAAGACAAACCAAAGAATTGATTTTCTCATCCTTGTCTTTAAATTATTATTGATTAAAATTAAAATTGATAAATATGCTGTTGTGGAATTTTTGGAATAGTCTTCTTCTTAACGTGAAATCTCATCACGCTTTTTTATGTTTCTCCAAACAAAAGATAGACTGTGTACAGTATTGTATTTCATTTTTTTAGCTGAACCTAAATTCCGCAGCATTTTAGTTTAACTTATTTTATAAGTACCTGAGCAACA
>ERZ826051.2151-NODE-2151-length-15961-cov-23.039608_pt1 | contig 15961 bp, 15 predicted proteins | sample MGYA00519928_ERZ826051 | MGnify/ENA primary metagenome ERZ826051 (study PRJEB31778, sample SAMEA3449219) | human gut metagenome | biome: human gut; feature: human-associated habitat; material: faeces | place: United Kingdom | collected 2010/2012 ...
GACTTGCTAAATTATATGCTTAAATATAAAATCCCTCAGATTGTTACGTTGACCCGTTCTTATCAGGTTAACACATGAGAGAAAGATAAGATATATCTCCACTACCATGTATGTCACCAAGAAAGATATTACCTCCGGCTTCAAAATAAAGAATCAGCAAATAATCGATAGATGTGAAGAGTTAATCAAAATTTATCGGGAGAAAATATACAAACTGAATATAGAATTGAATGCCATAGACATAGACACCATAGCCGAATATCTTAAATCATCCAAGGATGACAAAAGCGGCATTGATTTTATTTTATTCGCAAAAAAGTGGTGCGCTTCACATCCTGAGATAAAGGGTATGAAGAATTACACAACAGCTTTAAACTCATTTTGTACTTTCTTTGGAAGAGAATCTATTCTTTGTAACGAAATAACAGTTCAGAAACTAAAGGAATTTGAAGAATATCTGTCTGAAAAGAAACGGGCACAATCACTATACCCCAGCGTCATCCTGCGTCTATTTACAGAGGCAAGGGAGTATTATAATGACGAAGACAATGACATTATAAGAATTAAGCAGAATCTTTCAAAATATAAGCCAAAACAACAGAATGTAGCAGAGAAAAGAGCTTTACCGGAAGAAACTATAAAAACTATATTTACTCTCCCTTACGATAACAAAAAGATTAAGGGATATACCAGTAGGCATGACTTAGCGAAAGATTGTTTTATATTATCATTCTGCCTAATGGGAATGAACTCTGCCGACCTATATAATGCAACTGAGTTTGACGGGGAATACATAACTTATTACCGTACCAAGACCAAAGACAGAAGAAATGACAATGCCAAAATGATTGTTCGCGTACATCCAATTATACAGCCACTCGTAAATAAATACAAAGGCAAAGAACGCGTATTCAACTTTTACGAGCGTTTTTCTTCTATGGCAGACCTCAATCGAGCCATCAATATAGGGCTAAAAGAGGTTGGATACAAAATAGGTATAGACAATCTTCAATTCTATGCAGCCCGGCATTCTATGGCTACGATAGCAATAAATAAGGCTGGTATAAACAAGTATATTGTCAACGAAATGCTTTGCCATACAGACTCGTCCATGAAAGTTACAGACCTCTATATACAGAAAGATTTTACGCCTATTAATGAAGCCAATTTCAAACTTATCGAATATGTGTTCGGAAAGAAATAGTATTGCTTTCTGTAGTTGGGCAGCTACGGGGATTTACATTTTAGAGGGGGAGACTATTCAGCCAACCCTTCTACAAATTCCTTCAACCGGTAAAGCCGGATGATAGCCGGATTATAAAACGCATCCGGATAATGCTGCTTGATGTCGTTAATGTTCGCCCGAACATACAAAGACGTGTCGTAGATATGTTCTGCCTAGCTTATAACATAACTTCTTTGAGAAACTATATATTTTTTTCAATATCACAATTTACTTTAACAAACATTTATTACTATCTAGATCTTACTGCCCATTTTAAATAAAAGGCAAAATAAGGGTCTGAAATAAAAAGGCGAGTATCATCCTTGTCCCAATCAATAACAGGCTCTCCTTGAAGAGTTTTGGCTATTTCATCCATTTTGGATAAAACTCTAGTAATTTCATTCCCCTTAGGCAAATCATCTTGCATTACGCTTCTTAAAGACTTACGTAGTTCTTCATAAGTAATTACTGTATTAGGACCGGTTTCAGCAATTGCATGCAATATCGCAGAATAAATATCAACAATCTCTCCTGATTTCAATTTTCGTTGTATTCTATCAGCTCTCTGCCTAGGTCCTTTTGCTAATCGTTCAAAAGCAACTTTTGAAGTAACAGAATTTACAACATCTTCAAAAAACTCATTTTCATTGCTTAACGCAAGCGCTTTAATTTCATCTTGAGTCTCAAATATATTATTTTTTTTACATAATCTCAAACAAAATTCTTGCATTAAATTAGGACTACCAAAACTTTCCTTTGCAAACATAGAAATAATTTCATCTGAGCTATTTACATTTAACTCTTTAAACCCAGAATATGCAATCTGTTTAAGTTCTTCTAGTTCCCATAATTTTATTGAAAGCTGCGTTACCCGACCAGTCATCTCTGTTTCAACCTTAAGGGCATCATATGCACGATGAGGAACAGCTATTATAATAACTCTCAACCCATTAAAAATGGGTTGTTTAAGAGCTCTTATAATCTGTTGTTGAACACTTTGTTGTATATAATGAAAATCATCTATTATAATGACTGGTAATTTTTCCTCTAATGCTTTGATTGCTCTCTGTTTTAGACTAGTATGTCTCTTAAAAGAATGACCTTTAGTACGTTCTTCTTCCTCTCCACCTGCAAGGCTAGCTTTTGCCCCAAAGCCCAAAATATTTAACCCTGTAGATACGGTAGCAGTTGTAGTTTCTTTACTTAATTCAGCCACTGTTTGAGAATCAGGAATACATACTTCTAATTCATCAAGAATTATATTCCAAAAATCAGTATCTTGTGTTATTGAGCCACCAGATATTAAAATACAGTTATCAGTTGAAATTACTTTATTTACTAAAACTGTTTTTCCAGATTTTGTAGGACCTGTTACTGAAATTAGTTTATAACCATTATCCAAATAGTCTTTTAAAGTGTCTTCCAACTTTAAATCATTTCTAGGATTATATGTAACTCGTGGCATTCCGCCTGCAATAAAAACTTCAGATGCTCTCATAACATTGATATTTTTCACAAAAGTAAGAATAATATTATTAATACAAAAAAACAAAAGATGAAAAACCTTACCATTGAAACAAACTATAGCTAACACCTACACCTACGTACATGCCGCCCGGATACCCATATCCAGCCTGCAACCCTAATCCCCAACGCTTCTTCTTCGGTTTGATGGGAACCGGATGATAGATGTCATTCGTCACCGTCTGATAAACCGTCTTAGGAAAGACCTGCATACTATCTAACCGCGCGTCTACATATCCACTCACCACCGCACGATACAAGCTATCTTCATACACAACCCGTTTGCGGTGAAGCAAGGTATCACCTATACGTACTGTGTCATTCGGCAATATCTGCCAAAAGACCGCTATCGGTGCGGAGATAAGAACCGTGTCAAGTTTGACAACCGTCTGTATCTTCGTCTCGGTACGGATTTCTGCCGGTAAAGGCTCGTGCGGACGGAACCAAGCCACTATACAAGCGATTGCCAGCAATACAACTAATAGCCAGGGTAGTTTTTTCATAGCTTCAGTACCTGATTCCGGTTTCTACCGTCCGCCCGATAACTCACATGCACCCAGGCGAAATTACTCTCATCAATTAACTGGTCGAAAGGAAGGTTCTTGCGGATATACTCGAATAGTAGCTTATTCTGTTGCCTGTCTCCGGTATCAATGTCCGCGGCCTGTCCACTCATGTGCTGGCTGGTTGTCGCACCGCCAACTGCCTTATTCAATGCCGGACAACGGTAGCCGCTGTTCACGGTGATAGGTTTACCGTACCATTCGCGTAGCGGGTCAAGAACGTTATCCACCAATGCAGTCAGATTGGCTTCTATATCACTGCCACATCTGTTGTCAATTCCTTTGCGGTCGGCAGTTGTCGAACGGCAAAGTTCTTTTATCGTAAAATACTTCATACATCATTTGATTTAATATAAACATACACTACATTTGCAGAAGCCTTTGTTTAAACTTTAAGTTTGTGCTAAAAAGGGAAGGGGGCCGTTGCGAAACACCTTCCTTCCCGTGAATTAATAATCGCTCGGTGGCTTCCGCCCGCTACATCCCCGGACATCACACCGCTTTGCTTCCAGCTTTATCTTCTCTATCTCCAGTGTAGCGTTCTTTTCGGTCAGCTCGCGGATACGCTGGCGGTCTTCATTCTTCTCGGCATAAAGCTGGTCTATCTTGGAATCAAGTTCCACTACCCTGTGTTCCTTTTTCTCGTACAGTTCCTTCCATTCAGCAGCATACGAGGTGATATTGTCAGCTTCCGCCTTTCTCGCTTCCGCAGCCGCCTTGCGCTTCTTTGAATCATAGAACATGAACACACCGAAAAGAGGAAGCAGGATAGTAGTGACTATCCCGCCGGTGATGTTGAACAGTTCATTCAGTTCCTCCATCATACCTTCATCCCCGTTACATGTTTATCACTCCACCCTTTGGCATTCCAACCGAGAAGAATGCCGGCAATAAACGCACCGGTACTCACAATGCTTGCCCAAAACGGTACATACTGGTAATAAGCCAGCAGACCTACAATCACGGCCACCACAATAGCCAAAACAATCAGTTTCTTTTTCATCTACGAACTTTTTTAATTAAACAAAAAAAGCCCACGAACGCATCCTGTTAAAGACACATTCATGGGCGTTAACCAATAAAACATGACAAATATACTCATTTACAATCACTTTTCAGCGAAAGTAAACAAGAAATTTGTGAGAAAATATCTCACAATAAGATTTTGAAAAAGTCTATAAGTGCTACCGAAGTTCTACTATATCTTATTTCTTAAAAAATCCCCTATACAGCTTTTAGAAGCTATTTAGAAGATAACGGCACGGTCTTTTTTCCCTCATTTTTCCATAATAAATCGCCCTTAGTCCCGCAGGAACTTAGAAATATCGGACTGAAGGTATCATTCATCAATTCAGATGGAAAAGTAGAAACATGGGAGTTCCAGGGAGGAACGTTTACAAGCATTGATAATTGGATTCGGCAAGCACTGAATGTGGATGTTGAAAACATATCTGTGAATAAAATATCCTCCGATAAAATAAAATCAAATAAAACGATTGATAATTCGGGCAATATTATTTCTTCAGAAGGAAGGTGTGTTGTTGACGGCTTTGATATAGGTGACATGGATTATCTGTATACAAATTGTTATGGAATCTATTTTTACAAGAAAACAGAAAACGGCCTTACTTATCTAAATTGGAAGAGAGCCAATGCCGCCACGGGTAGAAATATAAGTAAAATTCCCAAGGAAAAAGAGTCTAATTACTGTAGGTTATTATATACAACCGAAGTTCCTGGTAAATATTTTTCGGGTAAAGAGAATTTTATTTTTACAGAATTTGGAGTTGCAGAAGTTCCTATTTTGGATTATAGCAAAAACTTAATAACAGAATCAATTCTAATCAAAGGATACAATACAACCAATGGTTCTCTATCTGTCAATGAGGAATATAATACGACTCAACTTATAAATATAAAAGATGCAAAAACTGTTTTTACAAATGCTTATTCCGTAGCATTGTTTACATCAGATGGTTCATATATTGGATATACCGGCAATCAGACAGATTCATTTCGGGAACTTAAAATAAACCAAAGCCCAGCCTATAGATACGCTGTCTTTAACTTTAACAAGAATACTCATGCTTTTGTTTCATTACATTATTTCCCTTGTAATCCCAATTCTATTGATATGGATTCAACTATGAATCATGATGAGATACTTCGTATGGCTTTCTCCGGAAAGAAAATGACATCGTTTGGCGACTCAATTGTAGAACTGGCTTCATGGCAGAAGTATGTATGGAAATATTTTAATATGGCTGACCATTATAACAGAGGTATTGGTGGGTCTAAGGTTACATCAGTTGAATATAAAAACAAACTTGTTGATGAATCTGGATATTATCATGCAAGCAATCCTTCAGAGGGGACAATATCAATAAAGGATTATATGTGTGGAGATGAGCGGGTATCTACTATACCGCTTGATACTGATATATTGATTATTTATGCATCAGCAAATGATATTTCAGGTAGTGTTGAAATAGGGAGTATAGATGATGGAGATGAGACACATTTTTACTACGCTTATGCCTTAATGATAAGAAAAATCATCAAAAGAATCCCCAACGCTAAAATTTTTGTATGTACGCCTCATAACTTTTATAATAAGTATGAAGATGCGGATTATCCATACAAAAATAATCAGAATCTAACTATATTAGATTACTGTAAAGTCATAAAAGATATTGCGGCAATATATGGCATTCCTGTCATAGATGTAAATGGGTTAAGTGGAATATCAACTTTAACAATAACCAAAGATTTGGGCGACCAAGTTCATCCTAATAATATCGGAGGGCAGAAAATAGCCAATGTTATAATCAATACACTTATAAGATTTGCTCCAATTAGTCTACAGGAACCACGGGTAGAAGATAAATTTCATTAACTAAATTTACATAGCGCCAACTCAAAATTAAGGAATATTATTTTTACGAAAATGAGAGAGGCTATTTTTAGCAGAGAACCATTATTGGATTCTCAGCAACCAGAGAACGGAATTCGTGACGTATGATTTTGAGCATCCGTTTAATGAAGATTAAGTACTTACAATATTCATCCCGGACCGTGAAGTGCCGGGATGAAATTGTGTTAACCTTATTGGAAAGTAGGATCAACCCCATTATCCAACACTTCAATACTAACTTCAAGACCGCTTGTGTTTTCTGCGACTGAAATCGTATTAGCCCACTTTCTCGGCACATCACTTTCCACAATCAAATGGTCTCCCATATTAATCATCGTATGACAAGTCAAATGTATGGATGCAAGTGCGGTACATATATCCTGTACAGACATATCGCCAGTAGTGGTTACACTCCACGGCTTATTAGTGTATGAAGTACCTTCTACCTCATTGTCTGTATTTTCGTTTCTGAATAATGTAGTGGTATACTCTTTCAGAGTAATAACCCCATTGGTAGGAGCGCCTGAAAAAGAGATTTTTATTTTTTCTCTGGTGCCATAATTAGTGCACACCTTAACCCCTTCACTGAAATAAGCACTCCCAACAAACGGGAATACAGGCTTAATCATAGATATATTATTTCTCCAGGTTTTAAGCAGAGAAGTATATTGCGTATTAGCATCAACGACAACAAGCAGTCCTTTGTCTACATAATCTTTGATGGCATTTAAAATCCTATCTCTATCTCCAGTAGTAGCGGTATTATGGGTATACAGGGCAAGATGTTTTTTGTGCTTGACCGCTTCATCAAGTAATGTCAAAGAATAATCTAACAACTCTGTATTATCCATTCCATGTCTTGGGATATACCATCTATTAGTGCTGGCGGTGATAAATCTGGCTTCACCGTTGAAATACCTCTGGCCGGTTGTTCCGATGGAATAATTATAATACTTGGATAATATTACTGCACTATGGGCATCCATATAATTCTCAGGAGGACACCACCCCTCGGTTTTCAAACCTTGAGAAATAAAGTATTCTTTGGCCGATTTGATTGTATCTTCAAACTCAGCGTCACTGAAGTTATTACTTCCTTTATGCGGGTTCCACCCGTGCGCTATAAAACCATTCCCGGCTTGTATTAACGACTTGAATTTCTCCTTGTCTTGAATAGACCTGTTTTTGTATATAAAGGCATTAAGACAACAAGTAACTGGAATACCCATTGGGTTCGCCACATCACACCAAGAAAAAAAGGCATCAATGGAGTCCAGCATTATACTGACTGACGCTGTTTCTTGTAATGTAGGTATGTGCGTGTCTAATTTGTTTAATAACTTTATCTCTTTATTGGCCTCTTCTATTTTTTCATCAATAGTTGGAAGAGTGTATGATATAGATACAGTTGCATCCAAATCATATCCCTTATAAATTATATAAGGATAGTCAGATGGTGACGGTGCAACAATCTGTTTACTGCCTGATTCAACCTTATTACTTCTGTATATTTGTACTCCATCTGTACTATTATCACTTGACTTGCTGAAATAAACCTCAGTCCAAGCCGCTTTAGTTTTAACATAGTCAACATCCAAGATGCTATTACCAGGATATGTATTCTCTAATGACTGAAACTGCATCTTAAATGAATGTATATCAACATTTATCTCTTTGCCGCCAATACTATCCTGTATGCCCGAGATAATTTGGCTCTGCTCTTCTATTTGCTGATTAACGTTTTTAATATCATTATCAATTCGTTCAACCATTGCCTGGTTGGGTATTTGCTTCCAACCATCGACATCAGTAAATGTTCCGCCCTGGAACTCCCATGTTTCTACTTTTCCATCCGAATTGATGAACGACACCTTCAGTCCGATATTTCTAAGTTCCTGCGGAACTTGGGCAATAGCGCCTTCCAGACTGTACTTGTTACTCCCGTCAATTCCCGAAGTAGGATGCTGGACGGAAACATTATACTCGGTGATGTACTCCATATAACCGGTTCCACCACTGCCGCCACCAAGCTCATCCGCAAGTGTCAGTATAGGGTTGCCGTCCTTATCCAGACCACGCACGTAAAATGCCTTTCTTTTCGGAAGCGCACTTTCAACTTCCTTCATCGTTTTTATAGCTCCCATAATTATCTGATTAAAAATTGAACACCATTTATTGTTTAATAAGTGAATACAATCCGTCTTAATACGCTGCCGACCGCTATGCCGGCAGCATCCGCAAGTATGTCCAGCCAGTCCCATCCCGAACCGACCTTGCAGTTCTTCTTATACATCCAGTCAGCGGCTTCTTTCGTTACACCTGCCGTAACGGCACAGAGTTCACCCACCGTCAGGGTGATGACAAGGCATGCAAGAAAATGCAGCAGCTTGTCGTTGAGTTTTAAAAGTATATCCAACATAACCATTATCCACAGAAAAAATGAATCCAATGACTACCGTCAAAAACGAAAAAGCAGGATATCTGATTGATAGAAGTGGCAGTGGTTGTGCCTCTGTTATTGGCATTCATCAGAGGTCCTTTCACTGAAACATTGCGGTTCAACTGGTTCTTCAAATATACAATCCGACCTGGAGTAGTTGACCTTGGAAGAAACAGGGTAGGGTCAAAACTTATATCCGGTCCTCCATATATGATAATGTCATCGGTATCACTGACCGTATAACTCGGTGGGGCAGACATCATACTGCTGCCTAAAATTTGGACACCCACAGATAATCCGGAAGCCCGTAATCTGCTTATTCTTACCGATTCACCGCTCCTGGCATTCAAATCTACATTACCCTGTGCTTCTATCGCGCAAGTATCATATCCGGCCTGGGCCATCACTTTTACACCGGTTGAATGGTCACCGTAGGCACTCAGACTAAGTGCCGTAATCCCATCTCCACGAATACCGCACATTGCCCCGGAAGAGACATTCACTTCAAAAAATTTCCCGCCATCCTTGCCTATCCTCAATGTCGCGGTCGGATTTTCCTTTTCGTTTTCAAGTCCTCTGTTGGTAATCTTAAATGCACCGATATAACCTTCGGTTGCGGTAACACTGCCTGTAAAATCCCCGTCTGCACCATCAAGATGCTTCACCTTCAGATTATCTACGTCGATGAGGGCTGCATCTATCTTCCTGGCAAGCAAAAGCTGCGTACCCAGTAGCGGGTATTCCTGGATGAATTTCCAGGAAGTAGTGTCCGGGTTCTGGGCCACATCGTCGAACGGGTGCATCTCACTGTTTCCAGCCACCGGATTCATCCACATGAATACAAAGCCCTTGTCCTTATCCAGGAAATATTCCCCATTCTTATACTTGAACGGCAGCGGTTTCCAGTCACCCTCTACCGGGAAGGGGGACGGGTTCTGACGCACAATACTTATCCGTTTCTGAGCAAGAAGGGTCTCGCGGGCACTATCACGGTACGCTTCCACGATAATAGAATCCGCATTGCCCCACTTCTCAGATGGAAGGTAGTATTCCCATTCGGACGATGCACCGGGGGAATCCGCCGTACCGAGGTCCTTGCCGGCCGACTGGATATGCAGCCGCCAGAATACATCCAGAAGGGCCGCATCAGCCCCGCTGCGGTGCAGGGCTTTCAGCTTCAGCGGTGTAAGCTGCACATTGTTACAATCCACAGAGATGGCAGCCGGCTGGCACTCGATGTCAACGTATTCCACCGGGTCAGGCTCACGTACCGCCACGACACTCAAAACCGCCGTTACCATCATAGCTCAATAGGATTAGTGTTCGTTGCGATTACTCTGAACGTCTTGGCCCGCGCCGCATCCGTATAGGTCAGTGCGATGTCCTTTCCTTGGAACTTGTTACTGTCCTTTCCCGACAGCGTGAACGGATTGTTTTCACCGTCGAATGTGGCGAAGTCCCAGCTTGCCACTGCCACCTCCTCACCGGACTGGCGTTTATAGGCATACGGCGTCAGCGTTCCCGTTTCTCCAGGATATATCTGCCCGTCAGAAGCAAGCCCCTTGACCTTGAATGCCGCCAGTATAGGGTCTGAGAGGTCGAACACGGTAATGAAGCCCTTTGCAATGACTTTCGCATTCTGCACAGCCTCACAACTTACCACCAGCGAACCGTCAATATCATTCGCGGCAATGTTCTGGGTTCCCTGAGTTCCGAGGTTGGCCTCTCCCGATGGCAGTTGCTTCTTCCATTGCAACGTGATATTGCCCAAATCGTTGATAAGGTCTCCGCCGCTGTACAGCGATGCCTTCAACGTCAGCACTTCGGACGGATTGATTATCTGCGTACCCTTGTCTGAAGTGATGAACAGTTCATACTGTTTACCGGAACTTTCCTGAATAACAACATCAGTTGCAAGTTCGTTGAATGCGACCGTATGCCCGCCGATTTCAACCTCACCGGAAACGGTTATGCGGTCATTGTCATATCCGGAGATGGGCACGAGGTTCTTCATGACCCGAAGTCCGGTCATGGAATAGGACTGGGAGTCCACGCTTACATTGTATCCGGTTACGCGTTTGAACATGCCTGCAAACTGTTCCGTAGTACACAGCCCGTCCTCCCCGAATGCAAGTTCGGTACCGTTGTACTTGAATACAAGTTTGGAAGGGATGAGGATGCGCCCGCTGCTCACATCCCGCAATACGACAACGACAATAGGACGTTTGTCCTCCGCCAACGCTTCAAAATCCGGTATATACTTGTCACTTTCCTTCGTCCATGCCTGGATAAGAGGTCCGTTATCCACGCGTACATACCCGTTGACGGTCGTTCCGTTACTCACCGCCACGACAGCCAGTGAAGCGGTTACTTGATTCTGGTTCATCGTTTACCTCCTTTCGCCGACTGTTTCTCAATAATCGCTTTCAGTTCGCGTGCCGAACCGATAATGTCAACATCCAGAAGAGTGCCCACATTCCGCATCTCACTGATAGGAATGTACACCCTGCCGTCCGGAAGGGTATTCATCATGCCGAAGAACCTGCCTTCGAGCTTTGTTTTTTCCGCTATTACGTACATATTGATAAAAATTTAAGTTATTATTCATATACCGGCCCCGTGGCAATGGACAGAGTCTGCCCGTCAATCTGTGAGGAGATAATGGCGCCTTCCTCATCGCCCATCAGGGACTCACCCGCAAGAAGCTCCACTTCCGCCCATACCTGGAAGATATGCCCCTTGGGGAAACCCTTGTCCGCCGGAATGAACTCCAGCGTACGCCCGCCGGTTGCCAGCACCTTCTCCGTTTCGCCCGGCTTGCCCGACTGCCCTTTCCATGTGATACGGAAAAGGTCATCGTACTCTGTACCGTACTCACGGCGGTTGTCGAAAATACGTATCTCATAGGCGCTCGGCTGCTTCATATCCTCCGACAGGGTGAAACCTTTCGTCTGGATAATTTCGCAATTGAGGGAAACGGCCATCTCCGTCTTTACCTCAATAACCTTTTCCAATTGTCCGTCAGTAGGAGCCTGCGGCCTGCTGCCCGCATATTCACAAGCGCGGACACGGAAGCTCGCACCGGTGACATACTTCGCCTGATACATCAGCTTTCTTGTATATATTCCATTCCCGTCATGGCAGACGATGCCGGGGTCATCCGGTGTAACCGGGCGGTATGCTCCGTTTTCAAGAATGTCCCAGAAGTATGCGGCGTGTTCATCATCCACGGGTTCAGTCCCTGTATAGAGCTGCGGTTCTATCTCCCTGTCCCAATAGCCGGAACGGTCGGACAGACGCAGCGGGTCGGTCACCATCACGGAATCACCCTTCAGGCGCAACGAATACGCCTTGTTGTCATAAAGGTGAGCATAGGACTTCACGCTCCGTTCACAGCGGACCTCGCGGTTCGTACGCGGGTCCGTGAATATCGCGATACCGAAATACTCCACCGGAGCTTCAGGAGATGTATTCTTACGGATTATCAGTGCATATTTCGGTATGTCACCGCTACCATCAGAGATTGTATAGTATTCGTTGTTTACTATACGGTTGGCTGACTTGTCACGGGGTGCGCCCTCGAACCACTCCACCCCCGTGAGTTCCATTTCACCGAATACCGTCTTCTCATCGAATGCCGATACCTTCGGCACAATGACCAGCGGTGTCAGGGTCCGGTCGGGGCTGTATTCCCGCAACTGCTTATCATAGGTCTGCACGGGACTGCCCGACAGTACGATTATCTCCCCATGGATGGAAAGGGGACTCACATAAATACGCCCCTGCTGTTTGTTACTCTTTATTCCCATAGTTATAATATGTCAAAACCAAATCTCTGTTCTATCTGCTGCATTTCCCCTTCAACCGGAATGAATACCCGGCAAATGAAGGCAACGGACCTGCTTACAAAGCCGAAGTCTGAACCGACCCCGTGCTGGTTCCCGTTGTCGATATGGATGGCAAGCCTGTTGCCATCCACGTACTCAGGCGTCCAGAGGTTGTCCGCCGGAACATTGCCGCTGTCACGGAACCACTCCACTTCGGTGGCACCGTCCGCCATCACATCATCCGTTATGTCAATTGTACCATAGAAAACGCGCCCGGACATTACCGTATCCACACCGCCTATGACGAATGCCTCCCCGCCTGAAAGGGAGAGCTGGAGCGAATACCTGCTGTCGCCCTCAAGGAGTCCCCATGACGGGGAGTTCCATTTCGGTTCGTCGGTTGTCTTATCTGACAGACAGCCCCACTTGCAGCCAAGGTGGTAGACCGTATGCTGTTCCAGCAGGGTATATTCGCTGCCGGAAGGCTTTGCCAGTTCGTGCTGCACTAAGCGGTAAGGAGCGCCACTCTGGGCCGTTTCCAGAGACCAGACACCCCGGTCTACCTTGCTGGGAACGACATCACCGTTATAATCGAACTGATAGAATTTCTCGGCAATGACCGTTTGTGCAACGATGCCAACATCTTCGGTTGTCACCGGCAGTTTTTCGAGTGCCTTGATGTTAGGGAGTTTTCCGATAGTCAGCGCATAGTTGTAGTCCTCCAATATCGGCTTATAGACATTGGCCAGGAACATAATCCGACCTTCTCGTGAAGAAATCATCCACGACTGCGCCCGACCGTTGAAGCCGCCCTCTTCAGGAAGCGTACTGTTACCCCTGCGGGTTACGTTGTAGCCGGCCAACGGCGGATAGTTCGTGCCGCCCGGCACTTCGCTGTCCGGATAGAGCACGACCGTTATGCTGTTCTCCTGCGCATTGGTGGTAAGAATACGCATCCAACTGGTGTAATACTCGGAACCACCTGTAAGCAGTGTGTTAATGATGGAGAAGCAGACATCATTCTCCTGGAACTTCATGAAGTCGAAGTCCGTGCGTTTCTCTATTTTCAAACGATAGGTGCTCTCTCCCAAATCCTCCACGGATTTTATCTTACCAATCTCGGTGAAGGAGTAATCTGACTCCATTCCTTGAATCTGGTTTATTATCAAGTCAAGCACTGACAGTGAACCGCGGACTTCCAACCGTTCAAATTGTCCTCTACCGTCAGGGAATATCCCTGCACCCTTGCCGGCAATCATACTATCTACGAACTCGCCGAACTCGCCGCCTGCGAGGAGTTTCAAAAGATATTCAGTCTTATCGGACTTGTCTTTCCTTAAGAAAGAGACCAGAGACCTGCGTGCCGAGAATACATTACTGTCGGAAGGGGCTGTCGTATCGTTCGTCCTGATTATATAGACCCCGTTTCCGCCGCCGGTATATGTCTGCCCCTTGTAGGTCAGGGAATCAATCTTGTCTTCCATATCCCCGATACGGGAATAGGGCATGCTCTCACCGATTATGTATGCAGGGCTGTCCCAGGGCTTGTCAAGGTTAAACTCCCAGCCGAGTATGCGGCTGTCGCGCCCGTTCTCAAAAAAAGCCCTGTTTACAAGGAACACTTTCTGTCCGAACTCATAGAAGCGTCTCAGCCGGTCGTTATACACCCATTCGGAATCAAGGGTCGTGTTATATGTACCGTCATCCCTTTTGCGTCGGTCGGCATACTCCTGCGCCTTTCCCTTAAGCTCCTGTTCGGCTTCGGGGGTATATCTGTCAGACACAAGCTGGATGTTGAAACCGGAAAGGATATACTCGTCGCCGTTTTCCGGACGAAGGGTATCATCGGGAAGCATACGCCCGTAATCCTCGTTTCTCACGATTTCCCAAAGCTGTGCGCCGCGCATGTCGTCTTTGGGGTCGGGATTGAAAATGACACCGAATTCCATGCCGTTAAGTTTGCCGGACTGGAACCGGATTCTCAGTTCCTGGCCTTCGATAAGATATTCATCCTTGAACTCCAGCCCGGTATCCTTGTAGCGGTAGTAGGTGACGGTCTCTTTCGTGCCGTTCTCGTCCTTCACCTCTTCGGTGCGGGTATGCACGTCGGATAATGTGCCCGTACGCCGGGGATAGACATTTTCAAATACGACAATATCCTCTATCGCTTCCTCTTCGGACATGTCGGGATACACATCAATGTAAGGCGTGTCCGCGGGAAGCATCAGCCTGCGCTGGACTACGCCGTTGACAACCGTCTGTTCATCCACGGGACGGTAGTCTGCCGGAATATTCCGGGTAGAGCCGAACGCATAGATTCTGGTCGCATAAGTACCTTTGCTGTCGCTGCGGGTCATGGCTGACGCTTCAACCCCTAACTCGATTCTGACGGAATTACCATATTCATTTCGCCCAAAATGGATTATGTTATCCGTTATCCAGCAGTCACAGTCCCATTTCTCCTTATCGGCCATGGAGAACAGGGCGTCAAGAAGGTTCATATTATCGTACCTCATCGCAACGGCCTTGTTCTCCACTGTGGAATCTATGCTGAACTCAAACTCTTTTCCCTTGTATGTATATCCGAGTGCCTTCAGGTTGCGGAGGAATACGCCGAGCTGCACGTCAAGGGGTGCGGTCAGAGACCATGAAGCTTCATGGCCGGCATGTTCGGGAGTGTACTTGAAAATCTTGTTCTTCCACTTCCAGTAATACGCGTCCATCCGCAGCTCATAGTCATATCCCCCGGTAGAAGCGTTGAAGGCAGGTTTCTGCAAATCCACTATCTCATAGACCTTGGACAGCAGTCCACCCAGGGACTCGTCAAGCACTCCCGACAAATCCACGTAGTCGCCGAGCTTGAAATACACCGGGTCGGGAACGCTGAATGGAAGGATGATATAGTCTTCCTTCATCAGGGTAAACCTGCCTTTAGCCCCGGCATTAATGGGGGTCGAAAATCTTGTCTTACCGAATATGTCTTTGATGTCTACCATAACGCATCCAAAGTTCGCAGATAAAAAAAAGAGTGCCCTATTTTGGACACTCATATACACGACAATAAATCCAATGTCGTGAATTAGGTTCTGTTTGCCGGGTTCGGCTCGTTAAACTTGGCTGAAATTTTTCCGAAAGTCTGGTCTAAACTCTGTGCATAAGCAACGCTTTTCCCAAGATAAATCAGATGATAAATCTCATTACTGTTAGCCGGAACTTGAATATCAACCACACCTTTATACAATTCTTCAAAGAAAGCTTTTTTCTTTGCTTGATAGTCGGATTGGGAATTTCCTTCAATTGTAAAAGAAAGTGTTATTTCCCGTTCATCTATTTTGGGGTCATTGATTATCACACGTTTTCCATGTTCCAACCGGGACTTATTTTCTATAAATTCTTTCATGGGTGATGATGCCCCAAGTACATCAAGAAAGCCCTCTCCCATTCTTACCCCCCATGTTGTGTAGGCGT
>ERZ826051.2164-NODE-2164-length-15920-cov-24.023826_pt1 | contig 15920 bp, 6 predicted proteins | sample MGYA00519928_ERZ826051 | MGnify/ENA primary metagenome ERZ826051 (study PRJEB31778, sample SAMEA3449219) | human gut metagenome | biome: human gut; feature: human-associated habitat; material: faeces | place: United Kingdom | collected 2010/2012 ...
ACACCCTTTATCTGCATTGGGGAATTGAAAGAAACACCCGATGGCAATCAGGCAGCTACGCCATGCCCCAAGAAGCTTTAAAAACGGCGGTCAGACTAAGCTTCTTACAGCCGGAAGACGGACAGCATATCTGTCTCTCCATTCAAGAAACCTTTGCCCTACTTTCAGCAACCGCTTTTCAGGAATTGAAAAGCCAAAAGGCATTTCATTATAATCAGACAGAATACCAACTGGCTGATACCAAGTCACAAGCTATGGGCTATTCCTTACTGCATGTAAACGACTCAGTAGACGGATGCGAAATGTGGATTATGGATAATCCGGATTTCCCTCTGATATGGGAAATACAAAATAATCCGCTCGGCATCAATTGGAAAGTAGCTCCCATAGCTCTCCCCGCACACAATCTGAAAGAAGAAATCATCCAAAGCCCGGAAAAAATGGGCAGCATCTATTATGCTTATCCCACACCAAACGGCATACAAACTCCGGTACCCGAAGGTTACAGTCCTTTCTACGTCAGCCATTACGGACGCCATGGGTCCCGCTGGATGACTTCGGACGAACGTTATCTAGAAGTCATTCGTGTTTTTGATACGTTTCACAATAAATCAGGACTTACCGATTTAGGTGAAGATGTGAGGCTCAGACTCCAGAAAGTATGGGAAAATGCCCGTGGGCGCGGAGGAAACCTGACCCCATTAGGAGAACGACAACATAAAGCCATTGCCAAACGGCTTTATCAACAATATCCCCATATATTCCGGGACAGCGCCAACATATCAGCACGTTCGAGCGTTTCCGTACGTTGTATCATGAGCATGTCCGCATTCACAGAACAACTGAAAGAACTAAACCCCTCCCTCCAGATCACCCGCGAAGCCAACCAAAGACACATGGACTACATTGCCTATACTTCACCCGAAGCCGAAAAGCTGGGTTCGGCAAGTGCGCCATGGAGAACAGCTTTCCATACATTCGAAGAAAATCATATTCATCCGGAACGTTTAATCACTTCACTTTTCAAAAATCCCAAAGAAGTCAGGAATCCCCGTGAGCTCATGATGGGACTTTATTGGATTGCTTCCGACATGCAAGATGTAGAGTTGCCTCTATCCTTTTATGATTTGTTTGAAAAAGAAGAATTATTCGGTATCTGGCAGTCTGTGAATTATCGGATGTATATTTGCAATGCCAATGCTCCCGTCAATCAGGGAGCAGCCCCCGAGAGTGCAAAATCTTTATTGAAGAATATTATAGAAAGTGCCGACCGCGCCATCCGTGAAGGAACTCCTTGCGCCACCCTCCGTTTCGGACATGATACCAACCTGATCCGTCTGTTGGCACTCATGCAAGTAGAAGGATGCTCCAATCAAGAAACAGATCCCGACCGATATTACCTGGCCTGGCAAGATTTCCGTGTTTCACCTATGGGAGCCAACCTTCAATTAATCTTTTTCAAGAATAAACAAGGAGAAGTTATTGTAAAATTGCTACATAATGAAAATGAAGTCAAATTACCCATTGACAGCCCTATTGCTCCTTATTATAAATGGGAAACGGTGAAAGCATTCTACAATCATTTATAAACATACAAATTGAGAAACAGCAACTTTCCTTCAAAGTCCAATCTCCCTATTAACTAAGGCTTTTCTTGCCTACAATTAAGCCTTTTCTTACGGTTACCTACTACAGACTCCCTCAATGGACCGTAGAGTCCATTGCAGCAGACTGTATAGTCCACCCAAGCAGACCTTACAGTCCACTGGCGGAGTCTGTAGCAGATGACTGTAAAAAAAAGCTTAACTATGTGGAAGAAACGGCTTACACAACCACTCTATTCCGGTTTTATCTTTTTCAGATAATCAGAAGGAGCCATACCGAATTCATCTTTAAAACACTGACGGAAATAGACCGTACTGTTAATTCCCACCTTGAATGCAACCTCTGAAATATTGTATTTCCCTTCTAATAACAGACGTTCCGCATATTGCATCTTTATTTTGCGGATATATTCATTGGTGGAAAGTCCGGTCAATGCCTTCATCTTCCGATATAGGGTAGAATTACTCATACACATGGCGTCCGACAAATAACCGATATCAATTTTCTCAGAAGAAAGACGATCTTCAATCAGCTTGTTAATCTTCTCAAGGAACTCATTATCCAATTTATTCATAGACTCAGTTACTGCCGCACGTTTGTCAATGAGTATGGAATTCGTATTAAAACGCTCTGCCAACAACTTGCGGGATTCAAGCAAATTATGGATACGGCTATGCAACAAAGTAGCACTGAAAGGCTTTGTCAGATAAGAGTCAGCACCTACTTGATACCCTTCTTCCTTATCTTGCAAAGAATCCTTTGCCGTCAGCAAAATAATGGGAATATGGCTGGTACGCAAGTCTTCTTTCAATTTCCGGCACATCACGATACCGTTCATCACCGGCATCATGATATCACTGACTATAATATCAGGAATGCAGCCCAACGCTTGTTCCAAACCTTGTTCACCATTGGCGGCAGTCCTCACTTCAAAATCGTCCGAGAAAGATTCTACAATATAATCACAGATGTCCCTATTATCTTCCACTATCAGCAGAATACGCTTACCACTATGCACAGGTTCTATATTTTCTTCTTTTTCGTCCTTTTCATCGGAAGTTTTCTCCGTCGAGTCAGCATGCAGCACATGAGGATACGTGTTATCCGTCAGCAGACTGACATAAAAAGTACTTCCCACATTCAAAGAACTTTCAACCCTGATCTCCCCCTCATGCAAAACTACCAGGTTCTTTACCAGAGCCAGACCAATACCTGTTCCTGAAGCCTGATGTTCGCTTCCCTCTTGATAATAACGGTCAAAAATATGAGGCAATGCATCGGGAGCAATACCGAAACCGGTGTCACTCACACTGATTTCCGTATGGTGTATATTATTCCGGACCACCTGATGTAATCCTAAAGTTATAGTTCCTTTCTCTGTATATTTTATAGCATTGGAGATCAAATTATCCAGTATAATCGTTACTACCTCCTTATCAAAAAACAAAGACATATCTTCCTGCTCAATCTCAAGACAGAAATCAATCTCAGGTTTCCGGTTCAATTCCTTATACTTCAGTCCGATCTCGTGTACAAGGGCTGCCAGATTGTCACGACTTACACATAATTTCTTGTTTTGGGTTTCCGTTTTTCTGAACTCCAGTATCTGATTAATCAGGTTCAACAACCGGATGGCGCTTTGATGGATAACCGATATTTTCTGTGAATCTTTCCCTGATAAAGAATTACTTTTCTGCATATCTTCCAACGGTCCCAGAATCAACGTCAAAGGGGTACGCAACTCATGTGTGATATTGGTATAGAAACGTAAACGCTCATTATTCAGCTCCTGTTCCTGCTCATGATTTTTCTTCTCCAACTCATAGAGAGACTCCATATCCAGTTTCTTTTTATAGGCATGAAGAATAAAATACAGGACAGAAACACCCGAAAGAATATAAAATAACTTGGCCCACCACGTAAGCCATACAGGCGGGTCAATACGGATATCCAGAGAAGCTATCTCATCCGCCCATTCCTGATTCCGTATTCTTGTCTTTACCTGAAAACAATAATTTCCCGGAGGTATATTACGGAAAGTCACATTATTAGGATCGGTTACTGTATACCATGAATTTTCCAACCCTTTCAACATATAAGCATATTCCACTTGATCGGCCAAGGCATAATTCTGTATATTGAAGGTGACGCTGAAGTTATTTTGCATATAGCTTAAACGTACTGCAGGACATCCATGAAGTTCTATCATCTTTTCCTCACTTTTTCTTTCCGATATTGGTACAAATATTCTCAAGCCTGTCATAATAGCTGAAGGAGCTTCACGCTTTGCCAATACCATTTCAGGATTAAAACGACATAATCCATTTAAAGAGCCAAAGTAAATATTGCCATCATAATCATGAGTAACACTACCACTCATAAAACCAACAATAGGAACTCCATCCCATCGCCCATAATTATAAAAGCTATTCTTAACCGCAATATAGCAACTTATCCCTTTATTTGTACTACACCAAATACGCCCGGAAGCATCTTCCATAATAGCACGTATATGGGCATTCTCCAAACCATCTCCTCTTTTAAACACCTGGTACTTCATATTGTTTGGAGAAGGAAAGCATACTAACCCTTCACCAGTAGCTACCCATATACGCTTCTTACTATCTCCATAAATACTATTAATTGTATTTGAAGGGAATTGCTCTGCCGTATAAAAATGTTTAATCATTTTAAAGTCTGGCGAATATACTAAAACTCCACCTCCAAATGTACCTACCCAAAGAAAGCCTTGCTCGTCTTTAAAGAGACAACGTACTTGTTCATTCTCTATATAATGCTCCCAAAAAAGTTGTCCATCCAATCCTGCTTTATAAACCCCTTCACTAGTACCTATCCATATGGTATGATGATCATCCTCATAAATAGCACGAACATCAATCAAAGCTTTATCTTTAGAGAATACTTGACGAAAATACTTCTGAGTTCTATTATAGTAACATAGCCCACCATTAAATAGTCCAAACCATAAATTCCCTTTCGTATCACATAAAGATGCTTGAACAGGATTTCCATTCAAATCTCCATCATCCGCTCCATATATAGCGACTCTTTTCCCTTTTGAAAAAACATTAATATCACCTCCATTGGTACCGATCCATAATACTCCATCTTGGTCTACACAAACCGTGCTAATCATTTTGTCTGTTAAATTTCTCTCTGCTGTTGGAATAGGAGAATAATTATAAACATTAAATAAAGAAGAATCACGGCTTAAGAAGTTAATTCCTCCACCCCATGTACCTGCCCATATATTATTAAAAGAATCTTGAAACAAGCAACGAACGCTAGAACTAGACAGACCATATTCATCATTACTTGCTTTTATATAATTAAATCGTACATCTTCCGAAGACACAAATAACCGTTGCGTTAAATCCAATACAGCAATTCCCCCAAATTCTGTAGCAAGCCAAAGCCTATTATCATCCATCTGCCTAATATCAAATACAACATGTTTTCCCCCTTTAGTCTCTTTAAAGTGAATAAAACTTTCTGATTCCGGATTGAACAAAGCCAGCCCTTCGGAGGTTCCCAACCAAATATTATTATTTCTATCCTTATAAATACAGACAACTCCATCCCCTGGCAAACTATTAGGATCGTTAGGGTTATGCCTAAAATTCTTTGCTTTTTTATCTTTTATAGAAATTATACTAAATCCATGAAAAGCATGAGCCACATACAGATTACCATCTCCCCCATCAACAACTGACCATACATTATTACTCCCCAGTCCAGGTACAGTTTCTGTATTATAATGTATAAAATTTCCAGTCTTCTTATCTAAATAATCAATTCCATTCCAATACGTAGTTATCCATAGATTTCCATCAGATGCAGGCTTTATGCTGGTCACATCGTCAGTAATCAAACTATTATGATCTCCAGGATCATGTTTATAAATAGTGAAAGTATTATTACTATAATTATAAGCATTCAATCCCGCACGTTGCGTACCAATCCATAATATAGAATCTATAGGATCATCTAACAAACAATTTAGTTCATTGCCTGTAATATGTAATTTATCAGGAATATCCTTATAATAGGAGATAAAATGTACCCCATCAAATTTATTTAATCCTTCTTCTGTAGCAAACCATAAATAGCCTTGTTTATCTTGAGCAATACTCAATACATTATTATTAGACAATCCTTCCATTGCTCCCAGCTTTTTAACTGAGTATGATTGTGCCCATATACATTCCGGTAACACCAATAACAACAAAACAAGTATATTTTTCATAATACTAAATATCGTTTTTTAATTGATTATTCAAAAATACAAAGAAAATACATATTTAAGATATCTAAATCATGCATTGCATGATTTACTATCCATTTCTGCAAGATTCATATAACTTTATTAATTTTCCTTCACCTATATTTGCAGTCGGAAAACAAAATAAGAAACAATGTTTAATCTTTAAATCCTAATTTTATGAGGCATTTAAAATTTTTATGCACATGTGTCATACTACTACTCACATCAGTAGCAGTATTTGCACAAACGCAAATCACAGGACATGTAGCTGATATGAAAGGAGAAGCTATCATTGGAGCTAATGTCACCCTTAAAGGAACCACAAATGGAACTATCACAGATTTTGACGGTCACTTTACACTCAATGTAAATGACCCCAACGGAATACTAGCAGTTTCATTTATTGGTTACAAAACAAAAGAAGTGAAAATTGGAGAAAAAACCATTTTTCAGATTATTCTTGAAGAGGACACTGAAACTTTAGACGAAGTCGTAGTAGTAGGTTATGGTACACAAACAAAGAAAAGTTTAACAGGAGCAGTTAGTGACGTTAAATCCGATGCACTAACCCGTTCAGTTTCTACCACTACTGCCGGAGCTTTATCTGGGAAAATAGCAGGAATTTCCACACGCGCAGTGGATGCTCGACCAGGTAGAGGAATCAATCTTGAAATCCGTAATATGGGAAGTCCTCTATTTGTTATAGATGGTATTCCTTATGGAGGTATGAACAGTCGTGACTGGTTACAAGCATCAGATGTATCCGGCAATGATGTTTTTAATGCACTAAATATTGAAGACATTGAAAGTATTACCGTATTAAAAGATGCCTCTGCTGCCATCTACGGTCTGCGTGCAGCCAATGGTGTAGTTTTAGTTACAACCAAAAAAGGAAGGAAAAACGAAAAAGTCAGCATCAATGTTAATGGATATTATGGCTGGCAAAACTTAACTCGCTTTCCCAAATTAGCTAATGCCGGACAATATGTGAGAGGCTTGGCTGAAGCTGCACAGAACAGAGGTGAAGATCCTAATAATCTTTATACTCCAGAAGAATTAGCCAAATGGCAAGCTGGTACCGAGCCGGGATATAAAAGTTATGATTATTATGACATGGTAATGAGAAAGAATGTACCACAGTATCACATCAATGCTAATGTTACGGGTGGCTCAGATAAAACAAATTATTATCTTTCTGTTGCTCATACCAGTCAAGATGCCATGATGCGAGACTTTAAATATCAACGTACTAACTTCCAATTAAATCTTGATTCCAAAATTACAGATCATTTCACTGTAGGTGCACAAATTAGTGGAAAATATGAAAAAAGTGAAGATGTAGGTCTACCTGGTGGAGACGGATATTATACGGCTATTTTAGCAATGTTTAAGATGCAACCTATCGAAAGTCCATACGCTAATGATAACCCGGAATATATTAACAATGTGCATGAAAATGGTTATAATCCGGCTGCATTTAGACGTGACATTGCCGGCTACAAAGACAATTTAACCCGTAATGCTAATATCAATGCTTATGCACAATATGATTTCAAATTTGGTTTAACAGCAAAGGCCACTTTCTCCTACAATTATACAAACAGTCGTTTTGACGGTTATCAATACGCATATCAAATCTATACATATGATAAAGCAAATGACACCTATAATGGGACACCAGCCACAGGACGATGGAGAAATCAGATAGATCGTAGTGTACCGGCACGTTATATGCAACTACAATTGAACTATACAAAACAGTTTAAAAAACATAATATTTCAGCAGTCTTAGGCTATGAAGCTTCTGATTATGACTGGAGTAAGAAAACTTATGGAACGGAACCTTCCACTGACTATCTGCCATTATTGCAATTTGATGAACTCAATAGTTTTGGTGATGAATGGAGTTATGAAGCACGTGCCGGTTGGATTGGGCGTATCAATTATAATTTCGCCCACAAATACTTAATCGAAATATTAGCCCGCTATGACGGTTCATATCTATATGCACCAAGCAAGCGCTGGGGATTTTTCCCTGGAGTATCAGTAGGTTGGAGAATATCAGAAGAAAAATTCTTCGAAAAAGTTAAGGTCATAGATGATCTGAAAATACGCGCATCTATCGGTCAAACTGGTACAGAAAAAGATGTAAAGCTATTTGACTACTTAAGTGGTTACAACTGGAATCAAGGTAATGCTGTATTAGACGGTGAAGTTGTATCCGGACTTAATCAAAGAGGATTGCCTGTGACAAATTTATCTTGGACAAAAAATACAACATCAAATATTGGTTTTGACTTGACCATATTTAACAGCCGGCTAAAAATTACAGCAGATGCATTCCGAAAAGATATTACTGGCGTGCCAGCAGCTCGTTATGATGTATTGCTGCCTAATGAAGTAGGTTACAAATTACCTAACGAGAACCTAAATAAACAAGCATATATCGGTGCAGAAGCAATGGCTACTTGGACTGATCATATCGGTGATTTGAATTATACCATTAGTGGCAATTTTACATTCTCACGCTATAAAAGTATCGAAACTTATAAGCCTCGTTTCAATAATTCCTGGGATGAATATCGTAATTCTGCAGAAGGACGTTGGGGAGGCATATATTGGGGATATCAAGTAATTGGGCAATTCCAATCGGAAGAAGAAATACTTAACTATCCGGTTAACTTAGACGGACAAAATAATCGGACACTACTCCCTGGTGATCTTATTTACAAAGACGTAAATGGTGATGGCATTATCAACGGTATGGATGAACGCCCTATAGGTTACCCCGAAGGTTGGGCTCCTATCATATCATTCGGCGGTAATATCGGTTTAGAATGGAAAGGTATTGATCTTAATATTGACCTTTCCGGAGGTGCTATGCAAGGATGGAGACAAAATTATGAACTCGCTAATGCATTCCACGGCAATGGCAATTCACCTGAATATTTATTAGAAGACCGTTGGCACCGTGCTGATTTATATGATCCCAATAGCGAATGGATTCCTGGACGTTATCCAGCTATTCGTAAAGGTGAGTTCAGCTATAATAACAAAAATAGCGATTTTTGGCTACATAATGTACACTACTTACGCATCAAGAATTTAGAAATCGGCTATAGTTTGCCTATTAAATGGACAAAAACTGTCCATGCACAAAAAATACGTATCTATGCCAATGTTTCGAATTTATGTTCGTTCGATAATGTACATCAGTTCGGGATTGACCCTGAAATTACAGCCGCAGCAGCAGTAGTATATCCACAGCAAAGAACATTCCTTCTTGGATTTAATGTAACATTCTAAAACGATATTATTATGAAAAAAAATTATATAAAAATATTTTTGTTGGGAGCTGCCATTACGTCTTTATTATCAAGTTGTGGTGACGGATGGTTCGAAAGAGATCCCAAAAACATCCTTACCAATGAACAAGTATGGAACGACCCTGCCATGATAAAATCACAATTAGCCAACCTATATGATAGAATTCCCCAATTACATGGCAACTTTAACACAGGTGGTATGTGTGAAACTGATGATGCAATGTATTGTGGTACTTTAGACCAGAATTATCGTAACGAACTGCGTTATGGAAATGATTACGGACGTTGGTGGGACTATGAATTCATACGTGATATCAATATGTCCATTGAGAACATTACTAAATATGGAACAGAAATCTCCGAAGAAAGCAAAAATCAATTTATTGCCGAATTTCGCTTTATACGAGCTTATGTTTATTTCGAACTTGTAAGACGTATGGGAGGAGTACCGCTGATCACCCAAACATTAGAATACGATTTTAATGGTGATCCTTCTTATCTTCGTACCCCACGTGCGAAAGAACATGAAATTTACGATTTTATTTACAAGGAATGCGAAGAAATCAAAAATCAATTAGGCAACGCAAACAGCCAAACTCGCGCCAACTATTACACAGCATTAGCATTAGAAAGCCGTGCCATGTTATACGCTGGTTCCATAGCTAAATACAATGCTTTAAAAACTCCCAATATTGTAACTTCCGGTGGAGAGGTAGGTATTCCTTCAGACATGGCAAACGGTTATTACCAAAAATCATTATCTGCTTCAAAAGAAATTATAGAAGAAGGAGGATATGAACTCTATAACAAAGAAGAAGACAAGGGAATCAATTTCTATAAAATGTTAATGGATAAAACCGGAAATAAAGAAGTTATTTGGGTAAAAGATTACCAAAATCCTTTAAAGGTACATAGTTTCGGATATGATAATGTTATTCATCATTTAAGAGAAGATAATGACAACTCTTCTTGTATTGGCCCATCATTAGGATTAGTAGAGGCCTTTGACTATTTAGACGGGACCTCAGGAACATTACACTATAAAAACGGCAACGATTATATCGTTTATAAAAATCCTAGTGATATTTTTGCCAATAAAGATGCTCGTTTATATGGTACTATTATTTATCCCGGTACCAAGTTCAGAGGTCAGGACGTTGATATTCAAGCCGGAGTAGCTGTATGGAATGATATTAATGGCTCTTACGATTTACTTACTGATCCCAGCTTGGGGAGTTTCTATATAGACAATAAAACTTTTGTAGGTCAAGACGGTCCCCAAACCAACACCCCTAACGTTAGCAACACCGGATTTTATATTCGCAAATTCATAAGTGAAGCTTCCGGTTATACACTTCGTAATTATGCCGAAAACTGGTGGCCTTGGTTCCGTTTAGGAGAAATTTATCTCAACGCTACTGAAGCAGCTTTTGAATTAAATGATGAAACAAATGCATTGCATTATATCAATAAACTACGCGAACGTGCAGGTTTTCCCGCCAATAGTTTAAATAAACTTACAATAGAGAAAATTCAAAATGAACGACGCGTGGAATTAGCTTTTGAAGACCACCGCTATTTTGATATGAAACGTTGGAGAATAGCAGATGCTGTTTGGAATGGAAATGAGGATAATGATCAAGCCATTGTTTATGGACTATACCCATATCGTATTGCTAAAGCTAAACCTGGTACTCAAGATCAAGATAAATACATTTTTGTGAAAACAAGATCTGAACGTTTCAAAGTAGCTAGAACTTTCCAACAGTCCAACTATTATTCATTCATTGAGGATGCTGTTATCAATAATAATCCAACAATTGTCAAAAACCCATTCCAATAAAAACAAAAAATTATGAGAAAAATATATATTTTTATTATTATAATATGTTGTCTGCTTACAGCCAACAGTTGCAGTTATGACAATTTTGATGAACCTAAATCCATGTTAACAGGAAAAGCCATTTATAATGGTGAACCTGTATCCGTTAGAAGTGGAAGTTCCGAATTTGCCCTATTTCAAGACGGATATGCCTTACATGGTTCTATCCCTGTCTATATCGCACAAGACGGAAGTTACTCAGTGAACCTATTCAACGGAGATTATAAACTTGTACGCGTTGGTAATGCACCTTGGGAAAGGCCATCCAATGATACGATTCGGATTACAGTTAAAGGGAATACCATACAAGATATCCCAGTAACACCTTACTTTTTTATTAAAGATGTTTCATTTACTAAGAGTAACAACAAAATTGTTGCAAAATTTACAGTTAACAAAGTTATTGCTAATGCTAATATGGAAGATGTAAGTCTTTATCTAGGAAAAGGCATCCTAACAGATAACAATCAAAAAGAAGCAACGTTGAGTTTAGGAAACAAGATTCCTCTAGAACAAGAGACCAGCGCTGAAATAGACATTCCAAACAATCTGATCAATAAAACATATATTTATGCTCGTATAGGAGTAAAGTCTGACAAATCCTCAGAATATTGCTATAGTCAATCCATTAAGGTAGAATTGAAGTAAATAAAACTGATAGAATACAAAAAACAAGGGGAAATATCGCAAGTTGGTATTTCCCCTTTAAAATTAACAAACCTATGTTACACATTTATTTTCAATCAAAATTGATCATCTTAATTTTGCTCTTCACTTCTATATGCAATGTGCAATGCGCTCAGCATCCTGCCATTCACTTTGAAATAGAAACAGACCAACCCTGTCAAACCATGGACTATTTCGGAGCATCAGACTGTTGGAGCATGCAATTTATCGGCTTATGGCCACAAGAAAAACAAAACCAAGTAGCCGACTGGCTGTTCAGTACGGAAAACCATGAAAACGGACAACCTAAAGGAATCGGTCTGTCTTTATGGCGTTTCAATGTAGGAGCCGGAAGCGCGGAACAAGGAGAAGTCAGCCAGATAGCCTCTCCCTGGATGCGTGCCGAATGTTTCCTTCAGGCAGATGGTAACTATAATTGGAATAAACAACAAGGGCAGCGCAACTTCCTGCGTCTGGCAAAAGAACGGGGTGTAAACAATTTTTTGGCATTTCTTAATTCACCTCCCGTATATTTCACACAAAACGGTCTTGCCACCAACACAGGCCGTGGAGGAACCTTAAACTTAAAGGAAGAGCATTATAAAAATTTTGCCCGTTTTCTTGCCAAAGTCATAAAAGGGGTAGAGAAACACGATGGAATCAAGTTCAATTACCTCTGTCCATTCAATGAGCCCGATGGGCATTGGAACTGGATTGGCCCCAAACAAGAAGGTACACCGGCTACCAACCGCGAAATAGCCCGTGCCATACGCCTCATCAGTAAAGAGTTCGTAAATAACCAAATTGACACACAGATTCTAGTCAATGAGTCCTCTGACTATCGTTGTATGTTCGATACTCACATGACTAATTGGGAACGGGGGTATCAAATCCAGTCTTTCTTTAATCCGGACAGTATAGCCACCTATCTGGGTGATACTCCCAATGTTCCCCGGCTGATGGTAGGGCATAGTTATTGGACTAATACTCCTCTGAATAATTTACACGATATCCGTTGTCAATTAAAAGATACTTTAGACAAGTATAAGGTGGATTTCTGGCAGACAGAAACCTGTATCATGGGCAATGACGAAGAAATCGGCGGAGGCGGAGGATATGACTTCACCATGAAGACAGCATTATATGTAGCACGGATCATTCATCATGACATTGTATATGCAGGTGCTCGCAGTTGGCAATGGTGGCGATCTATCGGTGGAGATTATAAAGACGGATTAATCCGTGAGTATAGTGATCCGACTTTTCTGAATGGTGAGGTGAAAGACTCCAAATTAATGTGGGCTTTGGGAAACTACAGTAGATTTATACGCCCGGGAGCTGTTCGGAAAGCAATTATAGCCAAAGACAACCAAGGGAAAATCATTCCTGAAGGCGATACGGATGTAACCGGACTAATGTGTTCAGCATACCAAAATACAGACGGAAAGGAGGTTTTCGTTATGATTAATTATGCAGCGGAAGATAAAGAGTTTACTTTCTATCAGCGTAACGGAATTATAAAAAACTGGACAATCTATCGTACTTCGGATAAAGATGGAGAGAATCTTCTACCGGTAGGAAGCATCAAAAACCATGAAAAAGTTGTGATCCCGGCACGTTCCATTATTACGTTGGTCACTCAATAATACTCCAATATATAAAGAAATAAGGTTGGCTCTTTGTGAAGAGTTCAGCCTTATTCTCTTCTTAAAATACATTTCGGTTCTCAATCCTTCCTTTTTATACTGCTTTCCCTCACCTGCAAACAAGTAGGAACAATGATTTGCCTGATTTTTTTATCTCCCTTAATCTTATCAATCAACATCTGACATGCGGCTTCCCCCATCTTATAAGTCTGATGCGAAACGGCCGAAAGGCGAGGCACTACATAATTGGCATGTTGCTCATCTGTATACCCAATAAGCGCTATATCCTGAGGAATACGAAGATTATGATTTCTAATCACTTCCATAGCGGCAAATGCCAATGTATCATTCATGGCAAGAATTGCATCGGGAGGCTCCGGAAGCGATAATAAAATTTCTGTAGCTATTTTCCCTTCTTCAAAATCAATTTTCCGACACACAACCAAATCTTTCTCAATAGGTATCTTATTTTCCCTTAACGCTTCAAGGTAACCATGTTTTCTCTTTCTTACTATATCCAGATGGTTTGCACCACCGATAAAAGCAATCCGTTTGCTTCCATGATCCAACAAGTGCTGTGTCGCCATCTGAGCGGAATATACTCCATCAGCCACTACCGTAGAAAAACGGTCAGGCATGCAAACACGATCAAATAGAACAAGCGGCATATTCATATTATCCAAACTCAACCAATGGGCATAATCTGTTGTTTCTTGAGATAAACAACCTATAATACCTTCCACATGCATATTGACCAAATTCTCAATATTTCTTTTCTCATGGTCGTATGACTCATGGGAAGTCGTGATAATAACAAAATAGCCGTTTGCTATAGCGGTATCTTCTATACCACTTAAAATAGACGCAAAGAAATGAGTAACAATATCAGGTACAATTACTCCAATGGTACGGGGAGTATTTTTCCGGAGACTCATAGCAAAAGGATTGGGGTGATAATTCATCTCTTTTGCCAATTTTTGAGCTTTAATACAAAGTTCCCGACTGATTTCGGGACTATTTTTCAAGGCACGGGATACTGTAGGTATGGATACACCTAATATCTGTGCCAAATCTTTCAATGAAGTACGTCTCGATTCTGCCATATCAATGCTGTAAACGGTGATTCACCTACAAAGAAAGCATATTCTCACCAATATACATACAAAGAGTGCATTTTTTAGTGATAAGATTAGTGGTAAATATTGCGATATGTACCCACTATTCACCACCAACCACTTATCACTAATAAATCGTTCCGCGCATCCGGTCTTCGAATGCAGCTAAAGCAGCCTTGGCGCCTTCCCCCATTGCTATAACTATCTGTTTATAAGAAACATCCGTTACATCTCCGGCAGCATAGATACCTTTTACAGAGGTCCGTCCATTTTTATCAGTCAGAATTTCACCCATGCGGTTCGTTTCCAGCAATTCTTTAAACAAAGCGCTATTGGCAGTCAAACCAATTTGGACAAAAATACCATCCAAGGCAAATATCTCTTCTTTTTCGGATGAACGGTCTTTCTTTATAAGCCCCACCACTTTATCACCGTTTCCTAACACCTCTACCGTTTGAGTATTAGTAATAATATCCACATTGGGCAGGCTTTTAGCTTTCTCCTGCAAAACAGTATCCGCTTTCAAAGTATCCATGAACTCGAATACAGTCACTTTGGAACAGACTCCCGCCAAATCAATAGCAGCCTCAACCCCGGAGTTTCCACCACCTATGACTGCCACTTCCCTGCCTTTATAGAACGGTCCGTCACAATGAGGACAGAAAGCAACTCCATGACCGATGTATTTTTCTTCACCGGGAACATTCAATTTTCTCCAATTCGCCCCGGTAGCAATGATCAATACGGGAGCCTTGTACGTTTCTCCACCTTTCACAGACAACACTTTCATGCCCTCTGTCACTTCCACTTTCTCTATCCGGCGATTTTCCAAAATATCAATATGATATTCCGCCAAATGTTTTTTCAGATCCTGGGCCAACTGTTTACCGGTAGTCTGAGGCACAGATATCAAGTTCTCAATCCCCATCGTTTCATTGACTTGTCCACCAATACGCTCTGCTATTATTGCTACTTTCAACCCTTTACGAGCTGAGTAGATAGCAGCTGTCGCACCGGCAGGACCAGCACCGGCTACCAGTACATCATATTCTTTTGTCTCAACAGTTTCCAATTCCACCGAACCGTAACGGGCTTCCAGCTTCTCCAACAGATCCCCCATACTGCTACGCCCCACATGAATCTGTTCACCATCAGCAAATACAGTAGGAACGGCCTGTACTTTCATCCGTTCTACTTCTTCTTCATTTATAGATCCATCTACTGCCTCATGGCGTATCTGACCATTCAGAAGTACCATCATATTCAAAGCTTGAACCACATCGGGACAATTGGTACAGGTGAGAGACAAATAGGTGGTCAAACTAATCGGCCCCTGTAACGCCTTGATACGTCTGGTAATAAACTCGTCCGGAAAATTCTTTCCTTTGCCGTCAG
>ERZ826051.2175-NODE-2175-length-15857-cov-6.899696_pt1 | contig 15857 bp, 10 predicted proteins | sample MGYA00519928_ERZ826051 | MGnify/ENA primary metagenome ERZ826051 (study PRJEB31778, sample SAMEA3449219) | human gut metagenome | biome: human gut; feature: human-associated habitat; material: faeces | place: United Kingdom | collected 2010/2012 ...
GGAAAATGAGCGTAAGGATTGATATTCATGCGGATGATTTTGGGGAATCCGTTCATGCAAGCAGAGATATTCTGGAATGTTTAAAGGATGGAAAATTGAACAGTATCAGTGTGCTCGCAAATATGAGCTGTTTTGAAGAATGTGTGAGGCTGTATCGGGAGGCACAGGGAGAATTTCCCTGGCAGCCGGCGATTTCTGTCCATGTAAATCTGATGGAGGGCAGCTGCCTGTCGGATCCGAAGAACTTACCGGATCTGGTGGATGAAAAAGGACATTTTCAGATTTCCTGGGAGAAGCTGTTTTTTGTTTCTTATCTTCCGTCCAGAAACAGGTTCAAAAAACAGCTGAAAAAAGAAATTAAACTTCAGATCAAAGCTGTGGCGGGAACGTTTTCAGAATTGAACCTACAGGAGCTTCGTATAGATAGTCATCAGCATACCCATATGATACCGGTTGTGGCGGAGGCACTGTTTGAGGTATTGGAAGAGCAGGGCTGGAAAGCGTCTTATATCCGGGATGCAAAGGAGCCGTTTTTTGTATTTTTGAAAAAGACTTCTTTATACGAAACCTATCGACCGGTCAATTTTGTAAAGAATATTTTATTGAACTATTGTTCTGCATTATTGCAGAAGCGGTTCCGGAATGCAGGGATGAGGCCGATGTATCTGTGGGGGCTGATCATGAGCGGGCATATGGATGAAGAGCGAATCCGGCAGCTTTTGCCGAATATGGAGAAAAAGGCAGAGCATAACGGCAGGATGCTTGAAATCCTGTTTCATCCAGGTCAGGTATTAAGAGAAGAAATATCCGATGAATTCAGTCAGGAAGATGCCATTGTGTTTCATGTTTCTCCGGATCGGAGCGTAGAAAAGCAGGCGGTTTATGCATTGGATCTGGCACAGAAAGTAAGAAAACGATAGAGTGCACGTTTTGAGGGCATTCTATTGTCATGAATAAAAAGGAGAACGCTGATGGATAAAATAGCGGTACTGATTCCCTGTTATAACGAAGAAAAAACGATTGAAAAGGTTGTCCGGGACGCAAAAGCGGCGCTTCCGGAGGCTGTTATTTATGTATATAATAACAATTCTACCGACCGCACTGCAGAGCTGGCAGAAAAGGCCGGTGCGGTGGTGCGTCAGGAATATAAACAGGGGAAAGGCAATGTAATCCGCCGAATGTTTCAGGAGGTTGATGCACTGTGTTATATTATGGTAGACGGTGATGATACCTATCCGATGGAAAATGCGAGGGAAATGGCGGACCTGGTGCTGGAGCGCAACTCAGACATGGTAGTGGGTGACAGGCTGTCTTCAACGTATTTTGAAGAGAATAAACGTCCTTTCCATAATATGGGAAATAGTCTGGTCCGTGCGTCGATCAATGCACTGTTCAAATCGGATATTCGGGATATTATGACGGGATATCGTGCATTTTCCTACCGCTTTGTCAAGACATTCCCGGTACTGTCCCGTGGTTTTGAAATCGAAACGGAGATGACGATTCATGCGGTTTATAACAATATGCAGGTAGATAATGTTGTGATCACATACCGTGACCGTCCGGAGGGCAGCGAATCCAAGTTAAATACGTATTCGGATGGTTTTCGCGTGCTGAAAACGATTTTCCGGATGTTCCGTCAGTATCGCCCCTTTGCATTTTTTGGACTGTTGGCGCTGCTGCTGTTTGTGATTGCAGTTGGGTTCTTTATTCCGGTTGGAATCGAGTATGTGGAGACTGGTCTGGTGCCGAAGTTCCCGACACTGATTGCCTGCGGATTTGCAGGATTAGCTGCATTACAGTCCCTGTTTGCGGGTCTTATCCTGCACAATCTTGGTGTGAAGGACAGAAGGGATTTTGAATTCCGACTGCAGATTGTGGGGAAAGATACGAAAGAATAAATAGTGTAAGTAAATAGAAATGCTGGCATAATACAAAATCAAACATCAATGCAGCTGGGGTGCGAGCAACGAAGGTTTCCCCGGCTGCATTTTTGTGATAAGGGTAGGAGAAAGCTCTATGCTGTTTAATTCCATAGATTTTTTGATATTTTTCCCGGCTGTTTTGTTGGTATATTTCATTGTTCCACATAGAATCCGTCCAACCTGGCTGCTGCTTTCCAGCTATTATTTTTATATGAGCTGGAATCCGGTACATGGAATATTACTCCTTGCAGTGACAGCGGTGACCTATTTGGGAGCGCGGCTGCTGCAGAGAATGGACTGTGAACAGGGAAAAAAGAAGAGAAATAAAAAAATTATACTTGTTGCAGAAGTTATCACTGTAATTGGATTGCTGGGATATTTTAAATATACCGGTTTTTTCTTGGACAGTATCAATGTAGTGCTGGCAAAATTCCGTATTGCGCCAGTGGAAATAGAATGGAATATTGCACTGCCGATCGGAATTTCATTTTATACGTTGACTGCACTGGGATATTTGATCGATGTGTATCGGGGAAAGTCTGAAGCGGAACATAACTTTCTTCGATATGCGTTATTTGTTTCGTTTTTCCCACAGATTTTGTCAGGTCCGATTGAGCGTTCGACGAATTTGTTACGGCAGCTTCGAGATAGCAGTATAAAATGTAATTGGAATACGGAACGGGTTGCCTCCGGTTTTATTACAATGCTTTGGGGATTCTTTTTGAAGCTGGTTATTGCTGATAGGATTGCAGTGATTGCAGATACAACCTTTGGCAGGCCGGAATGCTATGGCACATTCGGACTTGTGTTGGGTGCAGTGAGCTATGGCATTCAAATTTACTGCGATTTCAGCAGTTATTCGTTGATTGCACTTGGTGCAGCAAAAACATTAGGATTTGATCTGATCAATAATTTTGAAACACCCTATTTTGCGCAAAGCGTGACGGAGTTCTGGCACAGGTGGCATATTTCCCTGAGCACATGGCTTAGGGATTATGTATATATTTCAATGGGCGGAAACCGCTGCAGCAAATGGCGTCAATACTGGAACATTCTGGTTACATTTATGGTCAGCGGATTATGGCATGGCGCAAACTGGACGTTTTTAATTTGGGGAGCGTTACATGGATTTTATCAGATTCTGGAAAAAGAACTTAGACCTGTTGTACGGAAAATTAACGGATATTGCCATACCAAAACAGCGTCGTTTGGATATCGTTTTGCAAAGGCTGCAGTAACCTTTGCGCTGGTGGATTTTGCCTGGATCTTCTTTCGGGCTGACTCTGTAAAACAGGCATTGTATTATGTGAAAAGGATGATTTCTTTTTGCGATATGTGGTCTCTGTTTGACGGAAGCCTTTATACGATGGGACTGGATGTACAGGAGATTCATATTTTAATGATCGGTTTGACTGGGCTTATTGTCGTGGATTGCCTGCAATATTTGAAACAGAAAAAAATAGCAGAATTATTGATGGGACAGTGGTGTGTATTCCGCTGGGCGATTTTGATTTGTTTGATTGTGAGCTGTATTGTATTTGGCTATTATGGACAGGGATTTGAATCTGCAAACTTTATTTATTTGCAGTTTTAAACATATTCGCTTTCTGGAAGAGATGGAGAAGGAATGAAAAAAAAGAATGATCGAAATCTGATAAAAATAATCGGTTTTCTTCTGGTTGTGTGCATTGTGCTTGGAAAAACGACTTCCGTATTGAACTATAAAGACACGGGCGGTGGAGGTGGCTGGCAGCGATTTTATCATATGCCACAAAAAACAGCAGATGTGATGTTTTTTGGAAGCAGCCATGCACATTGTACAGTCGATCATGGTTTGTTATGGGATCAGTATGGAATTGCCGGTTATACATTGTCTGCTGGTTCTCAGCGGCTGGATAGTACCTATTATTTTTTGAAGGAGGCAATTCGGGTACAAAAGCCAAAGATTGCGGTCGTGGAGGTATGGGGAACTGTATTGGACGGAATGGAGTACAGTGAAGAGGCAATTTACAGAAATACACTTGGAATGCATTGGTCAAAAAATCTTTTTGAATTTGTAGATTATATGGCAGCTGGAATGGGAGAAAGCTCTTCGTATCGCAATCGTGTTTTATGTAAGCTTCCGATCATTCATTCGCGGTATAAGGAATTATCAAAAGAGGATTTTAAAGATGATTTGCCTTATATGAGAGGTTATCGGGGAAGCTTTGATATTGTGTCGTTTGAAACACCCGTCAAAGTGCCGGCAGATCAAAAAGCAGATTTAAATCCGGTATGCGAGGAATATTTATATAAAATCATTGAACTGGCGAAGGAAAGCGGAACACAGCTGGTCTTTATGGCGTCTCCGTATATTTTATCAGAAGAGGAACAGATGCGTTTCAATAAGACTGCAGAAATCGCTGCGCAGGAAAATATTCCGATGTTGGATTATAATCAGCTGAGAGATGAAATCGGGTTGGATTATGCAGTGGATTTTCGGGATTCCGATCATGTAAATAACAGCGGTGCTGCAAAGGTATCAGATCATCTGGCACGTTTTTTAACTGCAAATTATGAACTGACGGATCACAGGGGAGATTCAAAATATAAAGATTGGGATTTGAATAAGCAGTATCTGGATGATAAAAGAGAGACAAATATGCTGAACGGGCTTACGGATGCAGGCAGCTATTTACAGGGAGTCAGTACATTGCAGAACCGTACGGTGATTCTGTCTTTGAACGGGAATTATATGGCAGCGGGAGATTCTTATTATGATGGTCTTGCTGCACTTGGAATATGTTATGAGGATTATCAAAAGGGCGGTGTTTGGATTTTTGATAATGGCGTTCCGACACTGTATTTAAGCGGAAAAGAATACAGTCAGAAGTATCCGATCAAGGATGGAGAAATTTATGTAAAATCTGAGCTCCATAACGAAGATTGTGAAGATACGGAGTTGATTTTGAATGGGAAAAATTACAGCTTTGTAGAAAACGGACTCAATATTCTGATTTATGATCAGGATACGAAACAGGTTATCGATCATGCAGGAACCGATATTTATGTAAGCTTTGAGATGATACGAGAGGATGCAGCAGAATGAAGAGAAATTTAAACTGGAAAAAGGTCTGGAAATATTCAGTTATATTCTGGGGGGTTATTTTTGTAGTCAGCCTGATTCCTATTATATTGCTTTCTACTTATAATTTTCCATGTGCGGACGATTTGGGATATAGTATTTACACCAGACATGCGTGGGTAGATACTCATAATCTGTTTTCCGTGCTGGGAGCAGCAGGGCGAAAAGTAGCTGAAAGTTATCAGATCTGGCAGGGAACATGGGCGTCGATCTTTTTGATGGCATTGCAGCCAGGAATTTTTGAGGATGGAACATATTGGATTGGAACACTAATGCTTTTGGCGGCATTGATTTTTTCCGTTTATTATTTCATGAAGGTATTTTGGGGGAAATGGCTTGGAAGTTCCAAAACACAGCGATTTATTGTAACCTTTTTGTTTCTTTTCTTTGGAATACAGTTTTTGATTGACAAAACGCAAGGGTTATTCTGGTATAACGGTGCATGTCATTATATCTTCCCGTGGTCTGCATTGCTGGCACTGGCTGGAATTGTCGTTTCCATGACAGTGGATTCCAGACACGGAAAGAGAAAATCGATCATTGGAATTCTGCTGGCAATTTATATTGGCGGAGGTAATCTGGTTACAGGACTGGAATGCGGAATATGGCTTGCTCTGGGAATTTTATTGACTGTATTATGCCATAAAAAGAAGCTGATGGGACAAGTGCTGAAAATCGCAGTATTCTGGGGAATTTCCTTTGGATTGAATGTGGCGGCGCCTGGAAACTGGGTTCGTCAGGAAGAATTTTCTTACAGACCGGGATTGATTCGTTCCGTGCTGCAGTCTTTTTATTATTGCCTGGATTATGTATTGGGGCAGTGGACGGACTGGAAGATTATTTTATTTGTCATCCTGATAGCTCCGTTTGCGATTCATGCAGTTCAGGAATATAAGGGAAATTTTTCTTTCCGGTTTCCGGTGCTTGTGCCGCTTTGGAGCTATTGCGTGTTAGCGTCTATGTTCACCGAGAGCATTTATGCAGGAGGCGGTCCGGGAGCCGGACGAATTTATAATGTAATTTTTCTGACCTATCTGATTCTGATTATGTTGAATCTGGTATATTTATATGGATGGTACTGGAAAAAATATGGTTCCGGGAAGAAAGTAGAAGAAAAAGACATTCAACTTTGGCATATCGCATCAGCGGCAGGGGCGGTATTTTGTTTTCTGATTGTAGCAGGTGTGACGCCGGATGCATTTACCAGTGTTTCAGCAGCAAAATCGTTATTAAACGGCGAAGCACAGGCTTATCGGGCGCAGGAACAGGAAAGAGTAGCAATTTTAGAGGATGCTTCGATCGAAAATGCAGAGCTGAAAGAATTTCAAAATAAGCCGTATCTTCTGTTTTACGAGGATATCGAGGCGGATACGAATAACTGGAAAAATGTCCGGATGAGCTCTTATTATCGCAAAAACAGTGTAATATTAATCGAGAGCGAGACGGAATAATCTGATGAAAGCGTAGAGAATTGTGCAGATAAAATTTGAAGAACCGTGGTATTGGAGAATTAGTGAACTGATTTCAATTTTTGGTGGAATGATAATGTTGTCCTTTGGAGAGAGGATACAGAAGAAACTGAAAAGACAGAAAAAACGGAGGCTTTTACGGTGAAGAAACTGGCAGAATGGATTAGTATAAAGAAAATAGCAGTAGCTGTCGGATTCGCATTTTTTGCGTCGATGGTGCCGAACTGGTTACTGGCGTTTATCGCCAGACCTTCGGGGGACGACTACGGATATTCTGCAGCAAGCCATCAGACGTGGCTTCATACGCATTCTGTGATCGAAGTGCTCCGGACAGGTCTGGAAACAACAAAGCAGATGTGCCAGGTCTGGAATGGAGACTGGTTCAGTGTTTTTATATTTACGCTGATGCCAGAGGCCTTTGTATACAGAAGTTTTTGGATCGTACCTGTGTTCTGGACACTGGCAATGATTGCAGCCACTTATTATATGGTACATGAGATTTTTACAAACTATTTTGACTTAAAATGGTATGAAGGCGGAGTAGTCACATTATTGATCCTGCTGATGTTTTATCAATGGATTCCAAGCTCCGGAATCGGTATGTACTGGTATGTTGGAGTAATCCATTATATGATGCCCCATGTTTTGGCAATGCTTTTGATTGGATTTTTACTGAAATATTTAAGAACGGACAAATTCAGATATATTATCTTTTCTGTTTTGGGAATGATCGCAATCGGAGGGAGCAGCTATTATTCGGCATTTCTGGTTTTATTTAGTTATGTATTGATGTTTGTGATCGTGAAAAATAAAAAGCGTGCAGGGGTATTTGCATTCCCGACATTTGCCGGAATGATCGCTTTGTACTTTCAGGTTACAGCGCCCGGAAATGCAGCCAGAGTAGGTGGAGAGCAGATGGGCTTCAGCGTAGGAAAAGCAGCTTTCACGATTGTAGAAGCGTTGTGGCAGGGGGCTGTAAATGTAGTAAATTATGGGAGAGAGACTCCACTTTTATTTGTGCTGTTATTCTTTGTGGCAGTCGTAGCATGGGAATGTCTTTCAGAAGCAAAATTGAACTTTCAGTTTAAATATCCGGTATTATGGGTGGGTTATATGTTTGGCGTGTATGCGGCAATGTACGCACCGGAGCTCTATGCAGCAACGGAGGTGTCCGGAGGACCTGGAACGATGGAATATCTGACGTTTATTTTAACGGCGGTTTCTTCTGTTATTTATGTGGAGGGTTGGATCTTGCGGAAACTGGAACTGCGTCATACCCTGAAAAGAAGAGAAATTTATCATAAATGTATCACAGTTCCGGCTGTATTTGTTTGCCTGGTTCTGTGCCTGGTATTTAGGGGAAATCTGAAGGATTCGTTATTTTACAGCTCCTGCAGTTATATTGTAAGCGGTCAGGCAGCAGATTTTAAGGAACAAATGGAATCCCAGGAAAGAATATTGCGGGATGATTCCATTAAAGAAGCATATCTGTGTCCGACAAATCCGGAGCAGGGACCATTGATGCATATGCCTGTCATCAAAAATCCGGAAGCATTTACCAATAGAGTTGTCGGAAGTTTTTATGGAAAAGATATGGTTACGACAACGGAATAAACATCAGATAACAATTACAGATAGGATGAATCCAGCGTAAAAAAAAGGAGAACAGTGTGAATAAAAAGCTTCATATCGAAATGCTGCGGATTATAGCGGTAGTGATGGTCGTCTTGAATCATTCGGATCTATATTATACCTATTATACAAATACGGATAGTGTTCTTACGTTTTCCGTGTCGTTGCTTTTGTCCTGTATTTGCAGAATTAATGTTCCATTATTTATGATGATCACAGGCGCATTGCTGATTCCAAAAGCCGAGAGCTGGAGTGTGATCTTTAAAAAGAGAATTTCCAGAATGCTTGTAGTATTAGTTGCTTTTTCTGCGCTGATGTATGGTCTGCAGTGCTTTGCATGGAATCAGGATACATTTTCAGCAATGGCATTTGCGGAGAAGCTGCTGAAAAATGAGATTCAGACTTCTTACTGGTACCTGTATGAATATATAGGAATTTTGATGATGCTTCCATTTCTTGGGGCAATTGCGAGAAATGTGGATTTGGATTGCATGAAATATTTTCTGGGATTGGGGCTGATCATTAAAGTCGGAATGTCTATCGTCGGACAGTTTACGGGATATTCTATGCCGATGAGTTTTTTTGTACTGCAGAATAATGTTTTTTATGTTTTGCTGGGATATTTTCTGGAAAAAGCAGTTAGTACAGAAAAATGCCGACAGCTGTCCGGATGGAAGCTATCGGCTGGTCTGGCAATGAGTGTGATAGCAGCTGCAGTTATGGTGATTGCTGACAGAAAGCTGAGTGGGGAATATCATGAATCTGTATTGAATCTTATGATCCCGCTGATGGCTTGCTCAGTTTATCTTGGTGTCCGCAGATTTTTTGTAATGCATACGAATATCAGAGGAACCGGGATCATAGCATGTCTGGGCAGCTGTGCATTTGGCGTATACTTACTGGAGCATATCGGTCAGAAGCTATTCCTGAAGCTGTATTTGCAGCTGGCAGATCGGACATTCGGAATATTTGCATGCTCTGTTTATATCTGCTGTATTTTGCTGTTTAGCTTTGCATGTACATGGCTTATTCGAAAAAGTAAAATAGTAAGAAAATTTATTTAGCAGATTAGTGCAGTTTTTTTTGCGGAAGCATTTTTAATGCCGCATAAAAACCGAATATCGAAGCGATAAAGCCGCGGTAAGTATACCAGTAGCACCAGGAAGCATGGGAGGATGTAACGAAGATCCATGCAAAGGGAACAAGGCTGACGCAAAGAACTGGTATGATATTAGCAAAGGCGTGAACTGCTTTCCGCCAGTCGATTTTTAACAGAGAATATAAAGCATATCCGCCAAGGATGATGAAATAAGGCCATTTCAAAAGCACACGAAGGTTTCGAAAAATCGCGCCGAATTTGGTAATTGCCTCTCCTTCGATCACAGTTTGCCCAGTATGGACAGTGAACTCAGATATGGCATTGCCAATAATATTTTCGTGCAAAAGGATGCTGCTGATTGCCCATTTTCCAAACCACATGCTGACATATCCGAGTCCGAAACAGATTCCAAGGATCAGCCAGTGACAACGCTTCTGTAATTTGGTATAGTTGCTGAAAACGAGAAAGGAAAAGCTTATGATATTTCAGTCCTATCTATTTTTGTTCGCCTTTTTTCCGGTATTATTTATCGTTTATTATGTCCTTCTGAAAAAAAAGAAGATAAAACTTGCAGATATTTTTCTGGCAGCGATGTCCTTTGTTTTTTATGCGTATGGAAATGTAAAATATCTATATTTCCTCAGTCTGGAAGTGCTTGTAAATTACGCTGTTTACAGACTTCTTGTGTGGCTGGAATATCAAAAGAGTTATCAGAAAGTAAGAAAGTGGCTTTGTGCTGGAGCGGTTGCCGGAAATCTGTTCCTTTTATTCTATTATAAATATTATAATTTCTTTGTTGAAAATTGGAATGGAATTTTTCATACAGAGCATAGCTTCAGAACGCTAATTGTTCCGCTGGGAATCAGTTTTATTACATTTCAGCAGATCGCATTTCTGGTGGATGCGTACAGAGGGGAATGTGATAACTGTACACTATTGGAATATACGGTTTTTGTGTCATTTTTCCCACATATTTCATCAGGACCGATTATGACACAGGATCAGTTTTTTCCGATATTGAGAAGTGAAAAACGTAAAGAGATCGACTGGGACAGGATCAATCGGGGAATGTTCCTGTTCATATTCGGACTTGGGAAAAAGGTATTGCTGGCGGATATGTTCGGACAGGCTGTGGATTGGGGATATGGGAATATTGCTAGTTTGAATGGTATGAGTATGTTTTTGATTACCGTTTTTTATTCGTTCCAGATCTATTTTGATTTCAGCGGATACAGCGATATGGCGATTGGAATCAGTTGGATGCTGAATTTGGATTTACCGGTCAATTTTGATTCTCCGTATAAAGCATATTCGGTCGTAGAATTCTGGAAAAGATGGCATATTTCGCTGACCGGGTTTCTGACAAAATATATTTATATACCGCTGGGCGGAAGCAGGAAAGGGAACCTGAGAACTTATTGCAACACGATGATCGTTTTTCTGTGCAGCGGAATCTGGCATGGTGCAAGCTGGATGTTTGTTTTATGGGGAGCGCTTCATGGCGTCGCTATGGTATTGACAAAGGCGTTGAAACGTTATGGGGAGAGGATTCCCCGGATTTTGAAAAGAAGCGTGACACTGCTGTTTATCAATTTTACATGGATTATCTTCCGAACAGCGGGTTTGAAAGAACTGAGAGAAGTTTTCTACGCATTTTTAAAAGGTGGAATTTCGATCAATCCAGACCTGTTTCAGTTTTTTGGAATAGCAGGAAACCGGACTGGAGAATATGCGATTTTGTACAGCATTCTGCTTCTTTTTTCAGTAATCGGAATTTTAGTTTTTCTGTTAATTGCTCCAAATGCCAAAGAGGCAGCAGAAAAAATGAAGTATAAAGTCTGGCATGGTTTTGTTGCAGCAGGAATTATAGCGTTATGTATTTTGCACTTTTCCGGTGTGAGCTCATTTGTCTATTTTAATTTTTAACAGGGGAAACAATGGAGAAAAAATTTTTTTTCAAAATAATTGGAATTATTGTTGCTGTTGTCACAGCGATGGCAGGAATTGTGATCTGGATAGATCCTTTTTATCATTATCATAAGCCGCTTTCCTATATTTCCTATGTGAGTGGTGCCGATGTATATTCCAATGATGGAAAATTAAAGCATTTTGATTATGATACGCTGACCATCGGAACATCTATGGCGATGAATTTCCGAAAGGAAAAGGTAGACACTATATTGGGGGGAAATTCGCTGAATGTATATTATCTTGGAGAAGGATTTAAAGTCATCAATGAAGGTCTGGAAACTGCGCTTGAGACACATCCGGATTTAAAGCTGGTGGTTCGGACAGTAGATACGACATGGTTTGTGTCGGCTGTAAACTGGGAAGGAAGAGAGTCTTATCCGGAATATCTATATGATAAGAATCCATTCAACGATGTGTATTATATTTATAACAAAGATGTGTGGAAGGATAATCTGATTCCGTCAATCGTTCAGTCATTCGAAAATGGTTTTCAGGGAGAAGTGAAACAGGAGGGCTTCGGAAGCGGGAGCCTGACCGGAAAAGAAAATGTATTAAAAAATTATAAGCGACCGGAAAAGGAGATCAAAGAGGTTACGCAGGAAGAAACGGAAGACTTTCTGAATTATCTGGAAGAAAATCTGGATGTAAATGTTTTACAGGTAATCAAAGACTATCCGGATGTAGAATTTTATCTTTTCTTTCCTCCATACAGCATTTGCTGGTGGGATCAGCTAAACCAGAATGGAACCGCAGTACTGGAACGAAGAATTGATCTGGAAAAATATGCAATTGAAAAGATGCTGCAATTTGATAATATCCATCTCTTTTCTTTTTTCAACAATTATGATTTGATCTGTAATCTGGATTATTATGTAGATGATGTTCATTATACCGGCGATGTAAATAATATGATCTTGCGGTGGATGAAATCCGGCGAGTATGAATTGACAAAAGAAAATTATGAGGATTACATTGCAAAAGAGAGGGCGTTTTATACTTCCTATGATTATAATCAGCTGTTCGGGGAACAGCAGTGAAAAACAGCGTGTTGAATCCCTGCTTGTTAAAAAGCAGGGATTTGTAGTATGATAAAGAGTATCAGAACCACAGAAAGGAACACACTTATGCTGCACGAACTGGAATATCCATTTGACAGTGAATATATTTTAAAAAAATCAAAGAGCTTGAAGCGTCGTCTGTTGGAGGAGAATACCCAGCGGATTCCGAAGAAGATCGCGGTACTGGGAGGCTCTACGACCCATGATATTATCCGGATTCTGGAGCTGTTTTTGCTGAATCAGGGAATTGAACCGACCTTTTATGAATCGGAGTACGGAATGTACTGGGAAGATGCGATGTTCGGCAATGAAGAATTGAACTCGTTTGGACCGGATCTGGTTTATATTCATACGAGCTTTCGGAACCTGCGCAGTCTGCCGGAGGTAAAGGATTCCCGGGAACAGGTGGAAGACAAGCTCAGAACGGAATTTGAACATTTTCAGGTGATGTGGGAGAAACTGGCGGATATCTGGCATTGTCCGATCATTCAGGACAACTTTGAACTTCCCTATTACCGTTTGATGGGAAATCAGGATGGTGCGGATTTTCATGGCAGAACCTGGTATGTGAATCGGATGAACCAGATGTTTGCAGATTATGCGGCAGAGCATCAAAATTTCCTGATCAATGATATCTGCTATCAGTCTGCTGCATATGGTCTGGATGAATGGTCTGCGCCGTTTTTCTGGCACATGTACAAGTATAGTTTGTGCCTGAAAGCGATTCCGTGGATGGCTCACAACGTTGCGAATATCATGAAGTCGCTTTACGGAAAAAATAAAAAATCGCTGGTGCTGGATCTGGACAATACGCTATGGGGAGGTATTGTCGGAGATGACGGTCCGGAGAATCTGGAAATCGGACAGGAAACGAATCTGGGACAGGTTTATGCGGAATTTCAGTCCTATGTGAAGTCACTGAAAGACTATGGCGTGATGTTGAACGTCGCATCCAAGAATGAAGAGGAAAATGCACTTGCAGGCTTGAATCATCCGGCAGGGGTGCTGAAGCCGGAGGATTTCCTGATCATTGCGGCAAACTGGGAGCCAAAGAGCCGGAATATTCTGGAAATTGCGCATCAGCTGAACATTTTGCCGGACAGCCTTGTGTTTGCAGATGATAATCCGGCAGAGCGGGAGATTGTGCGGCAGCAGGCACCCGGCGTGACTGCGCCCGAGATCGGCAAACCGGAGGATTATATCCGCGTGCTGGATCGCGGTGGTTATTTTGAAGTGACGTCGCTTTCGGAGGATGACCGCAAGCGAAATGAGATGTATCAGGCGAATTTGAAGCGCGAAAAGGCGCAGGCATCCTTTGCGGACTATGCAGAGTATTTGAAATCCCTGGATATGAAAGCCACGATCCGAAGCTTTGAACCGGTTTACATGGCAAGAATCGCACAGCTGACCAATAAGAGCAATCAGTTCAATTTAACGACTCAGCGTATGACACAGGCACAGATTGAACAAATGGCGGCGGATGATTCTTATATTACCTTATATGGAAAACTGGAGGATAAGTTCGGGGATAACGGCGTTGTTTCTGTTGTGATCGCTCAAAAGGAAGAGAAAGCAGCGCATATCCGCCTGTGGCTGATGAGCTGCCGCGTCCTGAAACGGGATATGGAGCTTGCAATGCTGGATGAGCTTGTGGAACGGTGTCAGGAAGCAGGAATCGAAGAAATTTACGGATACTATTATCCGACGGCGAAAAACAACATGGTACGGAAATTCTACGGAGAGCTGGGCTTTGAAAAGTGTTCGGAGGATGAGGCTGGAAACAGTGTCTGGAAGCTGAACACAGCAGGCTATGAAAAACGAAACCATGTGATCGAAGTGGAGAGCTGAGTATGTTATTTCAGTCATATATTTTTATCCTGCTGTTCTTTCCGCTGTGTCTGCTGGGCTTCTGGGGGCTAAAGCGCCAGAAGCTTTTGCAGCTCTGGCTGATTGCCTTTTCCCTGTGGTTTTACGGAGCAGCGAGTCCGTATTATCTGTTGCTGCTGCTGGGCAGTATTGCATGGAATTATGCTTTTTTTTGTGCCATAGAGCGTGGTATTGGGCGTGTTACAGAGCGTGTTTCCGGGAATGCTATGGAGCGTGCAGAGTATGGGATGGAACGTGACAGCTCCCGGAAAAGACTCTTGTTAGGAATTGGAATTGCAGGAAATCTTGCATTACTTTGCTTTTTTAAATATTTTAATGCAATATCGGCTGGCTGGAGTCAGATGAAAGGGCTGGAGGATCCGATTCTGCAGCTTGCATTGCCCCTTGGTATCAGTTTTTTTACCTTTCAGCAGATTGGATTTCTGGCAGATGCTTATAAAGGAGAGGTTGGGGCGTGCAGCCTGAGGGAATATGTCCTGTTCGTTTCCTTTTTCCCATATGTGTCGTCCGGACCGATTGTTAATGCGCAGGAAATGCTGCCGCAGTATCGGCAAATTGGTCGGCAGCGTCTGGATTGGGTAAAGTTTGCAGGCGGACTGTATCTGTTTGCGCTGGGGCTGTCAAAAAAGGTGCTGCTTGCGGATACCTTCGGCAAGGCGGTGGATGCAGGCTATGGAAATGTGGCAGGGCTGTCCGGCACGGATGCCTGGCTGGTGATGCTGTTTTATACGCTGCAGCTGTACTTCGATTTCAGCGGCTATTGCGATATGGGGCGGGGCATTGCTCATATGCTTGGCATGGAGCTTCCGGTGAACTTCGATTCTCCCTACAAGGCGTCCAACATCATTGAATTTTGGAAACGCTGGCATATTACGTTGAACCGTTTCCTGAGAAAATATGTATACATTCCGCTGGGCGGCAACCGGAAAGGTACAGCGCGGATGTATTTGAACTTATTTATTGTATTTCTGGTCAGCGGAATCTGGCACGGGGCAGGCTGGAACTTTGTCCTGTGGGGAGCGCTGCATGGTGCGCTGTATCTGGTTACTCGGGCGTGGCAGCTAAAGCAGCCACGGCAGCAGTGTGCGGCGGATGTGCATGTTCAAAGTGGAACGAAAAAATCCGACGTACTTTCTGCAGTCCAACATGTGCTTTGCGTCGCTCTGACCTTCCTGTTTTTGAACTTTACATGGATGCTGTTCCGTTCTGCAAATCTGTCACAGGCAGGTGAGTTTGTCGGACGGTTAATCGGCGGTGGCTTTGCAGCTCCGGCGGTTCAGATCACAGAGACGTTCAATTTGGAAGAGTTTTGGTATGTGATCAAGATTTTACATCTGGATCGTCTGCCGGGAAGCGAGCTGTACTTATGCTTTGTTTTTTTGGCAGTGGCGCTTTGGCTCGTCTTTTTTGCACGCAACGCAGGTGAGCGGGAAAAGAGCTTTGAACCGAATGGGAAAACGATGTTCGTGACGGCATTTTTGATGATCTGGTGTGTGGTGTCATTAAGCGGTGTAAGCAGCTTTTTGTATTATCGGTTTTAGAAGGTGCCGGTTTGGCTTAAATTGAGGAGTAGTGTGAAAAAATAAGCGTGATCGCTTATTTTTCGCACTGCTATTTGTGCCGCAGGCGTCACAAAATAGCTATGATCGCAGAGCAGAACTGGAAGTTCTGCTCGCGATTCCTTCGGCGCAA
>ERZ826051.2190-NODE-2190-length-15781-cov-3.468460_pt1 | contig 15781 bp, 8 predicted proteins | sample MGYA00519928_ERZ826051 | MGnify/ENA primary metagenome ERZ826051 (study PRJEB31778, sample SAMEA3449219) | human gut metagenome | biome: human gut; feature: human-associated habitat; material: faeces | place: United Kingdom | collected 2010/2012 ...
CCGGTTTGTCAAGTACTTTTTTCATCTTTTTGATTCCGTCCCCGGATCGTCTGGATGATTCCCTGACTGCCTGTATCTCTCAGGCCCCGTTGTTTCTGCGTTTCCGCCGCAACAGTTGGTATGATACCACTGTTGTGCGGATCTGTCAACAGTTTTTTTCAAAATTTTTAAAGTTTTTTCTTAGAAGTCAAAACTTTCGTGTTTATTACTTTTATATCTATAATTCAAGCAATATGTTCAATCCAATCTTGTCCCTATATAAAAAACAAGAGCATACGGAAAACACGGTTTCCAATACACTCTTGTTGTCTGAACTTTATTTTTTCGCTATTATCTAATTATATGTAGAAATCTCTTCTGAATCTCTATTTTGTTTTAAGCATATATTTCTGTGACCACTTGCCATAAACTGTTTTTTTGCCAGATTTCTTATATGCCCGAACCTGAACATAATACCTCTTTCTTCTGGACAGTTTGCTGATCGTCTTCTTATACTTACGCTGTCCTTTAACAGTCATCACTTTTACACCGCTCTTCATAGATTTTTTCTTACAGTAACGAATCTGATAACCTGATGCATCCGATATTGTATACCACCGAAGATAGATTTTTCCCTTTCCACTACTTGAATACCAAGAAGAAATGCTTCCCTGATCCAGTTGTCTTTTCGCAACATAATCATCCTTATATTTCTTACCACACTTCTCACATGTATAGAGACGGTATCCTTTCTCAAAATAAGTAGCATCTACCCATTTGCTGCTGTAATCATGATTACAATTTGCCTGACTCAAAGAAGAAACAGAGAAAACATATTTTCCCGTACTCTTATAAGATTTTCCCCATGCATATCCATTTATTTGCATATAATATTTTCCAGCACTCAGCACAATATTCTGTGAGTCTTTACGATATCCAACATTGCTGTTCCATTCATTATCATCTGTTTCCCATATTTCTTTTCCATCTGAATCAAAAATTCTTATACAATAATATCGCATATAGGATGTTATATCAATTGCTATTGTCTGATCTTTTGGAACGCTAAAAATATAATTATCAAAATCGTCGTTTTCTGAAATCTGTCCTATATATTTTTTATTCCATGAAATTTGTTTCGCAGTTTTAAAATCATTATCATCCCCATCAAAAGATACACCTGATCCTGCAAAAGAAGTATTGCAAACATATTTTCCAGTAGATTTATAATAAGTTCCCCAATCATATCCATTAATCTGCATATAATAGGTTCCTTTTTCCAGATACAAATCATAAGAATCGCTGCGATATCCTACGGTTGAAGTCCACTCATTTTCACTTGTATACCAAATTTCTTCTCCATCTGAATTAAAAAGTTTTATGCAATAGTACTGCATATATGATGTCATATCAAGTTTTACGCAGCCAACCTGTGATAATGTAAATTTGTATGTATCAAAATCATCATTTACAGATATCTGCCCTACAATTTTATCTCCAATCGCAATATTGTTTGCATCTGCAAAAGAATTATCATCTTCTCTGTTTGTCACACCAGAAGAAGTAAACGATGTACGACAAGTATACTCTCCAGTACTTTTTTGATATGTTCTATATGCATATCCATTTATCTGTATATAATAAGTTCCTTTTTCCAGATAAATATTATACTCATCACGTCGATATCCTACTGTCTCATTCCAGTAATTCTCATCTGTATACCAGATTTCTGTTCCATCTGTCTCATATATACGTATACAATAATTTTTCATATATGCTGTCATATTAAGACTAATACATCCGGCACTGTCCAGCTGGAACTGATAATTATTATAATCTTTGGTTTCTGTAATACTGCCATTCAACGTATCACCCATGTTGATCCTGCTTGCAGTAGCAAACGTATTATCGGATGCCGCACGCGGAACATCCACCGCTGATGCATGACTTGTACACGGCACTGCACTCATTGCACAAAAAGCTGCCGCAAGTACAAAAGTTTTAAAAAATCTTTTCCCTTTTCTCATGTTTTCCTCCTTTATTAGCTGTTCTTCCAGTTTGTTTTTATGCCGAATTTTCTCAGCATTTTATATAAAATATGATAGCATATACATATTTCTTATTCAATTCTTTTCTGAAATTTTATAATACTTTATCGTCAGAGATCGATAAAACAGAAAATCAAAAAGTTACATGCAAAACACAACAAATGCAGTATTGATAAACATAAAATATTATAAAAGTGTTATATTATGTTGCAAAGCCAAAAGACCGACTCACAGTGCCGGCAACAATTTTCCATCACTATGATTCGATCTCTTTCGGTTTCACATTTTGTATTCTGGCCGGAAACGCATTTCCGCTTAAGAGACCACTGGCAAGCCAGGAGCTTTTGGCAATGTGCAAAATGAACAATTCCCAAGAAGGCACTTTCACGTGCCCTTTGGGGAATTCGTTCATTTGCACATACAATAATACTATTCACTTGCAAACAGCATCTTAATAAAACATGCTATATTTCCATTCCTTACATCCGCCTGGGAACTACCGGTAATTCTCTATTTTTTCTTGTATTTAACCTTCTTCCCTGCACTCTTCATTGCTTTTTTCAGCTTGCCAAAATTCTTTGCCGTCATTTTCTTCGGAACGGTCACTTTTGCAGTTGCTTTGATTCCTTTGAATGCCTGTGAGCCAATCTTAACTGCATTTTTGTTCTTGAAGGTGATACTCTTCAGTTTGCTGTTTTTATAGAAGCTCTTTGTTCCGATCTTGCTGATATTTGTTCCGAGAATCAGCGTCGTCAGTTTTCTATTGTTCTGGAATGCTTTTGCTGCAATTTCCGTTACTTTAAAGGTATAGCCATCTTTCGTAACGGTTGCCGGAATGGTGATCTTATTTCTTTTTTTCCTGGTTCCGGTTACTGCAACCGTTCCTTTTTTTGCATCGGATTTGGTCACTTTATAGCTGATTCCTTTTCCGTCGGTAAATACCGTTCCCTTTTTCGGTACCGTTTTGACAGTATCCGGTGCCGGATTTGGATTTGGTGTCGGCGTTGGCGTCGGATCTGGTTTTTGCTGTTCTGCTTTTTCCGTCAGAGCTTTTCTTGCCTCTTCCAGTTCTTTCTTTGCTGCGTCCAACTCTTCCGGTTGTGCATCTGCTCGATCCAGCATCTCTTTCGCCCGTTTCAGTGCTTCCTGATATTTGGCTGCACTTTCAGAAGTGTATTTTGAAAGATCGAATTTTTCAGACACCTTTATCTCTTCCGTCAGAGTTTCTTTGCATCCTGTAACTTTTTTCAGGTAAGCATTCTGTGCACTTTCCAGCTCAGCTTTTGCCGCATCCAGTTCTTCCTGACCAGCCATGACATCACCGTATACCGCTTTTGCTCTCACAGACGCATTCCATAATTCTGCCAGTTCATCTGTGTTTGCAGATGCATAAGCAAAATCAGCTTTTGTATTTTTCAAGATCGTTTTTGCTTCCTCATATGCATTTTTCAGGGCACTTCTGTCAACGCTCTGGTATACTTTCATTTCACAAATTGCATATTCACTTGCTTTTCGCTGTACACCCTTCATTCTGACATAGCGTGCGGATGTTTCTGTAAAGCTGTCTTCAGTCCATGCTTTTTCATTGCCGCTGACGGATTTTACTGTGCTCCAGTCGGCACCATCGTTTGATACCTGAATGTCGTATGCTGTCGCATAACGTCCTGCTGCCCAGTCGATCACAACCTTGGATACCTTTCTTTCTCTTCCAAGGTCAATCATCAGGAAATCATCATTTCGGTCAGAAGAGCACCATCTGGATTCGTAAGAGGTACTTACTCCGCTTGTTCCGGTTACATGTCCGTCTCCGTCGGTTGCCTTCCATGCCGGATAGAGACGCATCTCATCCCCTTTGTAGCCTTTGTTGCCAAGATCGGTATATGCTCCCCGGTTTCTCGCCACATCCACAAGCGTTGCACCAACATTTTCTGCTGCCAGTTCTTCTGTGGACAGTGCTTTGTTATATGCTTTGATATTTCCAAGGTAACCGGAGAAATTCTTTCCGATCTCATTTAACGGGAACACAAAGGTGCTGCGGTAATTGTTGTCTGCATCTGTCCAGGTACTTGCACCGAGTGCACCATTGTTCTCCGGATCGCTGGCTGCCGCATAAAGAATCTTTTTAAACACACCATCTACATACAGTTTTGTTGTCTGATACGTTCCTACGACCGTGATCCGGTGCTTTTTATTCTTTTCTACCTGATACTCAAAGGACTGATTAAAATAATCGCGGTTCAGGCTCAGGGAACCATTGATACCCGCAAGCTGCAGTCTTCCGTCATAACCGGAAAACAGAGAGGATTCTTTCGTATTCTTTTCTGTACCGTCCAGATATACATCAAAACTCATCGTATATGGATAACCAAGTGTCGTCAGTGGTGTACGGATAACTGTATTGCCATCAAATTTCAGATAGGTTTCGCCGTCTTTTTCTGCTTTTTCTCCACCGCTCACCTGTCCGTTGTAAGCATTTCCGCTGGCATCATAAATGATTTCTCCATCCGCGGATAAGTTTGCAAAATCATAGTCCAGCACTACATCTGAAACACTTTCCATATCATAGGAAATAGCAGTTCCAGGTCCCTCGCGTAATGCATCAAAGGTCTGCTCATAGTTTACAAAGCTTGTTTCTTTATTGCTGCCCCAGGTTTTCTGTGATACCATGGCTACCGCACGCAGATAACGCTCATTCAGATCGGCTTCTGTGATACCCTCGCGGTTCTCATCGCCCCAGAGTGCTGTCTTGGCTCCAAGTACCTGCGGATCACCTTTATCCGTCTTCACTCCGCCGCTGAACACAGACGGATCCCAGTTATAGAAAAGATTATTTTCCTGGATCATATCTTTGTGATAACGTCCAGGTGTATTATAAAGATATGTCTGCGGTACATTGATAAGACGGAAGCCTTCTGCCAGTCTTGCACTCGGACTGTCCTCTGTAGCAGACCACATATTCAGGATAATATTATTATTTACCTTTGTATTTCCCTTTAAGACTTCCATCGCTCCCCACATTTCCACTTCGACATCATACTTATCATGCAGATAGCTGTACATCTCATTCATGTAACGGCGGAAAGCTTCTTTATTTGCATCGGTTCTGTCCCAGTATTCATCAACACCTGCGTTGACATTTTTTGCATCAAAAACCGCATCAATTCCGTCAATTCCTCCGAGATATTCATCAAACAGTGCTTTCATAAAGATTCTTGCATTGATCGCATTCTGTCTGATCTGTGCATTGCTGCTCTGATCGTCCAGTGCCAGGAGTTCCCAGTTTCCAGGGTTGTGAATGTAGAAAGAAGCTCCCTGTTTTACATTTCCGTCTGCGTTCAGATAATCTGCCGCCTTCAGATAGCCGTATTTTACAAGTGATTTGATTACTTCTTCCTGATGGTCATGAACATATTTGGTGTAAGCTGCGGAATGTCCCGGTGTATCTAACTCCGCTACAACCTGAATACCGCATGCCTTTGCTTCTTCGTTCATTGCGGAATTCTTCTTTTGTATAGTAAAGCTCACCGCTTTTACCGGTATGTACATTATAATAGTAGTCATAGCGATCCTCACTGTCTCCTGTTTTTACAAATTTGGACTTTTGTGTTGCAAGAGACGGAAAAAGTTCTGATTCCAGTCTGTGAGAAGCTTCGGTATCTGCCCAATCCTCATATTTTGCAGAATACGCCGGATCTGACCACTGATTATCATTGATATGAAGCTGCATCTCATTCAGTTTGTACCATTTCATGATTTTTGTATAATCATTCAGGAATGATATTCTTGTAGGGATACGGGCAATGTCAAACATCACGCCTCGCATCTCATATGCCGGATAATCACGAATCACACCTTTTGGCACATTTGCATGTTCACTGTCCTGATAAAGGATCTGTTCTACGGTCACAGTACCGTAAAGAAGGCCTGTTTTGGTGGAAGAATAAATTTTCAGTCCAGCATCGTCATTAACCATCAGATAACCTTCTTTTCCGACATCATAGACATCTTCTGTCTGTGATTCCAGATAAATATCGTTTGTGCCGGTGCTTGTTCCTTTTACAATCTCCAGATCCAGACCACAGATATCGTGGATATCACTCTGCATTTCTTTTGCCGCTTCTTCCGCATCAACCCCAGCCGCATCATTTACCACGATCCTGGACTGCTCTGTCAGTTTAAAATTGCCTTCGTAGCCATACCATTCCTGAATGGTCGGCAGGACTTTTGGCATTGGATTTGGATTGCTCACTTTTTTGAACAGTTCCGGATACTTGTCCGTGTTGCCTTTGACAGTTACCGTCACATTTTTCTTTGCTGTATCCTGCGGGTCATTTTTATTGGTCGCTTTTAAAATAACATTAAAAGAGCGGTCACCAATTCTCATTGCAGATGCTTTTCCATCTTCCGTGAGCAACTGATCCAGCTCACTTCCATATATGGAAATATCATACTGTTCAGAAGTATTTGGAATCACCAGTTCTTCCTCATTTGCTCCCACAGTCAAGCCGGACAGGTTCTTCAATACAGAAGTTGCCGTCTCAATCATTCCGGACTGTGTTCCCATGATCTCGATCTCACGCACGGAAATACATTTCCAGCCATTGATATTTCCTTTTTTAAAATAGAAACGTACATATCGTTTTAATTCTGCCTTACTCAGATCCGAGGCATTGATCACATCCGGATCGTTTCTCTGTACATTTGCACTGTCACGCGACAGTTCATAAACCGTTTCCCAGTTGGCATCTGCTCCGTTGGAATCACTGGTCTGGATCTGATATTCTGTACTCCATGCCTTCAAATTAAAATAAATATTGATCGATTCAACGTTTGTTGTCGCTGCGGAAAGATCGATCACCAGCCACTGTGGATTGTCACGGTTTGTGCCCATATCACCGGAAGACCATCTTCCGGAGTCTGATGTTTTATCGCCGTCAACGGCTTTGTCTGCACTCCATGTTGCTGATTCATTTGCAGAAGAGGTAACTTCTTTATTGAGTGCTACGTTTGCTGCAGCTGCCTGCACTTTTAAAAGACCGGCTCCCATTCCGGCAAGATTCGGTGTAAACAGACTTTCACACAACAGAAATGCTGCCAGAGCACCTGCTGCTATAGATTTTTTCTTTTTCATTCTGTCTCCTTTCTTATTTCCTCTCTGTTTTTTATAACGATACCGTATTATTATATCTGATTTTGTCTATTTTGTACATGGTTTTCGCTGGTTTTCTAAAAAACAGAAACAAAATGCTTGTTCCCCATTTCCACACTCGACGTTTTTTTGCAAACACAAAGACTCCCATTCCATCCAGGGAACAGGAGCCTGCATCTCTTTTCATTTCTATTCTTCTTCCAGATCTTCCACGTAGCTTTCAATCAGCAACGATATCAGATCTTTGCACTTAATACACTGCTTTCCGACACCAAGCCTTGCTTTCACATCATCAAATGTTCGACCTCCCTGCTGTACCGCCTGTTCGATCTGTCCGGCCGTCGTGCCGGTACATTCACATACTACATAATTACGGTTCATTCTGCTCTGTTTTCTCCCCTTTCACTTCCACTGGTTTTGCAAATTCTTCTGTCATCTCACTTTTCATTTCTCTGCCATTGTCTGCTTCCAGTTCAAACCAGAATTCTACGCCATTGTCATAATTTTTCACGCCAAATTTTTGATGCATGGAGTCCATGATCGCCTTGACAATAGAAAGACCGATTCCGCTTCCGCCGTATTCTCGCGTCCTTGCCTTGTCAACCTTGTAAAATTTGATCCAGATTTTATCGATATCTGCCTCCGGAATCGGTACACCGGTATTAAACACACTGGTGTGCACTTTTCCGTTTTCTTTTTTCATTTTGATCTCGATCACTTTATCAAAATCCACATGATTGATTGCATTGGATACAAAATTTGTCACAACTTCTTCGGTCTTAAATTCATCTGCCCATACATAATGGCTTTCCGTCTCTTCAAACAGAATTTTAGCACCTTTCTGATCAGCCAGAAGTTCCGCTGAATGTACAACCGTCCGAACCAGTTTTGTCAGATCAAAACGTTCAAATACAATGGCATCTTTTCCGGATTCCAGATGATTGAGTGTCAGCAGTTTTTTAACCATATTGTTCATCTTCGCCGCCTCATCCATAATGACCTCACAATAGAAATCACGGCTTTCTGCATCGTCATTGATACATTCTTTCAGTCCTTCTGCATATCCCTGGATCAGTGCGATCGGCGTTTTCAGCTCATGCGAGACATTGGAAAGAAATTCTTTTCGCATCTCGTCGATCTGGATCTTTTCTTCGATATCATTCTGCAGCTGATTATTCGCTGTTTTCAGCTCCGAAATCGTCCTTTCCAGCGTCTCTGACATCTGGTTGAAATGCTCGCCCAGCTGACCGATCTCATTCTGACCGCCGCTGGTATATTTCGCATCAAAATCCAGGTCTGCCATGCGTTTGGAAAGCTCCGTCAGCTCTTGAAGCGGCGTCGTGATCTTGCGTGACATCCAGGAGATCAGGATCATGCTGACTGCAAGGCCGATCACAATAAAATAGCCAAGGAATTCATTGGAAGTCCGCACACTGTCACGGATGCTCTCCATCGGGATCCGCATCATAAAATAATAGCCGGTGTTAAAGGCTCCCCAGATTTCCAGATAATCCACTTTGTCTTTAAAATCCTGGGTTTTCTGAATAACATAATTATCATTTTCTTTAAGTACTTCCGTCTCAGACTTGTCAATCCCCATCAGATAGCCCCAGAGCCGTCCCTGAAGTTCCTGTTTCTGATAATTTTCGGTTCCATAAAGAAGCGGCACAAACTCATCCGTCAGAATGATCGCACTCAAATTATAGCGTGTACAGTATTCGGAAAGGGTGTTTTCGAAATCATCCATCAGGTAATCATCTACATCTTCTACTTTATTCATATTATCATAAATACGCTGAAGTGCCGCTTCCTTTTTTGCCACATAATAACGCTCCAGCAAAAAATTATTGGTACACCAGTTTGCCAGAAACACAAATCCAATCAGGCCGATAAAAAGTACTGCGATCTGCGTTTTCAGCGATTTTCTCATGGTTCATCCACCTCAAATTTATATCCCATACCCCAGATGGTCTTGATATAGTCTGCATTTTTTCCAAGTTTGCTTCTCAGCTTTTTCACATGCGTATCGATGGTTCTCGCATCACCAAAATAGTCATAATTCCACACACTATTCAGAATCTTTTCTCTGGAAAGTGCGATGCCCTGATTTTCCATAAAATAGCTCAGAAGTTCAAATTCTTTGTAACTCAACTCCACATTCTTTCCGTCTACCAGAACCTGATGTGCTGCTTTGTTTACCTCGATCACGCCGGCTTTTAAGATTTCTTCTGCTGCCAGTGTGTTGGTTCTTCGAAGAATTGCCTCTACTCTTGCAACCAGAATCTTCGGGCTGAACGGTTTGGATATGTACTCATCGACACCCAGTTCGAATCCCAGCAGCTCATCTCTCTCATCTGATCTTGCTGTCAGCATAATGATCGGCACTTTTGAATACTGCCGGATCTCACGGCATACCTGCCATCCATCCATTTTCGGCATCATAACATCCAGAATCACCAGTGCAATATCTTTTTTCGAAAAGAAAACATCGATCGCATCTGCCCCATTTTCTGCCTCCAGGACTTCAAAGTTTCGCTTTACCAGGAAGTCTTTGACCAGTTTTCTCATCCTGCTTTCATCATCTACTACTAAAATCTTCAATTTGTCCATTGTTTTCTCCCACCTGTCACTTTTTCTTTCATCGTAGCAGAGAATTATGTCCGTTTTGTGAATATCCATCTCAAAACCAGAAGAACTTCCACTGAATGCGACTGCATCTGCATACAGAAAATGCAGACAGAATCATCTGCCTGCATTTTCTGCTTTCCTATTTTTAATATGGTATTACAATGTCTTTCTTTTTAATTACTACTTTCTTTCCGGCACTCTTAACTGCTTTCTTGATCTTATTCAGATTTTTCTTACTGATCTTATAAGGAACCGTTACTTTTGCATTTGCTTTGATTCCCTTGAATGCATTTTTTCCTGCTTTCACTGCCTTATTGCCTTTGAAGGTAATATTTTTCAGTTTTGCATCTTTGTAGAATGCTTTCGCATCAATCTTGGTAACATTTGCACCGATCACAACCTTGGTCAGTCTTGCTTTCTTCTGGAATGCTTTCGCAGCAATCTGTGTTACTTTGAACGTATATCCATTTTTGGTTACCGTTGCCGGAATGGTTACTTTCTTGACATTTTTCTTTGCAGCTGTCAGACCCGTTACCTTTACTGTACCATTCTTTGCATCCGATTTCGTCACTTTGTATACAAGTCCGCTCTTCTGATCGGTAATCTTGCTTCCCTTGGCCGGTACTTTTGCTGTATCATCTTTACCCGGTGTAGGATTTGGGGTAGGTGTCGGATTCGGATTCGGAGTCGGGGTCGGATCTGGCGTTGGAGTTGTCTTCTTAACCAGAGCATCGGCTGCCTGTTTCAAAGTATTAACTGCCGCATCGACTTCGGCCTGTGTTGCGTAAGTATCTTCCAGTACCGCTTTTGCTGCTGTCAGAGCCTGTTCAAAGCTTTTTACGCTGTCATCGGTGTAATCTGCTTTGTTTACTTTTTCTGCCTCAGCAACTGCTGCTGTCAGTTTTGTCTTGTCTGATTTTGCCGGTTCTTCCGTGCTCAGTGCTGCTTTTGCTTTTTTCAGGTTCTCCAGTGCTCTGGCAAAATCTGCTCCTGTTGCACTTTCTTTTTTCAGCAGTTCTTCTGCTTCTTTTACCTGTTTCTGATAGTTTGCAATGCTTCCTTCGCTGTATCCTGTGGTATCAAAGTTCTGATATCCGGTAAGGACTCTTGTCAGCTTGTCTTTTGTTGTTTCCAGCTGTGCTGCAACATTGGTCAGGTTTGTGTATGCCTGGGAATATGCTGCTGCAGTGCTGTCTGCGTTATCCAGTACCTTTTTTGCATTTGCCAGGGCATCTGCAAAGAATGTCCAGGTTTTGCCGGTGTAGTCTTCACTCTTGTAGTTTGCATAAGTATTGTATGCTTTCTGTACATCTGCTTTTCCATAAGCAGCATACAGATTCAGTTCTGCGATAGTTCCGTGTTTTCCGGTATTATCACTTCCTGCATCTTTAATGACAAGTTTCACTTTCTTTGCTTCGATCGGATCAAAGTCTGCAAATTTTTCAGATGCATCATTTGCCCAGGTACCGTCTGTTACAACGGTTGTCTCGGTTCCGTCTGCTTTTGTAACAACGATATCATATTTGAAGATACGGCCGTTTGCACTGTTCTGTCTTGGCAGACAGGAAAGTCTGCTGATCGTCTGAACTTCCGGCAGTGTTACTTCAAAGTAATGATTGTGTGTACCGGAAATGACATCCGGTGTACGCCAGTTTGTATGCCAGAATGTAGTGTCATCTCCGTCGATTGCATTCTGTGCCGATCCTTCGGAACTCTCCTGGCTGCAGGCAGATACTGTCCAGCCCGCTCTGGAAAGAGCATTTCCGCTTTCGGATACGGTGGTCGGATCTGCACTTACCGTCAGTTCGTCTACCAGACCTTTGAAACTATTGGTCTTGCTTCCGATGTACTCAACCGGAAGTACCAGTGTGGCAACTTTCGAACCGGTTGTCTTTGTCTCGTTGTCCAGAGCTGCGGATGATACATATTTATTATTTACATAAAGCTCTGCTTTGTCTTTGTAACCATTGATAGTCAGGTATACCCATTCATCTTTTGGCAGTTCATAGTTAAAGGAATAATCATATCCTTCTCTTGAGAATCCGACTTTTCCGGTATTCTTCTGGACTGCTTTGATCGCATAGGTGTTGAATTTTGTGTTGGTCTCGCAGAGAACCTGCTCACTGTTGTCGCTGGCTGCATCTCTCTTGACCCACATAGAAATGCTGCTTCCTGCTGTCTTTCCGCTTGTCGGTCCGACCATGTCAACCGGAGTCTCTACGTAGCTCTCGCCGCCGTTCAGTTTCAGTGCATTTCCGCTCTTGCCTGCTACTTCTTCTACGTTCTTCTCGCTTACAGAATCATTGTTGTTTCCGGATTCATCGTAAACTTTTTCATCATCGAAGGAGTAATCGATCACATCATTTCCTACAGAATCTGCTTCGTAGTATGGATTTGTGTTCGGTGCAGTATCCACTTTTTCTGCAACGGCACGCATCTCACTGTAAGTCCTGTCGGTTCCTTCGCCCCACATCTTCTCACTTAAGGACGGCAGCGGCTGGAAGAAACGGTCAAAGTCATCGTATTCTGTGATACCGTTTCCGCGTGTACCGATCTGGTCATTCCAGATTGCATAAGTACCGCCGAGTACCTGTTTGTCTCCGGCTCTTAAAACAGTACCGCTGAAATTATTCGGTACCCAGTTGTTGTAAAGGTTCTGGGAATTCAGGTAGTCTGAATAATATCCTGCAGAAGGTACAATGTAAAGGCTTCCTTCCAGAGTATTGATCAGGTCATATCCCAGGTCATACATATTCTTCGGATTTGCATATCCGGTGTTCCAGATGTTCAGCTGTACATCTTTGGATGCAACCGGAGTTTTACCGTTTTTGTTGGAAAGGCTTCCCCACATACGGACGTCACGTCCTGTTCCCTGAATGTACTTGATCATGGAATCAGAGAAGCTTCTGAAATATTCATTTCCGCCGTTTCCGTGGAATTCATCGGTTCCGATATGTACCGTGGTGTCTTTGTCAAATACCGGATCATCACCTTCGAAGTACTGTGCCCATACGGATTTGGCTGCATCCAGTGCACCATCTTTTCGGATGTCCAGTTCTTCGATCAGGTATCTGTGGTTTCCGCCTGCCTCTTTGGTCATAAGGTTCGGGAACGCTCTTGTAATCGCCAGGGCATGTGCCGGCATATCAAATTCCGGAATGATGTTGACACCCATGGTTCTGCTGTCTTTAATGAAAGAACGGAACTCCTCTTTTGTATAGTATGTATCTTCTGATGTCAGATTTGGAATTTCAGATTCCAGACGGAAACCTGCATATGCATTCTCTACCGCTTCATCAATCGTAGCGTAATCTTCCAGGAAGATCAGGTTGTCGGACAGGTGCAGATGGAAGTTGTTCATCTTGTACCATGCCATGTTCTTTGCAAATTCCTTTACGGTATTGAAATCAAAAGCTTTTCTTCCGACATCGAGCATAAACCCACGCACTTCGTACTTCGGATAATCTCTTGTGATACCTTTCGGAATCGTTGTTTTGTTCTGTTTTAAAATCTGCAGTGCACTGATCACGCCCCAGTATGCACCGGTTGCTTTTTCTGCTTCGATCTTTACGCTGTCACCGATCGTCATGATATAACCTTCTTCGTCAAGACCCTGGTCTGTGCTGTTCAGTGTCAGATAAAAATCACCTTTTTTGGCATCGGATTCGCTGCCTTTTACGGTCTGGATATCGTTTCCTGTGATATCTTTGTAATCTTCTGCAAACTGTTTTGCCGTTGCTTCCAGTCCGTCTGCATAAACAATCTTACTGCTGCTCTGGATCACAAAATCACCGGTTTCACCATGCCATTCCTGCAGTGCCGGGATGACATCCGGTTTTGCATTGGCTCCTTCTGCATCTGTATAACGTCCCGGAACCGTAATGGTAAACTCTGCGGACTGTGCTTTGTCTGTGCCGTCTGCATTGCTGATCTGGTAAAATCCTTTTACGGTCTTGGTCTGCAGCGGTTTGTAAACGGTGCCGTCACTTCCGATGATCTGCTCATAATCTGCATCAAACTCTACCGTATATCCTTCCGGAACGGTCGGCATCGGAATCTTTGTCGTATCTGCTGTAACGGTCGGAGCAGTCATAGAATCCGCAATCTTTGCAGCCTGTGTTCTGGTATCTGGAATATCACCTTCGTATACCTGCAGTTCCCATACAGAAATTGCATTCCAGGTAACTCCTGCATTGGTCGGTTCAATCTTTGTAACATTTAACCGCAGGAATTTTCCGGTAACTGCAGTATCCAGTGTAATCTTGTCCGTTGTCGTTGCCGGTGCCTGTGTTGCAGTGTATACATCTCTCCATGTCTGACCATCATCAGATACCTGCAGTGTATAATTAACTGCATTGTTTCGCTGCCAGTTGATAACAAAACTCTTCATGGTTTTGCTCTCAGCCCAGGCAAGCTGTGCCCATGAAGTATTACTCTGATCATGTGACCATCTGGTGTTCATATTACCGTCATTGATCTTTGCGATTTCGTTTCCGCCTTCTGAGTTGGATGCTGTTGCCGTTGCACTCAATGCCAGGTTGGTATTCTCTGCTGCATTTGCTGCAAGCGGCGGGAGCTGTACAGAAGCAAGGATCATGCTCGCTGCCATGGCCATAGCACCGATCTGTTTCATTTTTTTCTTAAACATAAACTTCCTCCTCTTCGTTATGTTGTTAAATGTTGCTAAAAACATATTTAATTTTAACATGATTTTTTAAAAAAGTCCACACATCTTATCTAAAACGCATACAAAATGCAGCACAGTTAAAAAAGATAACAAAAAAAGCCCGATAAAATCGGGCTTTTCAGGATGGACCTGAGGGGAATCGAACCCCTGTCCGAAAGCCTATTCATCAAGGCATCTCCCATCACAGTCATTATTTTAACGTTCCCTCAACGGTGCACCTAATGACAGGTTCACAGCCTCAGTAGCTTCATAAGTTCTTCTGCCGCCGCAAAGCTTTGGCCACAGAGTGCCTCACAGGATTTGATGCCGGTTGGGGAAGCTGTGAGCAACCTCCTGCCGACAAGCAGCCCTTAGGCTGCTAACGCGTAATTATCTTCTGCGTTTATATTTAGTTTCCGGTTTACTGTGCGGTCCCGGCCCGCAGATGGCTTCCCTGACTGCAAAACCCCCGTCGAAACCAGTACAAGCCCTGGTTTGTTTGAAGATAATCTTACAGTGCAGTTTATTTTACACCTGAAATTCATTTTTGTAAAGTGTCTTTTTAAAATTTTCACTTTTTATTTTTCTTTGCATCTTTTTATCTCTGTGCGTTTTCCATCTTTACAGATTACGCACCTTAAATTCACGCTCTGCTTCTCTTCGCATATCTTTCTTTGCGATATCCTGTCGTTTGTCGTACAGTTTTTTACCACGGGCAAGACCGATTTCTACTTTGATCAGATCACCTTTGATATAAACTTTCAGTGGTACCAGCGTGTAGCCTTTTTCTGCAATCTTTCCTGCCAGTTTGTTAATCTCATATTTATGAAGCAGCAGTTTCTTCGGACGTAACGGATCACGATTGAAAATATTTCCTTTCTCATAGGGACTGATGTGCAATCCATAAGCTATTACTTCCCCGTTTTCAATTCGGATGAAGGATTCCTTGACACTGCATTTTCCCATGCGCACAGATTTTACTTCGGTTCCATGCAGTGCTACACCTGCCTCGTATGTCTCATCAATAAAATAATCGTGATAGGCCTTTTTATTATTTGCAACTAATTTGTATCTGTCTTTTCCCATAAGTTTTCCACCTTTACTAAACTTTCAGCCGGAAGCCAAGTTTTTAAGATTCCACCAATTCAAAATCTATTCTGCGCACCAGTTTGTCCGTACCGATCACACGGATTTTTACAGTCTGTCCAAGCTTATAGCTCTTACCGCTGTTCTCACCTACCATCTCATAGGTACTTTCTACATAATTGTAGTAGTCTCCACGCAGAGTAGTCACATGCACCATGCCCTCCA
>ERZ826051.2197-NODE-2197-length-15723-cov-22.677049_pt1 | contig 15723 bp, 8 predicted proteins | sample MGYA00519928_ERZ826051 | MGnify/ENA primary metagenome ERZ826051 (study PRJEB31778, sample SAMEA3449219) | human gut metagenome | biome: human gut; feature: human-associated habitat; material: faeces | place: United Kingdom | collected 2010/2012 ...
TTCTTGAAATTTCGTTGTTAGATTATTAATTTTTTATATTGACAGTTATGAATATTTATGGAGCAGGATTTCAGCAAGCAGACTGGGAATCAGCGATGCACTTGTCGACAGGCATCAGTGGCATGGGAGCAACCTCCACACTTTTCTGTCCCTCGGATGGAAGCTGCATGTTGTCCTTGAGCGCATTGATTTCCTTTACATAAAGCATCCCCAGTTTGTGCCTGACAACCCGAGTTACCTCTTCCCCTATTCTACGATATAAGGACAGGTCCACACCGTCCGGCTCTATCACCTCTGTTTCAAGCACGGGAAGCTCTTCAATCATTTTACGGTTCCAGTGCTTCCGTTTCTTTTTTTCAGATGATTCCTTTCTATCTTTTCCACTGCCTCGTCATGCCTTTCTTCTTGCCTGACGTTACAGTCCAGAAAATTCATTCGTAAAGAGATCCGGCATGCCGGGGACTATAGACTGGGAGATTTTCAGCTTTACGCTCAAAGAACAGGTGGTTCAGCCATGTAACCCGGGCCGTCAACTCCTTGATACATTCCTTCAGATTCTTGATCTGTTCCGATTGGTCTTTATTGATGGCAGACAATGAAGCAACAGAGGCATTCAACCCTTCTATCGTCTTGAGTAATATATCCTTTTCGTCCATTTCCTGTCTTTTTTACCAATGTAAAACACTAATTGTTTATAGATTACACAACAATCTCAGCATTTTTATTCAATAAAACAGATTATACATGGTACTCCTTGCATTTCGCCGGAGTCTCTGTTCCAGGTTTTCCTGAATGCCTTCGGCCACGCCATTCCATGGGATAACTGTTTGACTCAGGGGCGTATTCCGACAATTTGAAGCGCCATGCCTCCAGCCGTTTGATGTACATAACCATGCCGCCATCTTCCGCATGAAGCAGCTTCATGAGTTTACGGCCAAACCCGATGAAAATAACACATCGCCGTTCTTCACTTCGCTCTTCATCCTCTCATGTCTAAGTCCGCACAGCGAACTGATACCCTTGCGCATATCCGTCCTGCCGGGACACAAAAAGTAGCACATCGTGTCGTTCAGACTAAACATGGCAGCCTTGGAGACTTTGGGGCGAAAGTTCCATCAACTATTTCTCTGATCCACTTCCAAAATGGGCACGGAGTCCGTTGGGAAATAGCAAAAATACACCCTGTGACACTTGTTTTCCCAAGGTCAATTCCGTAGTAGTTTGTCTGAAACTGATTGGAGTCAACCCTTGTTTGAGACTGTCTTTATCTACAGAACATTTTTGTGCCAGTAGTGATATGTTGAATGACTTACACCTATCTGTTGTAGGTACGACTTCAATAGCAGGCCACTTTGTTGCACCTGCAATTCTAATTCTTCAAATTCTGATCTGTTCATTATAATTGGGGCTGGCTGTTATTGCGAGCACAAAATTACAACCACCCCCTAGAGTGTACAATGTGTATTTGTTCAAATGCTTACATATATTCCGTCTCATTTCCATTTCGGTTTTCATCCACCGTAGGAACAGAATGCTTCCGCCCGTATACACAAAGTAATCCCTTATATTCAATCTGATTATCTTAAAAGAATCACTTTTTTCTATGAGCATTTGAATATTCGGATGGTAATATTCCGAATGTTTCTTTAAAGCATTTAGTAAAATAACGTGGAGTATTGAAGCCTACCATGTCTGTAATTTCCACAATTGAGAGCTGATAATTCTGTAACAATTGTGCTGCCCTTTTTAATCGAATGCTACGAATGAATTCTGTGGGAGTTTGTCCCGTGATTGACTGTAATTTCCGATATAAACTCATTCGTGTCATTCCTATATCAGCAGCTAATTTTTCGACAGAATATTCAGGATTTTCCATATTCTCTTCTACACAATGCAATGCTTTCTGAACTAATTTTTCATCCAAGGAAGTGATGGTAATGCTGCTGGGTGATACTTCTATACTTCTATGAAATGTTGCTTTTCTATTCTCTTGTTGTTCTATTAATTTCCGTATACGAGTTAATAGTATATCAAAATTAAAAGGTTTTGATAGATAAGAATCAGCTCCTGCTTCATAACCAGTCATTTTATCTTCATCAGATATGCGGGCTGTGAGTAATATAATAGGAATATGGGATGTTTGAATATTATTTTTCAGCCGTTTGCATAACTCTATTCCGTTCATAATAGGCATCATCACATCGCTTATTATTAAGTTAGGATCTCTTTCAATGGCTATTTTTTCACCTTCTAATCCTTCTTTTGCTTCTATTACTTGATACCATTTATTTAATTCCTCTTTTAGGAAATTTCTAAATTCTGTATTATCTTCTACCAATAAAATAATAGGCTTGTTTGGTGAAATGGAGGATGAGTCATTTTCATTGTTTTCCTGTACATCTTCTTTTGCTGCCATTTTTTCTTGTGGATGCAGATTGGTAGGGAGACATATTGTAAATGTAGTGCCTCTATTGGCAATGCTGGTAACTTCTATTTTTCCATGAAGTAGGTTTATATACTCTTTGGCAAGATGCAGACCGATTCCGCTACCGGTGTTTTCACACTGTTTAGATGATATTTGATAAAATCGGTCGAATATATGAGGGAGATTTTCTTCTGAAATACCAATTCCTGTATCGGATATTTTGATAAATAAGAAGTTTTCTTCTCCTTCACTTAACTGTATACTGATTTCGCCGTATTCAGGGGTGAATTTATAGGCATTAGATAAAAGATTATTCATAACCTTATATATTTTATCTTGGTCAAAATACATATATATGGGGTATTTCGGAAGATCTATTTTGAAACTTATGCTTTTTTCTGTCATGATTGGTTGAAAGCTTGTACAGCACTGGTAAATGAAATCTGAAATTTCACCATACCCTAAATTAATTTTTTCTCCTTTTACTTCTAATTTTCTGAAATCTAATAATTGGTTTACTAAAGCCAATAATTTTTGCGCATTATTATAGATAGACATCAATTTACCCTTAAGATTCTCATTTTCACTCTCATTTATAATAACACTTAAAGGTGTGATGATTAAGGTGAGAGGGGTGCGAAACTCATGACTGATATTCGTGAAAAAACGAAATTTCATTTGATCTAGTTCTTCTTTTTGTTTTTGTTGTTCCAATTGGCGTGTTTTTAGTAATTTGAGTTTGTTTTTTTTGTTTATATGATAAATTACATACGTAGAGATGCTTATTATTATCAAAACATAACAAAGACGGGCTGCTATGGTATTCCAATAAGGTTCTTTTATGATAAAAGTCAATTTTGAATTTTGTTTCCCCCAGAAATGATCGCTATTTGCTGTATAAACTTGAAAAACATATTTTCCCGGACCTAAACCACTGTAGGTAACCTTTCCTATTCCATCTGAAGATTTAACTTCCTGCCATTGAGTATCTATGCCTTCCAGTTTATATTTATAATAGGTTTTAGAGGGATTTACGTAATTAAGTCCTGCAAATTCTAGTGTAATGTAGTTCTCATCATGTTGGAGTTCTATACTGGGGGTATTATTCAGATTATGGTTCAATAGTTGGCGTCCATTGTATGTTGTACTAGGTGTAATGTTGGCATAGAATATTTTTAAGGAGGTAAAAAACGGGTAATTGTCGCAATAGTTATATATTATATTTTCGGGCAGAAAGGTGCTGAAGCCATTGATTCCCCCAAAGTATAGAGTTCCATCCCATGCTTTAAATCCACTTGAAGGATAATATTCCCCTTTCATCAGTCCATCATTTGAATTAAAAGAATTTATAGAATAGTGGTACTCCCCTTTTTCTTTCTTCACCACTATTTTATTCAGACCATTGGTCGTTGAAAGCCAAATATCGTGATTTTGATCTTCAAAAATACACATGATAATGTTATTGGATATTCCATAAGAGTGCGCTTTCATTTTTCTAAGCGTGTTATTTTCAACTTCCAGAATGTTTAGTCCATTATGTGTACCAAACCATGTCATTCCCCGACTATCACAATAAATACAATTATATTTGTTGTTAGTATGATGAAACCGTTCATCATGTGGGGCATCTATTTCGGGCACCCATACTTTTTCTTTATCAGGATAGTAATAATAAAGACCATTGTCATCTCCAACGATTAACCGTCCCTCTTTATCTTCTGTGACAACGGAGGGACTCGTAAATTTCTTGATTTTGATATGTTTATCACTTACGAACTCCATGTTATGGTTTATAGGATTGAATGAACACAAACCTCCGTATATACCAATCCAAATATTTCCTTTACTATCCTCAAACAAACATCTTATCAGTTTTGTCGATGTACTTTTCTGATGTTTAATTTTTAAGTTGCATTTGAACAATCTTCCATTCTCAATACAATATAAGCCATGATGAAAAGTACCAATCCATATTCTTCCCTTGCTATCTCGCAACATTTTACGGCATATTTTATCTGCCAATTCGGTAAAGAGAAGATTTATTTCTGATGTTTTTGGATTATAGCAATACAGTCCGGAATTTGTACCTAATAAAATATTCCCATTATCATATTCTACCATACTTCTAACGTTTTGATCTTCCCACTTCCCTTTAACATTTGTGTTATTGATTAATGAAAACTTTCCGAGGCTGGGATGATAATAACAAATTCCTTGGTTTAATAGTCCTAACCACACGCTATTGTTTTGAGGATTTATAATGATATCAAGTATGTCATTATCTATGTAGCCTTCTCCCACTAACGGAAGATAGTGGATATGCTCGACTTCATAACTAAATTTATCTATGATATATAATCCTGATTTAGAAGATCCGATCCAAGCATTACCTTCATTATCTATGGCTAAACTTGTGAGTAGATCCGTTTGTTTTATATTCAATCCTTTAATTTCGTGCCATTGTTGTTTTCTTATGTTATAGCAGGCGACCCCGTCTTGCCATTTTAACCAAAAATCTCCATTCGGAAGAACCTTTAGCATAACGCGTTCACCCGATCTGAACTGATTAGCAAATTGCTCTTCTTGGCGGATAAATTTATTTGTCTGGCTATTCCAACAGCGTACGATTCCTGATTTGTGTACTATCCAGCAAGAATCTCCTCGACCGTCTATATCACATATTTCTCCGTATTTTTCGATAAAAATGCCATTATTATCTACATATTGTAAATTCTTCCTATTGTTATCAATACAACATATTTTTCCTTTGTTTAATATGAACCAATAACGTTTTTCAGAGTCAATAAATAAATCTTGTAATTCCTCGGTTATGCCCATCTTTTGTAAAAGAGAATCTATATTATTGATGAAACGCTCTTGGGTTAAATCAAAAATGCGAAGATAATTTCGTTCTTTCATCCAGATATAATTATGAGAATCAACATATTCTTGGTGAATATTGTCATAGTTCCAGTCATACTTGGCTTGATGTATGTGATAAGAATGAGAGGAAAAACTACCACCATTATCAAAAGCAAGTAAGGCAGCAGTTCTTATTCCTATTCTTCCATCCGGAGATAAAAAAAGTCCTTTTATCTGATTGTCAGGAAGGCCGTGCTGGATATTGATATTGCGAAATATATAATTAGTTTGGCCTGATGCCGACAATATGAATGAAATTGCAATCCATAAAATCACCATTGTTTTCTCCGTATTACTCATAAATATCTTATTAAAATGATTCTTTCAATATTAAGCAAAGATAAGACTTTTGTATATAAATGTCTAAAAACTCTCCTATCTGTCACAGACGGGAGAGTATACCTTAAAAACCTATTGAAAACATCCTTATATAATCTAATTTAAAAGAATGATCAATGTGGTTCGGTTTTCATCCTAATTTAGCCAATAGGAAAATGAGGATCTGATTCGTTATCTGGATTTTGTTCCAAAGCAGGATTTGAATTCATATCAGCTGTTGGTATTTTCCATAAGAATGTCTTCTTGGGAATGAATTGGATGGATTGTCCTTTGTATTGATACAACCCATCTGTTATCCCATTTTTTAAATGGTTATAAACCTTTTCGCCGATTCGATCTGTGCGTAGTGCATCGTAGTATAAGAGACCTTCTCCTATAAATTCCCATCCCCGTTCCTGGTAGATTAAATCAGAAAATTCATTGGCATTAGCCGGAATCAGAGAATTCAGACCGGCTCTTCCTCTTACTTCATTGAATTTGGAAACAGCTTCTGCTGTAGGACCCCTTTGGAGATTGACAGCTTCTGCATAATCTAATAACACATCTGCGTATCGAATCATATAGAGATTTGCTTTAGAGCAGTCATTTAAGTAAGCCGATTCTGTACGATCATACAATTTCACGTTTCCGGGACTGGCACTGGTCCATCCTTTTATACCTGGATAGAAGCCTTTATCTGCTACATCAAATTGGACAATGTTGCCTGATACATCTTCAAATTCGGTGAGCATACAATTGCGTCGCACATCATTCGGATGGTATGAAAGATAGGCTTCTATGGAAGGACCGACACGCAAATAATGTGTACTACCTAAAGAAGGAATCCTGCCATTGTAGCATCCGGTGTATTGTGTTACAATATTTCCCTGAGTTTCTCCGAATTGTAATTCAAAAATAGACTCTTGACCATTCTTATTTGCCGTATTAAACCAGAACCATAAATCTTCATAATTCGGTTCCAAATGATATTCTCCCGAATTAATAACTGCTTCTAACTGTTTTTCAGCTAAAGAGAAAAATTCTTTATTATTTTCCATGCATCCTCTTGTCAGATAAACATCGCCTAATAATGCTTGAGCAGCACCTTTCGATATTTTCCATATTTCATCTTTTCCATATTGAGATTTCAATGGAAGTTTTTCAATAGCATAGATCAGATCTTCTATGATTTGAGTATAGTTTTCTTCTATCGTCTTTCGAGGTATTTTCAATCCATCCAACCCGTTGGTATAATTTTCGGGTATGGGTAAGGCACCGTAAAGACGAACTAAAATATAATTAGCGTATGCGCGAAGGAATCGTACTTCTCCATATTTTTGTTCTTTTTCTTCTTGATTCATATCTATACCTTCACCACGTGCAAGGACAATGTTAGCACAATTGATTACGTTGAAACCTTTGCTCCAGCATCCCGGCCCATAGCTTATGTCTGGATTATTAATATCTATCCAAAAATTGGTTTTGGGATATTCCCATTTGGTATTAGTGGGTGATCCAAATTCTGTGGCTACTTCCAAGCATCCATAATATCTGTCGCCCAACATGTCTCGCAATCCGCGATATGTACTTCTCACTCCCATTTCAAGTTCTTTACTGTCTTTGTAGAAATTGTTAGGAGATAATGATGTGTAAGGAACTTCATCTAAATCAAAACAACTGTATAGTACAGGTATTGTTAGAAACATGATGATATAATGTTTCATATTGTTCCAAGGTTTGTTCGCATTTTTCATATTGCTGAATTTTATTGTTAGAATTTAGCGTTGATACCTAAGGTTATAATTTTAGCCCATGGGTGACTAACATCTCCATTTATAGGATTATAACCGGAATGGTTGGCAAAGCTTATATAGTTTTGTGCATTAACATATACTTGCATGGACTGTATATGGCGAGTCTTAAATTCATAACTTAATTGTATGTTTTTAATTAAGAAATAACTCCAATTGGCATTAGTACGGTCGGATAAGTAGGCATTTTTTGCACCTATGCGTGGGCGGGTACCATTTGGATTTGATTCACTCCACATTTCTTTGTAAGCATCTTTAGAGGGAATCAAATATTTTGAATTGCCTACGTTATTATCGGCCCACAGTACAAAATTAGAAACATTGGAATAACCGTAAGCTCCTGCACCTGTTGTAAAAACACCTGCATCTCCGCCTGTTCCTGAAGCATAGTCACAAGCCCCTTGCCCATATATATCCAATCCGAAACCTTTATATTTCATATTAATGGAAATTCCATAGAAGAATTTAGGTTCTGTAGATCCATAACAAATATAGTCTTGAGTATTGATAGTACCGTCCATATTTAAATCTGCATACATTTCAGAACCTAATTGAGATTGTTCGCTTTTAATTCGGCTGGTATATTCGTTTAATTGTTCTTGAGTGCGGATGATGCCAAGCGATTTTCTTCCCCAAACTCCATTCACCGGTTGTCCTACAACGAGATTGTGTGTCAACCCCGACTCTGCATTGGTGCTTCCATCAATCCTTGTCACATCCCCATAAAGTTCTGTGATTTCATTGTTATTGTGTGAACCGTTCAAAGAGATGTCCAATTTGAAATTACGGTCAATGACACGTCCGCCAATTGTGAATTCATAACCGTTATTCTTGACTTCACCTACATTACTCAAAATACTGGAAAAACCGGATGTAGTTGGAATAGGTACATTGTAAAGCATATCAGTAGTACGACGAGTATAATAATCAAAGGTAATATTCAGCCGATCCCATAAAGATAAATCAAAGCCTAGATCTATTTGGTGAGTACGTTCCCATTTCAAATCAGAATTTCCGATGCTTTCTTTGAAGCCCATCAAAATGTTATTATCATAAATATAGTTGTTCTTCGATAATAGAGCTAGGGATTGGTAATTTCCGATTTCCTGGTTACCTGTAACACCGTAACTGGCACGAAGTTTAAAATTAGTTATCATTCTTATTTTTTGCATGAACGGTTCTTGTTCCACTCTCCATGCTATACCCGCAGATGGGAAGAATCCATATTTATTGTTTTCACCAAAACGGGAGGAGCCGTCATAACGTCCGGTGGCTGTAAGCAAATACTTGTCTTTATAAGCATAGGTGAAACGTGCCGTCAAGGAGATTAGTTTATTGCTGTATTTAGTAGACTCATAGTTCAGTGAATTTCTGTCTCCTAATGTCATATCCCATGCTCCGGTAGCATCATTCTCAAACCCTGTAGCCGACATAGACATATCTTCATAGGTATATTCTTGCCATGAATAAACTCCTGTAGCAGAAAACCGGTGATTTCCCCATGTATTATTATAAGTGAGCATATTTTCTGTTAGTTTGGTGATGTTTCTGTGGTAAGCATTGTTTCCGGCTCCTGTACCATTAGTAGCGATATTGGTAGCTGTTTGAGAAGAGGTATATGAGTATTTTCTAATATTGTTAATATCAGCTCCCCACGTTGTCTTGAATTTTAGGTTTTTCAGGAGTTGGAACTCAGCATAAATATCACCCAATGCACGAAAACTGGAGTTGGTAGCTGTAGTGCCATTTATATCTGCAATAGGGTTGAAATTTCCTTCAATATAGGAACTATGTATAGGGTCCAGAGAAGATACATAATAGGAGCCATCTTCATTGTAAACAGGCATAGTAGGCCATCCTCTTTGAAAAAGGCCTGTCATGACATCGTTATTTCCATCTTTTTCTGAATAAGCCATTTGGATATGACTGCCTATAGTTAGCCAATCAGTAAAGTTATGATTTAGGTTACTATGCAACGTCAGTTTGTCATATCCTACGTTCTTTACTAGCCCGTCTTGAGAATAATACCCTAATGACATCATATAATTCGTATTTTCTGATCCTCCGTCCAATGATACTGTATAGTTTTGTACAATAGCACTTTTTTCTATAGCCTCCCGTTGCCAATCCGTATTTGCAGTAGGAGTATAATGTTTAAAAGGAGCTTGTCCTCCTCTATTCTCATAGGCCTCATTAATATACGGAATAAATTGGTTCGTTTCTAATAAATCTACCAGCCGTGCTGCGCTCTGTATTCCAAAAGAAGCGTTGACAGATAGATTCTTGCGACCTGTAGACCCGGATTTAGTTGTAATTAAAACGACTCCATTTGCCCCCCTAGATCCATAGATGGCAGTAGAAGAAGCATCCTTTAAAATTTCCATGGAAGCAATATCAGCAGGATTAATATCATTCAAACTGCCGTTCATAAGTGGGAATCCATCAACTACATATAATGGATCATTTCCTGATTGTATGGAGCCTGCTCCACGAATTCGTAATATGGGTGATTCTCCTGGAGCATTGTTAGTAAATACTGCTACTCCAGGTGCACGTCCTTGCAATGATTCTAGTGGATTATTTGAGGTGACAGCCGTTATTTCTGCTGCTTTAACCGAAGTGACAGAACCTGTTAGATCACTCTTTTTTTGAGTTCCATAACCTACTACAACTACTTCATCCAAAGCCTTGGTATCTTCGGCTAGTACAATCTTAAGAGTCGGTTTTATTGTTACTTCTTTAGTGACGTAACCGATATAGGAAATTACAAGAGAACCTTTCTTTTCTGTGTTGAGTTGAAAATTTCCTTCAAAATCAGTAATAGTACCGTTAGAGGTACCTTTGACCACGACACTTGCACCAATAATAGGTTCTCCTTGTGTGTCGACAACATTCCCTGTGATTTTTAGCTGAGACTGTGCCCAAGTGGTATGTGTGGTTCCTATGGAAAAAAATAATAGAAACATCACTTTAATCAACCACTCCCATGAGAGCCAATCTAATTGATTCTTTTTCATACGTATAAATTTAAAATTAATAAAAAGAGATTTTAAGTGTTTTTGCCTTCGATGTCCCTTAAATGAAACATTCCTATGTTAGATACGGAAGCTCCTTTCTTTTCACGTAGCGAGAATATTGTTTTTTCTGTTTAATGCTTCTCAAAGCGTATCTATGACGTTTATTAGGAGGTTATGTACTATTTTTATAGTGAGAATTTTATATAATGAATTACTTCCCGTCTTTTTAACATGCCCAAAAATAGGTTATAAAGTGACGCATATCCTTGCGGGCTAGAAAAAGATGACATTCTGCCGTACGATATGAAATATGTAGTCTTTCGGCTATTTCACTTACAGATAGCCCATCGTAAAGGCTTAAGTGGTAGGTCGTTCTACGTTTATCCGGAAGGTGTTTCATTCTGGAGTTAATCAATGCTGCCAATTCGTTTGCTAAAATGGTTTGTTCCGTATTCTCTATACCTGATTTTATCGTTTCATATATCTTCGATGTGTAATTTTCGATTTTATAATATAATCGTATATTGTCTGTAATTAGGTTTCGCGCGATCGTCAGTAGAAACGGTTTTATCGTTTCAGGATTGATAAATTGCTTATAGTCCAATAAGCGAATAAATACTTCTTGGGTTAAATCTTCAGCTTCGTATTTATGTGGAATTCGATAGCTGATGTAGTTTTTTATAAAACTGCCATACTCTGTGTAGCATTTTGTAATAAATGCATGAAGGATTATTGTTTCTTTGTTCATAGTACTAAATAGTTTATGATTATATCTTTCTTGTTTTGCAAAGCTATTTAAGGATGAATAAAGAAGAGCGAAGAGAAGTAACAGATATATGTTCCGAATGTAACAAATAACCTCATGAAAGGCTTAAAAGCTATATCAGACAGCTATTTGTTACATTTGGGACAGAGTTATCATATTTTGTTATTAGGTATTTCGGATAAGGAATAAGTCACTCTATTATGCAATTCTTGGGAATTGATTTGCAATTTTATCCGATATACTTTGCCCCACATATTTTTTATGGAAGCATCATTGTGTTCTACCTCCTCTATCATAGCAGACAGTTGATTGGGATTGAATTTGAGTGAGTAGTTTTTATTATTTAATCTCAATGATAAGATTCCGTCTTCTTTCTTTTCTACCAAGGCCGCTGTCATTAATATTATAGATGAAGGAGCTTTGTATTCTTTTAGTATATAGGTTTCTGAGAAATATAAAATGTTTCTTTGTCGATATAAACTCAATTTTCTTGTCCATGATATGACGGCGGCCTCGACAGGATATGCTCCGGCTAGGTCAAGTGTAAAAGTTCCTTTATTCTTTGTGCCTTGGGCGCTAACGGATGTAGCAGCATATTTTATTCCCTCTTTTTGGATGAATCCGTTTATAATAGGAGTATTATGATAATCGGAACTCACGGCCCAGAAAGTATAACGGTCTTTGGAAAAGTACTTTGCATTATAAGCCAAAGCTCCCACATCAATTATTAGCGGTTCTCCGTCTGCATACACTATATAATTTCCTACATCATTATGGTTGTGGCTTTCGTCATTATGCCCTCCTTTAATTGCATAAGATAATCCTTTGTCACTTTGAGGAGAAGAGCGGGTTATGAAAACTTGTAAATCAGGGAAAAAACAGTCGCGGGTGAAAGGCTCGATTGCTGGGTGTTCTATAATTTCATTGGTAGATAATAGAGTATATAAGAATCCGTTTATTGAAGCCCCTTTTCCATTGCTGATCATCTCCTTCTTGGCTATAGATTCTTTTGCTTTGAGTGCACCGAAACCCATCATTGTATTATTGCCAATGAATTTGCCATATTCGTATACCATTCCCGGATTTAGATTTGTACGGGGTGAAGCATCTGCAAAATTGACAAATCGGTTATTACGTCCCATGTAGACTTTACAGATGAATTCTCCCATCCTATGAAACTTTTCTTCATTTCTTAAATCAATTTTCCCATCTGTCGCTTTATATAATAAGTAATTGCAGTTAAAAAAGCAACCGCATGAACTAGCCCAATAACCGGGACCTTCATCACATCCGCCATCATTTCTATAATGAGAATAATAGTAGTCCATTGCTTTCAGTGCTAATGAAATATCTTCTGCTCTTTTCGATATATCTTTTTCGGCTATTAAAGCCACTGTAATCCAATGTGAAGTAATCCATGGATTCCAATTGTTATCTTCGGTCATCCATTTGAATGTCCTTGTCCGGCAAGGTTCCAGTATTCTTCTTTTTAATTCATGCGTTATGCGTTGGTTTAATAGGGGAGATATAGAATCAAATACATGTCGGAATACATCTTGAATCAAGGCTAAATCTCCTGCTGTTTGGGCGGCAAATAATGCAACGGTCTGATCTTCCGGTTGGGGAAGGCAAGTGCCATAATGTGCAGGTAGTCCCCACCAAGTTTCTTCGCAAGTAGATAATATGCCATTGATTAGAGGAAGGATAAAACGTCCTTTTCCTTCCAATAATTCTCCCATGGCAAGCGTAGTGAGTTGGCTACGCTTTTTAAAGTATACATTTTGATATCTGTTCCGGTCTCCGGTCTGCTTATATTCCATAAATAGACTGGCTGGTAAACTTTCCCAATTATCATGTATTCTCATTTCTGCCTGGTTTATGTAAACCAAGCGTATGCTGTCTGGAATCTTAAACCATATATCATCCCCATAAGTAGGATAAGGATGAAACTCTTTTACTAATATCTTTTCCAGTTTCTCAATAGAATATTCTTTTAGCGAAGAACTTTGCAGGGCCGTCGCAAATAAGAATAAAAAGCAAATTAAAATGTTTCTCTTCATTTTTTTGTAAATTGGTTATTTCATTTACAACTAATACGTGATTTCCTTTCTTTTCACGTATTATTCTCAGGCAAATAATGAAGGAAAATTAGTAGAAAGTTTAATAGCTTACTATCTGTTGTAGTGGTTTGCATGGTTTTATTTTTGATGAAAGTAAAATATTGGAGGACTTTATTGTCCATTTCCCAATAATAAAGTACTTTTATCCATAACCTAAAAAATCATACTTTAATAGACACACTATTACCTTTTGCATAACTATGCTTTACCTCTTTTTTCACCTTAACCAATTTCCTGGGAACAATGCCTGTGTTTTTGACTATGACTAAAGGGATGGGAGATGACGAACGATGCCATATCGTGAAACGGGCAACATCTCTTTCATCACTCTTTTGGCTTTTACTTTCTCAGGTCAATTCTTATTTAAATTTTTCAGTATATCTACCAATAATTTCCGAATTGCTGCCAGTTTCATTATTCTAAAGATTGGTTATGATATGTTGCAGGCACGTTTTACCAATACGAAACTGAAAAACAAAGAAATCAAAACATACGCCAATGACATTCCATCACTCCGCTTTCCATTCCCATGCTTTGCGGACCGGGTTCCATTGCCAATGGAATTATGTTGATGAACGATACCAATACATGGACTATAAAAGGGATATTGATAGGAATGATTGCATTGATTTATTTTATCACTTATCTTATATTGAGAAATTCCACCCGTTTAGTCTCCATTTTAGGCAAGACGGTAAATAATGTGATGATGCGCTTGATGGGGCTTATCTTGATGGTGATAGCTGTGAAGTGTTTTGTCAGCGAACTCAAGCCGATTTTGATTGATATTATTCAATCGAGTAGAATGTGAGATGTAGCTTTAAAATAATATTCTTTGGACAATAGCCCACATAAATACTATATCCGGGTATTATCCAATATGTATTGTCATCAGTCAAACTCTACCAGTATGCGGAATAATTTGCTGGGAGCAGCAGCCCATTCCTCCATGGTTTACAATGCCGTTTCGGGAGTGGCGACCTTGCTGATAAACTCATCTTTCGGGCAAGTACCTTGTTTCATATAGCAGATTACTGCTCTGAAGTCGGCAGGCAAGGCATTGCATGAACCGCGGATATCTAATTCCTTTTGTAGAAAGTACTTGATTTGTATGGTTTGCCGGAATAATTTTATTCCATGACAAGACGATGTACTCGCACATGCTGCATACGAAAAAGCGGTCGGGATATTTTCGTGCCACCTCAGCCAAGTACCCGTTCTGAATACCATCGATAAACTCTTGTGTAACAACAGCTGCCGAAACTTGTGCATAATCCATATTTGACAGAAAACTTCCGCTCTGTTTCGTCCGTCGATCATAAAGACGGAACCATCTGCCGTTCTTCTCCCCATAAAGAGGGAACGCCCGTTGAATAATGTACGAATAGGCATGCCATCCACTTCCGTATCCTGCCGGAACCAAAGATGGAAGTGGGCATCTATAATCTTGAAGTCCATACTCTTTGCCTCCCCTGTTTAAGAATTAGCCCAGCTTACACACATCTGGTCACCGATGATTTCCTGTACCTCTTTTACCAGATCCCAGTCAATGGGCTTTTCGGCATAAGCTATATTTTTCAATACGTTTGCCGGATTGGCTGAGCTGAACAGGGTAGTAGCAATACGTGGATTGCGGACAGCATACTAAATAGCCAGCTTTTCTATCGGATAATTCTTGGATGAACAGTGTTGCACTGACTTTTGACAAGCCTCGACCAATGCTTTGGGAGCTGGATACCAAGCCAGGGCACCCCACTGTGAAAGAAGCCCCATTGAAAGCAGAGACGCATTGATAATACCGATATTTCTTGATTCGAAATAATCCAAGTAATCACTCAACTTCTCATCGTTCAGGCAGTAGTGGCAGAAATTCAATACACTTTCTATAATTCCCGGTTCAGAGTGGTCGATAACCTATTTTAGGTTTTCCAGCTGTAAGTCGATGATGTCTACATGTTTCACTACTCCTTCTTTCTTCAGTTCGACGAGTGCCGGCAGTGTTTCATTCACCACCTAATTCATATCCAAAAATTCCACATCGTGCACATTTATCAAGTCTATATAGTCTATGTGCAGTCTTTCCATGCTTTCATACATGCTTTCTGTGGCACGCTTGCCGGAGTAATTCCAAGTGTTCACTCCATCTTTGCCGTAGCGTCCTACTTTGATAGAGAGATAATATTTGTCACGAGGCATCTCTTTCAATGCTTTTCCCAATACGGTTTCTGCCTTATAATGCCCGTAGTAAGGAGAGACATCGATAAAATTCATTCCGTTTTCTACTGCGGTATTAATAGCATAAACTTGATAGACAAAGAAAAAGGATTTTCCGCAATGGAAAATC
>ERZ826051.2212-NODE-2212-length-15630-cov-5.848989_pt1 | contig 15630 bp, 10 predicted proteins | sample MGYA00519928_ERZ826051 | MGnify/ENA primary metagenome ERZ826051 (study PRJEB31778, sample SAMEA3449219) | human gut metagenome | biome: human gut; feature: human-associated habitat; material: faeces | place: United Kingdom | collected 2010/2012 ...
CTCCGCATCGCTGGTGCTGGCAAAATAGCCATTGAGCACTTCTACAGCGCTGTCGCCTGTAATACTGCCGCCTGTCTGCCCGGTGGCGATAGAACCGATGACCTTGCTGGCGAAGCCGCCATCTTTGCCAAGGCTGTTATGGTACATGGACCCGCCCAGAGATGCACCGATGCCACCGGATTGCCCACTGATGGAGCTTGCGGTGCTTCGCTGCACATGACGGCTCACCACGCCGGAAAGCCCACCTGCAAAAGTATTGCTGGGTGTAGCTTTTGCGGTAGCAGTTGAAGTGGCGGCTTTTGTAGCGCCCAGTCCCATAAAGGCTTTGCCAATTTCAAAACCGCGGAAAGCCAGCAACGCCTCGGATAGCATCGAGCCGGGCGAGCGAGAAACGCCGATGCCCAGTGAATGCAGGATACCGTCCAGCTTGGTGGCGACCTTGAGAAAAGCAATGGCGCACAGCAGCCATAGAAACAGATTGCCGGATACGGCATCTTTGCCCTGTGCGTCCACAGCCGCAGTAGCCTCATCCTCGGTCAAAGCAAAAGCGATCGGGCAATACAGGAGAGCAAGGCTGAGAGCGGTGAATAAAGAAAAAAGAGTTTTTTTCACGTAAAAAATCTCCTATAAGGACAGAGGATTGGCGAGAAATTCCCCGACCATATTGACGAACAGCTTCAAGCACCATGCGTTCATAATCAGCAGCAGAAGCTGCCCACTGAACATTCGGCACCAGCTTTTGAAAATGTTGTTTGTGCCGCGAGCTGCGCCCATGGCAAAGGCAAGGGATGCGGTGAAAACCAGAATTCCCAGTACAACGTATCGCTCGGCGGCCTCCAAAAGCAGCTTTAAGTAGTTCCATGCCAGAACCACAACGAGAATCAGCGCAATTAGCGCCACTGAGCCATTGGCAATTACGCCAATGATGACGAGCAGCACAGAATTGAAGTCTCCGAACTGCACACCGGGCAGGGTGCTGTCCAGAATCCAGTTGTAGGGTGTGCCGCCAATCCGCAAGGCAAGGTTGACGATGTCATCACAGTACCAAATCAGCAGCAGAAAAATCACAGAACGCACCACCAGATTGATGGGATTCTCGGTGTCAATGTCAAACCCTGCGCCATAGCAGCGGTAAAGCTGCCACACAAGGTTCAGCAACACCAGTCCGATGGCGGTCCAGATAAAAATCTCATACATGGCTGAAGCAGCAGGGAAGTACCGCTTGAATGTGTCCATATTGCAGCCCAGTGCGCCGAGTACCGACGTGGATGCCAGATCCAGCAAGTTCATCACCTGCGTTGCCAGCCAATCTACAATGCCGTCTAAAATGCCCAAAGGCAATCACCTCCTTGTTGCATTTCCGCGCAGGTTTACGGATTCCAAGTGCCGCCCTGAAAGAACGGCGTGACGTAGGCCATGATGAAGCCGAGACCGTTCAGAATCGCCCAGGTGATGGCAATGCGCTTGAGCCACGCGCGGGAATCGTCCACTGTCTTGCCGTTTTTGGAAAAATTCATCAGCAGCAGGGCAACGGCCGCACAGACCACAGCTGTGACGGTGGAGATAGAGATGATTTGCGAGTAGACATCCTGCATGATCTCGCTGGCTTTCGTCCAGACGGTGGTGCCGGTTGTGGCGGTAGAGGAATTATCCTCGCCGGTTGCAAAAGCGGGCATTGCGGTCAGTACGTTGCACATGGCAGCACAAAGGGCAGCTTTTATGCGCTTATGAGAGCAAGAACGTGTGTTTTTCTTAGTCATTGAAACCTCCTGTGTGCAAAAATGCTTTAAGAATCGCCAAAAGTAGGCCATTACCATGATAACAAATTGGCTGTGCAGGAAAAAAGGCTTTCGCTCTGCGGATGTATTGCGGATGTTGTGCAGGTTCAATCGGGGGTAAGCAGATTGGTGATCTTTTCGCAATCTTGGGAGGTGTAGCCCCACAAAATCGAACTGAGAACCTCGATAGCTTCATCCCGGTGGACATAGTAGGTGCGCAGAGAAATGGAGATTCCCTTGGTTTCGAGCGAATGCAAAATTGCACCCGCATTCTCGCACTGCTGCGGGGAGAGATAGGCGTAGTATAAAATCCAGTAATAGAACTCGCCCTTTTTATGCTTGCGGCGCATCAGGTCAATTGCGGTGTCGGTAAGTTGCATCATCTTTTTACTGCGCACCAAGGCATAGGTATAGTTTTCTGGCGGGTTGCCTCCATCCTTGACCTCACTAGCAACAAGTGGGGAATCGGTGAATAGCTCATACGTGGTCTTGAACTCCTTCTGTAAGTTGAGATCAGAAACTTCCAGAATCCACGAAATATCACGGTATTTGTTCAAGAAAGTCCGTGTGTTGTGGTAGTGCGTAGATACATCAGATTTCCGTATTTTAAATAACATAAAAACTCCATGTTTTTCGAAAGAATGATTCAATTACTAATTAAAGAGAAAGAACAATTTTTACACATGACTTGAAGAGAAAAACTCCGTATTGAAATCACACATTATGATTTCAATACGGAGTTTTATTTTGAGATTAAGAGTCTTTGTTTACAGAGGAAACAAAGTAAGAAATAAACTATCATTAGAGCGCACCAATTGCATGTTTGACCACAGATAGAGCAAAAAGCGACAACTCAACTAACCGTGCGGTTGCAATAGCAAAAATGAGCTTATCTGACAAACTAATAAAAATGATTGAATGCTTCTTATTTATATAAGATAGGCGTTGGATATATTACGCTACTAGAAAGGTAGGAAGTTATAAAGAAAAAGCAAGAAGCTACTTTTGAAAGTGGCACAAAAGGGTTTCCCTAATATCGTTCCATGAGTTCCATCTTAACCTTTATCCCTCCGCATATTCGCTCGGCGTTTTCCCATAAAAATCCTTGAATTTTCGCGAGAAAAAGTAGGGGTCATCAAAACCTACGGCGGCAGCTACTTCCTTGATATAGACCTGCTTATTACTGCGGATCATCTCACCGGCGCGTTTCATGCGCACCTCGTTGATGTACTGGAACAGGCCGATACCGGTCTCTTTGGAGAACAGGCGGCTCAGATATTCCCGGTTCAGCCCTACATAGTCGGCGATGCTGTCCAGCGTCAGCTTGTCCATATAATGCGCGTTTACATAGATGATGACGGCCTGCACCTCTTTTTTGAATTTGCTCAAGGCAATTTTGCTAAGTCCCATGCGTTCCTGCAAAATCAAGCAGAGCAGTTGTTCAAGAGCCTCCGCGGTGGGGGCTTTTTCTATTTCTTTAAAGGTTTGCTCCAATGTCTCCTGCGGAATCATATTCTCGCCGGGACGCTCCAGCAACAGATGGCAGGCTTCACGGACGCGCTGCGGCGGCATACAGAGTGCCGCACAATTCTGGAAGAAAGTATGAACGGCAATCTGCATCTGCAATTCATCGGCATTTTGCGCTGCTGCTGCGGTGGCCTTGGACAGTTCTGCCTGAGAGACATGGAAGGGTTGGGCGGTAACTGTGTGTGCCGTTGCCTTTATGGGAGCACTGCACCCCACATAAAAGGCGAGCGCCTTAGAATCCTCACACAGCTGGTAGCCCTGGCGGAGTTCAGCCAGTGAAATGGGCTTGTCGTGGTAGATGATGACCGGGGCATCCAGAAAATATGTTGTGACCTGCCGTTGCAAGCGGGCAAGTTTCTTATCCAGAGTACGCCCGGAGGCTACAAGGCTTTCATTGCTGATCAGCCCACAGATTTCATTCTCATGGGTGTGCAGAAATACTTTGCCGCTGATTTCATCGAAAACCTCGGTAATTAAGTCAGTCACAGCATCCAGCGCGGGCATAGGATGAGTTTTTGCGGGAATTAAAGTGACGGTAAACAGCCGGATTGGAAAGGACAGCGGTTCCGGCAGCATGGAAAACGGATTAGAAGCAGGGGAAGGTTCAGCAGTGGACGTTACCCATTGGGCGCAGTGAATCAGGGCATTCTCCTTTTTCTGCGCTTCAATGGCAAAGGATCGGTGGTCCTCCTCCGTCTGGCGCTGCTGCTGGACACGAAGCAAATCGGCCATCTTTTCCAGATGCTCACCGATGCTTTCCCCGTTCATATTGATTTTCAGAAAGTAGTCATAAGCGCCGTCCGTCAGAGCCGCGCGCACGGAATCGAAATCGGAATAGTTGCTCAATACCAGAATCGGACCGGTAAAGCTGCGCTTTTTCAATTCATGAATGAGCGCAAGCCCATCCATGCCGGGCATTTTCAAGTCCGTGATAACCGCATCAATGTGCTGTGTCTCTACAATGTGCAGCGCTTCCTGCCCATTACTGGCTGTTGCCGCCAGCAGGAATCCGTTCTTGCCCCACTCCACAGCGGACTGGAAAGCAACCTTAATCAGTGGCTCGTCGTCTACAAGCAATAAATTATACATTGTGTTACCTCAACGAATGGCTTCATTTGGAATACGGAGAATACATTGTGTGCCGGTGCCGGGGGCACTTTCAATCGTAAGGCCGTATTCATTTCCGTAGTGCAGACGCATACGCTCATCTACATTGCTCAATCCGATGCCGGAGAAGCGCTCAGAATTTTTCTCCTTGATGGCACTGGGGTCAAAACCGCAGCCGGTATCGGAGATATGAATGGTAAGCAGATTCTCGCTCACGGTGGCACGGACGGTGATGGTGACAAAATCATCTTCATCCGCCGTGCCGTGCAGGATGGAGTTCTCTACAAGCGGCTGCAAAATAAAGCGTGGTACTGTCCAGTATCCGGCAGCATCTTCAATTTGGTATTCCATCTCAAAGCGCCCTGCGTAGCGCAGCTGCTGGATGTCGCAGTAGTTTTTCAGGTTGCGCAGCTCATCGTCAAACGGAATCAGTTCATCCTTTTTAATAAGGGTGCTTTGCAGCAGGGAAGAGAGGGCATCAATGCCGTGGCTGACCGGGGTGACGTGATTAAGTGTGGCAATCCACTTTAAGGTGTTCAGGGTATTGAACAGGAAGTGCGGGTTGATTTGATATTGCAGGGTCTGCAATTCCAACTCGCGCATTTTGCGCTGATCATCGCTCCAACGCTGCGCCAGCAGACCAATTTCGTTGACCATGTTGTCGATGGTGCGCGCCAGAAATCCGAGCTCGTCGGGGCTGGGATCATTGATTTTCAGCCCGATTTCCTCATCGCTTTTCGCATTGCAGGCGGCAACCATATTATCAATGGGGTGCATGACGCTGCGGTAGACAAGCAGTGTCAGGAACAAGCTGACAACGACCAGCACTGCGGCCAGCGCGATGAGCATCATATTGATGGTTCTTGTGCCGTTGGTAATATATGCCTGCGGAATCGTGGCCACCAGGTACACATTATAGGTTGTGTTGTATTTGAAAATTGTCAGCGTATCTACGCCGTTCAGCTCACATAAAAAGTTGTTTTCACCCGCCTGCCGATGCGCCGTGATCTGCTGGAAAATCGGGTCATCGGCCAAATCTTCTCCCAGCAGTTCCGCGTTCTGAGAAGATACCACATTGCCGGCAGCATCAATCAGCAGGAAGTTGGACCCCTCGCCAAAGGAAACATCAGTAAATATGTAGCGACTCAGCTGGGATTCGTCAATGTACAGCATGATATACCCCAGCGGCGTGCTGGTGTGGTGCATATCATAGATTTTACGGCCAATGACAATTTTATCGTTGGCGCGGTAAGTGTGGATGTATTGCAGACTATCCTGTGGAGAAGCGGCTTCAATATTATCCAGCAATTCATTAAAACGCTGGGGTGTAATATCGTCATAGCCCAAATCGTAGATGACTGTGCGGTCATTGGAAACGACGCGGATGTTTTTAAGGTGTGTGCTCTGAAAAGGAATTGTGACGATCATTTCACCAATACCGCTCACAATATCACTCGTAAGGGGGTGCCCATTATTGACAGATGCGACACCATTCTGTACAGTATCAGATACGGAGATGGAACCTATGTAGTCGCTATAAATGCCAAGCAGGGTAGACATATTATTATTGAGTAGTTCGATAGATTGTAAGGCAGCCTGTTTGACCTTTTCGTTCATGGATTGGGTGTATGCATGGTAAGAAAAAATACCAATCGTGATGACGGGAACAAGAGAAATAATCAAAAATGTCACAAACAGACGGGTGCGAAGTTTGATTCGTCGCAACACATTGGGGAAAAACTCACGCGTTTTTTGTGCATTTAGTGACATATATAGGCCTCCGTTTGTGCAAAGTGACTACAATCTATCCATACATTACCTGAATTATAAGGGCAACGACAGAAAAAGTCAATAAAATCCATCTTTAAGTAAAGGGAATACATTTATCAAATCCGGCTTGCCCGATATAATAAGAGTGCAATCAGGGAACGACAGATGAGCCGCATCCCAAACAAAGAAGGAATAATTTTTAGGAGGAAAACTATGAAAAAAGCAATCAGCATGATGCTTGCCACTGCAATGGCAGCTACCTGTCTGGCAGGCTGCGGCAGCGCAGCATCTTCCAGCGCAGCAGCATCCAGTGAGGCCGCTTCTTCCGAAGCAACGTCCGCCGCTACCAGCGAAGCCTCTACCGGTGAGAAGACCTTTGAGAACAATGAACTGAACATCGCGGTGTTCGAGGGCGGCTACGGTTCCGAGTACTGGGACGAAATCATCAAACGCTTTGAGGCCGCTTATCCCGGCGTTACTGTCAATATGCAGATCAGCCCGAAGATCGGCGACATCATCCGCCCGCAGATCGTGGCAGGCAATGTTCCCGACTTCATCTCGATGAACGACAACGACTCCACCGGCCTGATTTCCTCTATGGTCAAGGAGCATGCGCTGATGGATCTGTCCGATGTCTTTGAAGAGGGCGGCATTGATGATGACACCCCGCTGAAGGATCAGGTCATCGATGGCCTGCTGGATTCTGCCAAGTGCTCTCCCTACGGCGATGGCAAGATCTACATTGCCCCGTTTGATGCCAGCCCGATGGGTCTGGTTTACAACAAGACCCTGTTCGAAGAGAACGGCTGGGAAACGCCTGTGACCTGGGATGACTTCTTTGAACTGGGCGACAAGGCCAAGGAAAAGGGTATCGCACTGTTTACCTATCAGGGTATCTACCCCGGCTACCTCGAAAGCATGCTGTGGCCCGCGCTGGCATCTGCCACCGGCATCGACAACATGAAGGCAGTCGCCTCCTACACGCCCGGCTCCCTCAGCTCTGATGAGGCCCTCAAGGTCTTCCAGAACATGGCAAAGATCGGCACCGATGGCTACCTGATGGATGGCACCGTTGCTCTGAACCATACCCAGAGCCAGACTGACATGATGATGAACAAGGCTCTGTTCATCCCCAACGGCAACTGGATGGAAGGCGAAATGGCCGATGCTCCCCGTGCTGACGGCTTTGAGTTTGGTCTGACCTGCGCACCCGTTCTGGATGACGGCGAAACCCGCTATGTTATGAGCTCCGTTGAGCAGTTTGAGATTCCTGCCAACGCCAAGAACCCCGAACTGGCAAAAGAGTTCCTGCGCTTCCTGTACACTGAGGATTCCGTTAAGCTGTTCGCAGAAAAAGCCAACGGCATCTACGCTCTGAAGAAGGCCAACGAGATGGTCAAGGGCATCGTTACCGATGGTGTCTACAACATGAACGACATCTATCAGGAAGGCACGTTCATGGTCTTCGGTTGGGATGCAATGCCCGACACCAGCAAGGTCGTTATCGCTGATTCCGTCTTCAATGTTGCCAGTGACGTTATGAATGGTGACATGACTGCCGAGCAGTGGCGTGACGGCATCGAGGCTGCTTTCGAGGAGATTGCTGCTTCCAAGTAAGCTGAATTGCTGAATTTCCACTGACCAAAGTAAGATTGACCCTGCCGAGTAAACGCCATGCGAACTTGGCAGGGTTCTTTTTAAGGGGGAAACTTGTTTGAAAAACCGCCAAAATCGCCAAAAAAAGGCGCAGCCACTTCCCATACTGTTTATCTGCATCAGCGTTCTGCCTGCCGTGATCCTAACTCTTATGTTCACGATCTGGCCTACGGCGCAGGCATTATATCTTTCTTTTACCAATGCGACCTCTCTGGGGCTTAACAACAAATTTGTGGCACTGGATAACTATATCTATATGTTCCACGACAAATCTTTCATTCAAGCACTTATAAACACAGCAAAGCTGATGGCGGTTGTTCCCGTTATCACAATTTTCTGTAGTCTGGTGCTGGCATTCGTTTTGAACCAGTGCAAGCTGAAAGAAATGGTCTTGTATCGCACGATTTTCTATTTCCCGAACATCGTTTCTCTGACCGTTGTAGGTATTATCTGGAGTTTTGTGTTCCACCCGAATGTGGGCATCGTCAATAAGATTCTCGGTGCTGTCGGGCTAGAGAGCTTGCAGCGTTCCTGGCTGGGCGACAGCAAGACCGCACTTTGGTGCATCGCGTTCACGCTGCTGTGGCAGGCTGCCGGCTATTACATGGTCATGCATATCGCGGCGATGGACGGCATTTCGCCGGAAATCTACGAGTCCGCAACGCTGGACGGTGCCAGCGCATGGCGCAAGCTCATCAGTATTACGATGCCTCTGATGAAAGATATTATCGGCATCACCTTTGTTCTGGCACTTTCCGGCACCATCAACCTGAGTTTTGTGCTTTCGCAGGTCATGACTGGCGGCGGTCCTAACGGTGCATCCAGCGTTCTGCTGCAATATATGTACACGCAGGGCTTTGTCAACGGCAACTTTGGCTATGCCATGGCTATCACGGTCTTTACGCTCGCCATCTCCGTGGCGCTGTCCATGCTGTCCCGCAAATTGACCGATGCTTCCGAAGGAGGTCAGTAATATGACACAAAATGAAAAAAGCAAAATCAGAGCAAAGGTCATCAAGTGGGTGACGCGCCTGTTCCTGATTTTGGTAGCCATTATCATGCTGTACCCTCTGGCGTGGAACGTCGTTTCTTCGTTCAAAACCAGTACAGAGTTTCTGACGGACCCCTTTGCATGGCCGCAGGGACTTGCATGGGATAACTACGTCCGCGCTTATGAAAAATCTAACCTTGCTGCCAACATCGGCAACTCGATTTATGTCGTGCTGGAAACACTGGTCATTATTGTGGTCTGCGTTGTGCCGTGTTCTTACTGCCTTGTGCGGTATAAGTTCCCCGGTGCAAAGTTGATTTTGAACATCTACATGGCGGCCATCTTCATTCAGGCTACTTATATTATGATTCCGCTGTTCTTGCAGATGAACAAGCTGAACCTGCTCAACAGCCTGACGGCGCTGGGTGTACTGTATGCAACGATGCAGTTCCCGTTTGCTATCTTCCTGCTGACCGGCTTCCTGCGCAGCATCCCGCGTGATTATGAGGAGGCAGCCATGATCGACGGCTGCGGCCCGTTCCGTATTTTGACGAGCATTATCATTCCCATGTGCAAGCCCGGTATCGTGACGGTCTGCATGATCTCCGCTATGGCTGCATGGAACGAGTACCCGGTGGCTCTCGTTATGGTTACCGATCCGACCAAGGCTACGCTGCCTGTCGGCCTTGCCAACCTGTATGAGATCCAGCGCTACGCTACCGACTGGGGCGCGCTGTTCGCAGCCCTCGTGTTGGCACTGATTCCCACTGTCATCCTCTTCATCGTCGGCCAGAAGCAGCTCGTGCAGGGCTTGAGCGTCGGCGGCGTTAAGGGCTAAACAAAATCGAATAGGTTAGGAGAACCGATATGCTGCCCCCAAAACATTGCAACATCAATTTAACCGGCCCAATACCCCGCTGGGATGAAGCAATTCCACTGGGGAACGGCATACTCGGTTCTCTTTTTTGGGGGCCGATGGAGCACCTGCGCATTTCCGTGGACATTGCCGGACTGTGGCTGCGTCGCCGCCCGGAGGAAAAACTCGATAAAGAATTTACTTATGCAAAACTGGTAGAGCTTGCACGGAAAGGCGATGTGGCAGAAACACGCCGTATCTTTGATACGCCCTATGCCCGCCCGACACCTACAAAAATCCCCGCGGGACACTTGTTCTTGGATGGACTGCCGCAGGGCAGCTATCAGGCAAGCCTTGATTTGGGTACAGCGGTGGCATCCTTTTCGCAAAAGGGTACAACCATTCTGCGTGCTTTCCTCTGTATGGGGCGGCCTGTTGGGGTACTGATGCTGCCAGAAGCATATCGGAATGTTACTCTCGCGGTGGAGCGCCCCTCTTTCGGGAATGGCACGCAGGCAGCCGAAGCGGGCAACAGCGTGTCTCCCGGCAGCTTGCAGCAGCTCGCCCTGCCGGATGCTATCCCCGAAACAGAGGATGGCATGATTGGCTTTTCCCAAAAGGTCGATGATCGGACTGCCTATACGCTGCTCTGCAAAAAATTCGGCACAACGCTGTATTATACCGCCGTGCAGGCAGAAAACGTAGAAAAAGCAAGCCGACTGGCGAAGCTGGAACTATGTGCAGCAGAAGATATGGGCGCCGAGAAGTTGCTGCAACAGCATAAACGCTGGTGGCAGCAATACTGGGGCAAAAGCAGTTTGCAGCTGTCGGATGAAACACTCGAACAGCTTTGGTACCGCGCCAATTACTTTTTGGCAGCGGGTTCCGAGCCGGGCAATGCCCCGATGCCGCTGCAAGGGGTATGGTGCGCGGATGACGATCAGCTCCCACCGTGGAAAGGTGATTACCACAACGACCTCAACACCCAATTCACCTACTGTCACTATCTGACTGCCAACCACCCGGAGCAGGGAAAGGTTTTTCTCGACTATCTCTGGTCACTGCGCCCGCAGGCGGCAAAGTTTGCCCGTGCATTTTACGGCACAGCAGGGGAGTGCCTGCCCAGTGTCATGGACATTGACGGCGGAGCGCTCGGCGGCTGGCCGATGTATTCCCTGTCACCGACCAATCAAATCTGGCTCTGCCAGATGTTTTATGAATACTACCGCCTGACGGGGGATAAAGAGTTTCTGCGTACCCGCGTGGAGCCTTACTTTACCGCCACGGCAGCCTGCCTGGAAGAACTCCTCCAAGAAGGCCCGGACGGAAAGCTGGTTTTACCGGTCTCGTCCTCACCGGAAATTCACGATGATGAGGCAGCCTCATGGCTGACTCCTAACAGCAACTACGATCTAGCGCTGCTGCACTATCTGTTCCACACTCTGGTACAGATCGAGTACCAGCTTGGCAACCCCCGCGGCTATTGGCATGCAATGGAGGCCAAACTTGCTCCGTTGAGCGTAGATACAGAAACCGGGCTGATGCTTTCACCTGATGAAACCTTGCAGGAAACGCACCGCCATTTTTCTCACGCTATGGCAATCGAACCGCTGTGTATGCTGAGCTATGAAAATCCGCAGGACCGCAGCGTAATAGATGCAACGGTAGACCATCTTGTACATCTCGGCAGCGGGCAGTGGGTAGGATTCTCCTTCGGCTGGATGGCACTTTTGCAAATCGCCCGCAGCGATGGAAATGGTGCTTTGTATGAACTGCACCGCTTCGCAGAGCATTTCCTGAGCCCGAACGGATTCCATTTGAACGGCGACTACAAAAACAGCGGCGTTTGTGATTTCCACTATCGCCCCTTTACGCTGGAAGCGGATTTTCTGGCGGCACACGCAGTACAGAAAATGCTGTTGCGTTCCGAAAAGAATCATATCGAGGTTTTACCGGCCTGCCCGCAGGGCTGGAAAAATGAACCTGTTGCATTTCAGAATTTGCGGGCAGAAAATGGTCTGCTGATTTCTTATCAGCGGACAGCAGACGGCAAGCACAGCCTTACCGTAAAAGCAACACAGGACGGAAGCTGGTATCTTTGCAACACGCATTGCTGGGTCACCTTGCAGGCCGGACAAACTCAATCTTACCAATGGACGGAGGAAAACAAGAAATGAATACCAAAGGTCGTGTAACGATTCCCACCGATATGGACGCAGTACCCGAAACCCTTGACCTGCTCAAGCGCTGGGGCGCGGATGCCATCCGCGACTGCGACGGCACCGAATTCCCGCAGGAGCTGAAGGACACCGGAGCCAAGATCTACGCCACCTATTACACCACCCGCAAGGACAACGCCTGGGCGAAGGCGAACCCCGATGAAACGCAGCAGTGCTACATTATGACCCCGTTCTATACCGCTGCGGACGGTGCGCTGACCATCCCCCTAATGACGGGCATCAGCCGCGAGCTGATGAAGGTCAACGACCACGACGACATTGCCCGCTGGTGGGAAGTCATCGACCGCACGACGGGCGAGCCGTTGGATGCCGCTGCGTGGCATTATGACGCAGCAACCGAGAGCGTTGTCATCGACGCCCCCGCCGCTTACCACGAGTACACGGTCAGCTTTTTGGCGTACCTGATCTGGGATCCCGTGCACATGTACAACTCGGTCATCAATGACTGGAAGGATGTCGAGCACCAGATTCCGTTCGATGTGCGCCAGCCCAAGACCCACGCCTACACAATGCGCCGCCTGCGCGAGTATCTCGAAAGCCACCCCTATGTCAACGTTGTGCGCTTTACGACCTTCTTCCACCTGTTCACGCTGGTGTTTGACGAGCTGCGCCGCGAGAAGTACGTGGACTGGTACGGCTACTCTGCGTCCGTTTCTCCCTATATTTTGGAGCAGTTTGAGAAGGAAGTCGGCTACAAATTCCGCCCGGAGTTTATCATTGATCAGGGCTACTACAACAACCAGTACCGCGTGCCCACCAAGGAGTACAAGGACTTTCAGGCGTTCCAGCGCCGCGAGGTCGCCGGTCTGATGAAGGAAATGACCGACATCGTCCACGCCTACGGCAAGGAAGCGATGATGTTCTTGGGCGACCACTGGATCGGCTGCGAGCCGTTCATGCCGGAATTCCGGAAGTCCGGCGTGGATGCCATTGTCGGCAGTGTCGGCAACGGCAGCACCCTGCGCCTGATTTCCGACATCCCCGGCGTCAAGTACACCGAGGGACGATTCCTGCCCTACTTCTTCCCCGATACCTTCCACGAGGGCGGCGACCCTGTGCGCGAGGCCAAGGAGAACTGGGTCACCGCCCGCCGCGCCATCCTGCGCAAGCCCATTGACCGCATCGGCTACGGCGGCTACCTGAAGCTGGCGCTGCAGTTCCCGGAGTTCGTGGACTATGTGGAGAGCGTCTGCAGCGAGTTCCGTGAGCTGTATGAGAACATCAAGGGCACCACGCCCTACTGCGTCAAGCGGGTGGCCGTGCTGAACTGCTGGGGCAAGATGCGGGCCTGGGGCTGCCACATGGTGCACCACGCCCTCTACTACAAGCAGAATTACAGCTACTCCGGAGTCATCGAAATGCTGTCCGGCGCGCCCTTTGACGTGAAGTTCATCAGCTTTGAGGACATCAAGAAGGACCCCGCCCTGCTGGATGAGCTGGATGTCATCATCAATGTGGGCGATGCCGACACCGCACACACCGGCGGCATCTGGTGGGAGGACCCGGAGATCTCCTCCGCGATCCGGAAGTTCGTCTGGAACGGCGGCGGCCTCATCGGCGTGGGTGAGCCTTCCGGTCATGCCTATCAGGGCCACATCCTCCAGCTGGCCAGCGTGCTGGGCGTGGAGGAAGAAAACGGCTTCACCCTCAACTACGACAAGTACAATTGGGACGAGCACCCGGACCACTTCATTCTGCAGGATGCCGACCAGCCCATCGACTTTGGCGAGGGCAAGAAGAACATCTACGCCCTCGAGGGTACCGAGGTGCTGGTGCAGCGGAACAGGGAAGTGCAGATGGCGGCCCACGACTTTGGTAAGGGCCGCGCGGTCTACATCAGCGGCGTTCCCTACAGCTTTGCCAACAGCCGCACCCTGTACCGTGCCATCCTGTGGAGCGCCCACAGCGAGGAGGAGCTGCACACCTGGTTCAGCTCCAACTACAATGTTGAAGTGCACGCCTACGTGAAAAATGGCAAGTACTGCGTGGTGAACAACACCTACGAGCCGCAGGACACCACGGTCTACACCACCGATGGAAACCATTTCGACCTGCATCTGGGAGCCAACGAGATCAAATGGTATGAGATCTGAGTTCTCCGTTTCATAAGCAAACACCCCTCTGCATTCCGAAAGGAGCGCAGAGGGGTGTTTGTGTATCCGGGCGGCTCAGCGGGGCGAGCCCAGACGGTATTTGAAATCGTGGTAGCCGAAGCGGGCCAGCGGCTGGGTGGTGCCGTTTTCATGCAGCACCCAGATATCCGGCAGGGGCATCCCGTTGAAGGTGTTGTTCTTGCAGGTGGAATAGATGGCCATGTCGCCGAAGATGAGCCGGTCCCCCTCGGTGAGGGGGGCGGCAAAGCTGTAATCGCCCACTACGTCCCCGGCAAGGCAGGTGGGGCCGCCCAGCCGGAAGGTGCAGGGCTTTTCCCCCGGCTCGCCCGCGTCCAGCAGGGGCGGGCGGTAGGGCATCTCGATGACATCCGGCGTGTGGCAGGCTGCGGACATATCCAGAATGGCAAGATGTGTCTGACCATTCTGCAGGGTGTCCAGCACCGTGGTGACGAGGTAGCCTGCGTTCAGCGCCCAGGCCTCGCCCGGTTCCAGATACACCTGCACGCCGTACTTTTCCTGCGTCCCGGTGATGCACTTTTCCAGCGTGGCAAGGTCGTAATCCGGGCGGGTGATATGGTGCCCGCCGCCAAAGTTGAGCCACTTCATCCGGGGCAGCAGGTCACCGAATTTCGCTTCCAGCGCGGGCAGGGTGGCCGCCAGCGCGTCGGAATCCTGCTCGCACAGGGTGTGAAAGTGCAGGCCGTCCAGCAGGTCGGGCAGGTCAGGGTGCTGCGCCACAGCGGCATCCCACTGGGTACGGGTGGTGCCCAGACGGCTGCCCGGGGCGCAGGGGTCATAGATCTCGTGGCCCTCCTGGGTGGAGTACTCGGGATTCACCCGCAGGCCCACGCTCTTGCCCGCCGCCTTTGCGGCCGGGCCGAACTTTGCCAGCTGGTGGGGCGAGTTGAACACGATGTGGTCAGCGTATTGCAGCAGCTCCTCGAACTGGTCGGCCCGGTAGGCGGCGCAGAACACATGGTTCTCCTTCTCCGGCAGCTCCTCCCTGCCCAGACGGCTCTCGTACAGGCCGCTGGCCTCGGTGCCTGCCAGATAGGGGGCCAGCACCGGGTAGAAATCGTAGTTGGAAAAGGCCTTCTGGGCCAGCAGGATCTTGCAGCCTGTCCGCTGCTGCACGCCCAGCAGGATCTCGCCGTTGCGGCGCAGCCGGGCTTCATCCAGCAGGTAGCAGGGGGTGGGCAGTGCAGCCAGTGTAGCCTCAGAGAGGTTCGCCAGCCCCGCAAAGGGCGGGCGGGTGTCGGCCAGCCGCATCAGTCCACCAGAGCCGGGGCGTGGCTCTCGGAGCGGGGCAGGCCGTACTTGTCCAGAGCATCCAGATACGGGTCCGGATCAAACTCTTCCACGGTGTGCACGCCCTTGGTGGTCCACTTGCCGGTCAGCAGCATCAGCGCGCCGCACATGGCAGGCACACCGGTGGTGTAGCTGATGGCCTGAGAGCCGACCTCCTTGTAGCACTCCTGATGGTCGCAGACGTTGTAGATGTAGTAGGTCTTTTCCTTGCCGTCCTTCTTGCCGGTGAAGATGCAGCCGATGTTGGTCTTGCCCTTGGTGCGGGGGCCAAGGCTGGCGGGGT
>ERZ826051.2213-NODE-2213-length-15626-cov-3.821527_pt1 | contig 15626 bp, 6 predicted proteins | sample MGYA00519928_ERZ826051 | MGnify/ENA primary metagenome ERZ826051 (study PRJEB31778, sample SAMEA3449219) | human gut metagenome | biome: human gut; feature: human-associated habitat; material: faeces | place: United Kingdom | collected 2010/2012 ...
CACTGCGGGAACTGGAAAACAACGGCTGTATCAGTGCCGGCAAACAGATTCTGGTGATTCCTACCATCAATGCCTATTCCGTGAATATCAGCCGCCGCTTTTTCGGTGTCAAGGAAGCGGATATCAATCGGAGTTTTCCGGGAAATGATTACGGGGAGCCGGCGGACCGTCTGACCAATGCGTTGCTTACGGAGATCCGGGACTACGTTTATGGGATCCAGTTTACGTCCTTTTACAGACCGGGAGAATTCGTGCCCCATGTACGTATGATGGAGACAGGCTATCAGAATACGTCGTTGGCGAATCTGTTCGGACTTCCTTATGTGGTGGTGCGCAAGCCGGTACCCATCGATACCAAGACACTGAATTATAACTGGCAGGATGAGATGACGGCCGCCTTTTCGGTATACACGAATCAGAATACCCAGATCGATGAGGTGAGTGCAAGACAGGCGGTGGCAGCGGTCTTACGTTTCCTGAAACGTATGGGGCTGATCCGGTACGAGAGTCATTCAGGCTATATCAGTCATGTTATATATGAAAAGGATCTGAGTGATGTACCTGCGAACCGGGCGGGAATTTTCCGGGGAAAAGTACATGCGGGAGACGATGTGCGCTATGGAAATGAGATGGCAGAAATTATAGACCCTTACGATGGAACGGTGAGGGAGAAGATTCTGGCCCCCACGGACGGCATCGTATTTTTCGCCCACACGGAGGCCCTGATCTGCGAGAAGGACATCGCTTACCGGCTGATCCACAGACTGCATGAATGACGAACCGTTCAAAAAGGCAGGTAAAATCTATCTAAATTTGTTGTTTTCTGCTATTGTGGGAAAATATAGTATGTTGTATGATACTATTCAGAACCATGTAAATATAATCATATGTACGTCAAAGGCTCGCATTGTAAGGGCATCTGATGATATTTATATGGTGAGATAACCACATGAGCAAAAAGTAAGCATCGCAAGATGTGGTTTTGCGAATGGGGTTCTGAATAGTGTCGCATAGTATAAAATTTCGGAGGAGAGACATGAGCAACGTAAGACGTATCTATGTAGAGAAAAAGGAGCCTTATGCTGTCAAGGCAAAAGAGCTGCACGACGAACTGAAAAATTATCTGGGTATCGATGTGGCAAAGGTTCGTGAGTTTATCCGCTATGATGTGGAGAATATTTCGGATGAGGTGTTTGCAAGAGCCTGCAAGACTGTATTTTCCGAGCCTCCCGTAGATGATCTGTATGAAGAGACCATCGAGATTCCTGCGGATGCAAAAGTATTTTCCGTAGAGTTCCTTCCCGGACAGTTCGATCAGAGAGCGGATTCCGCAGTGCAGTGTGTGAAGTTCTTAAAAGAGGACGAAGAACCTGTGATCCGTACCGCTGTGACTTATATGATCGAAGGACAGGTGTCCGACGAAGAATTTTCCAAGATCAAATCTTACTGTATCAACCCTGTAGATTCCAGAGAGACCGGCATGGAGAAGCCGGATACTCTGATCACGGTGTATGATGATCCCGCTGATGTTGCTGTTTTTGACGGCTTCAGAGATATGGACGAGAGCAGTTTAAAAGCTCTGTATGAATCTCTGGGACTTGCCATGACCTTCAAAGATTTCCTGCATATCCAGAAATATTTCCATGATGATGAGAAGAGAGATCCTTCTATGACGGAGATCCGTGTACTGGATACCTATTGGTCCGATCACTGCCGTCACACCACTTTTTCCACCGAGCTGACCGATGTGGAATTCGGTGAGGGTTATTATCGTTCTCCCTTAGAGACCACTTACCAGAGTTATCTGGATACCAGAGAAGAGATCTTCAAAGGCAGAGAGGACAAGTTCGTCTGCCTGATGGATCTGGCACTGATGGCCATGAGAAAGCTGAAAAAAGACGGCAAACTGGATGACATGGAAGAATCCGATGAGATCAATGCCTGCTCCGTAGTGGTTCCCGTGGAGATGGATTACGGCGACCATAGAGAGACCGAGGAGTGGCTGGGATTTTTCAAAAACGAGACCCACAACCATCCTACAGAGATCGAGCCTTTCGGTGGTGCTGCCACCTGTCTGGGCGGTGCCATCCGTGATCCCCTGTCCGGCCGTGGCTATGTATATCAGGCAATGCGTGTCACCGGTGCTGCGGATCCTACCGTTCCTGTATCCGAGACTTTGCACGGCAAGCTCTCCCAGAAGAAGCTGGTAAGAGGCGCAGCCAGTGGCTATTCCTCTTATGGTAACCAGATTGGTCTGGCTACCGGCTTTGTAAAAGAGATCTATCATCCTTCTTATGTGGCAAAGCGTATGGAGATCGGTGCCGTTATGGGCGCAGCTCCCCGCAGGAATGTTATCCGTGAGACCTCTGATCCCGGCGATATCATCATCCTGTTAGGCGGACGTACTGGACGTGACGGCTGCGGCGGTGCGACCGGATCCTCCAAGGTACATACCGATACTTCCATCGAGACCTGTGGTGCTGAGGTACAGAAGGGTAATGCACCGACCGAGCGTAAGATCCAGAGACTGTTCCGTCGTGAGGAAGTCAGCCGTCTGATCAAAAAATGTAACGACTTTGGTGCCGGCGGTGTATCCGTTGCAATCGGTGAACTGGCAGACGGACTGCGTGTGGATCTTGATAAAGTGCCTAAGAAATATGCCGGTTTGGATGGAACAGAGCTTGCGATTTCCGAATCCCAGGAGCGTATGGCGATTGTTGTAGACCCAAAAGATGTAGATAAAATGCTTGGTTACGCAAACGAGGAAAACCTGGAGGCGATTCCGGTAGCTGTAGTTACGGAAACTCCAAGACTTGTTCTTTCCTGGAGAGGCAAAGAAATTGTTAATATTTCCCGCGCATTTTTGGATACCAACGGAGCACATCAGGAAACAGATGTAACGGTTACGATGCCTTCAAAAGCAGAAAATTATATGGAAAAAGTGGAAGTGAAAGATAACTTTAAAGATACTTTCACAGACACATTAAAAGATTTGAATGTCTGCTCCAAAAAAGGATTGGTGGAAATGTTTGACAGTTCTATCGGAGCGTCAACGGTTACAATGCCATATGGTGGTAAATACCAGCTGACACCTACGCAGACGATGATTGCAAAACTTCCGGTATTGGATGGAAAATGTGATACGGTTACAATGATGAGTTATGGCATGGATCCATATCTTACCAGTTGGAGTCCATATCATGGAGCAGAATATGCAGTGCTTACCTCGGTGGCCAAGATTGTTGCTGCCGGTGGGGATTATAAAAAGATTCGTTTTACGTTCCAGGAATACTTCAAACGTATGACGGAAGACAGTAAACGCTGGGGAGAGCCGATGGCAGCTTTGCTTGGTGCTTACGATGCACAGATGAAATTCGGTCTTCCGTCAATTGGTGGAAAAGACAGTATGTCGGGAACTTTCAATGATATTGATGTTCCACCGACATTGTGCTCATTTGCTGTGGATGTGGCTACGGTTTCCGATGTTGTCACACCGGAATTGAAAAAAGCAGGAGATGTACTTATATGTCTGCCAATCCGCAAAGATGCGTATGATCTTCCGGATTACGATTATGTACTCAACATGTACGAGACAGTAACGACACAGATGCGTGGCGGTCTCGTAAAAGCGGCCTATGCTTTGGAAGGCAAAGGAATTGCACAGGCGGCTGCGAAGATGGCATTTGGTAATAAACTGGGTGTTGCATTTGAAGAGAAAGAAGCCGTTTCCACATACTTTGAACCGGCTTATGGTAATCTTCTTCTTGAAGTGGATGCTGCAGATGTAGAAAAAGTAGCTGCACTTGGATTGGATTACAAAGTGGTTGGTACGGTTACGGAAAAAGCTGAGTTTACTTACGGAAACGAAAGTGTATCCATGGAAGAGGCAATTGCTTCCTGGACACAGACCTTGGAAAAAGTATTCCCAACCCGTTCCGGAGTGGAAGACAAGAAGATTACTACCGGACTTTATGATGCCAAAGAGATTTATGTGTGCAAGCATAAAGTGGCAAAACCAAAAGTATTTATTCCGGTATTTCCGGGTACAAACTGCGAATATGATACGATGAAATCATTTGTGGCTGCAGGCGCAGAGACAGAGAGTATCGTATTTAAGAATATGACAGAGTCAGACATTAAGGATAGTGTGGATGCATTTGAAAGAGCAATCAATGAATCCCAGATTTTGATGTTCTCCGGTGGATTTAGTGCCGGTGATGAACCGGATGGTTCTGCGAAGTTTATTACTTCCGTATTCCGCAATGAACGCATCAAAGAAGCCGTTCATCGTCTCCTTCAGGAGAGAGATGGTTTGGCACTTGGTATCTGTAATGGTTTCCAGGCTTTGGTTAAACTGGGACTGGTTCCTTATGGAGAAATCAAGACACAGAAAGACGATTCACCGACATTGACAACCAACAGCATTGGTCGTCATATCAGTAAATCGGTTTACACAAAAGTAGTAACGAACAAGTCCCCATGGCTCCGGAAGGCGACACTCGGCGGTGTTTATGCCGTACCGGCTTCTCACGGAGAAGGACGTTTTGTCGCAAGCAAAGAGTGGATTGATAAATTGTTCGAAAATGGACAGGTTGCTACACAGTATGTCGACGTCAATGGCAATCCGACGATGGATGAAGACTTCAATCCAAACGGTTCTTACTATGCAATCGAAGGTATCACAAGCCCGGATGGAAGAGTGTTAGGAAAAATGGCACACTCCGAGCGTCGTGGCGATGGCGTGGCATTGAATATCTGCGGCGACCAGAACCAGTTGATCTTCGAGAGTGGTGTTGAATACTTTAAATAAAAATTACCGCATTGATTTTCGGAAAGCACCGGGGGTAACTCCGGTGCTTTTTTTGAATTGCCGGATGAAGTGGTATACCTGGCTATATCCCAGTTCAACAGAGATGTCAGCGACAGACATGTCCGTTGAAAGAAGATATTCTTTCGCGGTTGCAATTTTATTGTCAATGATATCTGACAGACATGTAGTGCCGAACGCTTTTTTATATAAAACCTGAAAATAAGCAGGAGACAGGGTGGTTTCTTTCGCAAGATCTTTTATTTTCCAATTTTTTGTCGGGTCAGCCAAAACTTTTTTTCGTATTGTCATCAGATTTTCAAAATAAGGAACATGAGAATTCTGATAGTGCTCGGCAGACCAGGATTCCCCAATACGCGCCATGAGAAGCATCATTTGATGATATTGAATATCAAGGACATACTCGGTTGCTTCGTAATATTCCCGGCAGATCGCATGAATAATAGGATCAATTAAGTGGTGGTTGTTAATTTTTATGGGTTTATTTAAAGGAAAGTGCAATTCTTTTAAAAAGCCATCCGTATCTCTTGGCAAAAAATGGATATAATCATCGCAGTATGGTTTTGTGACAGAAAGATATTTGTAAGGACTATAACCGGATATGATAATGACAGATGGATCTGTAATTGTATACGTATTTTCGTATACTTGAAGTAAAGCCGGCGTTTTTATGTATAAAAGAAGAAAGTCAGCTATGCCGGATGCTTTGGAAAGGAAAATTCCGTCTTTGTGTATGGTGTTATAAATAGCATTGTGAATATGCATAATATCTCTCCTTTTTAAAACAATATGTGTATTTATTGCAATTATATGACATTGAGAAACAAAATGCAAGATTGTAAAATAAAAATAATAAAATTGAAATTTTATATTAGAAAGAATGGAGAGATGAATATGTTAACAAGAAAAACAAAGAAAGTGCTTGCCATCGTTCTTACTGGTGCGGTTGCATTGCCGGGAATGGCTTCCGGAACGTTGGTTTCCGCAAAAGCAAAATGTACTACAAAGAAGATGACGCTTCAAGCAGGGGAAAAGAAAACAATTAAAATAAAAGGCAAGGTTAAGAAGGCGAAATATATGTTTAAATCTTCCAAACCGTCGATTGCCAAAGTGAATAAAAAAGGAACAGTGACAGCAAAAAAAGCGGGGAAGGCAGTGATTACGATAACAGAAAAGAAAAAAGCAAAGAAAAAAATAATTGGAAAAGTAAATGTAATTGTAAAAAACAAAAAAGAAGTAAAGAAAACAATGGAACCATCTACACAGCCATCAATGGCTCCGGAAGCAACTGTTTCACAGACACCGGCAGCAAATGCTTCGCAAAGTCCGGTGTCAGCTGCACCAAGTGCACCGGCAGCAACTGCAACACCGTCGTCAACTCCGACAGCATCACCAACTGTTACACCGACAGCATCGCCAAAGACGACACCGTACAATGGACCGGTTGCGTCTTCAAAACCAAAATCATTTATTGATGAATCTTTTGATGTGCCGAAAGATTATGCAGAGGAATTGGATGGTTATACATATGCGGAACCGAAGACAATTACCTACTATTCGAAAGTGTCAGAAGCAGATAGAAGAGCCGTTGTTTATCTTCCGGCAGATTATGATGCGAATAAAAAATATCCGATCATGTATCTCCTGCATGGCATCGGTGGAAGCGAAAATGAGTGGAAATCCGGTCTTCCGGAGTATATTACAGGAAATTTGAATAAAGAGGGAAAAATTCCGGAAATGATCATTGTGTGCCCGAACCAGCTTGTTCAGGTGCCGGGTGAAAAGATGCCGGAGAATTACTTAGACCCGGGAAGATTTGTGATGTTCAATCGTATGGTAGATGAATTGAGAACAAGCCTGATCCCATATATGGAGGAAAATTATTCCATTATGGAGGGACGCGATAATCATGCGATCGCCGGTCTTTCAATGGGAGGAAGAACCAGTTTGTATTGTGGATTTTATATGTTGGATTACTTTAGTTACATCGGAGCTTTTGAACCGGCACCGGGAGTTCTTCCATACAGTGCAGAAGAGGGACTGTTTACGGAAGATACTTTCAAGATACCAAAAGAGTATCAGGACACTACGCTCATTATGATCCAGCAGGGAGATAATGACAATACAGTATCTGATAATCCAACAAAGTATCATAAGGTATTAGAGAAAAATGGCGTAGGTCATTTGTTCAATAATGTGCCATATGGACATGACTGGAATGCGTGGAGAGAAGGATTGTATAATTTTGCAAGACGAGTATTTCAGTAATTTTATAAAACAAGGAGAAAAAGAAATGAAGAGAAGAATGATTGCCAAACTGCTGGCAGGAGTTATGCTTGTATCAGTGGCGGTTCCGGCCACAACTTGGACAGAGGCAGCAAAGAAGCCGGTTTTGTCAAAAAGATCAATTCGGTTAGAAGCCGGTAAAAAAACGACATTAAAAGTAAAAACGGCGAAGAAAGCAAGAGTTACTTGGAAAAGCAGTAAAAAGAGCGTTGTTTCCATTGGTAAAAAAACAAAAAAATCAGCACAGATCATTGCAAAGAAAAAAGGAACGGCAAAGATCAGCTGTAAGGTAAGACAGCAGAAAAAGAAATTTACCCTTGTCTGTAAGGTCAAAGTGACAAAGGCGAAGGTCAATCCTGTGAAGACGACTGCTCCGACAGTGATACCAAGTACAGCACCGGCGGCTTCCGGAACGCCAGCCGTTTCCGCTAAGCCTTCAGCCACGCCATCGGCAACACCGGAAGTGACATTGCCGCCTTTGAAGTCGGATAGCATTTTGGAAAACTATGAAGATGTTTTTGGACATCTTGGAACCTGCGTAAATTACGGTTCAAATCCGAGTACGAGTCAGCTTCAGGACGAGAAGACGCTGGCATTTGTCAAAAAACATTTTAACAGTATCACGATGGAAAATGAGATGAAACCGGATGCGGTTCTTGGTTCCAAAGTGACAATGATCACAAAAGAAGAAGCACAAAAACTGGGTTACATTATTCCTGATAATTATAAGGAAACGAGTGTGCCGAAGTTGAATTTTGATCGAATTGACAAAATATTACAGACTGCTTATGATAACGGTCTTGGACTCCGTGGTCATACCCTTTTGTGGCACAGCCAGACACCGGCGTGGTTCTTTGGAATTGATTATGACGCCGACGAAGATGCCGTAGATGAGGATACGATGGATGCAAGAATTGATTTTTATGTATCGACCGTAATGGATCATGTAATGCAGAAAGAAAAAGAAATTGCAGGTGAAACCGGTAAGATCGTATATGCATGGGATGTTGTAAATGAATATCTTCATCGGGGAAGAGCATGGTCTCTTAACTGGACGAGTGTTTACGGAGATATGAAAGGAACGCCGTCTTATGTAAAACGTGCATTTGAGCGTGCCTATGAGATGCTGGAAAAATATGATGCAACAGATAAAGTTACATTATTTTACAATGACTATGATACTTATTTTGAAGTAGAGGATCTTCTTGCCCTTGTCAATTTTATAAATGAAGGGGAAAAAGCAAAGATCTGCTCCGGAATCGGTATGCAGAGCCATGTAGATATCAAAAGACCGACGATTGAAGAGTATGGTGCAGCGTTGGAGAAATTTATGGCGGCAGGATACGAAGTTCAGATCACAGAACTTGACTTTACGATTAATTTCAATACCGACGGAAGCAATCCTTCGTATGATTACAAAAACGAAGGGGAAACGATAGAAGAACAGGCAGCCTTTGTAAAAGACTTTATGGAGATGGTGATCGCAAAGCAGAAGAACCGCGATAAGACAGTAAGCCCGAAAGGAATTACCGGACTTACGATTTGGGGGCTTTACGATAGCATTTCCTGGAGAGGTAAGAGCCAGCCATTGCTTTTTGGTACTTCGATTGATGATCCTAAGCCGGCATTTCAGGCGTTTTTAGAGGCATCGCGTACAAAGTAAGAAAATTGTTTTTTGGTTATGTTGTATAGGAAGGTATTATAAAAATAGAGAACCCTCTTTCTACTTGAAACACCGTTTGAATTATATTATAATTTGAGGTGGAATACGGATAGAAAGAGGGTTGTTGTATGAAAAAACGAGTGATACTGGCGTCAGGATCGCCAAGAAGAAAAGAATTGATGAAAATGATCACGGATTCTTTTGAAGTGCATGTTTCGGATTGTGAAGAGATTATTACGAGTGATGTGCCGTCAGAAGTGACCAAAGAATTGGCAAAGCAGAAAGCAGAAGCTGTGTTTAAAGAGATTTTGCAGAAAGAAAAAGAGTTCCTTGTAATTGGAGCCGATACGGTGGTCAGCCTGCAGGGAAAAATATACGGCAAACCAAAAGACAGAGAAGATGCATTTGCTATGCTGTCGAGTCTGCAGGGGCGAACACATGAAGTGACGACAGGAGTGGCTCTGCTTACGGTGATAGCGGGTGAAATAACGCAGTGCGATGTTTTTTCGGAAACAACAGAGGTAGAGGTGGCACCTATGACCGCGAAAGAAATCGAAGTTTATATAGAGACGGGTGACTGCTATGACAAGGCAGGGGCTTATGGCATTCAGGGTGTATTTTCCAAACATATTGCCGGAATAAAAGGTGATTATTTTAATGTAGTAGGGTTCCCAATACACCGAATTTACGAGGTTTTCAAAAAGATTGAAAAATAATTGAAAAAAATTCAAAAATTTCCTTGACTTTTATGTGAACCTTATGTATAATAATGATTGTCGCTGAGAGATACGGCGACAACAAAATGCGCGAGTGGCTCAGTTGGTAGAGCACAACCTTGCCAAGGTTGGGGCCGCGGGTTCGAGTCCCGTCTCGCGCTTCTTTTTTTATATTTTTTTAGGCTGGCCATCCAGCAGATTCCCGGTACAGATGAAAAATAAATAGGAGCGTTCAAAGGTTGAAAACGGATGAAAATTATTGTATAATAAAAGTAACTATTCAGGTCCAATGTGCAAAAAACAATGAATTGCTGTGCTTGCACGTAAAAGACATTGTTTTTTGCACATTGAACCTAATAGGGCTCCCCTCCCAATATGAGCATTTTTAGCCTTGTCAAAGGCGAGAAAGAACACAAAGTGTTCGAAATGCGAATGGGGGGAGGGGAGCCTGAATAGTTACTAAATAAAATTGGATTATATCATAATTTTTGACACAAAATGCCGATAAAATTTATATATAAATTGAGGCTTTCAGCAAAAAAAGCAGAAAGGATAAAAAGTTATGAAAAAAAGTGAAAAAAAGAAAAAACATACAATATGGAAATGGGGCAGCATCTTTCTCGTACTCTGTATTGCAGTGGCGGGACTGTGCTTTTGTCTGGGAGATAAATCGGATGCGGCAGAGGGACTGTATCTGACATGTGATGGATATCAGTTAAATGCCCAGACGGCATATCAGATGAAAAACCGCCAGGCGACGTTGATCCTGGGGTCGGAAGATTCGCCGATCTATGCGGATCCGAATCTGTATGAGATCAAATGGTCGATAGAGACCGGAAAGGATATCGCAGATATCCAACAGGGAAGCAGCCAGATCTATGGTATCGTAACGGCAAAAAATCCGGGTGAAGTAACTGTACTTGCTACGGTTTACAATAAAGTTGCAAGTGGTCTGGGACCGGTTATCGGTAGTGTTACCTGTAAGATTCAGGTCGTATTTGCGGTAGATACTTCACAAAATGATAATGTGTTCAAAAAGCCATATGAGGATTCGCAGGATAAGGCGATTTTCCTTCGTACGACGGACAAATCGGTACCGCTTACATTGAACTATGGTAAATCCAGTGAAGCACAGTGGACGGTGGCAAACTCAGAAGTAGCGGAAGTGTCTGCAACTGGTGTCGTTACGCCAAAGGGAGCCGGTATGACGAAGATCACGGCGACGTATACGCCAAAGGACAGTCCGGAGATTACCTATTCGACGACGATAGATGTATACGTTTATCCGAGTATCAGCGAAACGGATTCCAATTATGGAAATCTGAAGACGATAAAAATGGATACCGGTGGAACGATTTATACGGATGCAAACTTTATGAATAATATCGAAGGCATAAAAAATAAGATGGACTGGGTTATCAAGCGGGACAGCGGTGGAACCGAAGAGGTCATCGCGGATTCGCTTACCAAGAAATCGGATCTGATTGAGATCAGTCCGGAATCCAGCCGTTCCAATCAGCTTCGAGTAACCGCAAAAGCGGGATTGTACCGTGTGTATTTTTATCCGCATGGTGCGTATGAGAGCGAGCAGAAGTACATAGATGAAGATGTGTATGCACCGACGGTATTGAATTTGTATGTGTATGCAAGTCCAAATGATTATAAAGAAACGATTGCCATCGGAGATACGTATGATATCGCAAAGGCATTCAACCTTTCGACGGAAGAATTTTTGAAATATTTTGAAGTGCAGCCGAAAGATTTTAAAAACTATGCTTCTTATAAAGATGGTGTGATCACCGCGCTGGATAAGAACAGCCAGGTTACAACAAAAGTAAACGCAGAAGTAACCGTTCGTCCGGAGTATGAGTCGTATATCCGCTCACTTCTCCCGGATAATAGTACCGTGATGGATAAAGGATATTTTAATATCGAGATCACCATCGCCGATGTATTTAAGTTGAATCAGAACTATATTACGGTATACAAGGGAAGTGAGACCAATTTAAGTGCTTACTTCAATGATACTCAGGTTTTGGAAGTTGAATGGTCTTCCAGTGATCCGGATTATGCGACGGTAGATGAGACCGGTAAAGTGACCGCGAAAAAAGTAACGACAGATGATGTTGTTATCACGGCGGTATATCGGAACGGAGCTGGTTCGCCGACTGCCAAATGTATGGTTCGTATCGTAGATACACCAAATAAGTTTGATATCGATCCGGCCAATGCAAAATTAAATGTTGGCGAGAGTATCGTTGTCAAGATCAAGGGAAATCCGGATGTATCACAGGTTCCGACTTCCTGGTGGTCTTACGATAACAGATATGTGAATGTAGAATTCGATAACAATGGTAAGACGGCGACCATTACAGCAAAAGCACCGACAGGAGACGGATCGACGACAGAAGTTGTATTTAACAATCCAAACACGGATGAGAAAGACGATCCAAGATGTAAGATCACGATTGTTGTACCATATGAGACGATTAAACTGACAGAAGAGAATCTGACGATGAAAGTAGGTGCGACACACCAGTTAAAATATACGTATACACCGAATAATGTAACGGATAAAACACCGGAGTGGACATCATTGGATACCAATGTCGTAACCGTTGATGAAAATGGTTATCTGACTGCGGTAAATCCGGGTACGACGATTGTAATGTTATCGCCAAAATACAATCCAAATAAAGTATATGCCCAGTGTACGGTCACGGTTGTGTCGAAGTGTGAGGAAATTACGCTGACTCCAAATGAACTGACCCTGAATGTCGGCGATACACAGTATGTAGATGTCGCGCTGGCACCGGAAGGATGTAATTCTGAGTTGACGATTGAAGTGGGCGACGAGAATATATTGGATTATGAATACAAACCAAATAACCGTATCATTAATATTACCGGTAAAAAAGCCGGTGTAACGACCATCAATGTAGGCGCAGACGATGCGACAAGAAAGTCCATAAAGGTAACGGTGTTGCAGCCATGTAATGATTTGGCATTCTCGCCAAATGCCTACGAGATGATCGCGGGAGAGACATATACACCAAACTTGGTTAAGACACCGGATGACAGTACCGATGCGATTACCTGGGTATCTTATAATCCGGATATTGCCGATGTGGATGAAAAAGGCGTGATAACAGCGAAGAAGACAGGGGTGACCTTTATTCAGGCGACTTCGGCTTCCGGAAGAGTGGCAGTCATTCAGATCACGGTAAAAGAGACATTAACAGCAGTTACCTTAAAACCGGAAAAAGCGACGATTGAAGTAGGAGAAAGCATGACACTTACGCCGGACTTCCTTCCGGCAGCTGCTTATGATAAGTCGATGGAATGGAGCGTTGCAGACCCTTCTATTGCAAAATTGGAGAACCAGGGGGAATCCAGTGTGAAAGTAACCGGTTTGAAGGGCGGCATTACGTTGATCAAAGGTGTTGCTAAGAGTGGCGGCTTTGTAGTAAGCTGCTTGTTGACGGTTACAGAGAAGTCTACATCTGTAGAAGTTAATCCGACCTCGAAGTTTTTGCAGAAAGGTAAGAGGTTTACGATTAAAGCGACGGTTACTTCTGCGACAGCGACGAATAAGTCCGTAAAATGGAAAAGTTCTAAAAAATCCGTTGCCAGTGTTACTTCGAAGGGAGTTGTAAAAGGAAAGAAAATTGGAACCGCTTACATAACGGCAACTGCCAAAGACGGCTCCGGTGCTTTTGCAAGATGTAAAGTACGAGTAGTACGAAAAGTGACAAAGATTACATTAAATAAATATACAGCAAAACTGCTGGTCGGAAAGACTTTGAAGTTAAAAGCCAAAGTACATCCGAAAAAAGCAACGATTAAGAGTGTTGCCTGGAGTTCAAGTGATAATTCCATCGCGACGGTAGATGCTTCCGGGCGAGTGCAGGGTCTGGCAGCCGGAATGGTTAAGATTCGTGCTAAAGCGAAAGACGGTTCCGGAAAGTCAGCAGTATGTCTGATCACGGTTTCAGATCCGATTCCGGCGACCGGAGTCGATGTGACAAATAATGATCTGATTGTAGCAAAAGGACGTCAGATTCAGTCGGGTATTACGATCGCGCCTTCCAATTCAACGGATAAGATCAAATATTATTCAGATAATCCGGCAGTTGCGCGAATTAACAAACGTGGAAAGATTTATGCAAATCGCGTAGGTCAGGCTACGGTTTATGGTGAAACGTCCAATGGACAGGTAGGATATGCCGATGTTCTCGTCGTTACGTTGAATCGAAGAAGTCTGCCACTTCGACTGTATGATACGGAGACACTTCGGGTAAATGAGATATCGACAGGAGTAACCTGGCATTCTCAGAATCCATTGATTGCTTCGGTAGATTCTACCGGAAAAGTAGTCGGAAGGCGAAGAGGTGTTACGAGAATTTATGCGACGGTAAGAGGCTTGAAGTTGTCGTGTAAAGTAACGGTATCGGATATCAATGGATAGGACAGGAGGAGTTGTGTGCTGGTAAATTTACACGTGAAGAATTTTGCAATCATTGATGAAGTAGATGTAGATTTTGGAGAACATTTGAATATACTGACGGGAGAGACCGGAGCCGGAAAATCCATCCTTGTGGGATCCATCGGAATCGCACTGGGAGCTCGAGTTTCTCCTGAGATTATTGGAAAACGTGCAGATTATGCGATGGTAGAACTGGTATTTCAGATTGAGAAGCCGGAGACCATTGAGGCTTTACGTGAGATGGATATCGAACCGGAAGACGGTCAGATCGTCATTTCGCGCAAGATTACGGCTAATCGAAGTATCAATAAAATTAACGGCGAAAGTGTACCGGTAGGCGTGATTCGGAAAGTATCGGCCCTTTGCATTGATATCCATGGTCAGCATGAACATCAGTCGCTGCTTCACAAAGAGTATCACCGTAGTGTGGTAGACCGTTTTGCCGGGGAAGAGGCACAGGGGTTAAAGCAGAAGATTGCAGGAAAGTACGAAGAATACCGAAAAATATTACAAAAAATGGAAGAAAATGGAGGGTCGGAAAAAGAGCGTGCCAGAGAGCTTTCTTTCTTGGAATATGAACGAAAAGAGATTGAAGAGGCAAAACTTAAAGAAGGCGAAGAAGAGAAGCTGGAGGATGAAGTAAAGAAAATGTCCAATGCTTCGGATATCGTGGAATCAATGGGCAAAGTTTATGAATGTACCGGTGATTCGTACCAGGGATGCGCCAGTCAGATTTCGCAGGCACTTCGTCATCTCGGGGATGTTGCCGACTTAGATGAAGGACTTCTTTCTTTACAGGAAGAACTGCAGGATATCGAAAATCTGTTATCGGATTTTAATCGCAGTGTATCGAATTATATGGATGATTTTGTTTTCGACGAAGCGGAATTGCGTCAAAAAGAAGAACGACTTGACTGTATCCGGAGTATTCAGGCGAAATATGGAAATACTTACGAAGAAGCCATGAAGCATTATGTGGAAGTGATAGAAAAAATTGACCGTTATAAGGATTTTGAAAACTATCATCTGCAGCTGGAGACGGAAAAACAACAGTGTGAAAAATCACTGGAAGAATTGTGCGGGAAATTGACGGTGCTTCGAAAGAAAGCAGCGGTGAAACTTGAGAAAAATATTACCGAGACATTGCAGGAACTGAATTTTGAGCATGCCCGATTTGCGGTAAAAGTGGAAGAATTGTCTGAGTTTACGGCAAAAGGAAAAGAGGATGTCGAATTTCTTATCGCAACGAACCCGGGGGCAGATCTGAATCCGCTGAGTAAAGTGGCTTCCGGAGGAGAATTATCGCGAATCATGCTGGCAATAAAAACCGTATTTGCAGATGTGGATCAGATTGAATCCCTGATCTTTGATGAAATTGATGTGGGAATCAGCGGAAGAACTGCGCAGATGGTTTCAGAAAAGATGTCAATTCTTGGGAAAAACCATCAGATTATCTGCATTACCCATTTGCCACAGATTGCGGCGATGGCAGATACACATTTTGTCATTGAGAAGATTTCTTCTGCAAAAGAGACGGAGACCAGGATACGCCGGCTGTCTGATGAACAGTCCACTGAGGAACTGGCTCGTATGTTAGGCGGAGTCGAGATTACACAGGCTGTGCTTGCGAATGCAAAAGAAATGAAA
>ERZ826051.2236-NODE-2236-length-15478-cov-3.247941_pt1 | contig 15478 bp, 16 predicted proteins | sample MGYA00519928_ERZ826051 | MGnify/ENA primary metagenome ERZ826051 (study PRJEB31778, sample SAMEA3449219) | human gut metagenome | biome: human gut; feature: human-associated habitat; material: faeces | place: United Kingdom | collected 2010/2012 ...
AAAATGCAGTAATCAACGTTGACATTATTAAACTTGATCCTCGAACCTTGCGCTGCATAATAAAACTCCTTCTACAGCCAGGTCAATAAATTCAAGATTTTAAAGGCATCCAGTACGCCCAAGTACATTTTCCGCTGATAGACCAACTGGCGTTTTTGGGAACCGGTACACAAACCTGAATATCGCCAGTACCGTATCCGCGCGGGACAACATAACCTAATAATGTTCCATTTACGTAAACATTTAGCGAACGTGGTTTGTTACTTCCTGCAGCAACAATAAACCCTGCTGTTTTGGCAATACCACTAAAAGATCCACCATCTGTTGCACCTAAATATTCCGGACTACCTATATCGATGCTTGTTGGATCTATACTATAGAAAAATTTCTTTATCGACGCTCGTGGTGATTTTTCGCTATTTAGGTAGACATTCGTTGTAACCGTTTTTCGCTGTATACCATCAGGTAAAGTAGTTGCTTGGCTGATCTGAACCTCATCTTGATAATCAGTACCTTGAATTTTAGATTTTGCCTGAGCTGTTAAATTTTTATACCCTTTTAAAGTTAGAAAATCTATCTTGCTTTCGGCGTATTGATACGCTTGCAAAGCAATATTATTACTATTAGTAGATGCAAGGACTGACTGTTGTGTTTTGGCTACTTTGACCGCTATGCTTGTGAGTAAGAATGCAGCAATCAAATATACAACAAGTAGCCCACCGCCCTTTAACCGACGTGACTTGTCAGATATGGGGGGGTGTTTGTCCTATTAGAAAAGACCTTTAACATAATTGCCTCCGATCATTAGAACTCCAGTTTTACTGTTGGAAGGTCCTGCTTGAATATGTCTTTGGGTGTGCAGGAAACGGTCCTGCTATTAACATCAATAACATAGTCATTGCCCCACGGATCTACAAGCTTATCGGCCTCATCACCTCTGCTCTTCAAAGATATATATTCATGCGCTTGTCCATCATATGAATCAGATGCCGGTAAACCCTCAAGCAATTCATCTACTGTACTTGGTAAAGAAGCGGTTAAGCTATCTTGCTCGTACTGCAGCATGGCAGTTGCAATAACTTTCAAATCGTTATCCACTTTAATTATTCTTTTGTTCTGCTCAGCGGTGGAATATTTATTAGCCAGGGCCCCTAACAATACTGCCAAAATAGACATTACTACAAGTAACTCAATCAGCGTAAACCCAGCCCTCCGTTTCATTTGAGCTTGCAAATAATTAATAGATAAACATTTCATGATTTACTCCTTCTTTCTAAAAAATATTAGTATTGGCTTATGGTGCCAATGTCGTCGCCGGAAAATTTCTCTGTTACATTACTTCCTGAGCTATTTGCTCCATCCGGTCCTGAAGACCATACAGCGAAAAGCCTGCTGTCCTGGTCATAGCTGTAGTTAAAGTTATTGTTCCATTCATCTTTAAGTGCATCTTTAGTTGCCCACGGCCCAAATTGACCTTGTTTTTTAGTTAAGGCTTCTAAGTTTTCAGGCATTTCCTGCATCTCAAAATGATATTGTCCTATTCCAATAACCAAGCTGTTTACTGCCATCGCAGTAGTATTTCTTCTGCCCGATTTCATCATTTCGCTGGCCTTAGGTGCTGCTAATGAAAGCAATGCAGCACAAATACCTATGACAACTAACATCTCAATCAATGTAAAGCCTTTGCTTTTTCTTGGCATTGTTTTTCCCCCTAATTAAACATACGCTCAGAAATATCAAAGAGCGGGAACAGGACTAATGCATACATTATTCCCACTGCCAATACTGACGGGATCAAAACAGCAAAAGCAAAATGTTTAGCTACTTCTTCTGACGTTGTTTTTAGTTCTGTGCTAGTATAATCCGTCGCTATTTCCATGTTTGCAGCTATTTTTCCCGTTTTGTCGCCGATCGTGATAAAACTCAATACGGCTTCTGATAAGATTCTGTCCTTCTTATTCGCGCTTATAACAGAGTTTGCAATATCACTACCACCAATCATAGCTGCTGCTGCATTCTTAACGATTTTCTGCAGGCGCCCGTTAGAAAATGTGTCCGCAATATTCTCTAGTGCCTGGTAAGACGGAATGCCCGAAGAAATAAGCAGCGACAAATTAGATGTAAATTCAAACTGCAATATGCTGTAGTGAAGCTTTTTATAAATCGGCAAATTCAATTTTATGTTGTCAACTAACTCTTTACTTGAAAAAGTGAGCCAACTGCAGATCTTGGAAATCAGATAAATACCAAAAACGGTAACATACCAGTATTCAAATATCATATTGACCGAAGATTCCAGGAGCAGCAGTGATTCTGACATTTCAACACCAGTATCTGCATAGAGCTGTTTAAAGTTCGGGATCGAGTACACTACAAAATAAACAAACAGGCAAAAGGCAAAAATAATTGAAATTATCGGGCTGAACAGAGCGGCGCGGATTTTGTCACGCAGCTCCCACCTGATTTTCATAAGCGTCACCAAATGATCAAATACAGCATCCAATTTACCGCTTTTCTCGCCTACCTGGATAGTTTCACAAATCATTTTGCTGAAGATCTTCTGCTTTGCGAAAGCAATGTTTATTTCATCGCCGGCAACAATATCTTTTGCAATCTGCCGCGCAGCGTCCCTGACTGCTTTATTATTATGCGACACGGCAATTACTTCCATTGCTTCACTCATAGTGACACCGCTCTGGTGCAGCGCCCGCAGATGAATAAACATCAGCCAGAATTCTTTATACGAAGGTTTGTACCACCATTCTTTTATAGATCCAAACATAAACTCCCCCCTTTCTAATCTTCACTTACAGCCAGTTCACTGCAAAGTTCCTCGAGTGAAACTTCACCATTTTTTACTAACTCAAAGCCTCTTTGCCAAAGAGTTATAAAATTATTCTTTTTCAGAAGCTCTTTACTTTTTACCCAGCCGACCTGCTCGCTGAACAAATCTCTAAGTTCGTCGTTGAACCGAATTATCTCCAGTATTGGCAGCCGACCTACAATGCCCGTGTTACCGCATTTGCTGCAGCCTTTTGACCGCATAGTTATGCCACCAGGAAGCTGTTCTAAATATTTCTTCGGCAGCAGCTTATTGTATTCACTGACTACTTCTTCACGGCAGTGCGGGCAACTGCGTGCCAGCAAACGTTGACCAATAATGCCAACTATCTCCGAAAGAAATTGATATCTGCTGATACCCATATTTGCTACGCGATCGACAGCGGCGATAGCTGACTTCGTGTGCAGCGTACTGAAAACCAGATGACCTGTTTGTGATGCCTGGATGCTGACATCTGCAGTGTCATAGTCGCGGATCTCGCCGACCAGGATTATATTAGGATCTTGGCGCAGTGAAGCCCGCAGTGCTTTAATCATGGTATTCGACATCGCCTCATTGTCCTGCAGGATCGTTACCTGTGACTGTGATACGCCATCTATTTTCTGCTCGACCGGATCTTCGATCGAAAGGATTATATTGTCTTTACTGCCCTTTTCAGCAAGCGCGGCATATTGGATCGTTGTTTTACCGCTGCCTGTCGGGCCGGTACAGAGGATCATGCCGCTTGGAGCCATCAGCATTAGTTTTATGGTTTTCAGATCGTCCGGGTGCATATGTAAATTATCAAGCCTCGACAACTTATTTCCCTGGTCAAAGATACGAATGGTTATTTTTTCGCCAACGACCGTTGGATACGTACTTATACGATAATCGGCGTCCCCTTCATTCTTAGATCCGTCCAAAGGCACTTTTTTTACTTCGGTGTTAAGGTGACACCAGGTTTTCATTACGTTGGCCAGCGAATTTTTCATCGCCTCGTCAATATCAATATTAGGCTTATATAATTTGCCGTGAATCCTGAATTGCACTACTGCTCCAACTCGGTAAGGCGTGATATGGATATCACTTGCACCCATTTGCCTGGCTTCGCTTTTGATGCGGTCGAAAAGGTCCTGTGCAGCTGATGTTTTGCCTTGTACGAAATCAGCATTACTGTCATTGGACGTATCGCCGGAAGAAACTCCAAAAAAGCGTTCAAATACCGGGCTGAATTTATCATATTCGACCATTAAGATTTTGATATCATTAATTTTCCCAGGCTTGTTTTTTTGAAGCTGATCTAAAATGATATTCTTCTGCAGTATATTTTCAGTATCGTAGGTAACAAGCAGCAGGACCTGGCTTTCCCTGTCATATTTGATCGGCATTAAATGCCGGTTTATTGCAATAGATCTGTCAACAAGCGATACTATTGCTTCTGTAATATCAATATCAGCTAGGCTCTCCTGAAAATTGAAGGAATCGCACGTTATATTATCGATTTTTTCTTCAGCAAATTCATTCATAGATATCACTCCCTGGCTTTTTCTATGAATTTTTTCATAGTGTCCGTTGTCTTTTTCAGCTCTTTTTCAACTGTCGCTTTATTTTTACGCAGTTCTGCTTTTTCTTTTTCCAAAGCTTCTTTTTCAGATTCCATCTTCTTCAATTTTGCTTCAAGGGCAGCGTTTTCAACTTCAAGAGTCTTCTGCTGCTCGGAAGAAATATTGTGATCCATACGCTCGTCTTGCAAGGTTGTAAGTTCTTTATGCAGGGCTGGCGAAGTCTGCTGCATTTCTACTTTAGGACGGCCAAATTCGTCACGGACAATAGTAGGTGTGATTGCAATTAGGATCTCTGTATTCTTCTTTTCCGTTGAACGCGACTTGAATATCTCTCCAAACAGAGGAATTTTCGACAGGAACGGAACAGCTTTAATATTCTTGACTTCTTCATCTTTCAGCAGTCCACCGATAAAGATCGTTTCTCCTGATCTAACTCTAACGATAGTTTCAGCTTCGCGGGTGGAGATCTGCGGCGCCTTATTGTTGCCGGATTCTACCCACTGTGTGATTGTCGAGATCGAGGGTTTAATCGTCATGGTGATAGTTTCATCGCCGTCATCGTTAATACGCGGAATAGCTTCCAGCTTGACGCCGACATCTTTATAATCAACGGTTACGGTATTATCCGTATTTTCTGATGATGTTGACGTACTCGTAAATACCGGCACTTTATCGCCCATCAGGATCGATGCTTTGCGCCCATTAAAAACTGTTACAGACGGCCGAGCCAAAATCTTGCCTTTGGAAAATGTTTCTTCGTGATTGGCTGTGATACCAAATTTAAAGCCGTTATAGCCACCAACTGATGTATCTTTGCTCCAGCCTTCAGAGCTGAAATTCAGCCCCATATCCCTTGTTTTATTTCGGCTTAACTCAACAACTGTTGCCTGTACCTGGATCTGCGGCTGGGCGACATCCAACTGCTTTAACTGATCCCGTACTTTATCGATTTGCGCCGTAGATCCATTAACGGATATGGTATTATTATCGGCATTTACGAAGATTTTATCTTCGTCCAAAATCAATTCCATCTGCTTTTTGGCAGCTTCGAGATCCAAATGCTTAACATTAAAAGTTTCCATGATGCTCATGGTTTTCGACGGCGATACCAGAACAACGTCGCCTTTATACTCGTAGCTAAAGCCGTGCGTAAGTGCCAAGACATCGATCGCTTTACCAAAGTTCGTATTGGTCAAGCTAAGGGCTACTGTTCCGCTCAGATCACCGTTGATAACTATATTTTTATTTGCTCTGTAGCCAAGACTGCGGATGGCGTCTACAATCGGTGTGCCAGGAGCGAAGTCTACGTCAAAGGCTTCGCTGGCAAACACGCTGCAGCTATTTGCACATAGCATTGCGGCTAAGGCAAATGCTGATATTTTTTTACGAAAATTCATTATTTATGTCACCACCATATATTATTTTTTAAAATCAATCCATTCCCCACCAACAGTTACGCCAGCTTTCGATACGCTGCTTAACGTTCCCCAGGGCGTTTGAGTACCTATTTTCGCTGTTACTGTTCGGCCCGCGCACTGAAGGATCGCTACATCAGGCGGGAGAATTCCTATGACACGTAATACATCATCGTGTCCACCACCGCGCGCATTACCTGGCATCGGAGGGACTACCGGAGAATTAGGCGGCAGCATTTGCGCTAATCCGCCTGTTTCCATACCTGGTATTGGTGTTAGGTCTATTTTGTCCGGAAACGGAGAAGCGGCAGCAAAAACTGTCTGGCCCATTTGCATATGCAGCTGGCTGAAATCACTGACGCTTGGCTTTTTCGCTTCTGGCATAGTCGGCGAAGTTGCAGCAAATATTGTTAAAAACATACCGGCCGAAGAAAGGACTGCAAGACTATACACAAATAACTGCGTTGTACCTTTTATCTTTTTCAATTTCTTCTCACCACCTAAATATAAAATACTCTGAATTTGATCTGCAGCTCGATTTGCCCGCTTCTCGGATTCGTGCCAAGATGCAAATTGTTGATAACAACCAAATGATTTTTCTCAAATTCATTCAGGCACGCCACAATATCATTCCAGGCTCCTGTTAGTGTTACGGACGTTTCTGCATATTGGATTTTCTTTTTTTTGCCACCTGTTCCCGGTGCCGGAGCAGCTCCTTTATTGACGTTTAAGATCGTCAGGCGGTTTTTGCGGATCAAGTCTAACTGAGCTTGCTGCACCAGCTCTACATTTTCATATGCGGCTGGCTTCAGCATATTGTTTAGCAGCTTTTTATTAGCACTTACGTCAAATTCTTCCAGCCAGGCTTGCGAGGCAACAGATTGCTCATATTGTTGGGAATAGCTTGCAATCATATTCACACGGAAACTGTTTAAAAAATATATTGCTACTAACCCAACTACAATAAGTATCAAAGCCATATCCATGTTTTTCCTGAAAAGGCTCTTATCTTCCGAGTACTGTTTCAGCATCATTTTTATCATTTATCAGTACCCCCTGTCGGCTTGGACTTGGCAGCTTTAGCCAGCGGCTCGACACTTATAACGAATTGCTGCATTTTATTCACTTCGCTTTCGCTTGGTGTTTTGATGCTTTCAACTGTCGCTTTATGACCTGTCAAATCAATGCTGTTGCAAAATTGGTTTACTATATCTAAAGATTGTGCCTGCCCTGTGAAAGTTGACCTTGATTCGCTTATATCTATGCTCGTCAGCGTGATATCTTTAGGCTTTGCTTCCATTACCGCAGCCATAACTGCTATTACATTTATACCGCTGGGCCTGCTTTCTTTAATTAGATCAGCGCGCTTTTGCAATTCATTTTGGATTTTTTGACCGGCAGCAAAAGCTTCACTATCGTACTGAACTGGCCTGAAGCTATACCAGGCATAACCAATGCTTAGAAATTCACAGGCAATGCCTGTCAATACAAAAAGCAGCACGGCGATAAAAGTCATTTTGATAACCGGCTTATTGTAATCGTATTCAGCTTTGTTTGTTTCTTCTGGAGTTAAAAAATTCCCTAAGTTTTGAGATTGAGAATCCATTTGCATCCCCTTCTTCCTTACTTGATATATAGCTGTTTGCTTCTCGTGGAGGGGCTGGCTTCCTCTCACGGGGCTTCCCACTCCACGCGGCACAAACACCCACGGACGCATATACTTCTTTCATCCGATTGGTTGAAACGCCCATAGAAAGCTTAGAATCAAACTGCCTTTTTTCAGCCGATAAATCCAATATAGGCGGTAACCCCTCTTCTTTTTCGTAGCTAAACAAACGCTGTGCATGCTCCATCATTAAAAGCATTGCAGCCTCTTTTGAAAAGGCAATATTATCAAAGACAATAATTCCCTCAGGATAACGAATGACATATTTCCCCGTTTCGATCTCCAGGAAAAAGGTACTGTATGATTCCTTCAAGGGATGCACTAGAGCAAAAACATCTGTCGTGATACCAAATAGTTTTGCTTCCTTGCTTTCAAAATAACTTTTTATAATGTTTAGCAGCTCCTTTTTTACAAAAGCGGCAGATGCCAAAAACTGACGTTCTGTTTTTGGCACAAGGTCAATGAGCATTGTGCCGACAAAGTCTTGCAGTTCGAGGCCTTTCGGTATCAATTTTTTGTACACAGAATGCTGCTGTATATCATTAAAATTTTCAGCATATGTGAAAGTATCCATAGACACAGACCCACAGCTATATACCGCATCAGATAGTACGACATAATATTTATGGGATTGGAAATCTACAATTTCATTAAATAGTCGATCTGAAACTTTGCCTTCAAGAAAATCCATATACCCTGAATTTACTTCAAATACATCTTTTACTTTATAAACGTTTTTAACTACATCAACGCCAACAACCACTGTTGATTCGCAGTTTATGTTTAAGATATAAAACACTGCTACACCCCTTTCTGTCAGCTCCATAATAAACTTGGATCTGTATATTGATTATTGTGCCAGTACTCTAAGTGCAGATGCGGCCCAGTACTGAAACCAGTGCTACCAACAGCCGCAATGGTTGTTCCTTTATCAACATACTGACCATAATTACAATACAAAGCGCTGCAGTGACCATATAACGTATGATCACCGTTTTCATGTTCGAGAATAACAGTATATCCGTATCCGTCATACCATGCGCTATATACTACCGTACCAGGCATCATTGCCGGTATTGCAGTGCCTTCTTCATATCCAATGTCCATACCTGAGTGAAACTTCCATTCGCCGGTAATTGGATGAATGCGCCAACCAAACGGTGACGTTATTGGAGCTGCCATACCAACAGTTGTAAATAAAAAAAACAAAACCAATGCTAGCAATATATTTTTTATCAAACTCATACCTCCAGTATTCTGCTGTTATTGATTATCGACAATTTATTTATGTTCAAACTTAAAACTTGAAAAATAGGGAACAATATGGTACTATCAGGTTATAAAAGTTCCCTATTTGGAGGTTTCAATATGCCTGACAATACCTTTTACAACTTGCAGCAACTTTTAAGAATAAGAGCTGAAGTACGTGCACGCCTGGAATTATTGCCTTATAGTGGCACACCAGAAATAAAAACTAATAAAGCCGGTCAAAAATACTTATATGTTCGTAAGCGCGTTGCAGGTAAATTAACATCTACTTATGTAGATGTTTTTTCTGATGATCTCTACTCGGCACTTCTACGTTATTCACGTGAATCACGCGATTTAAGAAAACAACTCCGCAAAGTAGAAAAAGAATTGGCAATTCTTGGTCATGCTGAGAAAGACCTTTCATCACAAGTACAGATTAATCTTGACTTTGCCAGAGCAAATATGAAATCAAACATCTATGACCAAGCTATTTTAGAAGGCGTTACAACCACATTTCCCCAAACAGAAACAGTAATTGAAAATGGTATTGTCAGTGGTATGACACCAACTGACATTCAAAAGATTTTAAATCTAAAACATGCCTGGGAGTTTATTCTCGACAAAGATGTCATCTCTGCCCCAACAGATTATTTTCTACTTTGTTATATAGCACGGCTGATAAATGAAGGATTCTTCCATGACGGTGGAAAAATTCGTTCCGTCCCAGTAACTATCGGTGGTACAAAATATGTTCCCCCCTTACCTATAGAATTTGATGTCAAAGAGCAGATTTCAAATATCGTTCAAAGTAATAGCACTCCCATTGACACGGCAATCGAACTATGCCTTTACTGCATGAAAACACAGATTTTCACTGACGGGAACAAAAGATCGTCAGTAATAATTGCCAATCATTACCTAATTGCTCATGGTGCAGGACTTTTAGTAATTCCAGAAAAAAATGTTCCTGAGTTTAAATCTTTATTGGTTCATTATTATGAAAATAAAGATATTGATAACATCAAGAACTTTATGAAGAAACTATGCTGGAGACAATTTTAACCTACCTAATCATTGCAGCTAACTGTTCTCTCACTCGCCTTGCTTCTTCGATAATATCGTTAACGTCGTTAATTTCTTCGTAATTATTATTTTCGTCACTGTTATCATCATTTCCAAGAAAAACGTCGTTTTCTATATTATTTTCCTGATTTTCAACAATAGCTTTTCCTTTATTATCACTATCTAAAAACACATCTAATCTTGTTTCCTGCAATATTCTTGAAATCCGTTCCCTCATCGTTGGTTTTTTAACTAAAGTCTTATCATTACCGACATTACTTACTGTCTTATCACCCGGCACTTGCTCAACATCAGCAGCGACATTATCATCAACCGACAAATTACTCATAAAACTGTCACTGCTGATTACTAAGTCTTGTATTACAGTGTCATTTCCACTAAACGCAGCATCTTCAACCAGGCTATTACTTCTGGTTATAAAGGTATCATCACTGGTTGGCAGATCATTTTCTACTACATCATTACTACTAGGCTGAAAATCAGCTTCAGGATCGTTGACCGCAAAATTATCCGTAATATAAAAACCACTTTCCATAGTTTGATTACCTAGCATTATCATTTCCTGCATTAGCGCTAACTGTGTTTCGGAGAAATCGGCATATCCTGCTAAAATTGCCTGGGCATATCCAATGTCCATAACCTGGCTTTTGGATGCCGTGTAACCAAATCGATACGCATTTGTCATCGCATACAGCTTACCAGCTCTAAAAAGGCAGCCGCTTTTAGAGGTATAAGTTACAGGCGTATAGTACAGATTTATATGATTTAGCTCCGTACTGCCCCAATCAAGACCAATAAAAAATTCTTTGCTTAAATCAATCCCATCTGTTTTTGTAAATTCATCCCCTTCCCTCTGAAACCGTGTTTCAATACCTTGAATTGTATAAGAAATCGTATTCGCATACGCAGCGTTTAACGGCAAGCAAATACTAATTCCCAAAAATGCTGCCAATAGCTTTTTTCTAAATTCACTTTTTAATTTCATAGATATACCTTTCCTTCATATACGCCTATATGCTAAAATATCTATATAATTAATAATTACAATATATTCAGCGAGGAGCGATGTAATATGAACAAAATTTTTAAATTAATATTAGTATTATCCCTTTTGATATTTTCGGCAGTCAGCATATCAGGCTGCAGCTCTGAAAAAGAAAAAATTGCTAAAGAATATACCGGTGTTTGGAGGGCTGATAAAAAAAGTGCATGGACCGGCTCTGATCAACAATATTATTTTATTTTTTCACAAAACAAAACTAATGAAAATATTCTTGATGTAACTCTTAGGATATTTGATAAAAACAATTCTGCATTTTCTAGTTCAGTATCAAATAAAGAACCTGAACTATCCAGCACTAACAAGACCAATGCTATTATTGATGAAAAACTAAAGACGATCCAGCTGCAAGACTTATTCAAAACACAGATTATAATCACTACCGAAGGTAATCAAAAATTTATTAATTACGACGGGAAAAAATTTGTAAAAATCAGTAACGAACCAAATGTTCCCGAACTCAAAGACATCAAATTTTAAAATCAAAAGGCACTTATATAGTGCCTTTTTCTTATCCCTATAGGGGAATACCTGCACCATATTTTAGCCACCATTCGCCACTTCTCTTTGCTACGTTGACAATAGCCCCTTTAGTCCGTCTTGCTCCACTTCCTACAGCTCTGCCTACAACATTGCCTATAGCTCCGCCCATTCTTCCTGTGGCATAGCCTGTTGCTCTACCAACTGTAGCTCCCATCATATCCGGAGTAGATACCGTTAGCCCATTTGTCATTGCTCCAGCATATTCTACTGACTTCCCAACCAGAAACGCCATAAATCCAAGAGATATTGTATTTAGTAATAGATTCGGAATTTCTGGTTTATGAGGATCAATATTTCCAAAAGAAACTTCAAGAAATCCAGATATCAAAGAAACCATAAATGTACAAACCATTATCTTAATGGCTCCAGTAAGCAAAATTCCCCAGGCTTTATCCGCTATACCTTTCGTCCACTTCGTCATACTCCAGGGCAAAAGCACCATACTCAGTCCTCCAACGATCATAAATTCGGCATAAGTAAAAAAGAGCGTACAGGCAATTTTGAGAAACGCATATAGCGCGAATAATAAAATTACAGCTCCTAAAATTCTTGTAAACGCTTCCATATTGAACGGTAACTCTTCCAGTAATTTACCAATAGCGGTAAATACTTTTCCTATCCCTAGATTTAAAATATCATTTGGAGTCAAAAGCCCTATGTCCCCTCCTGCAGCAATCCCTATCTGTTCTCCAATTTTTTTTACAGTTAAAATCAGCATTTTCCAGTTCCGGATCAAAAAGGCATAAAATCCGATGTGGATTACCTTTACAAATAAGTTACCCCAATTCCAGCTTTCGCTTGCAAAATACATCTCCCAATTAGAGGCTATACCGATAATAGCAAGAACCACAAGTAACTCAATCATAGGCTCCTGTAGACGTATCATTCCATCTAAAACGGAATTATTTATCACCTCTGATATTTCATTCATCATATTAAAAAAGTTTGTCATTGCATCTTGCATATTATTCCCATCCTATGGCTTCCACTTTTTTATCAAATGATGCGGTAATCGTAGTGCTACGACTACCAATATTCACCTTTGCCTGCTCAGCAACTTTTCCAAAATCAGCAGCTAATTTTTCCTGGCTTGCCTGTTCGGCATCATCTGCTAATTTTTTCTGCTGTGATGAAATCGCATCTTGCTTCAGTTTCAGTCCTTGGATCTCATTTGTTATATTCTGAGAATAGATCTGTTCGGCCGACAATAAATTTTCCAGCTGAGCAAGATCTTTTGCTCCCTTGCAATTAGCAATCTCATTTATTAACTTTTGGATACGTTCATTAGATTTTTCAAGCTCAACCTGTTTCATATTAATCAGCGTCACAAACTCTTTATTGAGTTCTTCAGACTTCACACGGTTAGTTTCCTGTCTGCTTTTAATATCCTTATAGGTAGCAGTAGTCGGATCAAGTGATGTAAAGTCTTTAAACGTTTCCTGAAAAGCTGTATCCACGTCAGAAGCGCCGCTGATAATACTGCTCATACCTTTTTTAGCCCCATTGTATTCAGATGTTACAATAGCAATTTCGTTCGTTATTGGATCAATTACCTCAGATGACAGATCCTGCAAGTTTTGCATCTGTAAATTTACCTGCTCTTTTAACTGATTGATCTGCTCTGTTGCTTTTTTTATCTGCGACACTATTTGTCCATATACCTTGCTGTCATGCACAGCATATACAGCATATGCCTGCGTGCTGACACCGAAGGTCAATAACACTGCTGCACTTAGTGCAGCAGCTTTTTTATGGTTAATTTTCATTGACCTCAGCTCCTTTTTGTTATATAAGTTATTTATGTTATTTACACTAAATACTGTATATAACTTATTTAATATATATATACGTTATATAAGTTATATATTAAAAATATCTCTAAGCTGAAACACCTTTAAGCCGTTTCCAGTTTTCTACAAAATCAGCAGGTGCCAAGCTTTTCAGTTCAGCAGCCTTTAACTGATCCTGTTTACTGGTAGCTGTATAGAATGCAGCTTCCAACGGAGACAACTTCAAATCAAAAATACGGCTGCCAAGAGAAGATTTGTAGTAATACTCCTTCTTTGGCACCAATGCTTTAACTATTCCAATCTCTGTTTCATTTAAACCGAACTTTTCATAGATTTTTTGACTTTCAACATTCATGTTATCGTTAGCCAGGTAAATTTTAGTTTTTGTATTTTCAACGATTACAGACAGCAGCTCGTCAGGAATGTCAGATAAATTTTGCGTGGCGAGAACAACACTGCAATTCTTTTTTCTTAAATCCTTCAAATACTCAACGATTTTTGCCCGAAACGTCGGATTGCTGAGAAACAGCCAGCATTCATCAAGAACAATAAGAGCCGGTACGCCTGTTAACTGGCGTTCAATGCGGTGAAAGAGATAATCTAATGTCGGTGCAACTATATTCGCGTTCTCCATAAGCTTTTCCATTTCAAATACTTGCCAGTCACCAGTACCAAATTTGTCAACATTACTATCAAACAAAGAACCGTATGCACCTTCCAGGCTAAGGGCAAGCAAGGCTTCTCGCAGTTCTTCGTCCTGAAGATAAGTTGTCAGTGACGTTATAGTCCGCTGATCCTGTGGGCTGTTTCCAACATCACGCAAAGCCTCCATAATCAGTTTTTTTAGTGCTGGCGTCAACACAAGATTTTGCGCAGTAAGGTAATCACATAACCAATCACAAGCCCATGTTCTCTCTATAGGATCGTCCACATTAGCGAGCGGCTGAAAAGAAATGCTGTCTACATCGACCAGTAGATTGTAGAAATTACCGCCTAAAGCCTGCGTTATAATGCGGCTTGATGCCGATTTATCAAATATGAATACTTTAGAATTTTCATATTTTCTAAAATTACTGGCAATCGTATTTAGTAAAACTGACTTGCCAGTACCGGTTGCGCCAGCAACCATAGTATGCCCAACATCTGCAACGTGTAAATTGAGATAAAACGGTAATTTCTCCGGAGTTTCACACTTCATCAGCGGCGTGCTGGATATATTTAGCTTTTTGAAATGTTCATTTTCTTTTTGACCTTCCCATAACGATGATACCGGCGACCATAAAATAAAGTTTGTAGAATTGATAAAATACGTTCTGACGCCGAAAGAATAACAGGCAGGTATAGTTGAAAGCCAGGCTTGCGAGGCATTGTCCTTTTCAATAGTGGCCACAAATCCTAAATCATTGATTATAGCCTTAATATCTGCAAGTTCATCTGCTAGGACTTTTTCGTTTTCATTGAGCAGCACTAAATTTATAGTACCGTAGCCCATCCCAATATTGTCCTGAGCAAGCTCAGCATAGGCATCTTTGCTGTCTTCTTCATCCATAACAGCCTCTTCATCTACCTTATCAATCACTTTATTTTGCACGGCCTCAAAAAACCAGGTTATAGGACTTTTCTGACGCTGCTGATGTTGCTGCTGAATCGTCTTTACTTCCCTCATTGCATCATCTTTTGACAATGCCAGGTATCGGATAACGTAACGATATTCAGAAGATATACTGTCAAGCTTTCGGCATAAAAAATCTTTTGCGTAATTAGGAAGATCTTTAATGCCAATTATTCCGATGTATTTATTACCAATTTTAGGAGTTCGACCAGTCATAAATGTGCCATCTGCAAGCTGGGCAGTCAAAAAAGCTGTAATATCTGATTTTACAGAATGTTTAGTATCACTTATGCAGCTATGCAGATAAGTTAGTGTTTCTTCACCATTCAGCGGTCTTAAGTCGATAAAATACGGTGATAACGCACGTACTATTTCGCCTGTTTCTTCCAGAAAATTTTCTTCCATCAACTTCATATCCTTGTAATAATCTACTGTTGCAGCTTCAAAATCAGCAACATTATTTCGCGGAAAAAATATCTCTGAAAATTCCTTAATGCCCTGTTTTAATTGAGCCAAAATCTCTTTATTTTCTTTATCAATAAGCCCTGCTAATCTTCTAAAGGCATCTGAAGGCTGTTTATAAACGATAGTTAGATAATGTATTTGGCGATAATTCTTTCCCCCCGATAGGGTTCTTTTTCTAATTTCATCACAATCTCTAAGTAGCGGATC
>ERZ826051.2244-NODE-2244-length-15453-cov-5.551435_pt1 | contig 15453 bp, 25 predicted proteins | sample MGYA00519928_ERZ826051 | MGnify/ENA primary metagenome ERZ826051 (study PRJEB31778, sample SAMEA3449219) | human gut metagenome | biome: human gut; feature: human-associated habitat; material: faeces | place: United Kingdom | collected 2010/2012 ...
GTAATGTCATTGTTCGCATGTCTGGATCCGCAGCCTTGTCCTTGTCGTAGTCCAGGATATTCAGCAGGGCCGTTCCAATCCCTTCGACCTGGACTGTGATCTGTCCCTCTTCTCCGAATGTTTCTCTTGCCTTGCCTGCTGCCAGGATCTCCTCGATCTGCTCCCATGTGTACTCTGCTTCTCTGATCGTTCTTGCTTTCATTGTCTGTTCTCCTTTTCTGTTCAATACTCTTTCTTCGCATACCGGGCACACCATTCTTCCCTCCGGTATGATTTCTCCACACATCACGCATCTGTCTTCCATCGTTGTCTCCTAGTCGAACGGAAGCTCTTCTTCGATTCCGTCCGGTATGTTCATAAAACCGTCGGCTCCTGTGTCTGGTGATGGTGGTGGTGTCTGTTGTGCGTTCCGATCTGCTGCCGCCTTGCTCTCTGCGAACTCTGCTTCTTCCACGACCACATCTGTCGTATATACTTTCTGTCCGTCCCGGTTTGTGTAGCTTCCCGTCTGAATCCTTCCCACTACTACCAGCTTCGTTCCCTGGTGTGCATACTTCTCGATGAACTCTGCTGTCCGTCTGAAGCATACGCAGGAAGGAAAGTCTGCACTTGCCTCTCCGTCCCTCTTGCCTCGTCTATCTACTGCAAGTGTGAATCTGGCGATTGCCATAGGCTCCTCGCCCTGTGTGTATCTCACGTCCGGATCTCTGGTCAATCGTCCCATCAGGATCACCTTATTCATTCCGGTGTCCTCCCTTCCTGTTTCTCTTGTGCTGCGCTTTCAGTTCCTTCACTGTCAGCGTGATGATGATAGCTGCTGCCAGCACCAGGCCGACCGCTACCAGTACCATGACGATCCACAAGATTGCGCCCCCTGATACCATCAGCAGCAGCTTCATGTTCTCCCATGCTTCATACATCTGTCTGTCCTCCCTGAATGATTTTGTCCAGCAATGTCTCATACATTGCTTTGTAAGTCTCTGCTTTTGCCGTCTCTCTGATTGCTTCTTCCTTCCAGTCTTCCGGGCTTGCTCTCTTATCCACCATCATGTCCCCCCCCTCTTCTTTTCTGTCTATTCCGATCGCAACGCCCAGGGCCTTGTCGATGGCGTCCATCTCTTTTCTGCTCATTCTCCCCAGGAACTTTCCTGCTCTCTGCTTGTCCAGTGTCGTCATTCCTTCACACAGGGCGACTGACTCGCGCCCTGTGCTGTAGACTGTGACATGTGTTTCCAGGTTCTTCTTCGGTTTCGATGTCAGAAACACCACCGTGATCTCATTGCTGTATCTGTTGTTCATGTCGTTCGATACGACCACCGCCGGGCGATCCTTCTTCATTTCGCTGCCGATCTGTCCGCGGTCGTTGTTGATGTAATATATATCCCCGCGTCTCACTGCTTGTGTGTATACCATGCGTTCTCCTCCTGGTTCCAATACTTTCTCTCTCCCAACTGCTGCCAGCCGTTCGTCTTTTTTCTCCGATTCCTCTGTGCTCTTCTCAGCTGCTGCCGTCTGATCATCGGGATTCCTTTCATCTTGCGGCGATTGTTACTCATAGGCTGCTCTTTTTGTGATCCTTTCTTCTCGCCTATCGTATAGCCTGCCTGTCCTAATTTAGCCCGTGCCTCCGCTAATGCGTCCACGTTTACTGTGCAGTCAGCCACTATTCTCTCTTTGATCTCTTCCTGCCGCTCTGGTTCCTGACTGACCTGTCCTTTGTCTTTCTTGTGTCTTGTGATCTGCTTCTTGATCCATTCCGTGATCTTGTTCAGTTTCATTCTTCCTTCCTCCCTATGCTTCTTCTATCCCGATCACGCAGTAGCCATCTACCAGCGCCGACGATGTGCTGCTGTCTTCCAGGTGGTTCACTCTCAGCTGCATCTGCTCTCCTGTTGCCCTGCCCTCTCTGAACTCCATTGCTATGATCGTACTGCTTTCGCTGATTTCTGTGGACTTCACGATCAGGAATGTCTGTGTCCTGCTTCTGATCCGGTCAAACGCATCGCAGGACAGCCGGATTGTTTTTTTCTTGTCGTCTGAAGGAAGATGCTGCATCTTCTCTTCCTGTTCTCTCTCTTGTAGCTTTCTCTTTGTTTCTCTGTCGATCGCCGCCTGCTCTTCGTCATAACGCTGCTGTTCTGTCTTCTCAGCTTCTTTCTTGTCTATGTACTGGTCGCAGCTGGTGCAGGTCGATGTCTTCACGTTGCACTCCAGATACCTGCTGCATCCGTAGCAGATCGACGTGATCCCTTCCGGATGTGGCGTCTCGTAGTCGTCTCCTGGTTTTGTTGTTTCTTCCTGCTCCGGTTCCTGGCTCTCTGCTTCTTCCGGCTCTTCTGCCGCTGCCTTTGCTTCTTTCACTTCTTTCCAGGTCAGCCCGCCGGACTCCTGGCTCTTCTCCAGCATGGCCTGCTGCTGTTCCTGATCCATGCCGCTGATCTCATATGCTGCACTGAATGTCAGTCGTCCCTCTTTCAGCTGCTCCGTGAACTCAGGGATCAGTCGCTCATTGATGGAGTCGATCTGTGCGATCTTCGTCCCCGACATCTGCATGATCGAAGCGATCACATCACGAAGGCGTCCGCTGTCCAGTGTATAGCCTTGAAGTGTCAAGCCATTGTCCTTCATGTACTGGAGTGACTTTCTCAGCTGCTGCTCTTCCTGGAGCAGATCCGCCATAGTCTTATCACGGTATGCGTTCGCCATGATGATGTTGACCATTTCTTCGTGTTCTTCTGCTACGCTCTTGATCTGACATGTTGCGATCTCGAACTCCTCATAGCCTTTCTTCAGTAGGAGCTGCAATGCTCTCCATCGTCTTTCCCCTGCTATGATCCTGTACTCTCCACGCTCACACGGTGCATACATGACTGTCATGTTCTCCAGGAGTCCGACTGTCAGGATCTCCTGTGCCAGCTTTTCGATGCCGTTCATGCTGTAGAAGTTCCGGTCATTGCTGTACATCTTCCTGATGCTGATGTCCTTTGTGCGGAACCTTGCCCGCGGCTTATCCTCTGCCGCTGCCTTGCTGTTTCTGTTCAGTGCGTCCATGACGCTCCAGCCTGCTGCCATTGTTTACTCCTCCATTTCTTCCAGGATCTCCCTGGTCACTTCTCTGTAGTCTCTTGTCACGATGCAGCTCTTTGAGAACACCGGAAGCGGCACACGCTGCATAGTTGCCTTTTCTGCTACGATCGACCGTCTGACTGATGTCTCGAAGCATTCCTGTCCGGACGACTCTTTCAGCCACTGTTCCACCTGTAGACTGGTCTGGTTCTTCTGTCTCATGGTCATCAGCACCTTGATCCGGATGTTTTCGTTCATTCCTCGCAGATCTTCCACCTGTTCCGCCATGTTTGCGATTGCTTCCACCTCGAATCCTCCGACCTTCACAGGAAGGATCAGCAGATCCGTCGCCACAAGCACGTTCGTTACTGTCATGTCCATCAGCAGGCCGCAGTCCACTATGCAGTAGTCGTATGCGTCCTGTACTTCCAGCATGGCCGCCGCGAATCTGATGATCTGATCTTCCTTCTCATTCAGCAGCAGCTGCATGTTTGTCCGCATCAGATAGCCGTTCGCCGGGATAATATCCACATTGTCGTATGGAGTTGTCTGGATCAGCTCTGTCGTGCTATATGTACCTCCTGTACTTCTGTGTTTCTCCAATAGCTCCGACATGCCGATTCCTTCCGGCTCGAAGCGATCATACAGCATTGATACGTTTCCCTGCTGGTCTGCATCCACCAGCAGCACCTTCTTTCCGTGTTCCTGTCCCAGGATATAGGCAAGTGATGCCGCCGTCATCGTCTTACCGATCCCGCCTTTCTGGTTCATTACTGTGATAATTTTCATTGATGTGTACCTCCTGTTCTTTCTAGCTTGCCGCCTGTTGTTCCTTTCTTCTTCCTTCCTCCCAGCTGATCACTGCGTCCATAGCTCTCCTGTAGCACAGCGCATCGTCTTTCTCTTCCACCTTGATGATCTGCTTCTTGTCCTGGCCTTCGCCCTGGAAGATCTTTATGAAGCCGTCATCGTACATCGAGAACTTGCTGTGCAGTCTCAGGTTGTGCCTTCTTGCGATCGGTCTGTATACCTCGTAGAATCTTCTGACTGCTTCTGCATAATCGTCCATCTTAACCTCCTATCGCATCGGCGATACTTTCCTGTTTTTGTGAACGGTCAGATTCTGACACAGCATCGTGTCTTCTCCCTTTCCTGTGTCTATCGGTTTCAGGTTTATGTACTCTTTCAGAATCTTGATTGCTTCTTCTGCCCCGTAACATACAACGCAGTAGTGCCCTGCGTCTGCCAGGGCTTTCAGCATCTCCTTCTGGCTCTTTTCTATCGTTCCTTTGTCGTACTTCATTTCGATGTACAGGCCGTTATAGATGCCCTTCGGCACCGGAAGGCTCAGATCAGGGATCCCTGCTTTGACACCCATCTGTTTCAGCTTTACAGCTTCAGCTTTGTTCCTGCTGCCGCCGTTCGGACAGTGATGCAGTAGCTTCAGCTCCGGATGTGCGTTCTCGCTCCACATCGCCCAGCTGATCACGTTGATCTGCTCCGTGTCTTCACTCCTTCTTGCGTATCGCATGTTCATCTTCTTTCTTTGCTCCTTTCGCTCGCATTCGTGCGTATATGTAGAATCGTCCGTTGAAGGTGTTGTACTTCACTTCTGCCTCTGCAAACTCATACATGTCGCCGTACCACTTTGCCAGGTGGTCGCAGATCTTCAGATCTCCCTTCACGATCCTGTTTACGTGATATTGCTTTGTCTTGTAGTGGTTCACTTTCTCCTTTGGCTTTCTCAGCCCTGTGGAAGCGTTCCATGTCTTCTGGTATTTGCTCTTTCTCTCTTTCTCTTTCGTGATGTACCTTGCAGCTCCTACAAGTCCGTTTTCGTCTTTCTGCAATCTGCGAAGGTGGTTTCTCTTCCCCTTGTTCCAGGTTGCCTCCACTGTGTCCATGTCCAGATCTCCGTCCATGACGATGTGGTGGTGGAACCTTCCCTTGCTTCCGCACTCTGTTGTATAGACATATCTCGCATTCTTCAGTCCCATCTTCTTCCGCTTGTAGTTCAGCCTCTTGATGAAGTTCTGCATGTTCCTGACTGCTTCTTCCAGTGTCTCAGGTTCTTCTGTGTATGTGAATGTCGCCCATATATCTCTGTTGTCGAAGTTCTCCAGGATCAGACGCTCGCACATCTTCCTGCTGTTCTTATCGTTCAGGTTCTTCTGTGCCTGTCTCTGTTTCTTCCTTCTCCCTTCATCCGGGATCTGGCTTTCCTGTCTCCTTGCGAACTCTGGATATATTTCAATCTCCAGCTGATCTCCCGATCTGATCTCCTTTGTTGCATATATGTTCTTCGTCTTGCCTTCCTTCAGGAGTCTCTTCTCGTTCTCTTCCTCCATCTGCTCCAGACTGTTCTGATATGCTGCTTCATAGTCGTATGGGACATATACAGTCCTTCTCTTTCTCTTACCCATGTCTTATACTTCCTTCGTAGACTTGTTAGTATCCATTACAAGGCCGATTTAAGACGTTCAAGAAATGCGCGGCTTTGTTGACTTCCGCTGTCGTCTGCTGTACAATACTATTGATGTGTACTTTGGTTCTCAGCATTGTCTGGAAGCCATTGTGTAGCCTTCCGGAGCCGCCAAGCATACCGGAAGGCTTTTCTTTTACCCTGCTTTTCTGACATCTTCTTCTACCTTCCTGACGCTCGTCAGACGTACCTTCACGCCTTCTTCTCTTGCATTCAGGATCATGGCGATCGCTTTGAATGCCTTCATAGGATCAGGCCCATTGTTCTCTACTGCTGCCATGCGGCTCACCTCTTTCCTTTTTTTCTGTTCCTTGCACTGATGTTCAGCTTTGCAATGTTTCGACCGACTTTTGTCAGCTCTGCTTCATCAAACCGGAGTTCTCTTCTGTTCATTTCCAGATTTGTCTCGTTGTCTATCAGGAAAAGATTTTCTATATTACAGTTATCTTTGTCTCCGTCCAGGAAGCTCACCATTTTCCCTTTTGGAATCTCTCCGTGATGTTCTTCCCACACCGCTCTATGTACGAACTCAAACCGTTCTCGCTGTGTTCCGTCTTCCTGTACCTTTCTGATCAGATAACCGTCCGTTGTATGTGTGAACTCCCCGACTTTCATCTTGTTTGCTGGCACATGTCCTCTTTGGAACATTGTGTGCTTTACTTTCTCGTACACTTCCGGCGACATCTTCTGTCCTTTGTTTTGTGGTTCATGCCCTTTCTTGAAGCGTGTGTTCACTCCTGTAGTGATCCCGTGATTTTTCTTGTAGACTCTCACTTTCTTTCCTGTGATCGTCCCTTTTCCGTATTTTTCGTTCACTGCCGCCGCAATCTCTTCTGATGTTCTTCCTGATGCAATGCTTCGGATAAATGTTTCCATTCCTTCCGGATATACTTGCGAATATCCTTTCGGATTTCCTCCTTTTGTTCCGCTCTTCAACTTATGGTTCTTCTTGTAGGATCTTATTTTCTTTTCGGTGAACTCTATCTGGTATTTTTCAGAAAATTCTCTGTTAAGATCTGCCGTTAACTTTTTTGTACTTATCCCGACTGTGTGATCTCTTATGTACTGCCCTACTTCTTCCGGATATTTATGCATTTTCTTTCACCACCAGCATCGCAGGAACTTTTCTTTCCTTGTTTCCTGTGTTGTAGCCATATTCATCCATGTGCTTCATGGCGTTCAGCTGCACGTTTGCGTTGTTGATGATCGTTGTTGCGACTTTCGTCGTTGCTTCTGCCCGTTTTATCTCTTTGTCCAGGCCCTCCTCATCCAGATCATCGTCGTTTATCCTTTCAAGCGCCTCGAACAGATAATTGTTCAGATCTGTCAGTGTATTCTTCACGACACCGTTCTCCTTTCTATGTACTGCCTTCCGGCATGGTCTATCTGCATCCGTATGATGCAGTCATGTATATCACCACTCCCTTCCTGGCAATGTGTGACACTGTGCTGCGCTTTTCTCCTTAAAAAGCTGCTCAAAACCTGATAACTTACTATGCAGGATTCTGGCAGCCTGCACACGCCGCTATGTTTTCACAATGTTCATCGGATGGCTTTCAGCTTGCCATCGTCAGCGATCACGTTGCCATCGTGACCGGACGGGGCCTGCGCCCCGTTTCGGCTTCTATCCTTTGAACATTTCCTTCAGCAGCTCAGTCGCTTCTTTTGCAATCTCGCCGCCCGCTTCAATAAACTGCTTCATAAGTTCCTTCTGTTTTGCCGTCTCTTCCTGTGTTGGAATCTCCAGCGCATTCGTTCCCTGTTCTATTGCTTTGAAGATTGCGTACAGGATCAGCATACAATCCTCTTTTGTTTCGTACTCTGCTACTTCTTCACAGCATCCGTCATACACCATGAGCGTGTGTCTGATCTTGTCTTCCTTCTTTCCTTTGGTATGCTCCTTTGTCTCTTCGTACCCGATTCCTTCAATGTGCCCGGACAGGTTGTACAGCTTCTCTTTGTTTTGCGATAAAATAAACATGTCGCCCTCCTTAATATTCATAGTCTTTGTTCGTGTCTGCATCGTCATAGCCCTTCGCCATGATCTGATCGTAGCAGTCCCAGCAGACCAGCCTGCATCGGATCCCGTTTGCGTCCGTCGTATACTGCATGTCTTTCCGATCGGCGTGGTGTCCGCAGACCGGGCACCTTCGAAAGCCACTTTTCTTCGTTCTTGCCATTATCTCCCGGCCCTCCTTTTCTCTATCTTGTCTAACTGCTGCATAATTTTCTCGTATCTTCTTCTGCTGCTTTTCTGTGCCTGGTATTCTTTCGCGAAGCTCTGTGTGTCTTCTCCTTTTATTGCTGCCTCTGCCATCTGATCCGCTGCCTGCTCCATCTTTTTCTGTGCTCCTGCTTCTTTGTCGTATGCCATGCAGTAGCATTCGTGCATCAGCTCTTCCGGGATCTGATTCTCTTTTATTTCTTTTCTTAATCTTTCGTTTTCCAGGCTCAGTCTGGCGGCTGCGTCTTTGTTTTCTATCTCTACCCTGTGTATAGTTTCATTTCTTTTCTTTAGCGTCTTGATCTCTTCCTTCAGCTCGTCCGTTTGTTCCTCTGCGATCTCTGCGCGGCGTTTCATGCTGTACGCAGTGTCTTCTCTGATGTTCTCCTCTGCCAGCTCCAGAACGCCCTCCATCGCAAATCCTACATAGCTGTTTTCTCCAAGTCCTTCCACGATCTTTCTGATCTCTTCGATTGCCTGTCTTTCCTGGTCTTTCGTTGTCATGCCTGTCCCTCCTCGTTTTCTCTTTTTTCTCCTTTTCTATGTACTCCCCGACAAAAATGTCGGGGACATCCTATGCCGTCAATCCTGCGCGAACTGTTTCGCCCATCTTCAGGCCGATCATAACGTACTTGACTCTTTCCTTGTCTGCTTCAGACAACTGCTCCAGCAGTTCAACGAACTCGCGTGCGTCTTCGGCCTTACGGTTTACAGTTTCTTTTCTTTCAACTGCTGCCATGTTCATTCCTCCTTCTTCTTATGCTGTCACCAGTTCATAGTCTTCCAGTAATTCCTTCAGGTTGATCTTTCTCCAGCGATGGAGCTTCTTGTCTCCTGTAATGTTCTTTACTGGTTCCGGAAGTGGCTCGCCTGTGATGACATTTCTCTCCCAGAAAAGATACTGTTTCAGTGAATTGTGATAGTGTCCATCATTATGTACTTCGATGAATTTATGCTCGTTTCTCTTATTTCTATAGGTTGTGATCGTTGTCATATCTTCCTGCCTCCTTGCGGCTTGTTTTTCTTCTTTGTCCCGCCTATACTATGTATTAAGTCGTTGCCGCGGCTTAATACATAATAGGAAGGTGGTGTTCTCATGTCTTGCGATGAGCAGAAAAAGCGTGATGTTGCTATTATCTGTACAATTTTGTCTTTGCTCGATCACCCAGTCGATGCTGCTGGTGTTTTGTCCGAGTATGACAAGGCTCTGCGCGAAGTAGAAGAAGCTACTGCTGAGTAAGTGGCGGAACCAGGAACGGAGTGGAATCTGCTCTCTGTTTCTGGTTCTTTTCTATTGAAAGTTGCAGATATTCAGGAAGCATCTTCGCTTCTCCATCTGTCCACCCAGCTTTTTCCAGTTCTTTCAGAATGTTCTTTGCTGTTTCCATTACCGCATATTTGTCTATCCCTGCGATCCTTGTTCCCGGTGTTTTTATGATTGTCTCCGTCTCTTTTCATCTCCCTTCTGTTCCGTATATTTACATGATAGTCTCTTTACGTAACTTTGTCAACATATTTTTGTCACTGTACGGAACTTTTTTGTTGACCTTTTATATTCAACGTGGTATTGTGTAATCAGAAAGAAGGTGAATGACATGACGCAAGGCGAACGCGTGAAAGAAGTCCGCAAGGCTTTAGGCCTTACGCTTGACAAGTTCGGCGAAAAAGTTGGCGTAAAAAAGCAGACCGTCAGCCGCATCGAAAACGGTGTTAATAATGTCACTGATCAGATGGTGCTTTCGATCTGTCGCGAATTTAATGTAAATTATGATTTCTTAATGAATGGCGAAGGGGAAATGTTTGATGACCTGCCGCAGACGGTTCTCGACGAACTGTGTGCGCAGTACGATCTGGATGATCTGGACAGGACTCTGGTAGAAATGTATATAGAAATGCCGGAGCAGGTTCGGGACTACCTGAAGCAGGAGATCAGGAAGCGATTCCTGAAGGAAGACACAAAAAAATAAGGGAACCCATATGGATTCCCTTTTTCTCACTTCGGAGTATGTATGTATATGTACTTTACGAATCTGTAGATCCGCTTCAGCTGATCCTCCGAAGTGATCTTCTGGAGCAGTGCGTCGATCTTCTGGCGTATGTCCATCCGCATCACCTTCCTTCTGGTTTCATTATATCTCAAATTATGGAAGAAAAAAGGTGATCGGTGCCTGTTTCCCGATTTCGGGAAATAACATCAGAAACTGACTGCTTCCGTCACAAACCTGCTATACTATTTGTAAACCGAATCATATAGATCACTTATTTTGACATCCAGGGCGCGGGCGATCGCTTCCAGCTGGTTCAGTGTAGGCGATACAAGGCCGTTTTCGATATTGTTCAGCGTTGTCTTCCCGATTCCTGTGGCGGCCTCCAGCTGCTTCAGTGTCAGGCCCCTTCTGTTCCTGGCTTGCCATGTCAAGACTTCCATGTGCTTTCCTCCTGTATAGTGTAGGATGCACATATCTTGTCAAAATATGAAAAAGGACAGCCGCGTCAACGACTGCCCCTTCTCATGTGTCTATGCTCCACAGCTTTACGCTCAGAACAGACACGGATCGCACCCTCTATTCTAGCATAAAGCTGTGTTGCTGCATAGCTTTATTTTTTATACCCTTTTCAGGGTTCTATGTTAGAAAGAAGGTTTTTTATGAATACATATTTTCATCCGCAGCCGGAACTGTACGGCCTACGCGTAGTTAAATACATAAGATGCAGCCACGAAGGTCAGGTACTGCATGGTGATACTCTGGAAGCCCAGGACACGCTTCTGAATGAATTTATTGAAGTTAATCATATGGTGCTCGTGGATACTTTTGTGGACGAAGCACTGACAGCTAGAAAAAAGTTTACCAAAAGGAAGGAATTTGTCCGCCTGCTGAACGGTGTGCGTGCTCATGCCTTTGACATGATTCTTTTCACTAAATTAGACCGCTGGTTCCGTAATATCGGAGACTACCACAAGATCCAGGAGATTCTCGACGCGAACAGTGTGCAATGGAAGGCGATCACAGAGTCTTATGATACTACCACGACGAACGGCCGTCTGCATATCAATATCCGTCTGTCTGTGGCTCAGGACGAATGTGACCGTGATAGCGATCGTATAAAAGATGTATTTGCTTACAAGCTGAAGAACAAGTCATATATATCCGGTCGACTTCCTCGTGGTCTGAAGCTGGATGCTGACAAGCATATCATTCACGATCCGGAGTGGAAGCAATGGGCGCTCGATATGTTTGACCATTTTGAGAGCAGCGGCAGCATTTATTCTACTTTTCTATTTCTTACGAATAAGTACGGCCCTCTTCTTCGTTATGACGGTGTTAGCCGTGCGCTGAAGAATCCTCTGTATAAAGGCATGTACCGCGATGATCCTGAATTTTGTGATCCGCTTATTGATCCGGAACGTTTCGATCATCTTCTTGAGCTTGCAAAAAAGAATGTCCGCCAGAGAAAAACCAGGCGATACTATATATTCACTGGTCTGCTTGTCTGCTCCAGTTGTCAGCATAGCCTTGTGCCTTATACTATACCGCACACTCTCGCTGATGGTACACACAAGGATTATGTTTCCTATCGCTGTGGTTATCATTCCAGCTCGCGGCTCTGCGATCGGTCACGTACCTACCGCGAAGAATATATTGAACAATATCTCCTCGATCATGTTCGTCCTGCGCTCTCTCACTATATAGCTGAATATGATGTCGTTTCTTCCAGTGCATCAAAAAAGGATCCTGCTGCCGAAGCAGCGAAGATCCGCCGTAAATTAGAAAAACTATATGATTTGTTTCTTGATGATCTGATAGAAAAAGATCTTTACAGACAGAAGTATGATGAACTGCAAGCCCAGCTGAAGGAATGCCTTGCAGCGCCTTCTGCTCCCGTCCGCGATTTTTCTGCCGTTCAGGAGTTGCTTTCTAAAAATTGGGAAGATATGTATTGCACTTTCAGCAAAACAGAAAAGAATGTCTTCTGGAAGTCTTTCGTTGAATCTATCACTGTCTATGAGGACGGCAGTATGGACATTAATTTTTTATGATTTTTTATTTATACTAACTATACCTAACCGTTTGGCAAGGATAATACTAAACCACAAAAATAGCCGCCCTGGTCTGGTAAACTAAGCGGCAATTTTTGTCAAAACATATATCGGACTAACCGTCTATCGATAGCACTCTTTTTCTATAATCATATTAGCACGCATGTGCAGAAACGTCAAAAAATTTTTATTCTACTTTTTGAAGTTTTGACATATCCAATCCATGCCGGATCATCATCAGAATATCCCATTTTTAATTCTATGTACATTAAATTGTTAATCATTCTTATTCTCTCCTGATTCCAAATTTTGCAACATCTCAACAAACTGGAAGCTGTAAACCTGATTGTTCCTAAATTAACTGTGGCATACCATTGATAAACATATGCCATGCCTGTCATTTTTCGCACTAAGTTTCCATCCGTGCATTTCAACGATTTCTTTTGAGAGGGCAAGCCCTATTCCGCTGTTTCCGTTTTGTCCCGTATAAAAACGTTCAAACATATGGGAAAAATCCTCTGTGCTAAGTTCTCCTCCATCGTTCCAGATGGAAAGGACTTGATTTTTCCACGATATTTCGATTTGACTACACGCATATTTTACGGAATTAGTTATCAGGTTAGCAACAGCATGTTCCAGCTTCTCCGGGTCTCCGTTGACATATCCTTCGTCCAGTTCTAACGATACTGAAAGGTTTCGCCTGTTCACAATTCCTTCAAGCGGCATCAAAATATCTTGAACCAGTGATGCCATTTCTATTGGTTCACACTTTAATGGTTCCGTACCACTTTCCATTTTTGATAAATACAGGATATCCTCAATAAGTTTACTCATACGCTCCGTCTGAGACACTATCATTCTGCCCGCTTGAGAATAATCGGTAATGACTCCCATTTCAATCTCCTCCGCATATCCGCAAATTGCCATAAGCGGGGTTTTTAATTCGTGAGATGTATTTTCAAAAAAGGTCTTCTGAGCTTTGTCATTTTGTTCAAGTTTTTTCCCGAGAAAATATCCAATGGCAGCACCGAGAGCGGCAATGACAAAAGCATCCAGCAAAACACCAAAACTGATTTCTTTTACGAGTTCTGGTTCGCCGGTAACATCCACATAAGCAAGTAATCTCTCATTGCTGTCTTCGTAATACTCTGTTCTGGCTTTCATATAATAAGTTGCTTCGTTAATTTTTGCCCTTTGCATTTCATCAGACGGGTGTGTTTCATACCAGTCAATAAGTTTCTTCTCTTTGGGTGTCAGAATCTGATATATGTCATCCCTGTTTTCTGAATCTGCCCCCATATATACAAGTGAGGCATAATATAAAGAGCCCGTATCATTTTCAGATTCGTAATTCAAATATTCGTCTGAATCCAAAGTAAAAACGTTTTTAATTGCATTCTCAGCTCTCAGCTCTATTTTTTTATTAAAAACTATGTTCAGAATCAGCAGGCTCAAAAGCATGGCTGCCATAACGGCGGAACCTGTAAGTGTGGCAATTTTATAACGTGTCTTATTCATTACAATCCTCCAGTTTATAGCCATAGCCCCAGACAGCACTAATGCGAACTTTGCTGCCTGCGGTCTTCATTTTCTGCCTGACTCTTCTTACTGTCTCATCGACAACTCTGGTTTCTATCTCCGTAGAATCTATTCCCCATACTTTGTCGAGAATTTCATTCCGGGGGATTGCCGTTCCACCATGTTCCATAAGACATCCCAGAAGCGAAAATTCTGTCATAGTCAGACCAATATCATGCTCTTTCACAATGGCATTATGCTTCTCCCATGAAAAACACACATCACCAAAGGAAATATCTGCCTTTACCGGTATATTCATTTCAACTCTTCGGAACAACGCATTTACCCGGACAACAAGAAGTGACGGCGAAAATGGCTTAATCAGATAGTCATCCCCTCCATACATAAATCCCTTCATATGGTCAGACTCTGAATCCTTTGCCGTCAAAATAATAATAGGAACTGATGATATTGTCCTTAGCTTTTTACATATGGAAAGACCGTCTGAACCCGGCATCATAATATCAAGAATAACAAGATCACAGGGCTTCTCCTGAAAAACAGAAAAGAGTATATCACCATTCTTGTATGCTGTTACCTCATATCCGGCATTGGATAAAAATTCTGTGAGTATTTCTCGTATATCCTGTTCATCATCTGCCAAATAAATTTTTTTTGCCATATCTTTAATCCCACATGAGGGGAGTCCCTCAGAAATTCTGTGAGATTCCCCATATTATATCTTTCAAAATCAGTATGTCTGTATTTTAGTTCCACCTGCTTTCGCTTCAAGAGCGATTGCCTGTGCCTCCAAAGCATCAATCTCATCTGAATACTTCGCATAGCGAGAAGCAAATTCCTCGTCAGAGAGGTTATCAGAGCCGTTATAAATATTGTCATAGATTGCATCAATTTTATTGTAAATACTGTTAAGCTGATTGACTTCATCTTCGCTCAAATTTCCATAGTATCCCTCATACCAACCCGCTTTCTTTTCAAGCGTTTCAATCTGTGCGTTCAGTGATGTAATCTCGTCATCATACTTTGCATAGCGGGCTTCGATCTCATCGTCTGAAAGATCATCGTCCGTCCACACTTCCGCATCAATTTCTTCGATTCTTTCATATGCTTTCTGAAGCTGTTCTGCTTCCTCTGCGGTGAGCTTGCCTGTATCGTACAGAGCATTACACTCATCCTCGGAATATTCATATTCCTCGTTGTCGATCAACCCGGCTTTTTTATCAAGCTCCTCAAGGCGATCCATGAGGGTATCGGTTTCATCCTGATACTGATCGTATCTGGCATAGATATCTTCATCAGAAAGACCATCTGCATCTTTCATTACCTCTTTGTCGATAGCGTCAAGTCGGTCATAAATGGAGTTAAACTCTTCAATCTCCTTCTGAGTGAGAGAACCATAATCTACATTTGTTTGTGTTACCTCTGATGTAGTCACTGTCTCATCCAGTGTCTCCTTCTGGGCAGCCATGGCAGGAATACCTGCGGATGTAGTCATTGCTGCTGCAAGTGCTATTACCATTCCTCTTTTGAATAATCTGTTCATCATTTTAGTTCCTCCTGATTTTTTATTTACCGGTTGTTCGGTATGGCTAAAGTATAGCTCAGGCAAATGTAAAAATATCCTTAGAACAGTCATGAAAATGTCAAGAAAGTGTAACAGCACAAGATTTTCCATAAACCATATTTACTCTCGCCTCTTAAGGGTTACAATCTTTTTTCAAATACCAACAATTTTTCTAAATCTGCAATTCCGATTTACCTTCACCTTATTTTACCATAGTGCTTTCTAAAATGCTATTCTAATATATACAAAAGTGTAAAAGAGCGATCTCTTCTCTCACACTCACACATAAAGGAATTGAAGAACTGGATTTTGAGACACGAATCCGTAAACGAGATGAACTTTTAACACAGAAATTTTCCAATAACGAACAGAAATAGTATCATAACAGTATCACAGGCAGATATGCGAAGGTTTTCATTTTCTTCCCATACCTGCCTGTTTTTAATTTATTCGCTATTCTTTACAGACTTATTTTAAACTTTTTACAATCGAGTAGGAGGCGGTGACTAACCGCCGTCCTCTCACACCACCGTGCGTAC
>ERZ826051.2290-NODE-2290-length-15179-cov-2.819162_pt1 | contig 15179 bp, 14 predicted proteins | sample MGYA00519928_ERZ826051 | MGnify/ENA primary metagenome ERZ826051 (study PRJEB31778, sample SAMEA3449219) | human gut metagenome | biome: human gut; feature: human-associated habitat; material: faeces | place: United Kingdom | collected 2010/2012 ...
AAGCCCCCGGACGAAAGTCCGGGGGCTTCTCTTTTCAAACAGCCGCATCAATTAAAGCCAGATAGTAGTATTTTTTACCGGTTTCGTTAAATTGTGTCGGCGCGTAGTCGTTCCGGCTATACCATTGCACCTGTGCTGCACCCCAAGTGACAGCGTTCACCCAGTTGTCATTGGTTGCTGCGCCTTGTGCCCAAGTACAGGGCCGCAGCATACGGAGATTTATATCCATATCAGCGGTTTGCTTTTCCTCCTGCACAATGACCAGCACGGGCTTTCCGTCAAAGGTCAGCTTGTTGGGATTCGCGCTGCCGGATTTGCCGTTTCCTGTGTATGTGCCGTATACGATCTTGCAGTTGCCGCAGCTGGCCAGCGCCGTTTGCAGCGCCGCCGCCTTGTCGGCATTGCCTTTCAGCGCCGTGTCGATGGCGGCGTTGTCGCGATTGAAGTCCTCCATCATGATGCGGTCCGTCTTTTCCCACTGGGTCAACTGAAAATTGGCTGTTTTGTTCATAGATAACATCCTCCTGTCACACGGATGTAACTTTGGGGGCGCCGCCGTGTGCCCACTCTGTATGAGGGGCGTTTGCTGCACGGTTTCGTGCAACGGAAGTGAAAAAACCGCCGCACCGTTCACAAATGGTTTACAAGTTTTTCATGTTCCCTTCAGATTTGGGGTGTATACTGCGTACATCAGCAGGCGAGAGAGCCGTTTCCCGGCCCCGCCGCTGATCCGAGAGAAAAAGCCATTCTTTCAAATACACCCCTACGGCCCACTGCCCGCCCGGGAGGAGTCCCAAACCGGCAGACCAACGATCCCGCCGCAGGCAAGCGGCGTGTTGATAGATCTTTTCATACATGACCTCTCCAAAGCAAGGCGGGGCGCCGGTTTTCCAAACCGACGCCCCGTTTTGCCGCGTTTTGCCCGCGAGACCTGTTGAAAAATGTCAGAACAGCCAAAGGGAGACGAGGGCGGCCAGCAGCGCGGACAGCAGGCCGTGGGTCAACTTGCCCAGCAGACAGGGGGCGAGAGGGAGGTCCGTGCCGTCCAGAAGGGCGGCGGTCTGGCAGAGAACGGACAGCCCGCCCCATCCGGCGCACCCGGCGGCCAGCAGGAAGCCGGTGCGGTCACAGGTCAGGAGGGGCGTCAGGGAGAACAGCTCCCCGCAGCCCACGGCCAGGGCCGCCCATGGGCCGGGGAGGGCCGTCAGGGGCGAGATCAGCACATAGAAGAACGTGACGAAGGCGCAGACGGAGAGCATGGTCCCGGCGCTGTCCCGGACGGATGACACAAAGGCCGCTGGCAGAGAGGGGGCCTGAAAGGAAATGGCGGGGGGAACGGTTTTTCGTCCCCGGCCCAGTCCCCGGAACAGCAGCCCGGTGAGGAGGGCGGCGCAGACGTGGATCAGCCAGAGCCACAGGCCCGCCCGGACGCTGCCGAATACCCCCACGCCCAGCACGCTGATGAGGAACACGGGGTTGGAGTTGTTGCAGAAGGTCAGGAGCCGCTCCGCCTCCTGCCGGGTCAGGTCCCCGGAGGCGTACAGCTCCGCCGCTGTGCGGGCGCCGATGGGATAGCCTCCCACCAGCCCCAGCAGCAGCGCGGACCCGGCGCAGCCGGGCAAGCGGAACAGGGACGCCATCAGGCCAGCCATATCGGGCGCCAGCCATTGTCCGAAGCCCAGCCGCACCAGCAGACCGGTGACGACCATGAAGGGGAACAGGGCGGGGATCACCGTCCCGGCGCAGAGGGTCAGGGCCTTGGCTGCCTCGAGCCGCAGCTGTCTGGCGTCCGCCAGAAACCAGACCAAGATCCCGCACAGGATCAGGCACACATCCGTCCGTATCCGCCGTTTCATACGCATCACCCGCTATACCCTATGCGGGGCGGGGGCGGTTCATACGGCGGGACAGGCAAGCCAGGGGGAATTTCCGCATAGAGTTCGGTGAGGTGAGAGCATGGAGAAAAAACGGGACCGGGAGCAGGGCGGTATTCTGGGCGGCGTGGCGGAGCTGTTTGACCTGCCGGTGGATGTGGTGGCGGGTCTGCCCCGATTGGAGCTGATCGGGAACCGGCAGCTATATCTGGAGCGCCACACGGGCCTGCTGGCTTACAGCGATACTCAGATCGACGCCAACACAGGCTTCGGCGTTCTGCGAATCCGAGGAGAACGGCTGACGCTGGTGGCCATGACAGGAGAGGAACTGCGGATCGGTGGGAAAATCAACGGCGTGGAGTGGGTGCCATGCTGAAGGAGCTTATCAACAGGGCTAGAGGACAGGTGTGGCTCCGGGTGACGTGTCCCTACCCGGAGCGGGTGCTGAATCTGTGCTCCGCCCGGAAGCTGGCCTTCTGGGATCTGGAATGGGAAGGGACGGAGACGTTTACCTGCCGCATGAGCCGGGGGGATCACCGCGTCCTCAGCCGCGCGGCGGAAAAGCTGGACTGTACGATCGAAATCGTGCGGCGGGAGGGCGCGCCCTACACGCTGGCAAAGCTGCGGCACCGTCAGGCCTTGGCGGTAGGCATCGCGGCGTGTGGAGCGGCGGTGCTGATCGGGTCCTTCTTCGTGTGGGATATTCAGATTGCCGGGAATGAAACGGTGCCGCGGGAGGTGATCCTGCGATCCCTGGAGAAAAACGGCGTTCATCGGGGGTGCTTCGGCTTCGCCCTGAATGGGGAGGACATCCGCAACCATGTGCTGCTGGAGATCCCGGAGCTGAGCTGGGTGGCGGTGAACGTATCCGGCTGCCGGGCCAATGTGGAAGTCCGGGAGCGGCGGACGGCCCCGAAGCCGCTGGACCGGAAAATACCGTGCAATTTAGTGGCCCGGCGGGACGGACTGGTGCTGCGGGTGCAGGCACTGGGGGGCGTCCCTCAGGTGCTGAAGGGAATGTCGGTGACGGAGGGGCAGCTTTTGATCTCCGGCGTGGAGGACACAGGGACCTTCGGTACCCGGTTCACAGCGGGACTTGGGTCCGTGGAAGGGCGGACGTGGTACACCCTGACAGCCAACGTGCCCCTCACCGGGGCAGAAAAACGGTATACCGGACGGGAAAAGCGGCTCCATTCCGTGATTTTCGGCAGCCGCAGGATAAAATTCTTTGCAAACAGTAGCATTGACAGCGGCCAGTGTGATAAAATAACCGAGAGAACGCCGGTTCGGGTGTGCGGAATTCCGCTTCCGGTCACTTGGGAGACGGAGACCCTCCGGTTTTACGAAACGGAGCCGGTGACGGTCACGCAGGCCCGGCGGCAGAAGGAGACGGGGGCGGCGCTGGAAGCGTATCTCCACAGCCTTGTGGACCCCTACGGCACGGTAACGGCCAGTCAGATAGCTTCCCGGCTCCGGGGGGATGTCCTGACGGTGACACTGACGGCGGAGTGCCGGGAGGAGCTCGGGACGCAGGCCCCTATTTATACAGCAAATGAACCGGACGGCGCGTCCGGATAACTTTTAGGAGTGATGGCATGGAACAGAGGATCAGCATTGAGCGGATGGAGCAGGCCGTAAATATTTTCGGCTCCTTTGACGAGAACATCCGCCTGCTGGAAAAGGAATTTAATGTGACGGTGACCAACCGGGACGGCGAGCTGCGGATCAGCGGCGAGGCGGAGGACGTGATGCACGCCGCCAAAGCGGTGCAGGCCATGCTGACCCTGTCCTCCCGGGGGGAGGCACTGGGGGAGCAGAACGTCCGCTATATCATCGACATGGTCCGCACCGGCAAAGAGGAGCAGATCAGCGAGTTGGCGGGGGATGTGCTGTGCATCTCCGCCAAGGGCCGCCCGGTGAAGCCGAAAACGCTGGGCCAGAAGGAATATATCGCGTCGGTGCTGAAAAATACCGTTACCATCGGCGTAGGCCCCGCCGGTACCGGCAAAACGTATCTGGCGGTGGCGGCGGCAGTGCAGGCATTCCGGGAAAAGCAGGTGAACCGCATCATCCTCACCCGTCCTGCGGTGGAGGCCGGCGAGCGGCTGGGCTTCCTGCCCGGCGATCTGCAGAGCAAGGTGGACCCGTACCTGCGGCCGCTGTACGACGCCCTCTTCGACATGCTGGGGGCGGAGACCTACCAGAAGTATCTGGAGCGGGGCAACATTGAGGTGGCGCCCCTGGCCTATATGCGGGGCCGGACGCTGGATGACAGCTTCATCATTCTGGACGAGGCTCAGAACACCAGCCGGGAGCAGATGAAAATGTTCCTGACCCGGCTGGGCTTCGGCTCCAAGATCGTCATTACCGGCGATGTGACCCAGATCGATCTGCCGGACGGCAAGCCCTCCGGCCTGCGGGAGGCCATGCGGGTGCTGAAAAAGGTGGAGGGCATTGGCATCTGCGAGCTGACCAACGCCGACGTGGTGCGTCATGTGATGGTTCAGCGGATCGTGAAGGCCTATGAAGAATACGAAACTGCCAAAAACGGCGGAAAGGGGAAGAAATAATGGCAAAACGGCACTATATTCCCATCACCGCCGACGTGCCGGGGGTGAATGAGGGCCAGCGGGCCTTTATCCGCAAGGTCATCCGCACCGCTTTGGCGGCAGAGGGGGTGGATTTTCCCTGTGAGGTGGACGTGCTGCTGACCAATGACGAGGCCATCCATCAGATCAATCTGGATATGCGGGAGGTAGACCGGGCCACGGATGTGCTCAGTTTCCCGGAGTTTGACCTGCAACCCGGCGAGCTGCCCGACGGGGAGGACGCCGACCCCGGCACCGGACTGGTGCCCTTGGGGGACATGGTGATCTCCATGGAGCACGTGGTGGCGCAGGCCAAGGAGTACGGCCATTCCAACCGCCGGGAGCTGGCGTATCTGGTGGTGCACTCCGTGCTGCACCTGCTGGGCTATGACCATCTGGACGAAGGCCCGCAGAAAAAGCAGATGCGGGCAAGAGAGGAAGCTATATTGGCAGAATTGGGGATCACCCGGGAGGGGTAAAAGCAAGCAGGCCTTGCCCGCTGAAAGTCACGGCTTTGCCGTGAGGAATGTCCCCCACATTTTCTTTTTGTCTTGTCAAAAAGAAAACGTGCCGGACACGGTACAAAAGAAAAAGCGCTTGCGGGATGAGTTGACACATCCGTGTCAACTCACCCAAAACGAAGGGCTGACCGATACAGACTGCCGAGAAAGCCCGAAAGCCTTTACCGGCTGCGCGATACACTTACTCTGAAGAAGTGCGTATCCGCATTTGGATGTGCGGTTGAAAACCGGGGTGAAGAACCGGACTTGATCCGGCACATCTTTCCGCGCTTTCCGCTTCGCTAAGCGCTGCCCTGTTCTATGAGGCGAGCGGGAGCGGCAGTGAAAAGAGGATCTGGAAAGGCTACCTTGTCACCAAAGGAAACATCCTTTCATATTCTGGACTGAGGTGATGGGATGAACGTATTTCGGGACGGCGTGATCGCCTTTTTCTCCGCCGTGGGGATGACCACGGTGGTGTGGCTGCTGGCAGGAGCGGTGCTCCACGCAGGGCGGCCCACGATCCCGGGGCTTTTACTGGTACTGCCTGTGCGGGGTGAGGCGTTAGCCTTGGAGCACGATGTCCGGGAGCTGCGCCGGGTGCGGAGCAGTCTGCCGGGGGCACAGATCGTCATTGCCGACTGCGGCCTGACGGCGGAGGCCAGGGGACTTGCCGACTATCTGGCGGAGCGGGAGGACAACGCCGCCGTGGTGGACGGGGCGGACTTCCGGCTGGACGCCGGAGACAAGAGATAAAAATGCCGGTCAGGGACCTTTCGCGAGAAGGGCCGCACCGGCACGTTAAAGAGAGGAAGTCATGGAAGAACTGATCTGCCGGGAGGGCACGGTACATAGCGTTATTTTTCAGAACGCCGAAAACGGATATACGGTCCTCCGTCTCCTCACTGAGGAGGGGGAGGTCGTTACTGTGGTGGGATGTATCCCCTGTGTGGCGCCGGGAGAGCATCTGACCGTTACCGGTACCTGGGAGGTCCATCCACAGCACGGCGAGCAGCTAAAGGCGCAGGAATTGGAGCGGACGCTGCCGGAGGAGGAAGAGGAGATCTTCGCCTACCTGTCCTCCGGCATCTGCAAGGGTGTGGGGCCCACCACTGCCCGGCGGATCGTGGACCGGTTCGGCTTGGAGACGCTGGATATTTTAGAGGCGGAGCCGGAACGGCTTCAGGAGATCCGGGGCATTACCGCGAAAAAGGCTATGGAGATCGGAGAGCTGTTCCGTCAGCACATGGGCTTGCGGCGGCTGATGGAATTTCTCTCCCGGTATCAGCTGCCGCCGGTGCTGGCCATCCGGCTGCGGCAGCAGTATGGGGACGGGGCCATCCGGGTGGTGGAGAAAAATCCCTATCTGCTGTCGGACGATGTGTGCGGCGTGGATTTTTCCGTGACGGACACCATGGCGCTGTCCATGGGATTTGCAGAGGACTGCACGGAGCGCCTTGAGGCGGCCCTCACTTTTGAGTTGACCTATAACGAGAATAACGGCCATGTGTTTTTGCCGAAGGATAAGCTGCTTGCCGCCACCTGCCAGCTGTTGGGCTGCGGGGTCGAGCAGGTGGAAGCAGCACTGGACGCTCTGGCGGAGCATCATGCCGTGGTGATCCAGCGGATCGCCAATGTGGAGGCGGTGTATCTGCGGCGGCTGTGGGAGGCGGAGACCTCCGCCTGCGCCCGGCTGCTGGCGCTGCTGGAAATGGACGCCGATGAGAGCTGGTTCGCAGATCGGACCGTGGCGGAAATTGAGAAGGAACAGGGCATCACCTACGCCCCCTTGCAGCGGCAGGCGGTGGAGCTGGCGGCGAAAACCGGCGTCATTTTGCTGACCGGCGGCCCCGGCACCGGCAAGACCACCACCGTCCGGGGCATTGTGGCCCTGTTTCAGAAAATGGGGCTGAACATCGTGCTGGCGGCCCCCACGGGCCGTGCGGCGAAGCGCATGAGCGAGCTGACGGGCATGGAGGCTCAGACGGTCCACCGGCTGCTGGGGATGACATGGAATGAGGCGGCTCATCAGGTGACCTTCCAGAAAACGGAAAAGGAGCCGTTGGAGGCTGAGGCCGTCATTGTGGACGAGATGAGCATGGTGGATGTGTCATTGTTCTCCGCGCTGCTGCGGGCGCTGCGCCCCGGCACCCGGCTGGTGCTGGTGGGGGATGCGGACCAGCTGCCCTCCGTGGGGGCGGGAAATATGTTTTCCGACCTGATCCGCAGCAAAAAGATCGAGACTGTGTTTCTCCGGGAGGTGTTCCGGCAGGCGGAGCAGTCCGCCATCATCCGCAACGCCCACCGGGTCAATCTGGGCGAAAGCCCGGACCTGAAGGGGAATCAGGGGGATTTTTTCTTCCTTTGCCGCCGGGACGCCCAGCGGGCGGTGGCGACGGTGCTGGAGCTGTGCAAGACCCGCCTGCCGGACAATATGCACATCCCGGCGGAGCAGATCCAGGTGCTGACGCCCACCCGGAAGGGGCCCTGCGGCACCATCAACCTGAACCGGCTCTTGCAGGAGGCGCTGAACCCCCGGACACCCGGCAAGCGGGAGATCCTGTGGGGGGAGCGGGTGTTCCGGGTAGGGGACCGGATCATGCAGACCCGGAATGATTATGATGTGGTCTGGCAGAAGGATGACGGCACCGTGGGCACCGGAATGTTCAACGGCGACGTAGGCCGCATCGCGGAGATCGACGCCGGGGGCGAATGGCTGGCGCTGGACTTTGACGGCCGGAAAGCACCTTACAGCGTGGAAATGCTCAGCGAGATCGACCTGGCCTACGCCCAGACGGTCCATAAGGCTCAGGGCAGCGAGTACCGCTGCGTGGTGCTGGCGGCCATGCCCTCGGCACCCAGTCTCATGGTGCGGGGGGTGCTGTATACGGCGCTGACCCGGGCCAGAGAGCTGCTGGTCATCGTGGGAGATGACGCAGCCATCCGCTCCATGGCCGCCAACGACAAGCAGCAGAAGCGGTACTCCGGCCTGAAGTGGCGGCTGTGCCACGCCGGGGACGCAAACGGAGAATGAATCTTGAATAAGTGAAAGCCGTCCGGCAGCGCCGGACGGCTTTTTTGCGTATTTTCAGCGGTTTTCCCGGTAGAATTTCAGGGACAGGAGGATGGAGACGGCGGTGGCGATGACGGTCAGCGCCAGCAGCCCCGGCAGTGCCAGAGAAAGAACCGCGGCTGCTGCGGTTTTGGCGTCATTGACCAATGCGCCCAGTGCACCGGTTGATGCGCAGGCCAGAATGATGACCAGCTTGGATACCCACCGGGCCTTTTCCGTGCCGTAGCGGAGCATCAGGGGAACGTTGATGTCCAGCAGGAGAAGTCCCACACACGAAGCAGCCAGCACTGTCCAAGGAGAACAGCCGAAGCGGGGGGAGAACAGGGAGAGGACATTCTGGAACACAAGCACGGCGGCTCCGCCAACGGCAGTGCAGAGCCAGCCCAGCACGTACCGGCTCAGGACAATGTCTTTTTCCCGGTAGGGCAGCATCCGGGCAAAGGTGTTCCAGCGGCTCTGCTGGTCATAGGCCATGGCGGAATAGGGGATCATGGAGCCGTAAATCATGGCGAATACATTGAGAAACGCCATAGGAATCACGCTCCATAGCAGCACGATGAGGGCCAGGGAGCGGAGGGACTTCCCCAGAGTATAGTAATCCTTCAACAGCAGGGCTTTCATTGCTTTTCTCCTTTCACCAGAGCGAGGATGATGTCCTCAATGGTGGGCTTTTCCAGTTGGAAGCCCACCGGGGCCAGCTCCCGCCGCACCAGCGCCCGGACGCCGCCGTAGGGCGTGGTTTCCATGGACACGAGGGCTTCCGGCATGAGGGCCTCCGCTTGCTCCGCCGTGTCGTTAAAGATGCCGTATTGCTCCAGAAGGGCGTCCTTTTCCTCGCAGAACAGCAGCCGCCCCTGATGGAGAAAGGCGATGTAGTCGCAGAGCTTTTCCAAATCGCTGAGAATGTGGGAGGAGATCAGGACGGAGTGGGTCTCGTCCCGGGTAAACTCATTGAAAAGTTCCAAGATCTCGTCCCGGACGATGGGGTCCAGTCCGGCGGTGGCCTCGTCCAACACCAGAAGTTGTGCCTGATGGCTGAGGGCGACGGCGATGGTGAGCTTCATTTTCATACCTCGGGAATAGTCCTTGAAGGCGGTTTTCTCCGGCAGAGCGAAACGGCGGCAATAGGCGTCGAAGGTATCCTGCTCCCAGCGACGGTAGGTGGCGGCCATCACGCGGCCCACCTGCGGGGCGGTGAGGGTCTCAGGAAAGCACCCCTCGTCCAGCACCACGCCGATGTCCTCCTTGGCGTCCAGAAAATCCGGGGCGGAGACGTCCACGCCCAGCGCGGCGGCGGTACCGCTGTCCGGCCGCAGCGCGCCCATGAGAATGCGGATGAGGGTGGATTTGCCCGCGCCGTTCTCGCCCACCAGACCGCAGATGGTCCCGGCGGGAATGGCGAGAGTCACGTCCTTCAGAGAAAATTCTCCGAAGGATTTGCTGATATGGTTCAATTCGATAGCATTTGTCATAGAGATTCCTCCCACTTGCGGCGCAGCAGCTCCGCCAATTCCGGCTCTGAAAGGCCGCAGGTCCGCGCCAGCTCTGCGGCGGCGGCCAGATGGTCCTCGAGCAGGTGGAGCGATTGCTCCCGGAACAGAGCCAGATCCGGCTCCGCCACAAAGCAGCCCTTGCCGGCCACGGTGTTGATCAGCCCTTGGGCCTCCAGTTCGTCATAGGCCCGCTTGGTGGTGATGACGGATATTTTCAGGTCCTTGGCCAGCCCACGGATGGAGGGCAGCGCGTCCCCCGGCGACAGAGCGCCGGAGAGGATCTGGGCCTTGATCTGCCCGCTGATCTGATCGTAGATAGGCTGGCCACTGTTGTTTCGGATAATGAGTTCCATGGAAGTCCTCCGTTCGTACTGTACATACACAGTATATACAGTTGGCGCGAGATGTCAAGAGGGATTTTCAAAATTTTCCGTGGACGCTTCCGGGGAAGCGTGGTATACTGAGCGAAAAGAAGTACGCGGGAGGAACGAATATGAGCGATTTGCAGCGGATCGAAGCGGCGGTGGAGGAAAAGGTGCGGCCTGCTCTCCGTTCCCATGGCGGTGACATTTCCATCGACCATGTGGAGGGGAAAACTGTGTATGTAAAGCTGCTGGGCCAGTGCGCGGGATGCCCCTCGGCGGACCTGACCAATGAGACCATCGTGGAGGCGGAGCTGAAGGCGGCCCTGCCGGATCTGGTGGAAAAGGCGGTAGTGGTCCAGACCGTCAGCGATGAGCTGTGGGAGCAGGCGAAAAAGCTGCTGCGGGAGCATCATCTGTAAAAGAAAAATAACAAAAACCCTCCCGGAAGCCTCAGCTTCAGGGAGGGTTTTTGCAAATATGGATTTATTCTACATCCTGCAGGGCGTCATAGCCCTCCTCGCCGGTGCGGACCTTCACCACGTTTTCCACATCGTAGACGAAGATCTTGCCATCGCCGATATGGCCGGTGTAGAGCACCTTCTTAGCGGTTTCAATGACGCTGCGGACAGGCACCTTGCTGACCACAATGTCCAGCTGGATCTTGGGCAGCAGGGTGGGCTCCACCTCCACGCCACGGTAATACTCCGGCTTGCCCTTCTGGATGCCGCAGCCAAGGTCATGCCGGTGATGCCCAGCTCCAGCATAGCTGTTTTCAGGGCCTCAAACTTGGATTCCTTGCAGATGATCTCCACCTTGGTGAACTTGGGGGAGGTGCCGTCGGCAGTGTCGAAGGAGGGGACACGCTTGACGGGAATGGCCTCGGCGGCGGGCACACTGCCAGTGACGGCCACGGGGGCGTCGGTCTCCACGGCGGCGGTATCCGGCAGCATAGCGAAGCCAGCATAGGCGGTGAGCAGGCCGTGCTCGGAGACATCCAGACCGGTGATTTCTTCCTCCGGCGTGACCCGCAGGCCGATGGTGTGCTTCAGGATGGCGAAGACGATGGTGATGACCACAGCCACATAGAGGATTACGGAAGCAACGCCCAGGCACTGGACGCCAAAGAAGTGGAAGCCACCGCCGTAAAAGACCCCCTTTTCCGTGGACACGCCGGTGGCGAAGAGGCCGGTGAGGATAGTGCCCAGGGCACCGCAGACGCCATGGACCGAGATGGCGCCCACAGGATCGTCGATCTTGGCCACCTTATCGAAGAACTCCACAGCCAGCACGATGACCAGACCGAAGACGATGCCCATAACGGCGGCACCCAGAGGGGATACAGCGTCACACCCGGCGGTGATGCCCACCAGGCCCGCCAGAGCGGCGTTGTAGGTCATGGAGACATCTGGCTTGCCGTAGCGCAGCCAGGTGAAGATCAAGGTGGTGCAGCAGGCCACGGCAGTGCAGAGGTTGGTGTTGAAGAACCGGCGCTGACGATCAGCTCGTCGGTGTCCATGCCTACGGTGGAGGCACCGTTGAAGCCGAACCAGCAGAACCAGAGAATGAACACGCCCAGAGCGGCAAAGGTCAGGTTGTGGCCTAAGATAGCACGGGGCTTGCCGTCCTTACCATACTTGCCGATGCGGGGGCCCAGCATCTTGGCACCGATCAGGGCGCAGACGCCGCCTACCATGTGGACACAGGTAGATCCGGCGAAGTCATGGAAGCCCAGCTCACTGAGCCAGCCGCCGCCCCAGATCCAGTGGCCGGAAATGGGGTAGATCAAAAGGGAGATAGCGGCGGAGTAGATGCAGTAGGCGCTGAACTTGGTGCGCTCCGCCATAGCGCCGGAGACGATGGTGGCGGAGGTGGCGCAGAAGACGGTCTGGAAAATGGCGTAGGCCCACAGGGGGACGCCGGAGGGAAGGATGCTGCTGTAATCCTTCATGATCATGGAGTCAAACCAGCCGAAGAGGCCGGTGCCCGCGCCGAACATGATGCCGAAGCCGACAAGCCAGAAGCAAGGGGTGCCGATGCAGAAGTCCATCAGGTTTTTCATCAGGATATTGCCGGTGTTTTTGGCCCGGGTGAAGCCGGCCTCGCACATGGAGAAGCCCGCCTGCATGAAAAAGACCAGCGCTGCGCCCAGTAGCACCCAAATGGTGTTGACAGAACTGAATTCCATAGTTGTTTCCTCCCATTTTTGCCGTTTTCTTCCAGCGAACGGTTCTGCATATAAGAAGGCAATGGAGCCTTCCGAACGGTAAGACTCCATTGCCTTGCGTTTTGCCGGGAGATAGGAGCGGGTTCGCTTCCGCTGTCCGGCAGTTATATGCAGAAAAGATCGGGGGAAGAGAGAAAGCGTCTTAGAGCATGCACTCTAAGACGCCTTTGCCTTGATGGGGGCGTTATACACGGTTTGTCGGCTTTGTCAATCATACCGCGCCAATTTTGGCTGTTTTTACAAAAGCAAGACAGGGCAAACCGGGAATGTGTGTGTTTTCCCGTGATGTTACAGCCGGGTCACAACGGGAATGACCATGGGGCTGCGCTTGGTGTTTTTGAACAGGTAGCTGCTGACAGCGGACTTGACCGCGCCGCGGAGCTCACCGTCATCCCGGCCGCGCTTGCGGCTGCCGGTGACGCTGTCAGCGGCGTTCATGGCAACGTTTTGCAGCTCCTTCATCAGATCGCCGGATTCCTTCACATAAATGAAGCCACGGGTGATGATCTCAGGCGGGGACAGCAGCGCGCCGTCCTGCGTGGCGATGGGAAGGACCACCACCACCATGCCGTCCTCTGCCAGACGCTTGCGGTCCCGCATGACCACGGCGCCCACGTCGCCCACGCCGGAGCCGTCCACATACACCTCGCCGGCGGGGACGGAGTTGGCGGACAGCTTCATGGACTTGCCGGTGATTTCAATGACGCCGCCGTTATCGGCGATGGCGATGTGATTGCGGTCCATGCCCATCTGCTGAGCCAGCTGGCAGTGGATCTGCAGCATCCGCTGCTCACCGTGGAGCGGGACGAAGAAACGGGGCTTCGTCAGGGCGTGGATGATCTTCAGCTCCTCCTGGCAGGCGTGGCCGGAGACGTGAAGCATATCCGCCCGGTCATAGACCACGGTAGCACCCTTGCGGAACAGCTCATTGATGACACGGCCCACCGTGACTTCGTTGCCGGGAACGGCGGAGGCGGAGAGGATCACCTTGTCGCCGGCGCCAATCTCCACCTGCTTGTGGGTGGAGAAGGCCATGCGGTACAGGGCGCTCATTTCCTCGCCCTGAGAGCCGGTGGTGACGATGACCTGCTTGTTCTTGGGCAGGCCCTTGAGCTTGTTGATGTCCACCAGTGTGTTTTTGGGGACCTTCATATAGCCCAGCTCCGTGGAGACCTTCATGATGTTCTCCATGCTGCGGCCGGTAACGGCCACCTTCCGCCCGCAGGCGGCGGCAGCGTCAATGATCTGCTGGATGCGGTGGACGTTGCTGGCGAAGGTGGTAACGATGATGCGCTGCTTGCAGCCGGTGAACTGCCGCTGGAAGGTCTTGCCCACCATCCGCTCGCTCATGGTGTAGCCGGGGCGCTCCACGTTGGTGGAGTCCGCCAGCAGCGCCAGCACCCCCTCCTTGCCCAGAGCGCCGAACCGGGCCAGATCGATGACCTCCCCGTCAATGGGGGTGGAGTCGATCTTGAAGTCGCCGGTGTGGACCACCACGCCCATGCGGGTGTGGATGGCGAAGGCCACGGAGTCGGCAATGGAGTGGTTCACATGGATGAATTCTACTTGAAATTTTCCGGCCTTCACCGTCTGGCCCGCCTCCACCGTCACCAGCTTGGTGCTGTCCAGCAGCCGGTGCTCCTGCAGCTTCAGCTTGATGAGTCCAGCGGTAAAGCGGGTGCAGTAGATGGGCATATTTACCTGCTTGAGGACGTAGGGGATGGCCCCGATATGGTCCTCATGGCCATGGGTGATGAACAGACCCCGCAGCCGGGATCTGTTCTTGATGAGATAGGTGACGTCGGGGATGACGCAGTCGATGCCGTACATATCATCGCCGGGGAATGCCATGCCGCAGTCCACCACAATGATCTCCCCGCCGTACTCATAGGCGGTCATGTTCTTGCCGATCTCATTGAGACCGCCCAGGGGGATGATTTTCAATTTTTCTGCCATAGATCGATGATACTCCTTTGAAAAAATATGTAAAATACCCCCATAACAGCGGAAATGGCGCAAAATGAGCGCACGCAAACAAGAGACGCCCGTAGCCTGCGCGGCCCCGTTTCGCCGGCAGGGGTTCGGTCACGTCATTCCGTTGAAACCGTATGGGGTTTTATTTGACTGAGGCGGAGCGGCGCTCCGCACCAGTGAAATACTGTGGAACTGTGTAAAAAAGGGCGGAAAAGCAGTTGCTTCTCGACGCGCACTTTGTTATACTGAAACGAAGGCGCGGCCCCGGCAGAGGCACGCCTCGCGGCGCTCCGACAGCCGGCGGCCTGCCGCCGGCGGACACGGAAGGCCGCACCATTCTGCCCCTAGTATAGCACAGGTCAAGCGTTTTGTATACATTTTTTTCAAGAAAACCAAGATGACCGGCGGAAGGGCCGGAGAAAGGGAGTGAAGGGACATGCGGGCAACGATCAAGATGATCGCAGAACGGGCGGGCGTCTCCATCGGCACGGTGGACCGGGTGCTCCACGACCGGCCGTATGTGAAGGAGGAGGTCCGGCGGCGGGTGCTGGAGGTGATGGAGGAGCTGGATTACCAGCCAAACCGGGTGGCCAGCGCCCTGGCCACCAGCGGCATGGCCCGGCATTTCGCTATCATCCAGCCCACGTGGGAGAGCTATGTGGGCGAGGCCATGGCCGCTGGCGTGGCGAAGTTCCGGCAGGACCGTCAGGACTACAATGTGAGCGTCACCATCCACCCGTACCGCCAGGGGCGGATGGAGGACTGCCTGCACCTGCTGGACACGCTGGCGGAGGAGGTCCAGGGGATCGCCCTGTGCGCCGCGGACTGCCCCCAGGTGCGCCAGAAGCTGGAGCTCCTGGCGGAGCGGCGGATGCCGGTGGTGACCTTCAACTCCGACATTGCAGGCGCCCGGCGGCTGTGCTACGTGGGGGAGGACGCCCACCACGCCGGCCGGGTGGCCGGGGACATCGCCGCCAAGTTCCTCAGGCCCGGAGACCGGATCCTGCTGGTGTACGCCGACCACGGTTACGCCGGACACAAGGGCCGGGCAGACGGCTTTCTGGAGCGGCTTGCGGAGCGGGGGCTCC
>ERZ826051.2319-NODE-2319-length-15033-cov-4.391775_pt1 | contig 15033 bp, 9 predicted proteins | sample MGYA00519928_ERZ826051 | MGnify/ENA primary metagenome ERZ826051 (study PRJEB31778, sample SAMEA3449219) | human gut metagenome | biome: human gut; feature: human-associated habitat; material: faeces | place: United Kingdom | collected 2010/2012 ...
GCGAGGGCCTGCACAAGCGCGGCTACCGCCGCAACGCCATGGAGGCCCCCATCCGCGAGACGCTGGCCGCTACCATCGCCGACCTGGGCCGTGTGCGCCGGGACAGCCTGGTGGAGGACCCCTTCTGCGGCAGCGGCACCCTGCTCATTGAGGCCGCCCAGAAGGCCATGAACATCGCACCGGGCCTCAAGCGCCGCTTTGCTGCCGAACGCTACAGCTTTGTGCCGGCCGCTGTGTGGGCCGAGCAGCGCCAGAAGGCCCTGGCTGAATCCAAGCTGGATGTGGGCTTCGAGGCCTTTGGATATGATATCGACCCCGCCGCCGTGGCGCTGGCCAACGCCAACGCCAAGCTGGCCGGTGTGGAAAAGCGCTGCCACTTTGAGGTGGCCGATGTGGCGGATTTTGCCGCAAAGCAGGAGGCCATCGTGCTGACGAACCCCCCTTACGGTGAGCGTATGAGCACCATTGAGGGCGCGGCCAAGCTGGCCCGCACCCTGGGCCGTCAGATGGAGGCGAACCCCTGCGCCGGTGTGTACGCTATCACCGCTGACATGGACTTTGAAACCCACTACGGCAAGCGCGCCAACAAGCGCCGCAAGATGTACAACGGCATGATCCCCTGCCAGCTGTATATGTACTACAACGCCCCCAAGTTCGAGCACACCGCAAAGCCGATGCCCAAGTCCGGCTTTGACGGCAAGCGCCGTTTTGACAAGAAGGACTGAGCCTGAAAAATGTGCCCGGCCTGAAAAATAAGCCCTGCAAGCCGCACCGGAACTGCCCGGTGCGGCTTTTTGCATGGTTGCCGGAAAGACCCGGGAAATTCCGGAACGAATGACCACACAATGCCTGCCGGAGAAAAGGACGAATGCAAACAAAGTTTTATGAAATGTTAAGAACAAGGCTAAAACAAGATGAGACAAATTCATGGAGAATTTACACTCCTACCGTTGCACAGCGGAACAAAATAGATTATACTTACCTTATTACCATGACCTGTGCAGCCTGTGGCGGAAAGGAACGGTGCCCCCTATGAAGGGTCGAATGAAACCCTATCTTCCGGAGTTGACCATCCGTGATTATAATATCTACCTCCAGTATCTCCGAGGCGTGCGGCGGCAGTTGTACACCGAGTTTGGGTGGTATTCCTGCCATCTGCTGCGGTACAATGGCGTGGTGTTTGCCATTTTGTCCGACAGCCTTGCCGGGCGCACAGCCACCTGCCAGCGTCAGCGGGTGCCGGGCACCCTGTGCTGGCGCAGGATGATGTGCCAGACGCAGGGCATCCGGCAGGCGGCACAGGTGGAAGTGCTGCTGGGCTGGCACAACCTGCAGGACCGACGGCCGGATGAATTGCGGCCCGCCAAGCGGCTGCGCCGCGCGCTGGACCGGGTTCTGCTGCGCCGTGCCTACGAGCGGGCCGTGCAGCAGAACCCGGCCCTGGAACGCCTGTTCGGGCAGGAGCGGGACCAGGCCGTGGTGCAGATGAACCTGAATGCCAAGAACTACAACCTGGCTGCAGAGCCCATGAGCAACGTTTACGGCGCGCTGTATTCCACCCTCGCCACCGATGACCCCAACCAGCGCAAAAGCATGCGCTACATCGGCAGCAGCATTGGGCGCATCTTTTACCTGATGGACAAGGCCGAGCGCTTTGAAGCTGACAAGTGCAGCGGCCGGTACAACGTGTTTGTGGTCAATGACCTGATGGGGCAGGCCTCGGCCGTGGAAAATGCCCGTCGGCAGGCGCTGGCCGCCGCCAACGACCTGATGCGGGTGTACAGCATGCTGGATGTCAAACTCAACCGCAGCCTGCTGGATAATATCATGCTGCTGGGCCTGCACCACGCGGTGGAACCGCTGGAAGTGGGCGCAGAGCAGGAAAACTGGGAGATCCCATGAAAAAACAAAACCGAAAAAGCTGGACGATGGCCTATTGCGGCATGGCGGCGGCGCTGTGCGTCGCGCTGATGCTGCTGGGGGCCGTGATCCCCATTGCCATGTTCATTGCGCCTGCGCTGGCAGGGTTTCTGATCGCGACAGTGTGTGTGGAGTGCGGGCGCACCATGGCGCTCACAGCCTACGCGGCGGTCAGCCTGCTGGCGCTTTTGTTTGTGCCGGACAAGGAAGTGGCCCTAATCTTCGTGTTCCTGCTGGGGTATTACCCGCTGGCAAAACCCCGGTTCGACCGCATCCGCCCGGCCGTGCTGCGGTGCGTGTGCAAGCTGCTGCTGTGCAACGCCGCCGTGCTGGCTATGTACGGTCTGCTGCTGGTGCTCATCCCGGCGGGCAGTATCTCACAGGAGCTGCGCACCACGGCGTGGATAGTTACCCTGTCCACGCTGGCCATGGGCAACGTGGCCTTTTTGCTGTACGACCGGGCCCTGCACAACCTGCTCATGCTGTACCGGTTGGTGTGGCAGCCCAAGCTGCACCGGATGCTGGGCATGCACTGAGAACGATTGTTGCACAGCAGTTGCACAAAATGGGAAAGTGTGGTATACTGAACCACCAGCAGCCCACAGGGGCCGCAGAAAGAGGGAATGCAAAACCACCAGTTGACGCAAAGCGCCGGGCCACGCGGGTGACAGCCGCGAGGGTGACGAGGAGAGGAATCATCGAAAATTTCGGCGGATGTTTCTCCGGTTGAAGGCTAGACCAGCCGTAGAGAAGGGCAAAAAACGGCAGTGATACCGCAACAGATCCCTTCAAAGAAAGCCATACAAGAACATAAACTGATAGGGAAGCTGACGGCCCCGGCTGTGCGTTTTTTCTGCGCGGGGGACGCCGGCATGGAGGTGTTTTGTATGTGTGGCATTGTTGGTTATGTCGGCAAGCGCAGCGCACAGGATGTGCTGCTGGACGGTCTGGAAAAACTGGAGTACCGCGGGTACGATTCGGCGGGGGTTGCGCTGGCTCTGGACGGCGGCATCCGCGTGGTAAAGAGCAAGGGGCGGCTGACACAGCTGCGCCAGAAACTGGCCGCACAGGCTCTGGCACAGAGCTTCTGCGGCATTGGGCACACCCGGTGGGCTACCCACGGTGAGCCCAGCGACGTGAACAGCCACCCGCATTCCACCCCGCGGGTGAGCATCGTGCACAACGGCATCATTGAAAATTACGGCATCCTCAAGGAGCGTCTGATTGCCAAAGGCTATACCTTTGAGAGCGAAACGGACACCGAGGTGCTGGTCAAGCTCATCGACAGCTGCTACACCGGCGACCCGCTGCGGGCGCTGCAGGAAGCACTGGCCAAGGTGCGGGGCAGCTATGCGCTGGCTGTGCTGTTCCGGGACCGCCCGGACACCATCTTTGCAGTCAAGCGCGAAAGCCCGCTCATCGTGGGCTGGGGCGAGGGCGAAAACTTTGTAGCGTCGGATATCCCGGCCCTGCTCAAGTATACCCGTCGCTACAGCGTGCTGGAAGAGGGCGACATGGCCGTGTGCACGGCCGAGGGCATCCGCTTCTACAATGAATTTGCCGAGCCGGTGCAGCGCCCGGTGCTGACGGCGGACTGGGACATGGAAGCCGCCGAGAAGGGCGGCTACCCGCACTTCATGCTCAAGGAGATCAATGAGCAGCCGACGGCCATCACGGCCACGGTCAGCCCCCGGGTGGAGGACGGTATGCCGGACCTGCGCATCCCGCAGCTCACAGACGAGGTGCTGCGCAGCATCGGTACGGTGCATCTGGTGGGCTGCGGCACGGCTATGCATGCCGGTATGGTGGGCAAGGCAGCCATTGAGACACTGGCCCGGGTGCCCGCCGAGGTGGACATCGCCAGCGAGTTCCGCTACCGGGACCCCATCCTGAACCCCAACGATCTGGTGATCATCATCAGCCAGTCCGGCGAGACCAGTGATACGCTGGCCGCCCTCAAGCTGGCAAAGAGCCGGGGCGTGCCGGTGTTGGCCATCGTGAACGTGGTGGGCAGCTCCATCGCCCGCGCGGCAGACTATGTGCTGTACACCTACGCCGGGCCGGAGATCGCCGTGGCCTCCACCAAGGCCTATATGGTGCAGCTGTGCGTGCTGTATCTGTTCGCGCTGCGTCTGGCCTACGCCCGGGGCCGCTTGAGCGAGGCAGAGACCCGCCGCTATACGGCCCAGCTGCTGCGGGCACCGGAGATCATCAAGGCCCGTCTGGCGGACTGCGAGCAGATCAAATACCTTGCCAGCCGCTATATGAACACCCAGAGCTGCTTCTTCATCGGACGCGGGTTCGACTACTCCCTCTCACTGGAGGGCAGCCTGAAGCTGAAGGAGATCAGCTATGTGCACTCGGATGCCTATGCCGCCGGTGAGCTGAAGCATGGAACCATCAGCCTGATCACCGACGGTGTGCCGGTGATCGCGCTGGCCACCCAGAAACAGGTGTACGAAAAGACCATCTCCAACGCCAAGGAGACCCGCAGCCGCGGTGCACGGGTGCTGCTGTTCACCACAAAGGATGCCGTGGTGCCGGAGGGCGTGGCCGATGCCGTGATCCGGTTGGACGAATATGAGGACATCCTGATGCCCCTGCAGCTGATCGTGCCGCTGCAGCTGTTCGCCTACTACATGGCGGTGCTGCGCGGCTGCGACGTGGATAAACCCCGCAACCTCGCCAAGAGCGTGACCGTGGAATAAACTGCTGCTTACGGGAATTACGGGAACTCCCTCAGTCTTTGCTGCGCAAAGCCAGCTCCCTCAGGGATGGAGCCTTTTGACAGTGCGGCAACCAGAATATAATTACAACAAAAGCGAGGCCCCTCTGAGCGTTTCAGAGGGGCCTCGCTGTATCTTTGTTTCAGATGAGGAAGAGCGGCTTACCAGAACCAGTAACGCTTCTTGAACGCGATGTAGGCCACCGCAATGACCACCAGCACCGCGCCGCCAGCGATGAAGAAGCTCCAGTTGATGTTGGCGAAGCGGAGATTTTCGTTGGTCAGCAGATAACGACCGGCGGTGTCCAGCGTGATCACGCCGTCTTTGTAGCTGTTCAGGTACTGCCACTTTCCGGTGGTCTCGTTGTAGAGGTACAGACGGGAGTAATCACTCTTGTCCAGATCAATGCGGGCCGAGCAGGGGACCGTCTTGCCGTCGTTCACCACGAACTCCAGGCCCTGCTCCACCTGCTGCAGTTCCAGCGAGGTGTTCAGCTCGCCGGTGGTGTTGCGCACGTCCTTGCCGGACACCTGCAGGGTGTAGCCGTCGCCCACCACGCACAGGGTCTTGCCGGTGGTGCGCAGAGAGTTGAGGATGTCGCCGGTGATCACCGGGACTTCCGACTGAGCAAAAACGACCTCATGGTCGGTGCTGTCCTGAATGGTCTGCACGGTGGGGTCCAGCGTGATCTTGTCATCGTCGCCGTTGGCAGCGTCATCGCCGTTGCTGCTGTCGCTGCCCGAGGAAGCGGAGGCAGAGCGGTTCACGATGACGGTGACCAGCGCCGTGGCTTTGCCGTTGGAAACCGTAATGGAGGTGGAGCCGGTGCCCACGGCAGTGATCACGCCGCTGGGGCTCACGGTGGCCACACTGCTGTTGCCGGACTTGTAGGTGAAGCTCTGGGAGGCCGAAGCCGGGGTGGCCTTGGCCGACAGGGTGCGGGTGGCACCCGGCTTGAGCACCACATAGGAGGGGGTTACCGTAATGACCTGACCGCTGTTGGCGGAGGTGGTGCCGGAACTGACCGTGCCGCCGGTGGTCGCCTCGGTGGGGATGGCCAGCACGGTAACGGTGGTGCTGGCGGTGACCGAGCCGCAGGCGGCGGTGATGGTGGCGGTGCCGGGGCTCACGCCGGTCACGCGGCCGAAGCTGTTGACGGTGGCCACCTTCTCATTGGAAGAAGTCAGGGAGATGGTGGCGTACTGCGAGGCGGACGAGGGCCGCACCTGCAGCGATGCCGACACCGAGTTGCCCACATAGATGGTGTTGGAGGACAGCGCCAGATCCATCTCGGTGACGATCATGGTGGAGTCCATGGAAACCGAAATGGTGTAAGCACAGATCTGGTTGCCTGCGGCGGCCGTCACGGTGGCGGTGCCCACGCCCACAGCCTGCACCACGCCGCTGTTGCTCACGGTAAGCACGCTGCTGTCATCGGTGAGGTAGATGACGGAGTCGGTGCTGTTGCGGGGGCGCACCGTGGGCGACAGCTGCTGGGTCTCGCCCAACAGCATGTTGGAAGAATAGGTGCCGGCCTCAATGCTCTCGGCAGGCACGCTGTTGTCGCTGTTCCAGGGCAGCGACACGGCGGTGCCGGTCAGGGGCACGGCAGCCGATGCCGGCAGGGCCATGCCGCCGGCCAGCAGGCAGAGCAGTGCCGCGCCAAGGGCCAGGGTCTTTGCGGTTGATTTCATGGTTCGTGTACCTCTCTGGGTGTTAAAAATGGAGCGAAGGATTCAGCGCCGGAAACGGTGCCCGCATCAGCGGAACAGCACACCCAGAGCCTCCATTGCATATTCAAAGTAGGTGACCTGATCGTATTCCACGCGGGCGGTCACGCTCATGCCGTTGGAAAGATCGACCTTGTCGCCGCTGCGGCTCACCACATAGGTGCTGTCCGGCTTGATGGTCATCTTGTAGTACGAAGCGCTGGTGCTGGTGGTCACGTCGCTGTCGATGGCGGTTACGGTACCGGTCAGGGTGCCGTAGGAATACTCCGACAGGCCGGTGATGGCGATCTTGCACGGGTCGCCCACATGCAGCAGCGGGCGGTCGTTCACGGTGACCATGGCCACGATCTCCAGGTCATCGTTCTCGCTGGCAACGGTGGCCAGCGGGGAGCCTGCGCTCAACACCATGCCCTCCTTGTAGGGGCTGTCCATGTGGATCACGCCGGAGGTGGGGGCATACAGATAGTAGTCGTTGGCACCGGTGTTCAGGGCGTCGATCTGCGCCTGCACGTTGTCCACGTTGCTCTGGGCGCTGGTGATGCTCTGGGAGATGGACTGCATGGTGGAGTAATACAGGGCCTGGATCTCGCTCTGGTTCTGCTCCATCATGGTCTTGATCTGGGCGTCGGTGTAACCGGCCGCCTGATAAGCAGAAGCGTCAAAGGTCTTTTGCTCCACCTGGCTCTTGTAGGTCTCGTACTGGTAGTAGTAGGGCTGATCCTCGACACTGGTCTCACTGAAGTAATTCGTGTCGTCCTGGATGCACTGCAGCAGCTTATTGTACTGGTCCACCTGGGTCTGGTAGATCTTGAGCTGGCTTTCCAGGTTGTCCTGCTGCATGTCCAGGTCAGTGCTCTTGATGTGGGCCACGAGGTCGCCCTCGTTCACATAGCTGCCCTCGGAGATGTACAGCTCGGTGAGGGTGCCGGAATAGCTGGACATGATGTAGGTCTTGTTGCTGGCCTGCACCGTGCCGGAGTTCTGGCTGACGTAGATGCGGTTGGTGCGGGTGCTCCACACCAGCAGAAAGATCATGAACAAGCCCACCAGAATGACAAAGGCGTACCCGTAGGGAGGTACGTCCCGGTCCATCATAATGCGGCGGTCCTGCAGATCATCGAGGTTCTGGATGGTCGTTGTCATAGTTACTTGGTCTCCATAAACACGTCAACCACGGCGTCATCATCGTCCTGGCTGACAAAAATGGTGTAGTTGTCACCGGTGAGCTTGAGGCCTTTTTCAAAGGCGAGGATCTGCAGCTTGGAGCTTGCCAGCTGGCTGTAGGCCATGGGGCCGGTATAATGAGCGTACAGGCAGTTCTTCACCCGCAGCACGGCGTCCACTTCGTAGCCGGGCTCGGTCTGGGTGATCAGCTGGGTGGCCTGCTGCATCAGGTACAGCTCCGGGGCATGCTCCGGGGCCGGGCCGATCTTGAGGGCCTGCACCAGCGGGCCGATGGGCTGTGCGTTGTGGCTCTTGATAAAGTTCTGCAGCTGGGTCAGCGCCACCATCATGTTGCCCAGTTCTTCGGGGGCGATGCGGCGTGCCACGACATTGGTCAGTTTGAGGGTCTTGTTTTCAGCAACTTTGATCTCGTTCATGTTGAAATACCTCTTTGTCCTATCGTTGAATTTCCTCCGCAAAGGGGAGGCCGTAATAGGCAATCACAGGCAGAGAAAGGGCAGAGCACACCTTCTCTGCTTCTGATCACCTATTACTGTAGCAGTAATGGGTGATGCGAAAAATAGAATGTGCCCGGAGGCAGGACGCCTCCGGGCACACCATAACGAGGCATTGTCACCGGTCCGGCGCTTTGCAGCGGGGCCGGAAACACACTGCATATCGTTTTTTGTGGGGTAAGATACCGCACGGCGTTCTGCCAGCTGCCGTACTGCCGGGTACCTTGCGGCTGCGCAACCGCAAGGTACTTTTTTCGGCAAACAGGTGCGCACCTGTTTGCCGAAAAGTCCTGCGCGGCAGGGAAACCAGTGCAATTACTTAACCCCGGAAGCCAGAATTAAACAGTCTTATTTAGGGAAGACTGTTTAATTCTTCTCGAAGTCAAAGAGGCTGGGCAGAGCGTTCTTGGCGTTGCCGGTAGCCAGGTTGTAGATGGCAGCAGCAGAGCCGACGATACGCAGGCCGGCGTTCAGAGCGCCGTTCAGAGCGCCCAGAGCAGTATTGCCATAAGTCATCCCGGCGTCGGTGCCGTTACCGACAACGGCATCGTAGCCGCCCTGGTAGTACTTGCCAACAGAGCTGAACCAGGCCTTGCCCAGGTTGCCGGGCTTGTAAGCGCCGCCGAACAGAGTGCCAACGGTGTTGCTGACATAGCTGCCCAGGAAAGAGTTGCCGATAATGGTGACCATGTTCTGGTTGAACTTCTGCCAGTTCTCGACCTTCAGCTCGGGGGCCAGGATTTCGGACAGGCTTGCGCCGCCGTTGACGTAGGTCATCTCGTTCTCAGAGATTGCGGAAAAATTTGCAGGCATCATCATGATGAATTACTCCCTTCAAATAATGAACTTTTGTCGGTTCCTCCCCGGCTGCGCTGCCGGGAGGGAACCGGTTTTATGTAATCGGGTGCGCACCCGACTGCAACGAATCAGTAGGTAAAGGCTTCGCCGTCATCGTCATCCTCTACCACGGCGGCAGCCACAGGCTGCTTGGCCACCGGCTCACGGCGGCGGTAGATGCCCTGCTGCATGTTCCACAGCTCAGCATACTTGCCATCCTTGGCCATCAGCTCGTCGTGCGTGCCGCGCTCCACGATCTTGCCGTGATCCATCACAAGGATCAGGTCGCAGTCGCGGACGGTGGACAGACGGTGAGCAACGATCAGCATGGACCGGTCGGCCAGCTGCTCGTAGATCATGTTGAAGATCAGATTCTCGGTGGCAAAGTCCAGATTGCTCGTGGACTCGTCCAGGATGTACAGACCGGAATCCTTCAGGAAGGCACGCGCCAATGCAATGCGCTGCTTCTCACCGCCGGACAGGCCGTTGCCGGCTTCCTCCAGGTAGGTGTTGTACTGCAGCGGCAGATGGCGGATGAACTCATGGGCATCGGCCTTCTTGGCAGCTTCCTTCACCTCTTCCATGGTAGCGTCCATGCGGGAAATGCGGATGTTGTCGTAGATCGTCTTGCTGAACAGCTCAATGTTCTGCGGCACATAGGCAATGGCACGGCGCACGGAATCGTGGGTATACTCGGCCAGATTCACGCCGTTGAAGTCGATCTCGCCCTCTTCAGGGTCGTAGTACTTCAACAGCAGCTTGGTGATGGTGGATTTGCCGCTGCCGCTGCTGCCCACCAGGGCAACTTTCTTACCGGCAGGGATGGTAAAGCTGATGTGATCCAGCGCCGGGGCACGGTTGCCGTAGCGGAAGGTGACGTCCTTGAACTCGATGTCGCCCTCCACCTTTTCCAGCGGGATCAGCTCGCTGCCTTCGTTGGCCTCGTCCTCGGCGGGGTAGTCCATGATCTCGGTCAGACGCTTCATAGAAATGCCGGCTTCCTGAATGCTCATCTGCAGACCGATCAGGTTGCTCAGCGGGGAGGTAAAGTAGCTGGACAGGGTGCTGAACGCCATGAAGCCGCCCAGCGTCATCTCACCGTGCAGCACCTGGCTGATGCCCACATAGGTGGTCAGCATGCTGAAACCGGTGGAGATGAAGGTGGAGATCAGGCCCTGGCCCGTGCTGATGCGGCTGGACCGCAGGCTGATCTTCAGGCTCTTGATGTACTCTTTTTCCAGGTTCTCCAGCTGGGTGTCCTCGTTGGCATTGCACTTGATGGTCTCGATGCCGCGCAGGCTCTCGATCATTTGGCTGTTGAGGGCAGCCGACTGGATCATGGTCTCTTCGTTGATGCGCTTGTAGGGCTGCTTGAACACCAGCACCAGCAGGATGCTGACCAGTGCCATGAACAGCGAGATGGAGAACAGCATGGCGTTCATCCGGAACAGGATGATGCCGGTGATGATGGCCATGGAGATGTCCATCACAAGGCTCAGTGCAATGCTGGTGAAGATGGACTTGATGGTGTTTGCGTCCGAGTAACGGGTGGTGATATCGCCCGTTTTGCGGGTGGCAAAGAACTTCATGGGCAGATGGAAGATGTGCCCGAAGTAGCCCAGCATCAGCGGGATGTCGATCTTGATGGACAGATGGATCAGCACCCACTGCCGCACGAAGCCGATGAGGGAACTGGTCAGGCTCACCATGCTGAACACGATGATCAGGGTGACCAGCAGGTTGTCCAGCCCGTAGGGCAGCACCTCGTCCATCAGGATCTTATTGAACATCGAGGACGCGATGCCCAGGATGGTGGTGATGACGGAACTTAAAATGGCGTAGAAGAACAGCTTCTTCTGGGGCAGCAACAGGTCGATGTACCGCTTCATCATGCCCCAGCGGTTGGGCTTGCCGTCGTCTTTTTCGCTGGCCTGCTGGGCTTCATAGCCGGGGGCGCCGGGTGCCAGCTTTTTGCGCTGGCTCACGTTGAACTCGGAGGTGGGGTTCAGCAGCAGCAGAACACCGGTAAAGTTCTTGTAGAACTCGTCCAGGCTGATCTTTTTCAGCTCAGTAGCAGGGTCGCCGATGATGACGTAATCCTTGCACTTGTGCTTTTTGCCTTTTTCCTCGGCTTCCTTGACCCGCTCGGCTTCGTCCAGCATGTGCTTGCGGCGCTCGCCGTCATCGCGGAGGGTGGTCTTTTTGAACACCACCACAAAGTGGGCCAGGCCCTGGTCGGTGATGACCTGCGCGATGCAGGGCAGCGAGAAGTCGCTGAGAAAGTTTTCACGGTCCACACGCACCGCGGCGGTGGTGAAACCCAGCTCGTTCGCGGCCTTCTGCAGACCAACGAGGTTTGTGCCTTTCAGGTCCGTACCCATCATATCGCGCAGGCGCGTGATGGTGATCTCCTTTTTGTAATGGAGGCACACCATTGCGAGGCAGGCAGCCGCACAGTCGGTAGTGTCATGCTGCCGGACATAGGTATAACGCATAGATGCTTCCTTTGAAACTATACAAATTTATTCAAACACCATACACATCTGCCAGACACACGGACCGGAAAACATGCAGTGAATTTGACAAAACCGCCAAAACCGGAAGGATTTACCGCCTCTGAACGCCCGGGAATGGGGCAGAATGCTCAGATTTCCGGCTTGCAATGCCTGCAAAGTTTGTATGCGCAGGCGTTACAGCTTATGTGCAGTATACCACAATATGACAGCATCTTCAAGAACTTCTTTTTTAAGAAATCGTGAGAAATGAAAAAAGTGTGAAAAATTAACACTTCTGAAACATGCGGCACGGCAAACAAAAAAGGCAATGTTCCAAAGAACATTGCCTTCGTGGCGCCTCTTGCCTGACTCGAACAGGCGACACCCTGATTAACAGTCAGGTGCTCTAACCGACTGAGCTAAAGAGGCAGATCACTTAAATGACTGCGAATGATATTATACCGCATTCTTGGCCGTTTTGCAAGCCCTGATTTCAAAAAAGTGCAAAAAACAAAAAGCATCCCGGCAGAAACGGGTCGGTTTCTGCCGGGATGCGGGAGACTATTATAATAGGTAACGCAATTACTTCATGCGGCTCTTGGCCTTCATGCGCTGCTCGTGGTTCAGGATCTGCTTGCGGATGCGCAGGTTCTCCGGGGTGACCTCCAGCAGCTCGTCCTGTGCCAGGAACTCCAGGCAGCCCTCCAGGCTCAGCTTGCTGATGGGGATCAGGCGCAGAGCGTCGTCGGAGCCGGAAGAACGGGTGTTGGTCAGGTGCTTGGTCTTGCAGACGTTCACGTCCACATCCTCGCCGGAAGCGGTGTAGCCGATGACCATGCCCTCGTACACCTTCTCGCCGGGGCCCACCAGCAGGGTGCCGCGCTGCTGAGCGTTGAACAGACCGTAGGTGACGGCCTCGCCGGTCTCAAAGCTGACCAGAGAACCGGTGGAGCGGTTGGCGATCATGCCAGCCCAGACGTCGTAGCCGTCAAAGATCTGGTTGATGATGCCCTCGCCGTGGGTATCGGTCAGGAACTGGTTGCGGTAGCCGAACAGGCCGCGGCTGGGCATCCGGAACTCCAGACGCACACGGTCAGAGCCCAGGGACTCCATCTGCTGCAGGATGGCCTTGCGCTGGCCCAGACCGGTCATGACGGCACCCTGATACTGGGTGGGCACGTCGATGACAACATGCTCCATGGGCTCGTAAGTCTTGCCGTCGATCACCTTGGTCAGAACGTGCGGGGGGGAGACCTGCAGCTCATAGCCTTCACGGCGCATGGTCTCGATGAGGATGGACAGGTGCATCTCACCACGGCCCATGACACGGAAGGAATCGGTGGTGGCGGAGTCCTCCACCTTCAGGGCCACGTCCTTCAGCAGTTCCTTCTGCAGACGGTCGCGGATTTGACGGCTGGTGACGAACTTGCCCTCACGGCCGGCCAGCGGGCTGTCGTTGACCGAGAAGGTCATCTCCACAGTGGGGTCGTTGATCTTAACGAAGGGCAGCGGCTCCACGTTGGAAGGGCTGCACAGGGTGTTGCCGATGGTCACGTCCGGCAGACCGGAGAATGCCACGATATCACCTGCGGTGATGTTGTCGCACGGCTGACGGCCGTTGGCCTGGAAGTCGTACAGCTTGGTCAGACGGCCGCGCATCTTCAGGTCGGGGTTGTGCCAGTCGCACACGACCACTTCCTCGCCCACCTTGGCAACACCGTTCTGGATGCGGCCGATGCCGATGCGGCCCACGAAGTCGTTGTAGTCCACAGAGGACACCAGCATCTGGAAGGGAGCCTCAGGGTCGCCCTCGGGCGGCTTGATGGTGCTCAGCAGGGTGTCGAACAGGGGGATCAGGTCGGTGCCCGGCACATCCGGGTCCAGGCTGGCGGTGCCGTCACGGCCGCAGCAGAACAGCATGGGGCAGTCCAGCTGTTCGTCGGTAGCGCCCAGGTCCATCAGCAGGTACAGCACCTCGTCGATGACTTCCTTGATGCGGGCGTCAGGGCGGTCGATCTTGTTGATGGCGACCACAAGGCTCAGGTTCTGCTGCAGAGCCTTCTGCAGCACGAAGCGGGTCTGGGGCATGCAGCCCTCAGCAGCGTCCACCAGCAGCAGAACGCCATTGACCATCTTCAGCACGCGCTCCACTTCGCCGCCAAAGTCGGCGTGGCCCGGGGTATCGACGATGTTGATCTTCACGCCCTTGTAGGTGCAGGAGCAGTTTTTGGCCAGAATGGTGATGCCGCGCTCACGCTCGATATCGCCGCTGTCCATCACGCGTTCGGCCACGGCCTGATTGTCGCGGAAAGCGCCGCTCTGACGCAGCAGGGCATCCACCAGCGTGGTCTTGCCGTGGTCAACGTGAGCGATAATGGCAACGTTGCGCAAATCGTTACGAACCATAAAAATTCAACCTCTCTATTATTTCAAACTCATAAAATACGAACGAACGTCATACAAATCTAAGTTTATAACAGAATGGGGCAGTTTGTCAAGATTGTATAAAAATTTTTTGCTCCTTTCGGCAGATTGCCCGCAAAAATCCCGCCGATTTGTGCGGCGTGTACCTTTAAAATGTGCTATACTGAAAGCACAGAATAAAAAGGCACGGCTTGGTATGGCTGGCCTGAATAACCGGAGGTGTTTTGGGATGAAGATCACGTTTCTGGGCGCGAACCATGAGGTCACCGGCAGCTGTACGCTGCTGGAAGCCGCGGGCTGTCGGTTCCTGATCGACTGCGGCATGGAGCAGGGCAAGGATGTCTACGAGAACCAGCCCATCCCGGTGGCACCCGGCGAGATCGACTGGGTGCTGGCTACCCATGCGCACATCGACCACACCGGTATGCTGCCGCTGCTGGTGCGCAACGGCTTCCGGGGCAAAATCTACGCCACCAACCCCACGGTGGAGCTGTGCGGTATCATGCTGCGGGACTCCGCCCACATCCAGGAGTTCGAGGCCGAGTGGAAGAACCGCAAGGCCCAGCGCTCCGGTGCCGAGCTGGTGGAGCCCATGTATACCGTGCAGGATGCCGAGGCGGCCATGAAGCTGTTCGTGGGTGTGGACTACGACAAGCGCATTGAGCTGGCTCCGGGCATCGAGGTGCGGTTCGTGGATGTGGGCCACCTGCTAGGCTCCGCCAGCATCGAGCTGTGGATCACCGAGGGCGACACTACCACCAAGCTGGTGTTTTCCGGCGATATCGGCAACCTGGACCAGCCCATCATCAAGGACCCCGCCTATATCAGCGAGGCGGACTATGTGTTCATGGAGTCCACCTACGGCGACCGGCTGCACGGCCCGCGCCCGGATTATGTGAACGAGCTGGCTAAAATTTTGCAGCGCACCTTTGACCGGGGCGGCAATGTGGTTGTGCCCAGTTTTGCGGTGGGCCGCACCCAGGAGATGCTGTATTTTTTGCGGGAGATCAAGGAAAAAGGGCTGGTCAAAGGGCACGGCAACTTCCCGGTCTACATCGACAGCCCGCTGGCTACCGAGGCCACCCGCATCTTCCGGGACACAGACCCCGATTGCTTTGATGCCCAGACCCGTGCTTTACTGGAAAAGGGCATCGATCCCATCAACGTGCCGGGGCTGCGCATCAGCGTGACCAGTGACGACTCCCGCATGATCAACACTGAC
>ERZ826051.2333-NODE-2333-length-14977-cov-32.216325_pt1 | contig 14977 bp, 10 predicted proteins | sample MGYA00519928_ERZ826051 | MGnify/ENA primary metagenome ERZ826051 (study PRJEB31778, sample SAMEA3449219) | human gut metagenome | biome: human gut; feature: human-associated habitat; material: faeces | place: United Kingdom | collected 2010/2012 ...
TCCAAACAACAGCACAAATAATAGCCAAGTCTTAGTATTTAATATTATTCTACTCATTGATTTTCGGGTTAAAGTAGCAAAGATAGTAAATTATTCTACGCAAAGAAAAAGCATGATACTGAAAAGATTCTGAAAAGATTATATTCGTATTCTGTCTAAATTCTCATTTGCATATTGTATCTTTGCGTAAGAAACTCTAAAATCATCGGATATGGACAACTTGATGCGTAAACTTCCTATTGGAATACAAACATTCGAAGGGATACGGAAGGACAATTATCTTTATGTGGATAAAACTGCACTTGTATGGCGTATGGCTAACCTAGGAAAACCATATTTTCTAAGCAGACCGCGTCGCTTTGGTAAAAGCTTATTAATTTCTACATTCGATGCTTATTTTCAAGGAAAAAAAGAGCTATTCGATGGTTTGGCTATTGAACAACTGGAGACGAAATGGGAACAACATCCTGTTCTACATCTTGATCTGAATGCCAAAAAATATGAAACGGCAGCAGATTTAATTGCAATGCTAAACCAATATTTAGAAAAATGGGAAGCTATTTACGGCAATGAGAAAAAAGACCGTAGCCCTGAGGAGCGCTTTAGTTATGTAATCGAACAAGCTTCCTTGAAAACAGGAAAAGGTGTCGTCGTATTGGTGGACGAATACGACAAACCGCTTTTGCAGGCTATTACCCGTCCGAAATTATTCGAAGACTATCGTCAGACATTAAAAGCCTTTTATGGAGTACTAAAAAGCGCCGACGCATATCTCCGTTTTGTTTTCCTGACCGGAGTTACGAAGTTCTCACAAGTCAGCGTATTCAGCGATTTGAATCAGTTGAATGATATTAGTCTCGACTATTCTTACGCCACACTTTGCGGCATCACCCGTGAAGAACTAAAGAGTACTTTCGAACCCGAAATTGAAGTTTTCGGGCACAAAAATCATCAGACTCCAGAAGAGGTAGTCACAGCAATGGAACGCAACTATGACGGCTATCATTTTCATCCGGATGGTGCAGGAGTATTCAATCCGTTCAGTGTGTTGAATGCTTTCAGCAAACTGGAGTTGGGTAGCTATTGGTTCCAGACTGGCACACCGACATTTTTGGTTGAACTACTGCAAAAAAGTGAGTATGATCTCCGTACTTTATTAAATGGCATAGAAGCACCTGCATCTTCTTTTGCAGAATACAGAATGGATGCTAATAATCCCGTACCGCTGATTTATCAAAGTGGATATTTGACTATTAAGGATTACGACAGACGGTTCAATAATTATTTACTTGACTTTCCTAACGATGAGGTACGTTACGGATTCATTAACTTTCTTGTGCCATTCTACACTCCGATGAAGAACAATGATCAGGGATTTTATATTGGAAAATTCATTGATGAATTGGAGAAAGGTGATTACGAATCTTTCCTCACCCGTCTGGAAGCTTTCTTTGCCGATATTCCGTATGAATTGAATGACCAGACTGAACGCCACTATCAGGTTATCTTCTATCTCGTATTCAAATTGATGGGACAATTCACGGAAGCGGAAGTGCGCAGCACCCGTGGACGTGCCGATGCTATGGTTAAAACGCCGAAATATGTCTATGTGTTTGAGTTCAAATTAAATGGAACAGCAGAAGAAGCGATGAAGCAAATTGACGAGAAAGGATATCTGATTCCTTATCAGAAAGACCATCGGGAAATAATAAAAATCGGAGTGGAATTTAGTGCGGAAACTCGCAATATCAATCGTTGGCTGGTAGAGACGAGGTAAATATGATAAAACATTTCGGGAAGAATCGTAGCTACGAACTTCCCGAAATAAAAACCGATACCATTGAAAATAAACACTTGTTATCCTCTTTTGGAAACAAGTGTTTTTCAATCTAACCTAATATACCTGAAACTAATCTGACTCTTTTGATTTTGCATTCCAAACCAATAATGCAAAGAATACCGACAGCAGAGCCGCTCCTATCCAGAACCAATTGATATAAGTGAAATCATAAACATCGACTCCATTCTGAACCGTCTTCTGCCCCTCTATCAGAACACCACTCATTACATCCTGTAATCCGGCCCCAATATAACTGGCAATGCCGACTACCCCCAATGCTGCTCCCGACGCATTACGGGGAGCAATATCGACTGCCATCAGGCCACCCAGAAAACAAATGAGAACTCCGATACCCAAACCGAAAAGAACCATAGCCAACACATCTATCCAAAAGTGTACACCGGGAACCAACAAGAACAGGCTAAGTGCAAGAACATTCATCAATCCGAAAATCAGGGCGGGAACATTTCGACGACCGCCAAATAACTTGTCAGAAATAACACCCGAAAATATGGTACCTACGATACCACAGACTGGACAAATGGAAATAATGAAGCTGGCATCCAACGTGGAATATCCTTTTTGCGCTTCCAGATAAAAAACACCCCAGCTATTGATAGCATAGCGACTGATATACATAAAAGCACTCGAAAGAGCCAGTATCCAGATGGCAGGCATCATCAATACCTGGCGTTGGGCTTTATTAAAGTCTGTCGTTTCCACCACACTCATCTCCTCTTTCTGTTTGGGAGCATTTACAGGAGGAAAGCCCTGACTCTCGGGAGTGTCATGGAAGAACTTCCACACAATTAAAGCACCAAGCAAACCAACAATACCGGCACCGAAGAAACCGTATCTCCACCCCAATACACTAACGATAGACGCAACAATTAGGAAGGTCAACGCCTCACCGATATTGTGGCTGGCAGACCAAAATCCGTAATAGGAACCTCGTTCTTTGTCCGTGAACCAACGGGAAAGTCCCACTACACAAGAAGCAGCACCCATAGACTGAAACCAGCCACTAATCCCCCAAAGGAGAGCAAACAGAATAAAAGAATGGGTAAAACCCAGGCACAGGTTCACTAAAGCAGTTACCAGTAAACCGGTAGTCATAAAGCGGTTGATATTGCTACGGTCGGCCAGAAAACCATTCGTAAATTTTCCAAGGGCGTAAGTAAAGAACAATACCGAACCGATAATTCCCAGTTCTGTTTCGGAGAAAATTCCTTCATCTACGATGGGCTTCTTCACGACATTCAGGCTAAGACGACAAACATAGTACATGCCGTAACCGAAAGTGGCTGAAAGAAAAGTAGACCATTTCAGGTATTTCAGACGACGGGCATCGGAATGAAGATGTTGTGAGCCGGATGAAGACAAAGCTTCCCCGTTACAAGGTCTCGGTGAAGAGACCTTGTAAAAGTTTATAAGTTGTTTCAACATGAAAAAGTCTATTTAGTCGTGAAGTTTCTTTTTGCGCAGATACTCCAATAAGAGGGCAGGACGGTCAGTTTGAATTAATTTGGCTCCCTGATTAATGATCCATCCCCAGCTTTCATCCGGTTGATGAAGTTCTACTGCACGGTCGTCATCATGACCACCACATAATTCGGGCCAAAGAGAGTTTATAAACAACTTAGAACCCGTATCACGCACTTTTTTTATCAGGTTAAGCACCTCAGGACTATCATTATCAAACACTAACTCATAAGCAGCAGGCTTCATGTGAGTCTTGTAACTGTCAATAATAGCTTCGGCTCCTTTTTTATGCAACTGTACAATAGGCATAAAAATCACTTTATCCAATACAGCACCGTTTTCGGCTTTCACTTGTTCATAAGGAAGGCCGGCTTTGATAACACACTGGTCAACCGTTCCCGTCTTTTCGAGTACAATATAAGCTTCCTGAAAATAATCATACCCCTTATCAATATTTACCATGATCTTACCTTTGCAGAGCAACATCACTTCTTCCAATGTAGGAATCTGATGTCTTGTCTTACAAGCTACTCCATTTTTAAGACGCATTGCTTTCAATTCGGCCAATGTATAATCTTCCACCAGTCCTTTTCCAGACATGGTACGATTGATCGTTTTATCATGCATCACTACTAAATGTCCGTCTTTGGTTCGTTTCAAATCGATCTCCACCATATCGACACCCATATCAATGCAATTCTGTATACCTTGCAATGAGTTTTCCGGGGCATTACGCCAGTCAGCCCGGTGGGATACAACCAATATTTTATCTGGATGATTTCCCAGCAGATTTTCTCTGATTTCAGCTATTCTATTTTGAGCAACAGCCAGTTGCACCAAACACAGAAGAAGTATGAAGTTACATATCCGTTTCATAAGTTCAAGCATTAAGAATTTTAGTTCAGTTTATTGTTTTTCCAGACTAGTTTTTCTCCCCACATTGGTACATAAGTCTGTTCACAGTTAATCTTCGAAGCCCGTTCGAGTGCCATATCCAATGACCATCTTGATTCATCAACACCTGCATGAGCCAGTTCCAAGATATGTGATAACAAGACATAATCGGGCTCCACCTGTCCCGCACCTGAACCCAGAATATTATTTTCGGTCAGAGCATTGGGAGCATAACGCGGTATCAAAACATTCACATGAGAAGCCAGATTCGTATATTGTTCCGGTTTATAGTTAGAGTCTCCTACATGCATAAAAACGAAATTACCGGTATCTTCCCCACAATCGATTGAAAACACAGTCACAAAATTAGATAACCCGGCATTGTTATGGTCAGTGATACAGGTTTTAATCTTGAATTTTCCAATTTCATAATCTTTATCCCCCTTTGCAGTATAAGGATATGTCGTGTCTTTCAAATAGTTGGATAACACCGGTTTACCTAAATCAAACATAGCCTGGATAAGATCATTACTATAATGATCGGAGTGCTTGTGTGTAACACAGAGAAAATCAATATAAGGTGCCAGCTCTTTCGCCCAACGATGAGAAATGTCAATAGCAAAACATCCTGACGGAGTTTTTACCACATACCCCATATTATAGAGTAACCAGATCGCTGCCGTACCATTTTCTACTTTTGAGTTTTTAATTCCATCCATCACACGATCAAATGCACTCCGATAAAAATAGATAATCGGATCACACTTTTCCATACTCGTACTTGCCTGATCGAAGCCATTCAGATAACTGACGAAATAATCATCTTTACACTTATCCGCATATCCCTGGATCTTGGTCAAAGTAGTGGTACGTCCGGTATTGACAATCAAAGGAGAAGAACTCCACAACTGTTGTGCAGTGGCATCTACTTCCTCTGCCAATTGCGTAAGAATTCCTTCATGACCAGTTTCGGTACTGTTGTTATCATCATCATCACAAGCAACAAAAACTATTGCCAAAAGACAAAACAGTAAATATTGTATTTTTCTTATTATATCCATCTTATTTCTGATTTTTATAGTCATTAATTATTTTATTGAAAGTCTCAACCACCCGTTCCGGTGTCGGACGCGTATTGTCGTTTTCATGGTCTTTGGTAGCTTCATACATGAAAACCCCTTCATAGCCGATTCCTTCGAGTGCATGCATTAACTTTCCCCATTGAATGTCACCTTGTGTAGGAAGCCAATGACACTCGTTGACAAAATCAAAGTCCGAAGCGTGTATAGTACCTATACGTTCACCAACAGTTTCTACAAAATGCCCTGTCGTCCCTTTAGTATAATGATTGGTATCAAAACAAACCTTCACACCCGGAGTATCTTTGATTATCTCCAAAAGCTCTTCAGGAGTATTACCCAGACAAGTTCTCGGCAGATTTTCGATGCACAACTGTGCTCCTATTTGATCCGCATATTTTTTCAGATAAGCGATAGACCTGGAAGCGTTAGTTATTCTTTGTGCCCGAATACTGTCAGCAATAGGCTCGGAACTAGGATGCAGTACCAAACATTTCGGCTGAAACTGAGCGCACTGTCCAATCATCTCCGCCATAAAATCTACATTTTCTTTCCTTTTCTTTTCATCCAGCACCGATATATCCAACGTGCGTGAGAAAGGAAGATGTATAGACCAGACCTTGATACCGGCACTATCAATTTTTGCTTTCATATCCCGGATACGAGGAACAACTTCATCTGCCGGAACTCCTCTATAACACTGGTTAAATGCTACTTCCACATACTCTACCCCCACAGACCGGGCTTGAGAAAAGTCTGTGGAAGCAGGTACTTTCCACAAAGCTGTAGTCGTACCTACTTTATATTTCTGTGCATATAAACCCATTGTCATCGCCATAAATAAGATAAAAACAGGAACTCTCATTATCGCTTACTTTTGACGGTTTGTACCTTGAATATCACCACCACGAATACTCCAGGAGTCTGTTGCTAATGTCTTATTGACAGCAAAAGCCTTTATCGAACCGATATTATTAGATCCGATCGTTCCGCAATAAAGCCGTCTGTCCGGACCAATGCTAACAGCTGCCATGACCTGTTGTCCCACAGTCTCTTCAAAAACAATGTTTCCATTAGTGATGTCAAGTCCCAGCACTTTGTTATTCGATTGGGTACCTATATAAAGAATACCATCCGTACTCAAAGCACCTCCACTGTAGTTCAAATTGTTACCCACATTTTTCTCCCAGATTTTAGATCCGCTGGCATTTACTGCATGAACAGTCTGCGATCCTTTTTCAGTAAAATAGACATTGCCATTTTTATCAGCAATCGGGAAATAAGCATCTCCTTTTGTAGTCGGATACGTCCATTTCTTTGTTCCGTTTGTCATATCAACAGCAACGAGTCCTCCGTTTTTCAAAGTCGCATAAAGTACCTGATCCTTCAAAGCAAACGTAGCCTGTTCTGTCACATTCACTTCTTCCAATTTCCAATTCTGCTCTTTATTCGATTTAAAAGAATAAATGGCTGCACTTGTACCTGCATAAACATTTCCGGCTTTATCAATAGCCACAGCACTACCGGTTGCTCCGTCAAGCGATTGTTGCCATTTAATAGCACCACTGGATGCATCCAGCGCATACAACGTACTCTTATTGGTGAGACAGTAAAGAACACCATCGGCCGACAATGCAGGGAAAGCTCCTATCGCAGCATCCAATTTTATTGCCCACTTTTGAGTTCCGTTCGGATTAACAGCATATACATTATTAATAGTGGCATTTCTTACACACTGATAGATTGTACCATCAGGAGCCACCAACGCACCTCCGCCATAAGTTATCTGACTGATAGCAAACACCCACTTGAATTCACCGCTCACTACGTCAATAGCAAATAAATGACCCGCAGGAGTAGATGTCGGGATATACATTGTTTTTCCATCCGGAGAGAACACCGGATTGGAGGTCTTTACATATCCGGTAAGTCCACCGAAGTTCAAATCGACAGAATTCCATTTATAATTGCCGACCGTGACAGTCAGACTGCCCGACTCGGTGGTATTATTTACATAAGTCACCGTTACGGCCACTGTATAAGTACCGGTAGTAGTAAAAGCATGCACCGGATTGTTTTCTCCCGATGTCGTACCATCACCAAAATCCCAACTTACCGATTTCACTTCACCAGCCATGAAATACATATCGTTATAAGCAAAGGTAGAAGGCTCCCACACAACCAGTTCCGTACTAGCGAGAATAGGATAGATCAATCCGGGAGTAGCAGAAGTTTCCACCGCAATAGAATTGCCTGTAGGATAAACACAGACTACATTGAATGTATATTCCTGATCGTTAGTCAAACCATCAACGATGTATTCTTCCAATGAAGTATCATCCAGATTGATAACCTGATTACCGGGATTCACGGTAACCTGATAGCGAGTGAAACGTTCACTTGCAGGTTTCGTCCATCTCAAACGCACTCTTTCATTGCCGGCTGCTGCCGTCAGATCAGAAATCGGATATCTTGCATTCTTCGGTGTACAGGCAGCAGTAGTTTTACTGGCCAATCCTCCCGCATAACGAGGTTGCACAGAAAAAGTGTAAGCAACATCGTTCACCAGATTATTGATAGTGGCAGTCATTGTTTTTGCATCCACAGTCGTCTCGCCTCCTTCCGCTTCTGATGATCCGGAAGTCCAAAGAATCAAATATTCATTCGGACGGGCATTCTCGTATGCTTCCCAGGAAAGAGTCACATTCATATCTCCGGCTGTTGCCGTTAGTGACTTCAGTTCATATAAATCGAAACTTGCCTTTGGCAGATCTTCTTCACAAGCAGTAAAGACTACCGTGAAAATAAACAACAAGCTATATAGTATTTTTTTCATCGTTTGATTTCTTTTAGTTTAATCCTATTAATATCCCGTATTCTGCCACAACAGTTCTGTATTGTTTATTCTTTCCAACTCCGTTTTTGGAATAGGATACAGGAATTGATAGTCCTGAATAATATGTCCTTCTGCTTTCATAGCCTCCTTAGCACCTCCCATACGTACCAAATCGAACCAACGCTGTCCTTCATAAGGAAACTCCTGTTGACGTTCCAACATAATCGCTTTACGGAAGCTATCCTGATCGGGAAGCTCTGTTATCTGAAGCGGAGACAATCCGGCACGAGTATGCACAGCATTCAAAGCAACCATAGCTTCTGAATTCTGCAAATTACTATAACTGATTTCATTCAAAGCTTCAGCGTACATTAACAGCACATCGGCATAACGGAGAATAATCTGGTCATTACCGACTGTATTATAGGTCGCACTTTTGACATCCTTAAATTTATTCATCACGCATACTTTATCTTCCACCTTTACATAGGTAATCAGATTCTTGCGCTTATCCCCATCTTTGTAGCACTCTTTCAGAGACTTTGTCTGATTGGTATCATCAGTCAGATTAATAATAGAGAACCAATATCCATGTCCTTCTCCTTCAACATCCTTATTAAAGCGAACAGCAAAAATAATCTCATCATTCATTTTATTGTTCACGTCAAACACTTGTTCGGGAGTAGTCATTAAAGAATACCGACCCACTAGTTGAGATAGCACATTGCGAGCCTCCGTCCATTTATGGAAAGTCAGGTAAATCTTGCCGAGCAATGCCATTGCAGCACCGGAAGTCACTCGTCCCATATCGGCACTTGTATAAGAAGACGGCAACATATTTTCATTAATAACCTGATTCAAATCACCGACAAGAAAATCATAAACCTGTTGATCGGAACTGCGCCCGATTTTAAGAGCTTCAGCCACCGTCACCACTTTATTAGTCATCGGTATCCCTCCCCATAAACGATACATATTAAAATAAGTAAGGGCACGGATAAAAAGAGCTTCGCCTTTATATTGTTTTTTCAGAGTTGCGTCGAAGTTGGCCTCATCAATTCTATCTAATACAAGATTGCAACGATAGACTCCATTATTAAAGTTCGCCCAGGCATCTTCCAAAATTCCGTTAGAGGCTTTATCTGCAAACTGATCGATATCATAACGGTCTTGTGTTCCGGCAGTGGGCGCACTCAATGTCAAATTATCACTCCGATATTCGCAACACTCTGTAAAATAGGAAACTTGTGTCTGCAATTTGGAGTAACATCCTATCACAGCTACATTAAAATCTTCCGCTGTCTTATATACCTTGTCGGTAGGCACACTGCTACTCGGTTCCAAATCGAAGAAACTATCTGTACAAGCAACTGATAACAAGGCAGTTGATAGGAATAGTATTAGTTTATATTTTTTCATATAACGTGTATTTTAAAGGATGATTAAAGTGTTATGTTTAGCCCAAACAAGAATGTTTTAGCTAATGGATAAGTTCCATAATCCTCACCCGGTGAAAGAGAATTACTCGGACGTGCATTTACTTCCGGATTATATCCGCTATAATTAGTCGAAGTCCATAAATTTTGTCCGGAAACGTAAACTCTTAATTTTTCCACGAAAAAGCGTTGAGTCAGGTTCTTCGGCAAGGTATATCCTAGTGTCACATTCTGCAGTCGCAGATAAGAACCATCTTCCAAATGCCAGGTTGAAGTACGACCATTATACCCCTTTGACTTACGGTTGGCACGGTTCACCTGACCGTTTCCCGGATCTTCCGAACTTTTCCAACGATTCAAGGCTATAGTGGTGCCATTGGTATTACCTTCCAGATTATCAATGTAACGACGATTCAGATTCAGAATCTCATTACCATATACTCCTTGAAAATTAAAATCAAGGTCAAATCCCTTAAACCAGACTTTACCACCAAACCCATAGGTAAAATCGGGCATATAGTTACCCACGATTGTACGATCTTTATCCAAATCCATCACTCCATCCCCGTCTACATCCACAAAGCGGAAATCTCCCGGCTGGGTATTGCTGAAATGAGGATACTTTTTTAATTCTTCTTCATTGGAGAAAATTCCATCCTGCACCAACAGATAATAACATCCGATGGGTTCACCGACTTTCGTTATGTAATAAGCATGATCTACGCTACCGGTAGATATGATAGGAGCATTACCCGGACCGAGTGCCTTCACTTCGTTCGTATTAGTGGCATAATTAGCATTAAACGAATAACCGAAATCTTTAGTTATATTCTTCTGTGAGGTCAAAGCAACTTCCCATCCCCTATTATTCACTTTACCGATATTCATCAATGCAGTGCTATATCCGGTCAGGTGGGGAACTGGTACATTCAACAACATATTAGAGGTATTGGTATTATAATAATCCACAGTCAGTCCCAGCAATCCTTTGAACATCTGCAAATCAACACCCACATTCACCATCGCATTCTTTTCCCAACTCAAATCTTCATTCTTTATGGTACTTGGCTTATAACCATTCACCAATTGTCCGTTACCTGTGCCAAGCACATAATTATCCAAAGCCATCAGAGACAAATGATCATAATTGCCAATCTGGAAGTTACCGGTCACTCCATAACTCGCTCTTAACTTCAAATCATCAACAAACGACAGACACTTAGCCTTCATAAAGAAGTCTTCTCCGCTTATTCTCCACGCCAAAGAAGCTGAAGGAAAATATCCCCACCGGTTATTCTTGCCAAAACGGGAAGAACCGTCTGCACGAATAGCTGCCGAAGCCATATATTTACCTTTATAGCTATACTGCATACGCGCCAGATAAGAAGCAATCGTCCATTGGGTTTTATCAGATGCACCTTTCGTCACCGTACCTCCGGAAATTGTTTGTATATAGTCGTTCGGGAAATCGGTCGCCGTCACATTATCTCCTTTATATGTCTCTTTTTGAGCCGACTGTACTAAGACCACATTGATAGAATGAGCATCTTTAATCGTTGTGTTATAATTGATTTTATTCTCCACCAACCAGTTGAAATAAAAACCTGATGAACTGTAGGCTGTCGGATTTGACTTTACATCATAATACTTTTGTCCCAATAAAGGAAGTTCCGAAGAACGATATTGGTCATTATGCGAACCATAATAATCGCCACCAAAAGAAATGTTATAAGTAAGCCCCTTATACAACTCCAATTCAGCAAAAACTTTTCCGACAATCGCCATACGGTCTACGACATCCGATTGTAAGTTTGCCATGGCTACCGGGTTCAATACGGCATTATGCTGATAGTCATTCCCAATTCTCCAATAGCCATTTCCCTGATAATTATAGCTGCCATCCGCATTATACACCGGCCATACCGGAGGCATCATCAATGCCGATTGCACAATACCATTAGATCCGGAAGCATCTACCCGATTGGAAGTAGAATAGGAAGGAGAGAAATTCAGACCGAATTTCAGTCTTTTATATTTCCCGTCCAAATTCATACGCATACTATATTTCTTAAAGTCGGAATTAATTATAATACCTTCTTTATCATAATAGTTGGCTGAAATGAAATAGCCGACTGTCTTTCCTCTGCCGGAAATAGAAACATTGTGGCTGGTAGTAGCAGCAGTACGAAAAATAGCATCTTGCCAATCCGTATCCGTCAACCCCTTATCACCATTCAGATAGGGAAAGAGTTCGGTAGGAATACGTTCCCATGAATTCGGGCGCATTCCATTCGGGTCATCCGGTGAACCTCCGGGATTAGCATCCAGATAAGCGTTGTCATGACCATCCTTTGCAAATTCGGCAAACTGATATGCATTCATCATTGAAAGTTTCTTCGAAACACTCTGGATACCATAATATCCATCATACTGCACTTTCATCTTTTCCGACTGTCCCTGCTTGGTCGTGATAATAATTACACCGTTGGAACCGCGACTACCATAAATAGCTGCCGACGAAGCATCTTTCAAAACTTCCACAGATTCGACATCATTATTATTCAGATTGGCAAATCCACGTTCCACCGGCACGCCATCAATAATATAAAGAGGATCACTACCGGCATTAACCGTACTGATACCACGAACACGGATACTTACACTTCCCTCCGGATCACCACTTGGCTGTGTAACCTGTACCCCCGGCATCTTACCTGCCAACGCCTGACGAAAGTCTGAAGCAGAAACATCCGCAATTTGTTCAGCTTTCACGGAAGAAATAGAAGTAGAGACGTCTCTTTTTCTCTGAACTCCATATCCCACCACTACTACCTCATCAATCATCTTACTATCTTCTACCAACGTGATTTTCGCCGTATTTTTATCCTTTGCAGAGATATTTACCGTTTTATATCCAATATAAGAAATAGTCAATGTTGCAGACTCCGGTACATGCATTAATGAATAACGTCCGTCAATATCGGTAATCGTACCACTGCCTTCTCCCTTAATCTGCACACTGGCACCAATCACCGGTTCTCCTTTATCATCTGCAACTATTCCCTGGATAGTGCGTGCACGTTGAGCAGTTTCTTCTTTCTTAAGCGGCTGTTTGCTGACAGCAATTGTATGATCGGTCCTATTGAAATAAAGCTTGGCCTGGGAAGTAATTTCTCCCAGAATCTGTTTTAATGAAGCATTTTTAATGTCGAAAGAAACTCTCGGAGCCTTGTTCACCGTCTCCTGATCATAGAGAAACTTAAAATTAGTCTGTTTGCTGATTTTATTGAAAACACTCTCTACCGGCTCGTTTTGCACACGAAGCGTAATATCATGCTCTTTCAATGTCTGAGCAGCAGCCGGAGCTATTAAAATGAAGGTGAATAGTAAAAAAGCTAAAAACGAACAGCTATTTTTACTTATCCCTTTACAAATAAGAAGATTATTCATAAATTTGTGCGTTTTAGTAATTGACTAAAGTTATTAAAAACAAGCAATGCGCGATACGTTATTCATTTGGGTCGAAGCTTATGAATATCCGTCCGGATTGCGGATAGAGGCATTCCTTTGGAGTGCTTCTATCATTTTGGGGAGGTTCATGAAGGAGCTGTTTTCATCTATTATTTTTTAAAAGGTTGAACATTATCTATTATTCATCTCATTCTTTATAAAGAAGTACATTGATGCCCTCTTTCTTATATTTGATATCACCGCTGATAAATTCAATGGATTTAAGTACCGCTTCCAGACTCTTGTTATCATGTTCGCCGGTAATCAAGTTGTTGAAATCCTGACCGGGAGCAAAAGTAATCCGGCAATTATATACCCGTTCCAGTTCTTTTGCCACATCGCGGATAGGTGTACTGTAAAAGCGTAACCCACCTTTCATCCAGACAGCCACTCCCCTATCCTCTGTTTTCTTACTATATTCTCCGGAAACAGTATTGATAAGCACCTGTTCTTTAGCAGTCAACCTCATCATCGCTTCCGGCAAATCGACCTGCACCTTACCACTCTCCACACTCACAGACACTATTTCATCTGTTGAATAGGATTTTACATCAAACCGGGTACCTAACACCTGAACATCCAGTCGCTTCGTCCTCACAACAAATGGCATCTTTTCATTACGGGCAACACGGAAATATCCCTCTCCTTCAAGTTCCACTTCACGGAGATCTCCAACAAAACGATCCGGATAACGCACTTGCGAACAAGAGTTCAGAACCAAAAGAGTCCCGTCCGGCAAAGTCACTTGTCTTTTCTCACCAAAGGAAGTGGTAATTTCAGCCAGTGTGACCTGTTGTTCATTCATATACCGGAAAAAGTTGACACTCCCTATGATAATGGCTATTACAGCCGCTGTACTGACTGCCACTACAGAAGCCCGGCGGAACCATGTACGTTTTTTGTGTTCAATACGCTTCAGTAATTGGCGTGCCTCTCTCTTATATTTTTCCCGCTCCAAATCATTACCAGGTTGCAGGTTCCCGGATTCTTCCCAAACCTCTGCTGCCAGTTCGTCCAATATATCTTGGTTTTCTGAATCCTTAATACTTTGCAACAACTGTGAAGCATCATCCCGGGTATAAAGATCATCCAGATAGCGATGCAATTTATCTTTTTCTGTTTTAGTATCTTTCATCATATATTCAAAATAAGGATATTAATTTCCTTCCCTTTGTATAAGTAATACACAAAAGTAAGAAAGAGCTAGGGTGTGATTAACATTTATTATAAATTCAAGCACAATAGAATCAAAAGTACATCGGCTGATGTACTTGAATATTTAGTCAAATAGGAACGAATCACTTTTAGAGAAAGAGAAATATGTTCTTGCACCGTATGAACTGAAACGCCCAATGCTTCGGCTATTTCTTTATGAGACATCTGTAGTTCACGGCTCATTTTAAATACCTCACGCTGGCGGGGCGTTAATTGCTCCAATGCACGGGCAATAATCTCTTTCAAATCATTGAGCAGAATATGATTATTCGTTTCGTTCGTTGAATCGATCGCTTGAGAAAGAATCTGCTCTTTCAGCTGATCTTCATTAGCCATATCCCGCAACTGATTCAAAATACGATTACGCACAATAGTATAAAGATAGGAAGAAAAAGAGGCTTCGGGATTGATGAAACGACGGGTTTGCCAAACTACCGTAAACGCATCCTGAAAGATATCCTCCGCAAATTCATGCGACTTGACGAATTTCAGGGCGAAGTAGAGCAAACGATTCTTATAAGCGGCATAAAGTTCGCAAAAGGCCTCTTCATCTCCGTCTATCAGACGGAGAACCACTTCCCGTTCATCCATTAGAGTGTCTGTTGCGTACATACTTTCTTTATTTTTGGCCACAAAGGTATTGTTATGATGTTACAAACGTATGTATTTTTTCTGAAATAAAAAA
>ERZ826051.2335-NODE-2335-length-14960-cov-7.062865_pt1 | contig 14960 bp, 10 predicted proteins | sample MGYA00519928_ERZ826051 | MGnify/ENA primary metagenome ERZ826051 (study PRJEB31778, sample SAMEA3449219) | human gut metagenome | biome: human gut; feature: human-associated habitat; material: faeces | place: United Kingdom | collected 2010/2012 ...
TCCTGTCGGAATACCACTGATGCTTACCGCCTTTCTTCCATCCGAACAGACACGGCTCATGCTGCCACTGGTACGGGCTTCTTCCAAGAACCAGTGCGTTCTTCTTCCAGATGCAGCACCCGGAGAGATAAAAACCTGCATCCTTGAATGCCTTTCTGAAATTCAGCCCTTCCGTATCCGCATGAAATACATAAATGGAAGCATCCTGTTCCATCGACTGCTCCATATTTACAAATGCTGCAAACAGGAACTTATAGAAATCCTCATCCGGCATGTTGTCGTTTTTAATCTTGCCGGCCGTCTCCTCGACATTTACATTGTATGGCGGATCCGTCAGGACAAGATTTGCTTTTTGTCCATCCATCAGCTTATCGTAAGTTTCCGGCAGAATGGAATCACCGCAGATGACACGGTGCTTTCCAAGCAGCCATACATCACCTGTCTTTGCCACGGTCGGTTTTGCAAGCTCCGCTTCCACATCAAAATCATCTTCCGTGATCTTCTTATCATGTACGGAATTAAAAAGTTGTTCGATCTCCGGCGGTTCGAAACCCGTGATGCCGACATCGAAATCCGAATCCTCAAGGTCTTTGATAAGGTCAGCCAGGAGTTCCTTGTTCCATTCGCCCGTAATTTTATTGAGTGCTACATTGAGTGCCTTCTCCTTGGTCTTGTCGATATCGACCACGATACATTCCACTTCCGTGTATCCGAGATCTGCAAGGACCGTGGCTCTCTGGTGTCCTCCGATAATGGTCATGTCTGAGTTGATGATAATCGGCTCGACATAACCAAACTCCTTAATGGAGTTCTTGATTTTTTCATATTCCTTATCACCCGGTTTTAACTTCTTCCTCGGATTATAGGAAGCCGGGATAAGGTCTGCTATTTTATAACTCTGAAACTGCATCTTCCATATCCTCCTCTGCTAAAAATCTGTGCCGGAAATAACATTCACGGCCACAGTATTTTCTGTTCTTGTTTCCATAGGAAATGAAAGGCTTCCCACACTGCTCACATACAAGCGTGTAGGAAGCCTTCTCGCTTTTCTTCACTGCTTCCGGGTGTGCCTTCCACCATTCCCTTCTGCATTTTTCGCAACAGAACCTTCTCGGTCTGCCAGTCTTCGGCTGCGTGATCGGATTACCGCAGAAGTGGCACACCTCTTTACCGTCCACCATGAGTTTCATATTTTTTGAAACCACCGTGGCGTATCCGGCAAGGTTATGTCTCTTGCAGTAATTCCTTACGATGTCACGGGACAGTCCGATTGCCATCCCGATGGCTTTATAGCCCATCCCCTTCATCCGCATCTCATTGATCTGCTTTGCCTGTGCGTCCGTCATCCTTTCCACTCTCCTTCCGGCACACAAAAAAAGACCGGAAAAACAATGTTTTTACACTGTTTTCCAGCCTTAAATAATGCTTTTTTCCTGATTTTCCGGCAAAAGAAAATACCCCTTTTTGCCGTGTTTTAAGTACATTCTGCGAAAATTACCATACCCTTTTTATATCCCCCCTGTTTAATTCTGCGAAAATTCACGCAAAGGGGGCCATCGGTCTTCAGCGGTTCAGACTGTAGAGATTCAGATACCCCCACGGTCTTCCGTCAGAACCGATACTCAGGATTGTTATCTTCGTTCCATGTCTTTTTATCATGACAGGGCTTGCACAGACTCTGCCAGTTCTTCTCGTCCCAGAACAGGACGGGATCGCCACGGTGCGGTCTGATATGATCGACCACGGTTGCTGTCACCGCATGCCCTTCCTTTAAGCACTGAACACACAAAGGATGTGCCTTCAGGTATCTTGCCCTTGCCTTCTGCCACTGCCTGTTGTAACCACGCTTGCTGCTGCTCGCCCTGTCACCACGGTGCAGTGCTTCATGCTCCTCGCAGTACAGTCCGTCTGTCAGCTTCGGACATCCGGGGTGTCTGCACGGCTTCTTTGGTTTCATCGGCATCTGCCATTCCTCCCTTCTATGTACACGGGCGGTGTGAAAGGATTGGAAAGACACCGCCTTACGGCAACATAAAAAGGAGCGTTTCCGCTCCCTTTCTTTTTTGCCATCTTAATCATAGCACCTGTAAATTAAAAAGTCAGTAAACCATTAGTGCACCTTTAGTAAACCTCTAGTACACCACCTTTTTATTTCTTTAAGCGAAGCAGACTCTTACCAACAGAACTGATAGCTTTCCCACCCATCTGCCTTACTTGTTTACTGGAAATAAGTTTTGCAGAAACAGCAATCAGCATCATACCACCTACGATATTTCTTTTTGTCGTATCTCCTTCTTCTTTCAAAAATTCATTATGTCCGTCTATTTCTTTTTCCTTGATACGATCAAGTTCCTGAATACGCTCTTTCGCCCATTGGATTTTTTTCTCATCTTCCGAGGTCTTTATAATATCATAAAGATCTTTTCTTTCTTGTTCCTGACCTTTATCTACGGTCTCCTTAAAACTGACAGATGAATCTATCGTCTGTTTATGTACTACTTTCAAAGAATCATAACCATGATTTACATTGTCCTTTAAAACATTCAGCTTATCCATAAATTTTTTATGTGCTTTATCATATCTTGTCACATTAGTATTTGTTGTTCTTTTCTCTGCCATTTATCATTCTCCTTCCAGAAAAGCTGTAAGTGCCTGTACTTTTTCTTCTACTGATTTCATTCTGTCACTGATTCCACTTTGTAAAATAGGCTTCTTTTTCTGTATCAATTCTTTTTCCCTATGTTTTCTATCCGCCATATTACTAATAGCTTCCAACAGTTCAAATTTCAAGATAATATTCTCATTATTTATAGTTTCATCATTAAAACCGAAATATTCTGGAGTCTTCTTAAGTTCAAATAAATGCGCCCCGCAGCGCACAAGCACAAACACGGATTCTCCAATATATAAAACTTCTTCTGCTGGCAAATTCATATGATTAGCAATCTCTAATGCCGCGCTTGGATCCGGTTTCTTAGGAATTCCTTCTCTTTCACGTTCCCCATACACTGCAACCCATGGAAACTGTGAAAAATATTTATTTACCAATGCACTAGTATAATCTCCTCGTTTATTGGAATTTACTGCAATTTTAATTCCTTTTTCTTCTAAAGTTCCCAGTAACTTAAGAATTCCTTCATACGGAATCGTTTTGTTTAAATATCTCTTCTGATATGCTTTTGAAAATTGATCAACTGCCTCATCAAGAAACATTTCGTCTTTCTGTTTCTCTTCTGGCAATGCTCTCTGGATTAATTTACGAAATCCATTTCCAACCATCATCTTACATGCTTTGCTATCATATTCTTTCCATCCGTAGATTTTCATTACGTCATTGACACTATCTGTAAGATCATTGATCGTATCTAATAAAGTGCCATCTAAATCAAAAATAATTCCTTTGTATATTTTCATCTTTGTCTTCCTTTCTACCTGCTTCTAGTCAATATTATACAATTGCAACTCATTAATAGCAAAGATTACTTTTACTGATTCGTTACAATTCATAGGGGGATTTCCCATGAATTAAAAAAAGAACCCCTACATAATCTAATATGATCCTGTAAAGGTTCTTCCAATTCTTTATGTAATTATTCCACTACTCGTCTTACACAAACAATTCTACGGTAGTTTGCTCTTGGCGAAATTTTGATTCCTGTTCTTCTGTTACTTGCATGTACAATCTTTCCATTTCCAATATACATCGCTACATGTCCATTATAACAGATGATATCTCCTGGCTGTTTCTCATTATAAGAAACTTTTCTTCCTGCTCTTCTTAATTCAGAAGAAGTTCTTGGAAGATTATATCCAAATGATCTGTAAACTGATCCGATAAATCCTGAACAGTCAGCTCCTCTATTTAAGTCTGTTCCACCCCATACGTAGGAGTTTCCAACAAAACGCTGTGCAAATTGTGCTACGGTCTGTCCTTTGTCATATGTTGTTCCTTCTAATGCAGGAGCATCTGTGTTAATATAAACATATTTCTTTAAGACATATCCTGTCTTACCGTTTACAGAAACCTTTCTCCACTTTCCACTTGTTGAATAGACTGTGACAGGTGTTCCAATCTCTAATCTCTTTAAAACTTTTGATCTTTTTGATTTGCTGGCTCTTAATTTGCACCAGTGTCTGAAGATTTTTCCATTATATCCATCATCAGCCTTAACCTGCTGTTTTGGTGTTGTTGTGATTGCTGTACCAAATATAAATAAAAAGACTAATGAGAAAATTGTTATTTTCTTTAATCGTGATTTCATTGATAACCCTTTCAATTGTTACACTTCTGTTACATACTTGAAGAATTTTACCATATAACGACACAAATGTAAAGGAAATAGTGTATTGTTTTGAATTTTATAATTAACAAATGAAATAATTGTAAAATTTGTATCATTGTGTTCTTTTTTTACATACAAAAAGAGACCTGATAAATCAGATCTCTTCAGCGTGGGCGAGAAGATTCGAACTCCCGGCCTTCTGGTCCGTAGCCAGACGCTCTATCCAGCTGAGCTACGCCCACATATTCAATTGTCAAATATGACAATTCAGATGTTATTCACATCTAAATGCCGCAGACCGGAATCGAACCGGTACTCGATTTAACTCGAACAGGATTTTAAGTCCTGCGCGTCTGCCAGTTCCGCCACTGCGGCTTAGTGGTGGGAGAAGGATTCGAACCTTCGAAGGCGGTGCCAACAGATTTACAGTCTGCCCCCTTTGGCCACTCGGGAATCCCACCAAGTGTTTACCTGACAATTAAAGATTATACGGCATTGTCAGGTAAATTGCAAGTGTTTTTTTAACTTTTTTTATATTTTTTTATGCCTGTGTTTCAACTTCTGTTTCAGGCTCAAATAATGCTTCGAATTCTGCGCGGTTAATGCGTTCTTTCTCTAATAATAATGCGGCACATTTGTGAAGGACATCTATGTGTTCTTCAATCATTGCTTTCGCATCTTTGTAGCATTTATTTACAATCTTCTTCACTTCCTGATCGATCACAGTCTGTGTGTTTTCTCCATATGGACGCTGCTGTCCAATTTCTTTTCCTAAGAAGACTTCGTCTCCTTCACCACTGTCATAATTGATCAGTCCGAGTTCATCTGACATACCAAACTTCGTTACCATAGCTCTTGCATACTGGGTTACCTGTTTGATATCCTGTGATGCACCAGTTGTGATATCATCTAAGATCAATTCTTCGGCAATTCGTCCTCCGAGACTTACCATGATATCCTGAATCATCTTTCCGCGTGTCATAAAGACATTATCGTTCTCAGGAAGCGGCATCGTATATCCAGCTGCTCCTGTTCCTGTTGGAATAATAGATACAGTATAAACCGGACCTACATCTGGTAACAGATGGAATAAGATTGCATGTCCAGATTCATGATATGCAGTGATCCTTCTTTCACTTTCTGGTACCACACGACTCTTCTTCTCTGTTCCGATTCCTACTTTGATAAATGATTTATCAATATCTTCTTTCATGATATAAGCTCTGTCGTCTCTTGCTGCCTGAATGGCTGCCTCATTCATCAGATTCTCAAGATCTGCTCCCACAAAACCTGCTGTTGTTCTTGCGATCTCATGAAGATCAACATCATCTCCTAATGGTTTCTGACGACAGTGAATCTTTAAGATATCTTCTCGCCCTTTGACATCTGGTCTTCCAACGCCAACCTTGCGGTCAAATCGTCCTGGTCGTAAGATCGCTGGATCTAAGATATCCACACGGTTTGTAGCTGCGATCATGATAATTCCTTCATTCACTCCAAAACCGTCCATCTCAACTAACATCTGGTTTAATGTCTGTTCACGTTCATCATGTCCACCACCAAGTCCAGAGCCTCTTCGTCTTGCAACTGCATCGATCTCATCGATAAATACGATACAAGGAGAATGTTTCTTAGCTTCTGCAAATAAGTCACGTACACGAGCTGCACCAACACCGACGAACATTTCCACGAAATCAGATCCTGAAATGCTGAAAAATGGTACATTCGCTTCTCCTGCAACTGCCTTTGCAAGTAATGTCTTACCTGTTCCTGGAGGTCCTACAAGAAGGACGCCCTTTGGAATTCTGGCTCCGATCTTTATAAATCGTCCTGGATTCTTTAAGAATTCCACGACTTCTTCTAATTCTTCTTTCTCTTCTGTCAGTCCTGCAACATCGTTAAATGTTACTTTCTTACCATTTGGATTGGCAAGTTTAGCACGGCTTTTTCCAAAATCCATCATCTTGCCGCCACCGCCACCATTCTGGCGCATCATCATAACCATGAAAAATATGACAACTCCGATCGGTAGTACTACCCCGATCAGATTAGAGATCATATCCCCACTGTGATCGATTCCCTTAATACTGATCTTATTGGCAAGAGAGCTGTCAGCTTTCTTAATATCATTGATCGCCTGATTGACATCTGTAACTTCACAGCTCTTATAATCATCTTTTCCAAACTCTGCTGTGATCGTCCCAGTTGGTACTTCTTTATTCTGTTTAATAGTTACCGCAGTTACTTTGTCAGACTTTACATCCTTCATAAACTGCTGATAGGTGTAATCACCTGAACCTGGCTGGAACACGCTGATAAAATAATATGCTCCAATCACCAAGATCAGCAGGACTACTAAAAATCCACTGTTACTTTTCTTCGGGTTCAACGTTTAGTCTCCTCTCTACTCTTCCTCTGCTACTCCAATGTAAGGAAGGTTACGATATTTCTGTGCATAATCTAGTCCATATCCAACAACAAATTCATCTGGTACTTCAAAACCAATATATCTGACTGGTACTTCAACTTCACGACGATCTGGTTTGCTTAACAATGTACACAGATGAAGTGACGCAGGATTTCTGCTCTCAAGCATTGGTTTTAAATGATTTAAAGTCTTTCCTGAGTCAATGATATCTTCTACAACTAATACTTCTTTATCTAAGATTGGCTCATCTAAGTCTTTTGCGATCTTAACGATTCCTGAGGATTCTCTGGAATTTCCATAACTAGACACTGACATAAAATCAATTGTTACTGGAATCGTGATTCTCTTTGCAAGTTCACACGCAAAAAAAACACTTCCTTTTAAGATGGCGATCAGATGGATTTCTTTTCCTGCATAATCTTCACTGATCTGCGCTCCCATCTCCGCGATTCGTTTGTTTACATCTTCCTCTGAAATCATTACTCTGATATTCTCCATTGGAATCATCTCCTTCTCTTTTGAACTCAAGCTTTAAATAACGCTTGGTTGATTCTTTGATCTTATAATATTCGCTGATTCTTCTGCCAACGATCCATACAATATGACTGCCATCTGCCACCAAGGGTATCTCTTCCCGCAATTGTCTTGGAATCTTCTCATCAATAAAATACCTGCTTAATGATTTTCTCTTCTGATCTTTGCCAAATGTAAAAAAATCTCCTGGCTTCCGGCATCGTAATTGTACACCTGTTTCTATTCTATCATAATCAATGATTTTGATACAATCATTTTCCACGATATTTGTCAAATCTGTAACCTCTTCGCACAAAATTTTTCCTGTCATTTCTTGTTTATCTGACATATTTCCTTTTTGTACCTTAATATACTGATAATTTTTCTCGGCAACCATATTATACGGAAGAGAAATTCGTTTCCCTGTTCCATTTTCTACCAAAGTTAACAGATCTTCAATATGTCTTCTTTCTAAATCTTTCTTCTTACCAGCTGTTTCTTCCAAAACTTTTTTTAGAACCTGTTTCTGGATCCAATGGTTTTCCAATAACAATTGATCACAATTGATCTCAAATCCTTGTCCAATAGGCTTTGCACATCTTAAAAATGACTCTTCTATCTGATCTGTCAGATACGTCGTCACTTCTTTGATATCTTCGCACAGCCATCCTATATGCTCCACCGCCTGCTCATTGATCATCTCAAGTCTTGGTATTACCTGATTTCGAATCTGATTTCTTGCAAATGCATCGTCCTGATTGCTTGCATCTTCTACCCAGGCCTGCCCAGCCTCTTTTAAATATTTTACTATTTCTTCTTTTTTTACACATAAAAGCGGACGGATCAGATTTCCATCTTTTTCTCTCATGGCACCCGCCCCATAAATTCCAGTTCCTCTCACCACTCGATATAAAAATGTTTCTGCCTGATCGTTTTGATGATGTGCGATCGCAATCTTATCAGCATTATATTTTTTCATTGTTTTAGCAAATGCATCATATCTCGCTTTTCTTCCTGCTTCTTCTAATGACATCTTTTCACGCTTGGCGATCTGTTTTACATCTATTTCAAATATTTTACACGGAATCAAAAGTTGTCCACAAAGATCCTGCACAAACTTCTGATCATCCACAGCTTCTCTTCGAATCATGTGATTGATGTGGACTGCTGTGATCGTGAGATTCATTGATTCTCTTAATTCATTTAAAATAAGTAACAGATATACAGAATCTGCACCGCCAGAAACACCGATAATGATATGATCTCCATTTTGTATTAAATTTTTTTCTTTGATAAATTCTTTTACTTTATTCATGTAATTTACTTTATCATTCTTTGCAGATTCCTTCAATACCTGTCCCAGATTCCCAATACCATGATCGTCATATCATCTCTTTTTTCAAATTCTTTGTTTGTTGTAATTTGCTCATATAATCCATCTGCGATCGCCTGTGGACGTACCACATCCATTTCTTTCAAATATCGTGCTGCCATCTCCAAACCATTTTGCGAAAATCCGTCGAAAGCTCCATCGCTTAACATGACTAAAATATCTTCACTTTCCATCTTTTTGCGGTAAATTGGAATTTTCTCGGTATGTAATAAGAGGTTCACTGGTATCGTATCTACTTGAATGATCTCCACGTCGTTTTTTCTCTTTAAAAGACATGGGCAGGCTCCAATTTTAAAGAATGTTCCGATTCCTGCAAATAAATCTAACTGAAAAAAATCTAATGTCGCATATTTTTCTTTTTCTGGTTGTAAGATCATCATGGACCTTAAAAGCTGAATACTTTGACTTTCGTTAATTCCTGCTCCTAGAAGTTCTTCCATCACTTCAATTATTTTCCTACTTTCTTTTTTCGCTTCCTGTCCTGTTCCCATTCCATCCGAGATCATAGACACAAAACTTCCTTCCCTTACTTTTCCCATGGAAAAACTATCTCCATTCTCATCCCCTGCAATCATTGGCGAAGTGTGGATTCCTGCGATTACATGGAATTTTTCTTCTGGTGTAAATCCATAAATCTCATAATAATTTCCGATCATCTTTTTCTGATCTGGCAATGGCTTCATTTTCTCCATTGTCATGGAACTTAACAACACTGCTGCTTGTCTTGTGCTGATTTCCCTGCCTTTTTTCTTTTTCAGATATAGATAGATCTGTTTTCCTTTCTCTGGATTATCGTAGAAATAAATTTCTTTTAGTCTCAGTTGGCTTTTTGCAAAACCTTTTGTGATCTTCTCATATAATTTCTTATTATCTGCCGTTAATGATACTTTTCCCTGAAAGAAATCACCCAGTGTATTTCCGGCTCTGATATACTGCTCCCCGACAATTTTTCTCAGTTGTTTCATCTGATTTCTCATTGCACGCAGAAATAATTCCCGTTCATAAATCTGATTTGCTTCCTCGATAAAATCCTGTCCATTCTTGCATGGATGACATCTTTTTAAATCTGCATAGCTTAATCCACCTTGCTTTTCGATGATCTGCCCAAGCCTGTCCTTATCTGCTAATGTAAACTGACATTTTTGATTCTCACAGCATCCGACACATTCTTTTAAGATCACACTTTCAACTACATCTCTTCCCCGTTTTTCACACGTTTCTTCCTCATCGTTATGATCACAGAACATCTTCCCCGCTGTCGTGAGACATTGCTGCATCTGGCGCATATGATAAAGGATCATTTCATGAAAATTTTGAAATAACCGGTCTTCTTCGAATTCTTTTTTTCTTAAGATTTCCATAGTTTTCCCTCCTGCAAGATTATTATAGAGGATTTTGTATGCAATTTCTGTCGAAATAAAAAATGTTATTTTCTGGAAATTATTATCAAAAAAATCCGATGTTTTTATAAGAACAATCCTATGACTATTCTTATAAAAACATCGGATTTTATATCTTTATTCTTTACTCTACCGGATGTAAATTCTTCAAAGAAATGTCCATAATAGGAGCTGAATGTGTTAAAGCTCCACAAGATACATAATCCACTCCGATCTCACGGATCGTCTTTAAGCGTTCTTTTGTAACATTTCCTGAACACTCTGTTTCAGCTCTTCCGTCGATCAGTTTGACAGCTTCTTTCATTGTCTCATCATCCATGTTGTCTAACATGATGATGTCTGCTCCTGCTTCTACGGCTTCTTTTACCATGTCAAAATTCTCTGTCTCTACTTCAATCTTTCTGACAAATGGTGCATAGTCTTTTGCCATAGCTACCGCTTCTTTGATTCCACCTGCAGCACCGATATGATTATCTTTTAACATGACTCCGTCGGACAAATTGTAGCGGTGATTATGTCCACCACCAACAGTCACTGCGTATTTTTCAAATGGGCGCATGTTTGGTGTTGTTTTTCTTGTATCTAATAACTTTGTTTTATATCCTTCAAGCTCTTTGGATAACTCGCTTGTCATTGTTGCGATTCCACTCATTCTCTGCAAGTAGTTTAATGCAACTCTCTCTCCAGATAAAAGGGCACGGATATCTCCTTTGACAACTCCCATTAGCTGTCCTTTGGTTACTTTATCTCCGTCTTTTAATTCTGTCTCAAAAACAACAGTTTCATCTAAAAGTTTGAAGACTCTTTCAAATACTTCTAATCCACAGATGACCCCATCCTGTTTACAGATTAAATTTACTTCTCCCTGTTTTGGTTCTGGCATCACTGCGTTTGTACTGACATCTTCCTGAGTGATATCTTCTTTTAATGCATTCATCAAATATTCATCGATGTTAATTCTCATCGTTACACCACTGATCATAAAAACTTCTGTCCTTTCGTTTAATTTCGTCAAGAACAAGCTGTTCATTCTCTTTCTCACGCTGTTCTTCGTTCTGATACTTACTTAAATCTACTTCGACTGTCTCGGCTTTTGATGGATGTTCTGTGATGTCTTTCGCTGCTGCCTTGGCAAATACAAGTGCTTCCAATAATGAATTACTTGCCAGACGGTTCTTTCCATGAACCCCATTACAGCTTGTCTCACCGACTGCATATAAATGTTCCATAGATGTCTTGCTGTCTAAGTTTACTTTAATTCCACCCATGAAATAGTGCTGTGCCGGTGTTACTGGAATCGGTTCTTTTGTCATGTCATATCCTTCATCCAAGCACTGTTTGTAGATGTTTGGGAATCTATGTTTGATTCTTTCTCCATCTAAATGTGTAACAGATAAATAAACATGATCACTTCCGTCTTTCTTCATCTGTTTGCAGATTTCTCCAGTTACAACGTCTCTTGGTTTTAACTCATCTGTAAAACGTTCTCCATCTTTATTCAGCAGGTAAGCTCCCTCTCCTCTGACTGATTCAGAGATTAAGAATCTTCTTCCTGGTTTCTTTGAATAAAATGTTGTTGGATGGATCTGGATATAGTTAATATTCTCTAATTCAACATTATGGCGCAGGCAGATAGCCAGACTGTCTGCTGTCAGATGTCTGAAGTTTGTAGAATGTTTAAATAACCCTCCAAGTCCTCCTGTTGCAAGAACAGTATCCGGAGCTTCGATCGTATCTAAATTACCATCTGCATCTTTATATACAATTCCTTTACATTCTCCGTCTTTCTCAATAATATCGATCATCGTACAATTTTCCATGATCGTAATATTATCACGTTTCTTCGCCTCTTCGTATAAATGGCTTGTGATCTCTTTTCCTGTCAGATCTTCATGATGAAGAATACGGAATGTGGAATGTCCACCTTCTCTTGTAAACTCGATCTCTCCATCCTTCAAGTCAAATCTTACACCAAAATCTTTCAGATCCTGAATAATCTGTGGTGATTCTTTGATCATCTTCTCGACGGCACCTTTATCATTCTCGTAATGTCCGGCTTTCATAGTGTCCTCGAAATATGAATCATAATCTTCCGGATTCTTCAGCGCTGAGATTCCTCCCTGCGCCAAAAATGAATCACTTTCTTCAACTTCCTTCTTTGTAATAACGATTACTTTGTAATCCTGCGGAAGAAATAATGCATTAAATAATCCTGAAGCACCACTTCCTACAATGATCACATCTGCTGTTTTCATAATTCTCTTTGCCCTTCCTTGGAACTTTCCTGTCTTACTGCGCGATTCTTAACATCTCATCTAATGCTTTCTTAGCATTTAATCGCAGTTCTTCTGGTAATTCTACCTGATTCTTCATGTCTCTTAATGTGTCTCTTACATTCTCTAAACTGATACGCTTCATATTTGGACAGAACTGACGATGTCCTACAGAGTAGAATGTCTTTCCTGGGTTCTTCTGTTTTAATTCATATAAAACACCCATCTCTGTACAAATGATAAATACGTCCTTGTCAGATGCTGTCGCATAGTCAATGATTCCTGATGTACTTCCTACATAATCACCTAATGCTACAACATCTGGTGTACATTCTGGATGTACTAAAACTTCTGCTTCTGGATGTACTTCTTTGGCTTTCTTTACGTTCTCGGCTGTGATACTTCTATGTACATGACAGAATCCGTCATTGTAAATAAAGTTCTTCTCTGGAAGTTTGCTTCCGATATAACGTCCGAGGTTCTCATCTGGTACGAAGAAAATATTCTTCTGTGGAAGTGCTGTTACAACTTTCAGAGCATTGGATGAAGTTACACAGACATCAGAATGTGCTTTGATCTCTGCTGTAGAATTAATGTAACAGACAACAGCAAGATCATCATATTTCTTACGCATCTCTTCAATCTTCTCTACATCGACCATATGAGCCATTGGGCAGTCTGCCTTCTGATCTGGCATGATCACTGTACGGTCTGGGTTTAAGATCTTGGCACTCTCACCCATAAAGTTTACGCCTGCAAAACAAATCACATCTTTGGATTCTTTTAATGCAACTTTGGCAAGATAATAAGAATCCCCAACATAATCAGCAATTTCCTGAACGGCATCGTCTACATAATAATGTGCTAGTAAAACAGCATTTTTTTCTTGTTTTAATTGTTCGATCTCTTTTTTTAAATTTTCCATCTTTCTCTCCTTGTTATTAAATTTTAATATACCACGACCACCCCTTCTGTTCAAGTATTTATGATGTTTTTATATGATAAATACCAGTGATTTTACCTCTTTTTCAGATGCTTCAATCACTGGTATTATTATAAATTCTATTTATTTTATATGGTCACTATATATTTTCATATGCATTTGCTGTTTTCGTCCGATCATATCTTGTACATTGTCTCGTAATTATTTTTTCACATAGCATGTGTTCTTTCCTCTGCCTCTCTGCATGATCAATCCTTTTTTAACCATCTGCTTCAAAATCCTTCCACTCGTTGTCTGACTGATTCCTAATCTTTCCTGAACTTGTTTTCTTTGAATTCTTTTTTCTTGATCGATCATTTGCATGATCTGTGTTTCTTCGTCTTCTGGTTGTATATGTGTATGGTATTGCAGTTCTTCTCTTAATTCTGCCTGTGCATTTGTGTTTGGTAATATGATCTTAAATACATTATTACTGACTTTGATCTCTGGTTTTATAAACTGATCTTGATAAGCATTCATGATCTTTTGTATTCCTGTTCCATAAGCTTCGATCAATTCTAAACGGTAAAAAACATTCGCTAATTTTTTATTCCTGCATACAGAAATCCCCATCATCACATCTTCTAATGTAACTCCTGTTACCAATCCCCCAATGGATGTGAATTCTAACCGATCTTCGTACATACTGATCAGAATACTAGAACTATATCCGTAATCTCTGTGTACAAGACAGTTTAGCAATGCTTCTCTTACTGCTACTTCTGGATAATCTCTATTATCAATTCGATAAAGTTTTTCAAAAGTTGAATGTGTTTGATTTCTGAAGTCAATGTAATCATATACTGCTTCCATTTGTGCAAATAGTGATCCTGTAAATTCTTTTCTATCTTTAAATATATTTTGATTCTTTCCTTCAAAAACTGCTGTTTTAATCGTATGCACGCATTGGTCTGAAAGTAATAAAGCAAGATTCGTATAAATTCCATCTTGGTTTATAATTTCTAAAGTTTTCATCTGTGGCTGTTCTAATGTGATGTTTCTCTTTTGGAATTCTTTTTTTGTTTCGCAAAAAGTCAATTCTTGATCTAATGATCTCATATCTTCAAAATGATCACCATCTGTTTCTTTAATCATCTTTCTAATAGCTGTATCCGTTGCTGGGACAGAAGAATATCCTTGTCTTACATATACGCCTTCTGGTCTTAACCCTTTCTTCGCTATATAGTATGGGCGTTCTGTTCCTCTTTGAATATCTATGATCACAACTTGTTTTTGTTCTATCTCTTTTGTCTCATAGTGCAAGAACATGGTTAAATCTGGTTTAATCGCATCTCTAACCATATTGCTTACTTGCAATGCTACACTGTCTGAATCTTCTACCCCGATAACTGTCCCATCATCTTCAATTCCAATATAGATTTTTCCTCCATCACAATTGGCAAATGCTATGATTTCTTTCTTGATGTCTGTGACTACAATGGATTTGAATTCCGTTCTCTCAGATTCTTGTAACTTCATGAAAAACCCTCCTTGAAATTATTCTGTCTGTTCTTTCTAACTTTATTCTAACCATTCTAACCATTCTAACCATTCTTGTCAATTATAAATCACAGTGTTTGTATGCTGTATAGTGGTTTGAATCACGTAAATTATTTGAATATTATAAAAAGAAATCATGTGTCGGCAACCGTACGGACACGTCTGCACTTAGCGAGTGGATGGTCGTT
>ERZ826051.2349-NODE-2349-length-14894-cov-9.124132_pt1 | contig 14894 bp, 10 predicted proteins | sample MGYA00519928_ERZ826051 | MGnify/ENA primary metagenome ERZ826051 (study PRJEB31778, sample SAMEA3449219) | human gut metagenome | biome: human gut; feature: human-associated habitat; material: faeces | place: United Kingdom | collected 2010/2012 ...
GCGACATGGCTGGCGCCGGTTGGGCTCAGGGCTACATCGGCTACTGCGCCAACGCTGAGCTGGTCAAGGGCTATCCCGACGGTACCTTCAAGCCCTCCGGCAAGGTCACCGGCTACGAAGTCCTCGCTATGATCCTCCGCGCTGTCGGCTACGACAAGAACGGTGAGTTCTCCGGCGCTGATTGGGCGCTGCATGTTGCGCAGACCGCGCAGCAGGCCGGCGTGCTCAAGAACGTCAAGGGCATCGACCTCAACGCTCCCGCTACCCGTGAGCTGGTCGCCGAGCTCCTGTTCCGTGCCATCGCTGAGGCTTCCACCGTCACCTACACTCCGGCCTTCGGCTATGTGACCGATAAGGTGCTCGGCAATGCTGCTCCCACCCTCGGCTACAAGAACTTCAAGCTCGTCGGCAAGGATTCCGCTGACAAGTGGGGCCGTCCCGCTACCAAGTGGATCTACAACGTCGGCGACAAGGAGACTCTTGTCAACGACAAGCCCGTCGTCTCCTACACCACCAAGGTTGCTGAGTGCGACATCGCCAAGGATCTGGGCATCTCCTCCGCTAAGAAGATCGAGAAGGCCTACATTGATGGTCAGCAGCCCGGTATTACCTCCGAGCTCGTCAGCACCAACAAGTACGGCACCATCAACCCGCTTGCCACCACCTCCTATGTCGGCGCTCAGGGCCGTTTGACCGAGGTCTATGACATGGATTCCGACGGTTACCGCATCGTTGAGATCAACACCTACCTCGCCAAGGTCGACAAGGTCACCGCTGCCAAGACCGACCGCAACGGCCACACCACCGACGCTACCGTCGATCTGACCGTCTACAATGGTAGTAAGGATCCCTCCACTTGGAACTTTGACGGCGTTAAGGCCGAGGGCTTCACGGTTGACCAGTATGTTCTCGTCACTGTTCTTCCCGAAGGTTACAATGCACGCCCCGCCCTTAACAAGGCTTCCGTTGAGAGCGTCGTCGCGGCTGAGGTCGTTGCCGGCGGCAAGCTGACCGGCTGGACCAACGAGATCGGCACCACCGCCGCTACCTCCGTTGTTGCCGGTACCACCTACAACGATGCTGACAAGTTCGCTCTGAACTGGCGTGAGGCTGGCAGCAACTGGCTCGTCGCTCTCGACAGCTATGGCAACGCCATCGGTCTCGTGAAGAGCTCCTCCAGCTACGCTGCGGTCGCCCGCATCGAGTGGAAGCCCAACACCACCAGCTTCGGCGGTTACGCTCTGGCTGATATCGTTCTGGCTGACGGCACCGTTCAGGAGAAGGTCACTGTCGCTTCTGTGAACGGCAACGCTGCAAATGCCACCGGCTCTCAGAACGGCAACTTCTATACTCAGGGCGTTCCCACTTCCGGCAGCGTCTCCATCTACTGGAATAACAACACGGAATATTACAAGCACATCATGTCTTACTCCGTCAATGCTGACGGCAGCTACAACCTGATGCCGCTCAAGGATCATGCGACGACTGCCACCGAGGACAGCGTTCTTGATCTGAGCCAGGCCACCTATACTAAGGGCTCTGGCACCATTTACAACAAGACCAACACTGTTGTTGCCACTGCCAGCACTGTGTTCCTGTACATCAACGAGAACGGTTACAGCTACACTGTTTACACCGGCAAGGACAATGCTCCCAGCATTTCCGATGCTACCATGTGTGTGAAGTACGACAGCAACGGCTATGCTGACCTCGTCGTTGTCCGTAAGTTCACCGCTGCCAGCAACACCTTTGTTGCTTATGTTACCGACAGCATTGTTGACGGCCTCTATTATCCCACCAACAGCAGCACTTTGTCCTATCCTAAGTATGATGTCTACAAGATGGGCGCTCTGACTGAAGATAATAAGACCACTGTTATCGACGAGTATGGCAAGTTTGCGGCCGCCTACGCCACTCACGGCACTGGCCTGTATGAGTTCAAGGTCGTCGAGGGTGTTATCGACAGCATGGTGTCCGTCATGTGCGATGGCTGCGGCATCTGCAAGGTGGCTTGGACTGCTGACACCTATAAGATCGACCGTCTTGAGATCAAGGCAAACGTTGGCGATACCACCACGCTGCAGGGCGCTGTCTACGGCACTGGTGGCAACGCCATTCCCAAGGACTTCAACATCCTGCCCGAGACCCAGATCATCACGGCTACCAGAACCAACGGCCTTATCACCTTGGCTGAAGGCAGCAAGTCTGACCTCGTTGCCGGTCGCAAGATGCTGGTCAACTATGTCAACCCCACCAGCAACATCTACAATGCCAAGACCGTTTATGTCATCATTGAGGACGGTTCCGATGTGAACCCGAAACCCAATCCGACTGAGACCAAGGCTATCCTTACTATGGTTGGAAGCAATAACGACTTTGCGGTGGAGCTGACTAAGGGCAATACCGCTGATAGCCCCGATATCACTGGCGCTACGGTTCGCCTTCAGAAGAGCTATGCCAAGGATTCCGGCTATGATGACGGTATCCTGATGACGCCGGCGCAGAGCTCCTCTGGAACCAACATCTACATTGGTAGCGTTTCTTACGTTGCTGGCCAGACCTACTACATCCGTGCATACGTTGTTACTGCTGATGGCTCCGCCTTCACCAGCAACGTTGTTACGGTCAATCCGTAAGGATATTTCCTAAACGGATACAGTAGCAAAAAACTTCCTATAAAGTTTCAGCCCCGAGCCGAAAGGCTCGGGGCTGTTTTTTATCTCTTTACGGCAAATAATGTTGCGGTCGCGCCTGCATTCGATGTGCCGCTGAGTGTGATGCTGTTGATCTCGTTCCACTTGACGGTGGTGTTGGTTTTACTGCCGCCGGTGCCGCCGTCATTGCTGACGACCGTAGAGTGGTAGGAGACGCCCTCCAAAAACGGCGTCAGCCAAAGAAGCCCCGCACTGGTCGACCAGCTGTTGGCGCAGGCCGTGCCGAGTTCCGTGCCGTTGACCGATAGTTTCAGCGAACCGCTGGACGAGCCTGCGCAGAACGTGAAAAACAGCGCCGCCACCTTGGTCATGTCGACCTGCGAGAGGTCGAAATTGAGCGTGCCGTTTTCCGTCGTGGTCACAAGCGGGCCCGCGAGCTTGACGAGGCAGTTGGCCTCGCGCGCCGCCGCGACCTCCTGCTGCACGGCGGTGACGGCCGAGGTGTCTGTCTTGGTGTTCAGTGTGTCGTCGTGGCTTTTGAGCGCGGTGTCGAGTTTGTGCGTCAGGTCGTTGAAGTCGGACATTTGGATGAAGTCCGATTTTTCCCAGTCGGGAAGAGCGTAGTTGGTTGTACGTTTCAATGCAAAATCCTCCGTTATGATAGAAATAAAAAAGCACTGCCGAAGCAGTGCTTTCATGTTTCGCAAACATGAAAAAAAGATGCAGGGCGAAACGGTACAGCGAAGCAAAATAACCCTAAATAACTGAGATTATGACTGATTTCGCAAGTCAAATTATGACTAAATATGCAGATTAATTTTACAAATCGCCCGACATAAAGCCGCCGCGGAGCCAGTTGGCGAGCTCGGCAGGGGTGCCGGGGACGCCGACGGTGGCGAATTCCGTGCGCGAGGGAACCATCTGTGCGTTGTCCGAGCTCTCCGCCCACTGGACGCGCTGCAAAATGTGCTCGGTGCAGTGCTCGAGCGGGCCGTCGGGCGCGGGCTTATATTGGAGGAGGATGGTCACGCAGCGGTTGTCGGACGTCCAGCGGCCGAAGTTCGTCGTGGGCTTGCGCCACTTCCAGAGGCATTTGTCGCCGCGCTGCTTTTTGAGCTTCAAATAGCCGTTTTCGATGTCCTGCGTGCAGCGCATGAGCCAGATGACATGGTAGCCCGCGCGCTGGAAGTGGGAGCAGACGTCGAAAAAGTGCTCCTCCATGAGTAAACCGTCCTGGAGCATCATCACGAAATGGTTGATCTGCACGTAGGCGGTGACGGTCTTATCGCCGACGGTGACGGGGACGTTGCGGCACTCGGGCGGGACGATCGCACGCCACTGCTCGCGCCACGCGGAGGCGGAGGACTGGACGAGCGGGGGCGTTTTCTTTTTCCAAAACAGCATGGGGGGCTCCTTTTTCGCAATTTTTGTTCCATTATAGCGAAAACGGGACGAAAAGGCAAGGAATATTGGCATTTTACAGGGATTTGACAGAGCGGCGGGCGACGGGCGCTTGCTATTTCGGCGAAAACATGATATTCTACTGTGATTCTAAGGAAATCGACTTTTCTTTGCAAGGAGAACGGCTATGAAGCTTGACCACAAGCGCACGGTGCTGGTGGGGCTGGCGTTTTTGTCCATCTGCGCGTTCTGGCAGATGTACGACAACATCATCCCGCTGATTTTGACGAACACGTTCCACTTAGACGAGACCATTTCCGGCGCGATCATGGCGGCGGACAATGTGCTGGCGCTGTTTTTGCTGCCGTTCTTCGGCGCGCTGAGTGATCGGACGAGCACGAAGATCGGGCGGCGGATGCCGTTTATCCTCGGCGGCACGGCGGCTGCGGTGATCCTGATGAATCTGCTGCCGCTTTTTGACAACGGCTACGCAAATGGCGCGAGCACGGGTAAGCTCGCGATGTTCGTCGTCACGCTGGGGCTGCTGCTCGTGGCGATGGGGACCTACCGCTCGCCCGCGGTGGCGCTGATGCCGGACGTGACACCCAAGCCCATAAGATCGCGCGCGAACGCGATCATCAATCTGATGGGTGCGGTCGGCGGCATTTCGTATCTGATCGTGGCGGCGGTGCTGTATCCGAACAGCAAGACGGCGGGGGCTGCGCATGTGAACTACCAACCGCTTTTTGTCGTCGTGTCGGTGCTGATGGCGGTTTCGGTCATCGTGCTGTACTTCACGACAAACGAGCCGAAGCTCGCGGCGGCGGAGAAGGAATACGAGGCCGAGCATCCCGAGCAGCAGCTCGTGGAGGAGGAGCCGGACGGCAGCGAGGAGCTGCCCAAAGAAGTCAAGCGCAGCCTTGTGATGCTGCTGAGCTCGATCGCGCTGTGGTACATCGGCTACAACGGCGTGACGACGTGGTGGACGACGTATGTCGGGCGCGTGATGGGGCAGGGCCTCGGCGGCGCGTCGACGTGTTTGCTCGTCGCGACGGGCGGGGCCATCGTGTCGTACATCCCCGTGGGGCAGCTGGCGTCGAAGATCGGACGCAAGAAGACCATTCAGGGCGGCGTCATCCTGCTTGCGGCGTGCTTTGCGTCGGCGTACTTTTTGACGACGCATTATCAGAGCATCAACGCCGTGATGTTTGTCGTGTTTGCGCTCGTTGGCCTTGCGTGGGCGGCAATCAACGTCAACTCGCTGCCGATGGTCGTCGAGATGTGCAAGGGCAGCGACATCGGCAAGTTCACGGGCTACTACTACACGTTTTCGATGGCGGCGCAGGTCGTGACGCCGATTTTGGCGGGCACGCTCTTGAAGCACATCAGCTACAGCATGCTGTTCCCGTATGCGGCGTTCTTCGTGGCGTGCAGCTTTGTGACGATGTGCTTCGTGCGCCACGGCGACTGCAAGGTGGAGGCCAAGGCCGGGCTTGCGGCGTTCGAGGACATGGATGCGGACTAAATCGAATACAAGAAGTGATCTAAAATGAAAATTTTACGGATCGTTGTCGGAATTTGCCTGATTCTGGCGGTCGCGTGGGCGGTTTTACTGCGCGCGCGGCGCGGGACGGAGTCGATGGCGGCGCTGCGGAAATTCCGCTATGCGCACCGCGGGCTCTACGATAAGGAGGCGGGCATTCCCGAAAATTCGCTGCCGGCATTCTCGCGCGCAATCGCGCGGGGCTTCGGCGCGGAGCTCGACGTGCACCTGCTGCGCGACGGGACGCTTGCCGTGTTCCACGACAGCGATGTGAAGCGCATGACGGGCCGCGAGGGATACCTCGAAGACCTGAGCGCGGACGAACTCAAGGACTACGCGCTGGACGGGACGAAGGAGACCATCCCGCAGTTCAAGGATGTGCTCGCGCTGTTTGCGGGGACGGGCCTGCCGCTCATTGTGGAGGTCAAGAGCTTTCGCGACAACTTTGCCGGGCTGACCGAGCGCACGATGGCGGAACTCGACAAGTTTGACGTCAAGTACTGCGTGGAGTCGTTCGACCCGCGGTGCGTGGCGTGGCTGAAAAAGCACCGGCCAGAGGTCATCCGCGGGCAGTTGAGCTGCGACTTTTTGAAAGACCGCGGCAATTTGAGCCTGCCGATGGCGTTTGCGACGACGAATCTGCTGGGCAACATCATGGCGCAGCCGGATTTTGTCGCCTACAAATTTGAAGATAAGAAAAACTGGGCGCCGCGTTTATGCCGTAAGCTCTACGGCGCGCAGGGCGTTTACTGGACCATCCGGTCGAAAGAAGACTTGGAGACGGCGGAGCGCGAGGGCGCGATCGCCATTTTTGAGCGGTTTATTCCCTAAAGAGGGATCCCACTTGTGGAAGGGTGGGGGAAAAGAAGCAAAACCGAAAGAAAAGGAAGAAGGTTTTATGGCAGAACAGAAAAGACGCTGGGGCGACCGGCGCGACGCAACACTGCTGCGCGATGTGGATTCGCTGCACTTTATCATGGGCATCATCTATCCCAACCGCGCGGACAACGAGGCGTATATCGCAGAGCGCGTGAATTTAGAGCCCATCAAGGACTACATTGCGACGAAAAACTATGAGGGCATCCCGTTCAAGTACACGTTTTTCCACGTGATCCTGACGGCGCTCGTTAAGACGGTCATTTTACGGCCGAAGCTCAACCGCTTTTACGCGAATGAAAACTACTATCAGCGCAATAAGGTGACAGCGGGCTTTGTCATCAAAAAGGAGTTTGCCGACGGCAGCGAAGAGGCCATGGCTCTGCTGGAGATAAAGCCTGAGAGCACCATCGAAACGATCCACGAGGAGATCCACCAGGAGGTTGCGGCCTGCCGCGAGCAGAAGAAGGTCAACACGACCGACAACAGCATGAATGTGCTCAACAGCCTGCCGCGCTTTTTGTCCAAGGCGGCGGTGCGATTTATCCGCTGGCTCGACAAGCACGGCTGGTGTCCCGATTTCCTGATCGGCAAGGACCCGAACTACAGTTCGGTGTTCATCTCCAACCTCGGTTCCATTCATCTCAAAAGCGGCTACCACCACCTGACGAACTGGGGCACGAGCTCGCTGTTCTGCATCATCGGCGAAAAGAAGTGGACGCCGCTGTACGACGAGCACGGCCTTGTCGAAATGCAGGAGACGGTCGACCTCGGCCTCACCGTGGATGAGCGCATTGCCGACGGCTACTATTACGCAAAGAGCGTGCGCCTTTTCAAATATCTGTTAGAACACCCCACCCTTTTGGAACGACCGCTATCGGAGGAAGTAGAATATGAGTGATTCCATTGTCAGAACGCCCTGGAAGGATTACATGGGCGAGGTGCCGATGCATCTTGAATATTTCGACGGCTCGATGTTCGAGGCCGTGGAAAACGTTGCCAAGAAGTACCCCAACAGCATTGCCTTTACGTTCATGGGAAAGTCGACGACCTACCGCCAGATGATCCGCGAGATCGAGCAGTGCGCCAAGGCACTCAAGACCATCGGCGTGCGCGAGGGTGACAAGGTGACCATTGCCATGCCGAACTGCCCGCAGGCCATCTATATGTTCTACGCCGTCAACCTCGTCGGCGGCATTGCGAACATGATCCATCCGCTGTCGGCAGAGAAGGAGATCGAGTTTTACCTCAACGCCTCGGAAAGCGTGGCGGCGGTGACGCTCGACCAGTTCTACAACAAGTTTGAAAAGGTGCGCGAGCGCACGAAGGTTGTGAACATGATCATCGCAAGCGTGCGCGACGCGCTGTCCCCGACGATCAAGGCGGGTTATATGCTCTCCGAGGGACGCAAGATCGAGAAGATTCCAGAGGACGCGCCGGTCATCATGTGGAAGGACTTCATGAAGCTCTCCCGCTCCTGCTATTATAAGACCTATAAGGTCAAGCGCGGGGGCGCCGACCCCGCCGTCATCCTCTATTCCGGCGGCACGACCGGCACGACGAAGGGCATTGTGCTGACGAACAAGAATTTCAACGCCCTCGGCCAGCAGGTCATCGCGGCGAACCCGATGTTCCGTCCCGGCGACCGCATGCTGGCGGCGATGCCGCTGTTCCACGGCTTCGGCCTCGGCGTGTGCGTGCACACGATGCTCTCGCAGGGCGGACGCTGCATCCTGATCCCGCGCTTCACGGCCAAGAGCTACGCCAAGCAGATCGTGAAGTACAAGTGCAACTTCATCGCCGGCGTGCCGACGCTTTACGAAGCGCTGTTGCGCCTGCCGAGCATGGACGGGGCGAACCTCAGCTCGCTCAAGGGCGTATTCTCCGGCGGCGACAGCCTGTCGATCGAGCTGAAGAAGAAGTTCGACAAGTTCCTCTATGACCATAAGGCGTCCATTCAGGTGCGCGAGGGCTACGGCACGACCGAGACGGTCACGGCCTGCTGCCTGACACCGCCGCACATGTTCAAGGAGGGCTCCATCGGCCTGCCGTTCCCGGATACCTACATCAAGATCGTCGAGCCGGACACTGACCGGGAGGTTCCCTACGGGCAGGAGGGCGAGATCCTGCTCGCGGGCCCGACCGTGATGAAGGAGTACATGAACAATCCCGAGGAGACGGCGCAGACGCTTCGCACGCACGCCGACGGCCTGACGTGGGTCTACACGGGCGACCTGGGCGTGATGGATGAACAGGGCTTTATCTACTTCCGCGGCCGTGCCAAGCGCATGATCATTTCGTCGGGCTACAACGTCTATCCCGGACAGATCGAAAACATCCTCGACGCGCACGAGTACGTGCAGATGAGCTGCGTGATCGGCGTGCCCGATCCCTACAAGATGCAGAAGGTCAAGGCGTTCGTCAAGCTTGCGCAGGGCGTGCCTGCGACCGAGGAGACCAAGCAGGTGCTTCTGGCCTACTGCCGCAAGAATGTGGCGAAGTACGCCATGCCGTATGACATCGAGTTCAAGGAGGATATGCCCAAGACTCTGGTTGGTAAGGTGGCGTATCGCCAGCTGGAGGAAGAAGAACTCGCCAAGATCAAGGCGGCGGAGGAGAAGTAAGTTTTTCTGCGTTGACGCGGGCAATATGTTCCCCTGCACCGTGCAGGGGACGCGGGAAAGGGGGCCATTCTCTCACGTGAGAGAATGGCCCCCTTAGACCCCCAAGAGAACGCAAGGGGCCTTGCCCCTTGACCCCGCACATTGCGAGATTGTAGCTTGAAGAGCTGCTCAGCCTGCGGAATCAGGTGCGGTGTACATGGCTTCGCCATGAATCCCTGCGAGTCGACACATCCAGCAACCGCGCCTTACTATCGTGAGGCGCGAGTGACGGTAGAACGGCGGCAGACTGCTTACCGAATGCGGCATTGCTGGCGCTCGCCGCATTGAGAAGTGCCACGATAGACGGAAATTAAGTTGTACTCCTACAAGATGGGCAGAGCGGCAGCGGATAATAGAAGAAAGTCAAATCGTATAGCAACAAAAATAGCAGGCACCCGATTCGGCAAGCGCCGCAGCTCTTCAAGCTGCTCGCTTGCAATGTCAAAACCTTTCTCTTGGGGGATCAAAAGGGGGAGGTTCTCTTTTGTAAAAGAGAACCTTCCCCTTTATCCGTCCCCTGCGCGGCGCAGGGAACCAAATCCGTTTCCTAAAGAAAAGTAATTATTTCTTCATCGCCGCCGCGGAAGCATCCAGCTTTTCAATGAGCGCTCTGAGCTTTTCCGCATCGGCGCGGGCGCCGCTCACGACCGCCTCCGGCGCTTTAGCGAGGAAGCCCTCGTTTTTCAGCTTGTTCTCGATACCGGCGAGCTGCTTTTCGGCGTTTGCCTTCTCTTTGGCAATGCGTGCGAGCTCCTTTTCAAAGTCGACGAGTTCGGCGAGCGGCATGAAGATACGCGCGGCGTGGGTGTCGACCTCGACCTTGCCGTCGGCGTCGATGGCGGCATTGGCGGGCACGATCGTCACATCGCTGGCAGAGGCCAGACGCGTGAAGAACGGGATACCGGCGCTGAATGTATCGGCGTGCGCGGTGGCGACGGTGTAGTGCACCTTCTTCGACGGTGCAACGTTCATCTCGTTGCGGCGGGCACGGATGGCGGTGATGGCCTCGATGACGGTCTGCATCGCCTCCTCCTCGGCGGGGAAGCTGAACTTTTCGTTGTACTCCGGCCACTTGGAGAGCATCAGGAACTCGCCCTCGTGCGGAAGCGCCTGCCAGATCTCCTCCGTGATGAACGGCATGAACGGGTGCAGGAGCTTGAGCGTCTCGATGAGGACATAGCAGAGGACGTTCTGTGCGTTCTCGCGCGTGGTCTGATCGTCGCTGTTGAGGCGGTTCTTCGTCAGCTCGATGAACCAGTCGCAGTAGTTGTCCCAGATGAAGTCATAAATTTTTGCGGACGCGACGCCGAGCTCGAAGGCGTCCATATTGTCCGTGACCTCGCGGATGAGCGTATTGAGCTTCGAGAGAATCCACTTGTCCTCGAGCTCGAGCTTTTTGGGCAGCTCCACGTGGTCGATCGTCAGGTTCATCATCACGAAGCGGCTCGCGTTCCAGATCTTGTTGCAGAAGTTGCGCATCGCCTCGCACTTTTCGACGTAAAAGCGCATGTCGTTGCCCGGGGAGTTGCCGGTGATGAGGTTGAAGCGCAGCGCGTCCGCGCCGTACTTCTCGGCCATCTCCAGCGGGTCGATGCCGTTGCCGAGCGACTTCGACATCTTGCGGCCCTTGTCGTCGCGGACGAGGCCGTGGATGAAGACGGTCTTGAACGGCTCCTTCTTCATCTGCTCCATGCCGGAGAAGATCATGCGCGCGACCCAGAAGAAGATGATATCGTAGCCCGTGACCATGACGGACGTGGGATACCAGTACTTGAGGTCGGGAGAATCGAGGTCGGGCCAGCCCATCGTGGAGAAGGGCCAGAGCGCGGAGGAGAACCAGGTATCGAGCACATCCTCCTCGCGCGTCAGGTGCTTGCAGCCGCACTTTTCGCATTCCGTCGGGTCTTCGCGCTTGACGTTGATATGGCCGCACTCGTCGCAGTACCACGCGGGAATCTGGTGACCCCACCACAGCTGGCGGGAAATGCACCAATCATGCACGTTCTCCATCCAGTTGATATAGGTCTTGGTGAAGCGCTCAGGCACGAACTTGATCGTGCCGTCGTTCACGACGCGAATGGCCTCCTTGGCAAGCGGCTCCATCTTGACGAACCACTGCGCGGAGATGAGGGGCTCGACGTCGTTGTGGCAGCGATAGCACGTGCCGACGTTGTGGGAGTAGGGCTCGGTCTTGATGAGGTAGCCCTGCTCTTCTAAATCCTTGACGATGGCCTTGCGGCACTCATAGCGGTCCATGCCGTTGTACTTGCCGCCGTTTTCGTTGATCGTACCGTCGTCGGCGATGACGCGGATGACCTCGAGGTTGTGGCGAAGGCCGACCTCAAAGTCGTTGGGGTCGTGTGCAGGGGTCATCTTAACAGCGCCCGTGCCGAAGCCGATCTCGCAGTATTCGTCGCCCACGATGGGAATTTCGCGGTTCATAATGGGCAGGATGCAGGTCTTGCCGATCAGGTGCTTGAACTTCTCGTCCTCAGGGTTGACCGCAACGCCCGTATCGCCCATCATCGTCTCAGGACGGGTGGTGGCGACGACGATATCGCCGCTGCCGTCGGAGAGCGGGTAGCGGATATACCAGAGGTGGCCCGGCTTGTCGACATACTCGACCTCCGCGTCGGAGAGCGCCGTCAGGCAGTGCGGGCACCAGTTGATGATGCGGCTGCCCTTGTAGATCAGGCCCTTATCGTAGAGCTCGCAGAACGTCTCGCGCACGGCCTTGGAGCAGCCCTCGTCCATCGTGAAGCGGGAGCGGGACCAGTCACAGCTCGCGCCCATCTTCTTCTGCTGCTCGACGATGCGGTTGCCGTACTTTTCCTTCCACTGCCACACGCGCTGTAAAAACTTCTCGCGGCCGAGGTCGTAGCGCGTCAGGCCCTCCTTGGTGCGCAGCTCCTCTTCGACCTTGATCTGCGTGGCGATACCCGCGTGGTCAGTGCCGGGGAGCCACAGGGCGGAGTAGCCCTGCATGCGCTTAAAGCGCGTCAGGATGTCCTGCAGCGTCGAGTCCATTGCATGGCCCATGTGCAGCTGGCCGGTGACGTTCGGCGGCGGCATGACGATGGAAAACGGCTTTTTGTCCGGGTCGGGCTCGGCCTTGAAGCAGTCGTGGTCCATCCACATCTGATAGATGCGGCCTTCGACCTGCTGCGGCTCATAGATCTTGGGTAATTCTTTCATTGGTTTTCTCCTATCTTTTGAACAATATTGCTCTTATTTGATATTTTCGACGAGCTTTCCCGTCTTTTCGGCAATAAACGCGCGGAAGTCTTCAACGCTCCCGCCGCGGATAGTTCTCTTGTCATACGCCTGCGTATGGTGCGAGGACAGGGCAAAGACAAAGTAGCGCGCCGTCTCGGCGACGGCCACGATCTGGGCATAGGAAAACCGGCTTTCCGTCACACCCGTTGCCGAAACGTAGCCGTCCTCTTCAAACGTGGCAGCGGCGTGCTCCGTGCCCGGCAGCAGGCGCTTTCTCGCAAACCAGGCGTTGAGCCTGTCCTCGAAAACGGTCGCCAGAATGACCACCAGCAGCGCAAGCAGCGTCACGACGCCGCTCGCACCGAGCGGTTCACCGCCTGCAACTGTGGCAAGAATCGTCAGGATACCGAGAACCAGCACAACTGCCGCAAAAATGTGTACGCGGCGGCTGCGCTTTCTGCGCACGGTTTTGCGCAGGCCCTTAGCCATGGCCGTCAGCGTTTCCATATTGTAGTCGGTCTCAAACTGTATGCCCATATTCGCTTCCTTTCATTAAAAAACGCCCTGAGCAGCTTTGACTGCTCAGGGCGATCAATGACCGTGGTACCACCTGGATTCCCGCATTGTGCGGACACTCATGCCTCTGTAACGGGAGTTCCCGTCCGGCTTACTCTCTTTTCAGCGCGGCAGCTCCAAGGCGACTTCCCCACATCCTGCACAAGGGCTTACACCGGCCGCCCCCTCTCTTCGCTTTCAGATGCGGATACTGCTCCTCTTCTTCGCATTTGTCACGCTGAATCATACCGTTTTTTGCGCCGCTTGTCAACTCATTTTGAGGATTTCCTTCTTCAGCCGCACGATGATCCGCTTCTCAAGGCGCGAGATATAGCTCTGCGAAATGCCCATCAGGTCGGCGACCTCCTTCTGCGTCTTTTCCTCCCGTCCACCGAGGCCAAAGCGCAGCGTGATGATTGTTCTCTCCCTCGCGGTCAGCTTGTCGACCGCGTCCATCAGGAGTTGGCGGTCGACATCGTCCTCAATGGGCTTCAAGACAAGGTCCTCGTCGGTGCCGAGAATGTCGGAGAGCAGCAGCTCGTTTCCGTCCCAGTCGGTGTTGAGCGGCTCGTCAAAGCTGACCTCGGACTTCTGCGGCGCGGTCTTGCGCAGGTGCATGAGGATCTCATTTTCAATGCAGCGCGAGGCGTAGGTCGCGAGCTTGATGTTCTTGTCGCTGCGGTACGTGTTCACTGCCTTGATGAGCCCGATCGTACCGATGGAGATGAGGTCTTCGATGTTGATGCCGGTATTTTCAAACCGGCGCGCGATGTAGGCGACAAGCCGCAGGTTGTGCTCAATGAGCGTGCCGCGCACGCTCTCGTCGCCTTCATCCATGCGCGCGATGAGCTCAGCTTCCTTCTCCCGCTCGAGCGGCGGCGGGAGCGTATCGCTGCCGCCGATGTAGAAAATTCCCCGCCGCGCGATGAGCCCCCAGTCGATGAGATAAAAGCGCAGTCTACGCCACAGCGTTTTGAGCAAGCTCTCCATGCTTCTCCCCCTTTTCGCATCCTTCGCACCACAGTCCCGCATATGCACCGCCGTCGCCGAGCGGGTGCTCCGCCAGGGCAACGGCACGCGAGCCGAGTTTGATTTCGTCAACCGTTATTGCTTCACAGCGCAGCAGCGGCAGCGTTCCATCCGCATTGCCCACGCTGCAATACGCAATATGCGGCAGCGTCGCGGTCTCTTCTTCGCTGATGAGGTCTCCCAGTGCGTGACGGTCGATGACCGGCACGCCGAGGCCCGTCACAGGGTCACAGAGCGTGTTGCCCGTGTCGCGCAGCAGCCGCACGCGGGCCGTTTTTCCTCGATAGGCGATGACCACATCCGCCGTCTCGCTCCCTGTCCGCGCCGCGCCGCAGCGGAACACGACGGAAAGCAGCAAATACGACGTCCCCGCCGCGATCAGGAAGACGCCCCACGGCAGGTCTGCTGTCACCACGCCGCGCGCAAGGCGCGCCATCGACCCCAGACTCTGCCCTAAGAGCATCACCACGCCAGCGAGGCCGCACGAGGCAAGGAAAAACAGCAGCGTCAGCTTGACCGCCCGCCCACTGCCGCGATACGCCGCCGCGCCCATCAAAGCGAGCCCAAGCAGCAACAAAACGACGCTTTTCGGCAAAAAGAGCTGCACTGCCGCATAAGTACCGCCGACCGCCGCGCCGAGCAAAAGTCTTCTCCGCGCGACTGTCCGCCCTGCGACTCTCGCCGCGCCGAACAACAACAGATAGTCGACGAGAACGTTAAACGCGAAGACGCTTTCTATGTAGATGACCATGGCACACCTCCCTCAATGGAAGTCCATTATAGCAATGGACAAAAAAAGAAAAGGGCGAAAGATGCCCTTTTCTTATCTTTTCCCTCGCGGGATAAAATGGCAGCGCAAAAGCGCTGCGGGGTTTTCCCCACACCGTGTGGGGGACGCGGATAAGGGGGATATTCTCTTTCTCGAAAGAGAATATCCCCCTTACACCCCCAAGAGAA
>ERZ826051.2365-NODE-2365-length-14783-cov-3.567083_pt1 | contig 14783 bp, 5 predicted proteins | sample MGYA00519928_ERZ826051 | MGnify/ENA primary metagenome ERZ826051 (study PRJEB31778, sample SAMEA3449219) | human gut metagenome | biome: human gut; feature: human-associated habitat; material: faeces | place: United Kingdom | collected 2010/2012 ...
GTCTATGATTTTAAAATTTATTTGAGATCCAGATGCTGGCTTTTTGTATGTGGTGGAGTGGTTTGATACTGATTGCTTTTTCTCTGTAAAGAAAAAGAGCAGTCTACCGGCAATGAGAGGCGGCAAAAATATTACCAGATAGCTGAGTGGTATCAGGGAAGGCATATGAAGTTCCTGGCAGAGAATATAGCTGCTGATAAATACAGGACTGATGTTGTTTGTCACCATAAACAGTATTTCGGCTTCCTGATATTCTAACTGCCCGCATTTTAGCATTTCAGCACAGTTTTTGCTTCCCATCGGAAAGCCGAACAGAAAACCGGACAGCAGCACAAAAGAGCCATTTCTGCTGGCTGGTAAGATCAGACGTAGAAGCGGATAGAGAAGTTTTACAAGATATCCGGTAAAACCAGAGTAGATCAGGATATTGGATAAAATCGCAAATGGCAGCAGAGAGGGAAGCACCCGCTCATACCAGAGAACCAGCCCGTCGGCTGCTGCAGTTACTGCGTCCTGCGGGAAAAATAAAATATAAACGATAAAAATAAGGATACACAAGAATATTAATTTCTTTTTCATATTAGAATATATGAGAAACAGGAGGCATCTATGAAGAACAAATTAAATTTACCAGAGTTAGAATCCAAAAAAGTATTTGCATATTTTGAGGAGTTGGCAGCGATTCCGCATGGTTCAAGAAATACCAGACAGATCAGCGATTACCTGATTTCTTTTGCAAAAGAACATGGTTTAGAGTGCTATCAGGATGAGGCAAACAATGTTGTGATCATTCAGGAGGCATCTGCCGGATATGAAAGTGCAGACCCGATCATCATGCAGGGACATATGGATATGGTCTGTGAGAAGGAAAAAGGCGTGGAGATCGATTTTGAGAAAGACGGTCTGGAGCTTTATGTAGACGGCGATTTCTTAAAAGCAAAAGAATTCCAGCAGAAACGTGATGATCCGGACTTTGTGAAGAGCCAGCGTGACGACCTATTGAGCATGGAGACCGGTATCCTGAATAACAAGGGACGTGTCCACTTCACCCTTACGTCCCCGATTAACGATCAACTGGCAAAACTGGACCCGAATATGGAGAAGAACGAGTTGATCGCCGCTATTGCTTCTATTATCGATAAGGAGATTTATAAACACTACCGTTTCTATCCTTGCAACTATGTTGCATACGATTTGCTGACAGGCACACGCCGTTTCAGCGAACACTACGGACTGAAAGATAAAAAGCAGTTCGAAGATTATCTGCAAGGGCAATTGGACAAGATCGTATTACCGAATAAGGATGAGGCATTTCTGCGCACGAAAATCTTGGAGATGTATACGAATCCACTGAAGAATTTCCTGGCCAATCAGGAATAAAATCACATCCGTATTTACAGATTAGGGAGTGTGCCAAATTGATATTACCGGACGCAGACAACGCAGACGGACGCAGATTTATTTTGCTGATAATTAATAATATCTGCGTTAATCTGCGTTCATCTGTGTTGTCTGCGTCCCATGAATACCGATATTTGACACGCCCTCTTATTTATTCTCTTTCGCATAATTTGACGGGCTCATGCCGAACTGTTTGATGAAAGCGGACCAAAAATAAGACTGGGAACTGAAACCTGTCGCTTCCGAAATTTCATATATCTTCATATTCCCTTGTATCAATAATTCGGCAGCCTTTTTCAGGCGGCTTATCTTGATCAGTTCATTAGGAGTCAAGTTGGAAATCGCACGGATCTTCCGGTACAGGGTCGGACGGCTCAGGTGCATCAGGTCTGCGATCATGTTTACATCTAAAGCCGGATTGCCGATATGCTCGTTGATGATCTCGTTCAGCTTTTCCAGAAAACTTTCGTCCGCTTTGGTATAGGCCATCGATTTCATGTTCGCTATCGGAGAGTTGAAATAGAATTTGCGTATATTGTCGCGGTTGGAGATCAGGTTGGAAATCTGTGCCATCAACAGATTGGTGGAGAAGGGTTTGTCTAAGTAAGCGTCGGCTCCTAACTCCAGGCCTTCCAGGCGTGACTGCATGGTGTTTTTGGCTGTCAGCAGGATGACTGGGATATGGCTGAATTCGATCTCCGTCTTCACCTTTTTCAAAAGGGAGAAGCCATCCATGACAGGCATCATCACGTCGCTGATGATTAGCTGGAAGCTACGTTCCCTTAACAATGCGATTGCTTCGGCTCCGTTTCCGGCTATCTCTACATTATATGACAGGTTGACTTCGTCGGCGATAAAAATGGCCATTTCCTTGTTGTCCTCGACAATCAGGATTGTCGGGCGCGATTCGTCGTGGATGAACTCTGTTTTCTGAGGTACGGCTTGTGCTGTTGCTTCCTCTTCTGTTTGCTTGATGGATTCGGGGAGCTTGACGGGTAAAGTCAGGCGGAACATTGTCATGGACGGACTGTCGGTGAAAGTCTCTAATTTCAGACCACCGTGATGCATCTCTGCCAGTGAACGTGCCAAGGGTAAGCCGAGTCCTGTCCCCGGTTTGCCGACGGTGTCTCCTTCCATCCGGTAGAAGGGTTCGAATATCTTTTCCCTTAATTCAAAAGGGATAGGAGTGCCGTCGTTGATAAAATCGATCGTGAATGTCTCATAATCGGGAGAAAGTTGCAGGCGTACGATGATGCTGCTGGACGCGTATTTGATAGCGTTCGTAAACAGATTGCTGAATATCTTCGTGATAGCTTCTTTATCCACGAACACGTACAATTCCGGTAACGACGAGTCGAGATTCAGTAATAGGTTGTGTGCCGTTGCCGATTCCTGGAATCGTTTGGCCGTATCGTTCAAGAGCGAGACGACCTCTGTCCGGACGAAACTGAGGCGGTATCCTTCTATCTCTGTTTTGCGGAAGTCCAGCAACTGGTTGACCAGCGACAGGAGGCGGGAAACGTTTTTATCCATCAATGTAAGTGACTTATTCTCTTTTTCCCCGATCTTGTCGGATTTCAATAGGCGTTCGAGCGGGTTCTTGATCAAGGTGAGCGGCGTCCGGATCTCGTGGGCGATGTTGATGAAGAAATCGATCTTGGCCTGATACAGTTCCTTCTCTTTCTGGTCTTCGAACAATTGCATGTTGTAGGCCATTGCCCGTTTAGTTTTCTGGCGCCAGGACCAGAAAGAGCCGGCAGTGATAGTGAGAATGACGACTATATAAGAGGCATATGCTGTGTCTGATGCCCACCAGGGTGGCAAAACGGTGATGTTCAACCGTGTCGGGGTGTCGCTCCAGTTGTTTGACAGGTTGGCGGCCCGTACCTCGAAGGTGTAATCACCTGGATGTAGTTCTGCGAAATAGACCGTGTTACGTTCTCCGATTGGAATCCATTCCTTATCCATATTCCCCATCCTGTATGAATACTGGACAGATCTGGGGGCGATGAAGTTGAGCGCGGAAAAGTTGATGCTGAATGTGGATTGCTTGTAAGTCAGTGTGATTTTCTTCGTCTCCGATTCGGCAGAACAGTTAATGATGCGTTTCTCGCCGGCCTCGTTCTGGATTTCGAGGCTTCCCAAATGGACGTTCATCTTCTCGGCTGCCGGAATTACTTCGGAGGGTGTGAAATGGATAAAGCCTTTAACCGAGCCGAAAAAGAAAGTTCCTTCGTTGTCTTTGAAGGCGGAGTTGTCGTTGAACTGTCGGGTGATAAGCCCGTGAGATTCCGTGTAGGTCGTGATCTTGCCTGTTTCGGTTTCCAGGCTGACCAGCCCGTTGGCCGTGCTGATCCATAAGTTTTCGTTCTCGTCGGGCAGGATGCGGAAGGCAACATTGCTCGGCATGCCGTTCTTTACGGTGTAATGCAGGGATTCACCGGTCTGGAAGTCATATTTGATAACCCCTTCTACGGTGGCGAACCACATATTGCCGTCTTTGTCCTCGCAAGCGTCGTTGACAAAATTATGGCGTTGGGTGTTCAGCTTGTCGTACGGCAGATACATGCCGGTATTGCTGATCGGATTATAATAAAAACTTCGGTTGAACATACCGGTCCAGATTCTTCCTAAACGATCTTCGTAGATGCAGTTCACCGCGAAAGGTGGAAATTGCGGAGCATATAGGAAACGGTCGTTCAAAAAGTCATATTTGTAGATACCATCGTCGGTCCCGACATAGACTTGTCCCTCTTGCAATACTTTGATGCAGCGGACGGTGCTATTCTTGACAGTCAGAGAATCTTTCAGCAGGTTATAATGCTTGATCACCTTCCTTGTCTTGATATCCATCAGGTCGATGCCATGGATGACGTGACCGATCCAGAGCCGGTCGCCTGATGCGGCCAAGCCCCGGATATTAGTGTGCGACAACCCGTTTTCCCCTGGAACCGGCTGGTAGTTAGTGAATGTTCCGGTTTTCTTTTCCAGGCAGTTGATGCCCGCATCTTCCGTCCCGACCCATATATTGCCGTATGCATCGGTACAGATATCACGGATCACTTCCCCTTTCATCGAATGCTGCCCGTCCCAGGGATAATGTACATGGAAAGGGCGGAAAGGGGAATAGTAGTTGAGGCCGTTCTGGTGGAAACAAATCCAGATACCGTTCTCCCGGTCCCGACAGAATGCAGAGATGAAATGGCTCGATAAGGCATACGGGTCCAACGGGTCCTGACGGATACGGGTGCACTCGCCGGTGTTGATCTTATAGATAAATAACCCGGAGTCTGTCCCGATCCATAGTTCATCCTTGTCTTTTTCGAGGAAGCTGTTGATCAGGATCGTAAGCTGGTTGATCTTTTGAATGTTCAGATCCTGGTAATTGCGTGTAGCCGGGTCGAATATCTTCACGTCATCATGCTCGAAAGCGATGTAAATGCGGTCGGTCGTAGGAGAGGGATATAACATAGAGAGTTTCCGTGGCGTGTTTGGGGATGAATGAGCGAATACATCATAGGATTCCGCCGTCCCATCTTCCGGATTCAGCAATGAGATCAGACCGTCCGAACTCCCGATCCAGATACTACCTTCGCGAGTAATGCAGAAAGTGGTGTAGCTCTGGTTGTTTTCCGGAGCAAAGATGCGGAACTGGCTATCCTCTGTATTGAATTGGATCAGATTGCCGTCCATCAGTATCCATAGTTTATTATCTTGATCGAACTGGAAAATGTCGATCCCCTTATCTGCAGTGAAAGGAATGTGCCGGAATGATTCCTTTTCATCGTCATACTGGTATAATCCCGAAAGCGTCCCGACCCACAAGTCGCCGTTCGTGTCGCACCCCAGGCATGTGATCCAGTTGCTTCCCAATGTCTCGGTTTCGTCGGGGTCGTTACGGAACACTTTGAACGTATATCCGTCGAAGCGGTTCAGGCCGTCGCGTGTCCCGATCCAGATATATCCTTTCCTGTCCTGCACGCAGCAAGTGGCCATGTTGTCGCTGAGTCCGTTTTCGACCTGATAATGGCGGAAAAGATAGTTGCTGTCGTCTGCATATGTCCGGGTGAGACAAAATATGAATAGGATGGATAAGATTAACTTCAGATGTTTCATATATGACTTCGCTATTATGGGCGAAAGATACTGAAAAATGCATTATGGATTTCCTTTTATTGTATCACGGATTTCATAAATCATCTCAATAAGGGTGATAATGGCAGAGAATGAGATGAATACGGAAAAGATTGCAACAAGGTCAAACAAACCGACTGTAGGGAATCAATACATTTGTACCATGTGAAACACAGGTAATAAAAACCTTTTATTCTAATTATTATATGAATACTCTTACTACAAAACAAGGAATCGGAACGAAAGTTCAACTCTGCACCATGATGTTTATGCAGTATATGCTGAGTGCAGTCTGGTGGGTTCCTTTAGCCGCTTATCTTTCCCATACGCTCCGGTTGGAAGTGTATCAGGTTTCATTGGTGTTGAGTGCGATGGCTATCGGTGCGATGGCATCCTCTTTTATCGGTGCGATTGCCGACCGTTATTTTGCCGCCGAGAAGATCTTGGCAGTATTGAATATACTGACGGGTGTCTTTTTGCTCCTGGCAGCCCAGCAGATCTCGTTTGTCCCGCTTATGACATGTGTCGTGTTGGCGATGCTTTGTCATATGCCGACACAGAGCCTGACCAGTACGATCGCTATGAGTCACACGCCGTCGGAACAGTTCCCGCGTATCCGTATGTTCGGATCGGTGGGATGGGTTGCTTCGGGTATCTTCAGCGTGATCGCCCTTCATGTGATGCATTTGTCCGCTTTTGACGATACGAATTTGCCGATGTATTGCGGCGCCGCCATTTGTTTTGTGGCTGCGCTTCTGAACCTGCGGCTGCCGCATACCCCGCCTTCGGTTGATAAGAGGGCCGGCATCTCGGTGATGGATATAACCGGGTTCAGCGCTTTCTCCCTGATGAAGGATAAGAATTACCGGGCTTTTATGATCCTGACGTTTCTGGCTATCATTCCGTTCAACTTGTATCATGTATATGGTTCGATGATTCTCGCCGACGAACATGTACAAAATATAACGGTGACATTGAACCTCGGACAGCTGGCTGAAATGTTTTTCTTGGTCATCACCACTTCTATACTGATAAAGTCCGGGATCAAGAATACCCTGATCTTCGGTATGATCGCCCTCGTGGTTCGGTATGCTTCGTTCTATATCGGTGCGGAAACCGGCTTGCAATGGTTCTATTATATCGGGATTATCGTACACGGATTGATCTTTGGTCTCTTCTTTGTCGGTGGCCAGGTCTATACGGACAATGTGGCACCAAAAGAAATGAAAGCACAGGCACAGGGCCTGCTTTTCTTCCTGGTATGGGGTATCGGCTTCTTGATCGGGACACTTTGGAACGGGTGGCTGATCGGTCTTTTCCGTGACGGGGATAAATGTGACTGGCCTATTGTCTTTGCTATCTCGACCGTGTTCTCGTTCATATTATTGATCCTTTTTGTCTTCTTATTCAAACCGGTAGCATTAAAGACTGATAAATAACATAAATACAGTAATAAACCAAAAGCCTTTTTAATTCTCAAGATCAAATATATTGCCATGCTGTAATAGCAGGAAGGCGTGTCCGAAGCTCCGTTCGGATGCGCCTTTTTTATGTCCGGAGGGGAGGGCTATGGCGAGGGTCAGAACGGATACCCAATCGCCAGGTGCACACCCATTCCGTCCTTGAACTTCGGGATATTGTAATATCCTTTCTTCCCCGTGTCGTACGGAACGTGCAGGCCGATTCCCCAATCCAGGCGGACGACGAGGAAAGTCAGGTCGTAGCGTAGTCCGATACCGGTACCTAAAGCCAGGTCTTTCAGGAAACGGCCCCATTGTAACTGTCCGCCGGGGCGGCTCGCGTCGTAGCGCAGCAACCAAACATTACCGGCATCGAGGAAGGTCGCGCCGTGTAGGTCGCCCAAGATCGGGAAACGGTATTCCAGATTGGCTTCGAACTTGATGTCGCCGGTCTGATCTAGATAGCCGTATTTTGAGTCGGTAGGGCGGTAGCTGCCCGGCCCGATGCTTCGGATCGTGAAAGCTCGGACACTGTTGGCGCCGCCGATATAGAATTGTTCGCTGTAAGGTGTCGTAATCGAATTGCCGTAGCTATATGCGACTCCGGCCATCAGACGTCCGACTAGGTGTTGCTTTTTTCCGAGATAATAGTTGTATCGTATTTCACTCGTTAGTTTAGCAAACTGTGCGAAGCGGTTTCCTAATAACTTTTTATCCCGTTGGCTAAAACTCTTGCCTGCGATGGCATAGGCACCGTCGAGGATAAGACCTGCCTGTGTGATAGAAGACTGCCACCAGAGATGGTTCTTTTTGGTGGTGATGGGAGAATCGTCATATGTGTATGTATAGCCCATAGACGGGATGAACTGATTCTCGAGGCTTCGTCCTAACGCTTTGTTGACATCTACGATGGAGTCGAACTCATGTGTTGTATGTTGTAACAGTGAGTAGGTCAGCTTGAACGGCGTCACCGAATGATGGCTGGTTGCTGATGGCTGGAACTCATACGAAGCACTTCCACCGAATGCCAGCATCTTGAAAAATTTGGCACGGTTCAACTGATCCGCATAGATACGGAAAGAGGTACTGGAAGGGTATTTCGTATCATACTTTATCAGACTGGGGAAAAGTACCTGTGGGAAAGTCAGCGTACCGCTGATACCGAACTCCCAGCTGTTGATCGCCGAGCTGCTGCCTGAAACTCGTTTGCCGGTTTGCCATTCGTAGGAACCACGCATGCTGACGCCGAATGTCTCTCCTCCTCCGAATACATTCCGTTTGGTAACACTGAAGATGGCACCCGGACCTGTCTGGTCATTACTCTTGGTGGTCACGTTCAGTTCCAGCTCGCCATCCAGCGGAAGGTCGTAAACAGTATTGATCTGTAAGTTCAGCGTGTCGCAACGACGGGCAGTATCTTTAGGGATATATTGCATTTCCGAATAACGGAAAATGCCGAGACGGGAGAAGCCGGTCTGAGTCTTTTCCTGCTGTTGCTGTGAATAAAGATCGCCGGGGCGGAATTTCAGCCGGTCGTACAGCACCTTCGGACGAACACGTAGTTTTCCTTCGTAAAAGAGAGTCATATCTTTATACCGGATGGAATCTGTCGGAGGTTCGTTGTTGTAGCCGTTCAAGAAGACCGATATATCGCCTATTTTCCAGGGACGCAGTACGGTGCGTGGCAGCCCCGGTTTAGTGGAGATACGGAGTGCCACCTTTCCGGGATTCATGATCGTATCGGCTTGGTAACTAATAAATTCGGGACGGAAATAATAATATCCGTTGTTACGAAGCAGGGAAGATATGCGCTGACGTTCGGCTTCGAGTTGTACGACATTGAAATTATCTCCGTCGTGCAGAAGCCGGTCGCCGATGTTGCGCTGGACGAGCGTGTCGATACGATGCCGTAGCCGGACGTAAGCAATGCTGTCGTATGTGTAGGCATTGTTCATCTCCACCCTGTAGCTGATCTTTGCCTTTTTAGGGTTCTTGGGGTCCGGTTCCACTTCGTATGCAGTAGCTCCGTTGAAGTAGCCGTATTCGCGGAGCAGGTTATAGGCCACTTTTGTCCGGACTTCCGGATTGACCGTGTTGATGAAAACGGGTTTGGACGCCAGTTTGTTGAATATCCATTTATTGAGTTTGCCCCTTCTGTTCACGAACGCATTGTACACCCATAGCCCGAACGGTAAGGGGATACGGATAGACGAACTCCCCAGCAGGGCGTTATTGGGCGGATAGGCAAGGGCTGCCTCTATTTCCGTCAGCGCTTCTTCTCCTTCCTTGCTTTTGTCCTCGTTCGCCACTTCAATCTTCTTGATTCCCGTATATAAAACTTCCCCCTCCGGCAAATTCTTCGTTGTGGAGCAGGAAGCAAGCAGGAATAACGAAATATATGCGATATATTTGATGTGTTTCATTTTTTCTCTTCTGTTTGTTTGTCATCCGTTACCGGCTTGGGTTTATTCTTTTTAAAGATGAAGAGTTCACGGAGGTGAAGCATCTTTTTACGCAGGACGATACCGGCGCCGGTTTCTGTGATCTCGCCTTCCAGCAGGCTTTCGTAGTTCTTGTCGTGGAAGAGCTTGATATAACGGGTTCCGCTGCCGTCGAGGCGGTATTCGATCGATACGTTGTCGATGAACTGCTGCGATTGTCCGGTGCCTGCATCCTGTCCGGTTGAAACACGTCCGCCCAGTATGATACTGATTCGATCGTTGTAGAACCGCTTGGCGAAACGGAAGGAAAAGTCTGTCCGCTCTCCGCCCGCTCCTGTACCGTTCTGGTCGTACTGTTCCATGCCCAAGGTGATATCCACGGACTTCAAGGCGCTTCCCGCGATATTGTTGATCTCGCTTTGCAGGAAGCTGTTCAGGGCGGCGCCCATATCGAGACTCGGTTTCTTTCCGCCGCCACCGACATCGCTCATGTTGAGATACATTCCCGTGACAAGCATCGTGACGGCTATCTGCGACCGTTGCCCTTCGCCCATCTTGTCCAGTTCTTGTTGCATGGACTGGTCTTCCGGCGCTGAGAGGATAAATTGCAGTTGCAAGTTCTCCAAAGTCTGCTTGATAGCCACACCGACGTTGAAGGTGACCAGCCGTGAGCTACCGTCATCCTGTGTGACGGATGCCCGCATTCGTTCAGTTGCCGTCAGGTTCAGCATCGGGTCCATCGGGTTGCCACTCCACTGGACGTAACTGCCGTCCTGTATCGTAAACTCTTTGAGCGGAATAATCGGCATGGCATATTTTACCATGCCTCCCGAAAGCGTATAACGTCCGTTCAGGATCATTTCACCCTGTGTCGTATACTGGAATGACAAGTCGCCACCTCCCTCCAGTTCCACGCGGCTCGATTGGTCGGGAGTGATGTCTGCGTTCAGACGCACAGCCTGGTCAATCCGAATGGTCATCAACATGTCCAGTCCGCCGATGGGCAGGGGGGCTTCCGGGCGGTGTCGGCGGGTCAGCAGCGTATCGGAGAAATCGGTAAAAGTCACAAGGTCAGCCAAGCGGTCTTGAGCCGTGAGTGAGGATTCCTGCATCACGTAAGTGACGTTCGTTCCTCCTAACAGTTGTAAATCTCCTCTCATGATCAAGGCGTCGAGCGGTCCTTTGACTGTCGAGTTGAGGTTGACAAGCAGTTTGCCGTACACCATGCTCTCCTTATTGCGTTTCACATTCAGCAGTTGCATGTCGTGAGCTGTCAGTTTCAGGTTTGCCATCATCCGAGAAGGATTATGAATGTCGATCGTCCCGTCGATTACAAACGGATTGGTTCCCGAAGCATAGATGTTGTATTTATCGAAACTGATCAGATTATCCTTGATCTTGATATCCTGCTTGTCGAAGCGGAAGGAAGAACCGACCGCCGTGACATATACCGCTGAACTGTCCATCCGCACATACCCGTTGACAGCAGGAGCAGAGGTAGTCCCGGTTATTGCCAGTTCTCCTTGTAAGGCCCCCGTCAGTTTGGCCATGTTGTCTGGAATGAACGGGTTTACCATCTCCAACGGCAAGGCGGTGATATTCATATTTCCATCCAGATAATCTGTTTTCCCCATTTTATAATAGGCATTGATAGCCGCTACCTCGTTACGGTCGCGGAAAAAGTGCATGTCGACCTGATGCTCCTTGTCGCTAAGCGGCAGGTAAACAGTATTGAACATAAGTTCTCCTACCCGACCCCCTTCATAGAACAGGCTGTCGATATGAGCGTCTGCCACCACCATGAAGCTGCTGTCCGAAGGGGCATACTGCAAGTCGGCACTCAACATCCCCCGCATGGAAGGGAGGTCCGGGAACCCCTTCGTGATTGCATCCAAGTCTATCTGGCTCAACTCGGCATGGATTTCTTCCATTCCTTCTCCCCCGGCAAGCGAATGGATCCAGAGCGAAGCATTGTTTTCACCTGTCAGCCGGACATCGGCGGCAATATCTTTTATGTTGCGGTACAGAATATAATTGTCAGCATTCAGCTTAAACGTGCGGAAAGCCAATATCGGATCTTCTGGAAAGAGATGCAGCCGGAGTCCTTCTTTCTCCTTGTCGACACGGATCCCTAACCGGATACCGGTTTTGCCCTGGCCGTCGGTATATTTCAGTTCGGCATCGGCAAATGTATTACGGAGCTTCCCTTGCAAGCCAGCGGTGAAAGGTTGTTGCTTCCTGTATTTTGTCTTGATGACTTTTGTGTCGTATAGCAAGCCGAGCGAATCCTGCTGGACAATGAGACAGATCGTGTCGATCCGTGTCGTGTCCTGCATTAGGTTGAAGAGATCGGCATCGAGGAAGAAACCTTCTTCCGGTGAGGTACTGGCTTCGATATCCAAGTTGTCAAAGGTGATATAATACTGTTGCAGGATGTTATAGATCGGATTATCCTTGCCTGCCGTGATCTTCAGGTCCATATCCGGCAAGAGCGGACGGAAAGCTGGTATGTTGATCATTGAATCACGTTCCAACTGTTGGGTGAGGCCTTCGTTTATTTTCGTGAACTTATCGGTTATCGTCTCGATATCCGCATTTCCGGTCAAGACGATTCCGAGGTCTCCGGCGTGGAAAGAAACACGTGTCGTGTCTTTATCGCTGTGAGCTCGTAGAGTTAATGTTTTCGGATGGAACGTACCGGTTGGATTTATCAGTTCCCAGTTGCCGAGGGTTATGTCCACCTGGTTATTCTTCCCCATATCTGTTTCCGCTTCTGCAAAAAGCTGGAAGGAAGTGGCCAGCGAATCGTTCATAAAGTGCATACCGTACAGGTCCAGGTTTTGCACGTCTGCGATCAGCATAGCATTCACTTTCTTCTTGTGGAGGGTTGCATTCAGCGACATATCCATCTTTGCAAGCGGATAATGACTAAGCAGGTCGAATTTCAACAAGTTCTTTTCCAGCGAACCGTCTAGCTTTACGTCAGATACGGCATATGTCCCATACTCGATATTCGTAATCTTCCCATCTAATTTAGCCCAAGTGGAAACGCGGAACGGATCATACCCTTTTCCCTCGGCACGGATCGAGGCGGTCAGGTGGTAAAGGGAATCTTTGGGCAGGAAATTGGTCGGTTTCAAGCTGTCGACCTTCAGGTCAGCCAGGTAAGACTCCTGTATGGGGTTATAGCGTGCCGTCAGTCCGACCTTACCTTCGCCTTGTGTAAGCAAAAGGTCGGTGCGGTACTCTTGGTTCTGCAAAGTCGCTTCCCCTTTCAGCTTCATTGCCGGAAGGTTATAGCGTGAACGTTCGGATTCCGGTAACATGCTGAGAACAAAGTCGAGATTCCCGGTTTGTGCATCCATCTGAAACTTACCCGAACGGCGGATACTGTCTGCCACCGCTTTCATCTCTCCTGTGATATTCAGATTGAAGACGCCTGGCAGTTCCCCTTTCAGCTGGCGCAGCCGTAAAGCAGCCAGGTTTCCTTCTATTCCGGCCGTCAGTCTGATTTCTTTTTGGGGATAGGCTTGTTTGAACTCCTTGGGGAGAGGGCCGGTAAAGATAAATACATCCTCTTTTCCTACTGAGGCAGTCAGCAGGCTACGGAGCGTGCTGCTCGGCGTATCGTCGAACGAGTTCCAAGGGACGGTTGCCAATAGCCGGATCTCCGAGTAAGGTGTTTTTAATAGAAGCTCCGGAACCTGTATCGTCGTGCTGTCACTACTGATGTCTCCGGTCAGCGAGCTGAGCGTCAGACCTGATCGGTCATTGGCCGAAAATTCTTTGATCCGGACACTGATGTCTCTACCTCCATATAAAAGCGAATCGATCCGGATATTCACATCATTCAAGGCTATATGTGACGGATCGAAACCCGGCGTCGGATCACTGTAGCTACCGTCGTAGCTAAGGGAAGAGCCGGACAGAAGAAACCGGGATGCACTGTAGCGTGCTGATCCGAGGTCGACCATTCCGTCGGTCAGTCCCGCCTTGTCGATGTAAGTCGAAAGACGTAGCGAGTCGTCCGGCATTTGCATGGCAAACGCTACTCGGTTCAAGTCGATTTGGTCCAGCTTTAATTTCCAACCCACTGTCGTCGATGTCGTATCCTTGTTTGTTGTCGTGTCGTTTATCAGGAGGGTGATGGCTGTGTCCGAAAGATCGATTTTGTTCAGCCGGGCGATCTCTTTTCCGAGGTCTATACGATCTGCTTTGGCATAGAGCTTTCCTAAAGTACCTTTGATCTCCATTCCCTCAATCAGATTGCCTGTATTGGCTTTCATGCCACGCAGGTCGATTGCATCCACCAATACTTCTTTTTTCAGCAGTGGCAGCGGACGGATGTTGACCTGGAAACTTTCGAGTGACAATAACGTGTCGGGAGGGGTTATGACTTTTACGTCCCGTACCGTCAGGTTCAGCGGGAAGGAAAGACGTATCTGCCCGATCCTGATATTCATACCGGTTGTTTCACTGGCATATTCGGTGGCTAACCGCACAGCGAAATTCTGGAAGGGAGGTATATATAAAAGAATTGAAATCAAGATGACCAATACCACCGGTATCAGGCATATGATCCCTATTCGCTTCATCCAACGTTTCATTTGTTCTTATTGTGTGTTTTCGTTATAATCATAACGGTTAAAGGGTCTGTTTTGTTTGACATTCCGTTAACAAAAATAGGGAATAAATTAAAAATAAAGAAGTAATATCGATAAAACGGTAATAATAGCTGTCCAGAGTCGTTATATTAAGGCTGAACATAAAAAGATTAAACGATGATTGGAATATCTGACCTGGAATATCTTTGTGCGGAAGTACGGCAAATAGCCCGTAAAGCCGGTGCATTTCTGTGTGACGAACGGCAAAAGTTCGACCAGGAGCGAGTGGAGGAAAAGAGTGCACACAATTATGTCTCGTATGTAGATAAAGAATCTGAACGGCGTCTGATCGAACAGCTCTCGACATTACTTCCCGGAGCTGGGTTTATTGCCGAAGAGGGTTCGGGGAGCCTGACGGACGAGGAGTATTGTTGGGTGATCGATCCGCTCGACGGGACTTCTAACTATATCCATGATATGGCTCCCTACAGTGTCAGTATCGCCTTGAGGGATAAGGAAGAACTGTTGTTGGGAGTTGTATATGAGGTTTGTCGCAATGAATGTTTTTATGCTTGGAAAGGAAGCAAGGCTTATCTGGACGGTAAAGAGATACGGGTAACGGATGTTGCTGTCCTGGATAAAGCTTTTGTTGCGCTTGGTTTCCCCTATGATTCCGATCACTACCGTCCGGTCGCCCAAAAGCTGGTAGATCGTTTGTATGGCTATGCCGGAGGGACGAGGCT
>ERZ826051.2369-NODE-2369-length-14767-cov-4.499456_pt1 | contig 14767 bp, 10 predicted proteins | sample MGYA00519928_ERZ826051 | MGnify/ENA primary metagenome ERZ826051 (study PRJEB31778, sample SAMEA3449219) | human gut metagenome | biome: human gut; feature: human-associated habitat; material: faeces | place: United Kingdom | collected 2010/2012 ...
GGCAGGATCGCACTGCGTCGGAGTGGAATTATATCGCTAGAGCAACCCGCCGCAGGCGGAGAATCATGCAAAACAGGATTCTTTCTTGCAGGAAATATTGTGTTATGTCAAAAAATGAAAAGTTTAATGCATTATATGAAAAGTTTAGTGTTAAGCAGTACACCATGATTGCCTGCTGGACGGTGAGCAGGTGCTTTTTAAATTCATATCCGACGAAATAGTCGGAGTCGATGACGTCGTTTGAGACTTCCTCGCCGCGGTAAAAAGGCGGGCAGGGATTTAAGATGGCACCCTCGTTTGCCAGCTTCATGGCAGCAAGATCGACGGTGCAGCCGCGGGAGGCGGAAAGAAGGTCGGCTGGCAGTGAGTCGGTGCAGATGATGTCTTTTCCACGGATGGCGTCGCGGATGCAGTGATGCGAGGGCACGCCATCCATCTCATATCCCGGAATACAGCACTGCTCCAGCGAAAAGCCCATCACTTCGGAGGCTTCCTTCCAAGCCAGCCCGATATTTCCTGTGACACCGCAGAACAGAAAGTGATCCTTGGTAAAATCATTCCGTATTTTTGAGAGCGCATACAGATCTGCAACCATTTCACAGGGATGATTTACGTCGGTCAGCGCATTGATGACAGGTACGGATGCAGATGCAGCGATTTTTTCCAAAGCGGCCATATCCCGGTGGCGGACGACAAGCAGATTGGCCCAGTTGTTGAGGTAGCCGATGACGTCTTGCAAATCTTCCTTTTTGTCGAGAGCGGAACTTGGAAACAAAATCGGCTGACCGCCCAAAAGCGCGATGCCCTTCTCAAACGAGACCCTTGTGCGGATGCTGGATTCCGGGAAAAATAAAACGACGCTTTTGCCCTGCAGCAGATTCTGATAGTGCCCCTCCAGGATCTCATCGGTGATATGGAAGATTTCGTAAATGTCAGCTTTGGTATAGTCGGTCAATCGGAGAAAATGTTTCAATGGAACCGCCTTTCTGGCTGCCGGTGCGGTAGTGCGGCAGACCTGTGCTAAATGTCAGAAAAATCAATGTGTTGTGCTCTTATCGTATCATTTTTGCGGGTTAGAAGGAAGCTATAATATTATAAGGAAGCTATATTTTTGTGGGATATGCTTTAGAAACAGTGCTAAAGATGTTTTGCGGGTCTGGAAAGAGAAAAATAAGTAATTAGACTCGGGGATTGAAATTATGTCAACCATTTTGAACAGTCAAGTCCGGAAAACGGGTCTGGGAAAAGAAAAATACGCTTCCAGACCCGCTCAAGGAAGAAAAACGGGTCTGGAGAGAAAAAAATATACTCCCAGACCTGTGAGGCTCAGGATTCTATCAGATTTCCATCCCCGCCAGTCTCATCTCCCCTGGCTTTTCGTCACCCGACATAATTCGTGACAGTCTATGTAAGATATGATAAAATGGATGCTGACAGATGCCTCCCGGAAGTTCCACGGAACATTGGATGCACAGAAAGCAGTGCAGAAACAAGGAAAAATGAATCCTAGCGGATGCCTCCCGGAAGTTCCACGGAATATCGGATGTGCAGAAGAGCATCGCCGAGATATGGATGCGCAGAAAGCAGCTGTTTATGGACTTTTGCCGGAACTCAAAATCAGCGTGACAAAACGAGTGCTGGCAGGTTCGCAGGGCAAGCCCCGCAGACATGGAAAGTATGCGTCAAAGAGCGGCTGAAGGTGTATGGGAAAGCAACGGTCAGGAGAAGGAATCCGGGATAAATATTGACGGTATGCCGGCGGAATAAAGAAAAAATCAGGAGATAAGATGAGTAGATTATTAGAAGAATTTAAAGAATATTTAAAAGAAATGAACCAGTATGATCATGTGACAGGATTATTACAGTGGGATATGCAGACGACAGTGCCGAAGCTTGGGCAGGCGGCGCATGTGGATGCGCTGACCTATTTTTCCACGAAGAGCTTTGAGATGGGGACATCGGAGAAACTGGGAGAATTTCTGGAGAAACTGGCGCAGCCTGCGGAATATGATGCGTTAGATGACACATGGAGATTCATTGTAAAACGCATGAAGCGCGATTACGACCGCAATAAAAGAATACCGGCGGATTTATATGAGGCGTTTGTGCGGGCAGCGGCGGAATCCGGAAATGCATGGGAAGAAGCAAAAAATGCATCGGACTTTTCTATTTATGCACCGCACCTCCGGAATATGATTGAGATGACGAAGCAGGTAATCGGCTATACAGATCCGGGAAAGGATGTGTATGACGCACTTCTGGAACAGTGTGAGGAGGGCATGGATCAGGCAACGATCGACCGGCTGTTTGAGGAAGTGAAGACGGAACTGATACCGTTAGTAGAGCAGATTACTGCAAAGAAAATGCCGGAAAATCCGACATTTCATGCCTATGCTGATCCGGACGCACAGCGCAGGGTACAGTGGCTGCTGCTTGATTACATCGGATTCCGCAGGGATGCGGGAGCGGTCGGGGAGACGGAGCATCCGTTTACGACGAATTTTTCTTCAAAGGATGTGCGTGTGACGAACCACTACTATGAGACGGAGCCGCTCAGCGCCATGTTTTCTGCGATTCATGAGGGCGGACATGCGATTTTTGAACAGAATGTCAACCCGGAATACGACAATACGGTGGCGGGCAGCTGCTGCTATATGGGGGTGCATGAGAGCCAGTCGCGCTTTTATGAGAATATTCTCGGAAGAAATATCAATTTCTGGAAGCCGATCTATGAAAAACTGGGAGAATTGCTTCCACAGTTTAAGAATGTGACACTCGAAGCGTTTGAGCGTGAAATCAACCGCGTGGAGAACAGTATGGTGCGCACCGAGGCGGATGAGGTAACGTATTGCTTCCATATTATATTGCGTTATGAGATGGAAAAAGCGATTTTCTACGATCATGTGCCGGTGGAAAAACTTCCGGAGCTCTGGAATCAGAAAATGCAGGAATACTTGCATATCACTCCGAAAAATGACGCCGAAGGCATCTTGCAGGATGTACATTGGTCGGACGGCTCGTTTGGGTATTTTCCGTCCTATCTGCTGGGCAGCATCTATGACGGCATGTACCTCGAGAAGATGGAGGAGGAACTCGGCTCCGTGGATGAGATCCTGGCAGACGGCAGAATCGGTGAGATCACAAAATGGCTCAATGAGAAGATTCACTGGTATGGAAGCACGCGGACACCGAAAGAGGTAATTGCGGCAGTGTGCGGGAAAGAAGTGTCCGCGCAGCCGCTCGTGCGCTACATGAAGAAAAAATACACGAGACTGTATGGACTTTCCGAGGAAGCCTAGACAAAAGAGAGAGAACGGGAGATGATGTCATGAAACGTGGAATCATATTTGACATGGACGGAACCCTGTGGGATTCCGCAGAGAATGTGGCGAAGTCCTGGAATGTGGCAATCCGGCAGTACGGGGTCAGGGAGAAAGAACTGACAACGCAGGACATTCAGGGGGTAATGGGAAAAACGATGGACGTAATCGCCGATATCCTCTTTGCGGAATTCCCCGAAGAAAAACGGAGACTGCTCCTAAAGGAATGCTGTCAGGTGGAAAATGATTATCTGCGGGAGCATGGGGGCATACTCTACGATCAGGTGCCGCAGACGCTCGCGGCGTTGAAGCGGGACGGCTATCATCTTTCGATTGTCAGCAACTGCCAGAAGGGGTATATCGAGGCATTCCTTGACCACTACGATTTGTGGGAACTGGTGGAGGACATAGAGTGTTATGGCAATAATCTGCGGCAGAAGGGAGAAAATATCCGGCTGGTCGTAGAGCGGAACCGGCTGGATGAGGCGGTCTATGTCGGAGACATTCAAGGAGATTATGATGCGAGCCGGGCGGCAGGAGTCGGGTTTATCCACGCCGCATATGGATTCGGAGAGATTGCGGAGCCGGTCCCGGAACTGAAAACCTTTGCAGACCTAAAAACCTTTGATATTTCATCGGCGAGCAAAACGCAGAGCGCTTGGACCATGTGAGCCGGCAGCATCGGGCAGCCAGAGAACAGAGAGCCGTAACCATGTGAGCCGGCAGCCGCATGCAGGAGAGAGAAAGCATGACAAAGTTTGAAGAATTACTACAGCAGATCAACAGACAGCATGTCTATATACAGACACATAATTTCCCGGATCCGGATGCGATTGCAAGTGCATATGGTCTGAAGCGGCTGCTTGCAACCAGGGGTATCGAGGCGAGCATCTGCTATAAGGGCAAGATCGACCGGTACGGTACCGGCCGTCTGTGTGAGATTCTTGACATTGAACTGTTGAATGTGGAGGATCTGACCGAAGTGCTGACGGATGAGGACGAAGTGATACTGGTGGATTCCCAGAAGGGCAATTCCAACATCATCAATATTACGGGAGATGAGATCATCTGCATCGACCATCATCCTTACAATGATAAGTGTCAGTACCGGTTTCAGGACATCCGCCCCGAGGTCGGGGCGTGCGCAACGATGATCGCGCAGTATTTTATGGAAAATGACATTGCGATGGATAAAAAGATCGCAACAGCACTGACATACGGCATCCGCATTGACACGCACAATCTTTCACGCGGCGTGTCAAAGCTCGATATCGAGATGCTCTATCGGATGTACGATGACTGTGATTATGAGGAGATCCACACACTGGAGAACAGCAACCTGTGTTTTGAGGATCTGGTGGCGTATTCCAAGGCGATTTCCAGCATTGAGGTGTACGATAACATCAGCTTTGCCGATACGGGGGAGGACTGCCCGGAGGCATTGATCGCGAGTGTCTCTGACTTTATGCTGGCGCTGGTGGAGGTTTCTTTTTCCGTGGTGTACTCAAGGAGAGGGGATGGCATCAAACTGTCCGTCCGGAGTGAAAAATCTTCTCTCGACGCCGGCAAGATCACGGCGGAGGCGCTGCAGGGGATCGGAAACGGCGGCGGGCATGCTGCGATGGCAGGTGGCTTTGTACCGTTTACCGGTTCGGACGGTAAGGCGGTCATTTTGATCGACCAGATCAAGGAGCGTTTTTTTTCGACGATTGCAAAGCGGAGATAGCACAGACGCAGAGTCTGCAGAGCCGGAGGGCAGCAATTGGAGCAGAGCCGGAAGAACGCAAGTGAAGCAGAGCCGGAAGAACGCAAGTGAAGCAGAAGCGGAAGACCGCAAGTGGAGCAGAACCGGAGGGCAGGGAAACGGCATTTCAGACCTTGACAATGCGGGCTTGCAAGGCTTATACTTACACATAGTTGACAAAGGCAGTGACGAAGACAGTAAGCTGTGGATGAAAGGCAAAGCGAGCCGGGGCGGTGAGAGCCGGTGCGAGTAAGCCGCAGACGAAGATCCCTTCCAAGCCGCAGCCCGAAATGCAGCCGCAGATGTGGCACAGCAGAGCCTGTGTCAGACAGGAAGGCAGCACGGTAGGCGCTGACGCTTTTCCTGCGTTAAAGGGAACGGGTATTCGGATTTTCTCCACTGGAGATTTTTCAGGTAGCAGGAAGACATTCCAGGATTTCTGCGCTGGGAGAAGTCTGTGTACAATGTAATTAGGTGGTATAACGATAAAGGCTCTCGTCCTATTTACAGGACGGGAGCCTTAAATGTTTTATTTTGGAGGAAAAAATGTATAACAAAGTAGACACGAACCTGAATTTTGTGGACAGAGAAAAGCAGGTAAGAGAGTTCTGGAAAGACAACGACATCTTCAAGAAGAGTATGGAGCAGCGCAAGCAGGGCGAGACTTACACGTTCTATGACGGACCGCCGACGGCCAACGGCAAGCCGCATATCGGTCATGTGGAGACGCGTACGATCAAGGATATGATCCCGAGATTTCAGGCAATGAAGGGAAAATATGTGCCGCGTAAAGCCGGATGGGATACACACGGACTGCCGGTAGAGCTCGGCGTGGAGAAGATGCTCGGCTTAAACGGCAAGGAGCAGATTGAGGAGTACGGAATCGAGCCGTTCATCAAAAAATGTAAGGAATCCGTGTGGGAGTATAAGGGCATGTGGGAGGATTTCTCCGACATCGTCGGTTTCTGGGCGGATATGGAGAACCCATATATTACCTATGACAACAATTTCATCGAGTCCGAGTGGTGGGCGTTAAAGCAGATCTGGGACAAGAAGCTTCTATACAAGGGCTTTAAGATTGTTCCGTACTGCCCGCGCTGCGGAACTCCGCTTTCCTCACAGGAGGTGGCGCAGGGATATAAGACGGTCAAGGAGCGTTCCGCTGTGGTTCGTTTCAAGGTTGTCGGAGAGGATGCCTACTTCCTCGCATGGACCACGACGCCGTGGACACTTCCGTCAAACGTGGCACTCTGCGTGAACCCGGAGGATACCTACTGCAAGGTAAAGGCGGCCGACGGTTATACCTATTATATGGCGGAGGCACTGCTCGATAAGGTGCTCGGACGGCTTGGAACACCAGCCGAAAAGGGCAAGGACGGCGAGCCGGATACGCCGGCGGTAAAGGCTTACGAGGTGCTTGAGACCTATAAGGGAAGCGAGCTGGAGCACAAAGAGTATGAGCCGCTGTACGCCTGCGCAAAAGAAGTGGCGGACAGACAGCACAAGAAGGGATTTTTCGTGACCTGCGACACCTACGTTACGATGTCAGACGGTACCGGAATCGTTCACATCGCTCCTGCATTCGGTGAGGACGATGCGAATGTCGGCAGAAAATATGACCTGCCGTTCGTGCAGTTTGTAGACGGAAAGGGTGAACTGACCAAGGAGACGCCGTATGCCGGCATTTTCGTGAAAAAAGCAGACCCGGAGGTGTTGAAGGATCTGGAGGCACAGGGCAAGCTTTTCGACGCGCCGAAGTTCGAGCATGAGTATCCGCACTGCTGGAGATGCGATACCCCGCTCATCTACTATGCGAGAGAGTCCTGGTTCATCAAGATGACCGCTGTGAAGGACGATATGATCCGCAACAACAATACGGTCAACTGGATTCCGGAATCCATCGGAAAAGGACGTTTCGGCGACTGGCTTGAGAATATTCAGGACTGGGGTATTTCCCGTAACCGTTACTGGGGAACTCCGTTAAATATCTGGGAGTGCGAGGGCTGCGGACATCAGGAGTCCATCGGCAGCCGCGCGGAGCTGGCAGAGAAAAGCGGCGATCCGAAGGCTGCGGAGGTCGAACTTCATCGTCCGTATATCGATGAAGTGACCTTTACCTGCCCGGACTGCGGCAAGACCATGAAGCGTGTGCCGGAAGTTATCGACTGCTGGTTTGATTCCGGTGCGATGCCGTTTGCACAGCATCACTATCCGTTCGAGAATCAGGATCTGTTTGCGCAGCAGTTCCCTGCCAAATTCATTTCCGAGGGTGTGGATCAGACCCGTGGATGGTTCTATTCCCTGATGGCGGAGAGTACACTGTTATTCAACAAGGCTCCGTTTGAGAATGTTATCGTCATGGGACATGTGCAGGACGAGAACGGACAGAAGATGAGCAAATCCAAAGGAAATGCGGTAGACCCGTTTGAGGCGCTCTCTGCCTACGGTGCAGACGCGATCCGCTGGTATTTCTACACGAGCAGTGCGCCGTGGATTCCGAAGCGGTTTAACGGCAAACTCGTGCAGGAGGGACAGCGCAAGTTCATGGGTACGCTCTGGAATACCTACGCGTTTTTCGTGCTGTATGCGAACATTGACAATTTTGATGCATCAAAATATGTGCTTGCCTATGAGAAGCTTTCCGTGATGGACAAATGGCTGCTCTCCAAGCTGAATACGGTGATTAAGGAAGTGGATAACAACCTTTCCAATTACCGCATTCCGGAGGCTGCAAGAGCGCTGGATGATTTCGTCGATGACATGAGCAACTGGTACGTCAGAAGAAGCCGTGAGCGTTTCTGGGCAAAGGGCATGGAGCAGGATAAGATCAACGCGTACATGACACTCTACACAGCGCTTGTGACGATCTGCAAGTGTGCGGCGCCGATGATTCCGTTTATGACAGAGGATATCTATCAGAATCTGGTGCGCTCCGTGGATCAGACGGCTCCGGAGAGCATTCATCTGTGCGATTTCCCGGTGGCAAACGAGGTGTACATCGATGCAGAGCTTGAGAAAAATATGGATGAGGTCTTAAAGATCGTTGTCATGGGCCGTGCATGCCGTAATTCCGCGAACATCAAGAACCGTCAGCCGATCGGAAACATGTTCGTAAAAGCTCCGTCTGCACTGCCGGAGTTCTTCGTGGAGATCATCGAGGATGAGCTGAATGTGAAAAAAGTGACATTTACAGACGACGTGAGCGCTTACACAAGCTACACGTTCAAGCCGCAGCTGCGCACCGTCGGACCGAAGTACGGCAAGTTCTTAGGACAGATCCAGAAAGCACTCGCAGCGCTTGACGGCAATGCGGCGATGGCAGAATTAAAGGCAAACGGCGTGCTTGCACTTCCGTCCGTTGACGAGTCTGTCAAGCTGGCAGAGGAGGATCTCCTGATCACCATGACGCAGATGGAAGGTTATGTGACCGAGGGAGATAACACCGTGACAGTGGTGCTCGATACGAACCTGACACCGGAACTTATTGAGGAGGGCTTTGTGCGTGAGATCATCAGCAAGATCCAGACCATGCGTAAGGAAGCCGGATTCGAGGTGATGGATCAGATCACGATCTATCACAAGTCAGATGAAAAAGTATCTGGTATTTTTGAGCAGTATGGTGATACAATTAAATCGGACGTTCTCGGCGTGAATGTCGTGGCGGATGCAGCCGGAGCATTTGCGGATGAGCCGGAAGTTTACAGCAAGGAATGGAATATTAACGGCGAACATGTTCTTCTGGGAGTGAAAAAAGGAGGAAACTAGATGAAATCAGGTGTTTTTGACAAGAAAGCCTTTATTCAGAGTGTGCGCGATAATCTGAAGAATTTATACCGCAAGACATTGGAGGAGGCGGATCAGCAGGAAATTTTCCAGGCGGTCTCCTTCGCGGTCAAGGATGTCATCAATGACAGATGGCTTGCAACACAGCAGGTATTTGACAAGGAAGATCCAAAGATCGTGTACTACATGTCGATGGAATTTCTGATGGGACGCGCGCTCGGCAATAATCTGATCAATCTGAAGGAATATAAAGAAGTGAGGGAAGCGCTGGATGAGATCGGCCTGAATCTCGATGTAATCGAAGATCAGGAGCCGGATCCGGCACTCGGCAACGGTGGTCTGGGAAGACTGGCTGCCTGCTTTATGGATTCCCTCTCCACACTCGGATACGCAGCTTACGGCTGCGGAATCCGCTATCGTTACGGTATGTTCAAGCAGAAGATTCAGGACGGCTTTCAGGTCGAAGTGCCTGACAACTGGCTGAAAAATGGTTATCCGTTTGAACTGTACAGACCGGAGTATACCTATGAGATCAAATTCGGCGGACACGTCCGCACAGAGAGCAGGGAGGACGGAAGTCTGCGTTTTGTGCAGGAGGATTATCAGTCGGTGCTGGCGATCCCGTATGATATGCCGGTGCTGGGATACGGCAACAACGTAGTCAATACGCTGATGATCTGGGATGCGGCGGCGAAGGATTATTTTGAACTGGATTCCTTCGACAAGGGAGATTACCAGAAAGCGGTTGAGCAGCAGAATCTTGCAAGAAATCTGGTGGAAGTGCTCTACCCGAACGACAATCATGTTGCGGGCAAGGAGCTCCGCTTAAAGCAGCAGTATTTCTTCGTATCCGCGAGTGTACAGCGTGCGCTGGCGCGTTACAAGAAGAATCATGACGACATCCGCAGACTGCCGGAGAAGGTGACGTTCCAGTTGAACGACACACACCCGACGGTGACGGTGGCAGAGCTGATGCGTATTCTTGTGGATGAGGAAGGTCTCGGCTGGGACGAGGCGTGGGAGATTACCACGAAGACCTGTGCCTACACCAACCATACGATCATGGCGGAAGCACTGGAAAAATGGCCGATTGAGATTTTTCAGCGGCTGCTTCCGAGAATCTACCAGATCGTGGATGAGATCAACCGCCGTTTTGTACTGCAGATCCAGGAACGCTATCCGGGCGATGACGGCAAGGTTGCCCGCATGGCAATCCTTTATGACGGTCAGGTGAAGATGGCGCATCTCGCCATTGCAGCCGGTTATTCCGTCAACGGTGTGGCAAGACTGCACACGGAGATCTTAAAGAACGAGCAGCTCCATGATTTTTACGAGATGTTCCCGGAGAAGTTCAACAACAAGACCAACGGCATCACGCAGAGACGTTTCCTGATGCACGGCAATCCGCTGCTTGCAGACTGGGTGACAAAGCATATCGGCGACGGCTGGATCACAGAACTGATGCAGCTTGCACGTCTGGTTCCGTACGCATCGGATGCAAAAGCCCAGAAGGAGTTCATGGAGATCAAGCGCAAGAATAAAGTGCGTCTGGCAGAGTACATCAAGGAGCACAACGGCATCGAGGTCGATCCGGACTCTATTTTCGATGTGCAGGTAAAGCGTCTGCATGAGTATAAGAGACAGTTCCTGAATATTCTGCATGTGATGTACCTGTACAATGAGTTAAAAGCGAATCCGCAGATGGATTTCTATCCGAGAACCTTTATTTTCGGCGCGAAAGCGGCGGCAGGCTATCGGAACGCCAAGCTTACGATCAAGCTCATCAACAGTGTGGCGGATGTCATCAACAACGATGCGGACATTAAAGGAAAGATCAAGGTCGTATTCATCGAGGATTACCGCGTGTCCAATGCGGAGTGGATCTTCGCGGCGGCGGATGTCAGCGAGCAGATTTCGACGGCCAGCAAGGAGGCATCCGGTACCGGCAATATGAAGTTCATGTTAAACGGTGCGCTGACACTCGGTACCATGGACGGCGCGAACGTGGAGATGGCAGAGGAAGTCGGAATGGAGAATATTTTCATTTTCGGCATGAGCTCCGAGGAAGTCATTGCGCATGAGCGCAACCGCGATTATGATCCGATGCAGATCTACAACAGCGACGAGGGTATCCGCAAGGTGGTAAATCAGCTTGTGGACGGCACATTTTCGCCGAACGATCCGGGGCTGTTCCGCGATCTCTACAACTCACTGCTCAACACGCAGTGCACGCAGTATGCAGACACGTATTTTATCCTCAAGGATTTCCGTTCCTATGTGGATGCGCAGAAGCGGATCGTGGAGTACTATCAGGATAAGCAGGCATGGGCGAAGAGTGCTATTTTAAATACGGCCCACGCAGGCAAATTCTCTTCCGACCGCACAATTCAGGAGTACGTGGATGAGATCTGGCATCTGGATCGCATCACCGTGCCGGATGCACTGGTTGCGAAAATGTGAAGAGACACCGCACCGGAAATGCTCCGGAGGTGGATGAGGAACATTCTCCTTCGACAGAAGAGAAAAAGATCGTGATTCCGGAAAAGAGCCGGCTCTGATGAAAGGAGCCGGCGGCGGAACCATAGAGAAGATTCAGAATAAAAACGGCGGCAGTCCGGCGGAGAGTACCCGCGGGACTGCCGCCGTCATTTTTTATCTGCCGCGCAAAGTATGCGGCAGGCGCACGCTTCATTCCTTCGCAGGAAAATGATACTTAGCGGTTCATCTCAAGCTGGAATCCGGAGGTATCCTTGTGCTGTGCAATGATGCCGTCGATCTCCTCAAGATCGGTAAAGACCATATCGCCGATGACGCTGTGCTTGATGGCGGCCATGGCGTTGCCGTACTCCAACATTTTCTGGCAGTCGTGATGTTTCAGGTACCCGTAGAGAGCACCGGAGACATAGGCGTCGCCGCTTCCGATCCGGTCGACCACATCGATGCTGTTGTAAGGAGATTCGCTGTAGTAACGGTCTTCCTTCGCAGAGTAGATGATGGAGGTAAAGTCGTGCTTCTTCGGAGTGATGACGGTGCGCTCAGTCGAGGCAACCACGGAGATCGGATATTCTTCACAGAAGGACTTCTGAATCTCCTCAATCGTGCCGGTCTTGCCGAAGGTCAGACGGGCAGTGTCGGCGGAGCAGAAAAAGATATCGACATACGGAAGGATGGATTCGATGCATTTTCTTGCCTCCTCGCCGCTCCAGAGGTTCGCGCGGTAGTTGACATCGAAGGAGATCAGGGTGCCGTTCTCCTTGAACTTTCGGATACATTCGATCGCAAACTTCTGTGCGTTGCCGCCGAGTCCTAAAGTGATACCGCTGGTGTGGAACAGCCTGGTATTGTAGAACATGGTAGCCGGAACGTCCTTGATGTCAATATTGTTGATGGATGAATGTTTTCTGTCATAGACCACACGCGGCTTTCTCGGGTAGGAGCCGTACTCATAGTAGTAGATGCCGACGCGGCTGTCGTCCGAGTGATCCTCGATCAGATAATTCTCGCTGACACGGGAAGCGTTGAGCTGGTTCTTGATGAAAGCGGCCAGCAGGTTGTTCGGAATCTTTGAAATGATTGCTGTCTTAAGGCCGAGCTGTCCGATCTCGGAAGCAATGTTGAGCTCGGCACCGCCGAGGTGCTTCATCAGCGTGTCGCCCTGTGCAAGACGTCCGTTGATCGGCGTGGAAAGCCGGAGTAAAATCTCCCCCAAAGTGATGACATCGTATTTACGGTCCATAAATAATCTCCTCCTGATGATGTAAGAATAAATAAGAAAGTAAAAATTCCGACACGTCACGGCATCTCAAAAAGAATGCTTTATGAGAAAATGCAGCACACTGTGTCTATGGATACGATATGTATGTTCCACATTGCGAAACATAGTTCTGTAATGTGAACCAATCTGTTTTTATTATATATCATCCTGCTAAAATAGAAAAGTGAAAATCGGAAATAATTTGGAATTTTTTTGGACTTAAATAAAAACATATTTGACATTCTGGTATTAGATGTTATAATTTTATTATAGAAAATGAAACACGGTTTCACATAGTGAAACATACATTTAGGAGGATTCAATAATGGCAAAGAAAGTCGTTACATTTGGTGAGATTATGCTTCGTCTTGCACCAGAAGGATATTATCGTTTTGTACAGGCTGCATCCTATGGAGCTACCTATGGTGGTGGAGAGGCTAACGTAGCTATCTCTTTAGCAAACTATGGTATGGATGCAAGCTTTGTAACAAAATTACCAGCTCATGAGATCGGACAGGCAGGTGTGAACTCTTTAAGACAGTTCGGAGTTGATACTTCCAAGATCGTCCGCGGTGGTGACAGAGTAGGTATCTACTTCTTAGAGAAGGGCGCAAGCCAGAGACCATCTAAAGTTGTTTATGACCGTGCAGGTTCTTCCATTGCAACAGCTACAACAGCTGATTTTGACTGGGATAAAATTTTCGACGGTGCAGACTGGTTCCACTTTACCGGAATTACACCGGCACTTGGCGATAATGTTGCAGCAATCTGTTTAGAGGCATGTAAAGCTGCAAAAGCAAAAGGAATCACTGTAAGCTGTGATTTAAATTACCGTAATAAATTATGGTCCAAAGAAAAAGCAGGCCAGGTTATGGGCGAGCTTTGCAAATATGTAGATGTATGTATCTCCAACGAGGAAGATGCAAACGACGTATTCGGTATCAAGTCTGAGGGTACAGAGGTAACTGCAGGCGAGTTAAATAAAGAAGGATACAAAGAGGTTGCACAGAAATTAACAGACCGTTTCGGTTTCAAGAAAGTTGCGATCACATTAAGAACATCTATCTCTGCAAACGACAACCGCTGGGCAGCAATGCTCTATGAGGATGGACAGAGCTACTTCTCCAAAGAGTACTTAATGCACATCGTTGACCGTGTTGGTGGAGGAGATTCCTTCGGTGGCGGATTAATCTACGCTTGCTTAAATGATTATGATCCACAGGCTACCATTGAGTTCGCAGTAGCAGCAAGCTGTCTGAAACATTCCGTAGAAGGTGACTTCAACATGGTAAGCGTTGACGAAGTTAAGAAATTAGCTGGCGGAGATGCTTCCGGACGTGTTCAGAGATAATAAAATTACGACAAAATCATTTTGTTAATTCCTTTCCCTAATTTAATATAACACCTGTGACAAGCAGGTAATGTGCAGTCTTTTTACCCATTTAGACTGTGCAGATAAAGACGGACTGCCGTTTCATGAAGCCAACATGAAACGGCAGTTTTTTTTGTTATTTTCCTCTGTATGATAATTTTATATTTTGTGGAAAAACTATTAGGAAAATGGAGGTAGTCATATGAAACAGTTTGAAGGGTATGAAGAATATTTAAAGCAGAGTGAACTTTCGAAACAGACCAGGCAGGTGTATCTGAGGGAGGCGGAAAAATTTGTCCGGTATTTAAATGGAAAGGAAATTACAAAAGATCGGACGATGCTTTACAGAGAAAAATTACGGGAGGAGGACCTTTCTCCTGCGACGATCAATCTTTATGTTATAGCGGTAAATCGATATTTAAGATATTTAGAATGCGGGCAGGCATCTATAAAGACATTAAAAGTGCAGAAAAAATGCAGTGTGGAAAATGTCATTAGCCGGAAAGAGTATCAGGAATTGTTAAATTATGCAAAAAGCAGTGGCAGGAAAAAATATTATTATATTATGAGGACATTGGCACTTACCGGAATACGTGTCAGTGAGCTCCAATATATTACAGTTGAAACATTAGAGACCGGAAGAGTGCAGGTTTATAATAAAGGGAAAATCAGAGACGTTTATTTACCGGATGTTCTGATCCGTGAATTAAAAAAATTTTGCAGAGAGGAAAAAGAAAATGATGGAATCATATTTCGGGGAAGAGGAGGAGATCCGATCAACCGTATCACTGTTT